>WNFK01187493.1_pt1 | contig 18009 bp, 19 predicted proteins | sample 5400281 | NCBI WGS metagenome assembly WNFK01 (sample SAMN13153350, study PRJNA577476) | soil metagenome | isolation source: 20 cm soil on Douglas fir-dominated hillslope | place: USA:California | collected 2013-09-17 | reverse complement strand
CGGCGGCGCTGGGCCGCTTCGGCGGGAAGAAATAACGGAGAAACGCCGCGATGGCCGACATCGGTCAGATCAATCCGACCGCCATGGCGCCGCCCGGGGGCCATTACAGCCATGCCGTCACGGCCGGCGGCATGGTCTTCGTCTCGGGCCAGCTGCCGATCGCGCCCGACGGCACCAAGCTCAACGACGCGCCGTTCGAGGCGCAGGCGCGCCAGGTGCTGGACAATGTGGCGCTCGCGCTGGCGGCGGCCGGCAGCGCCGTCGACCGGCTGGTGCAGGTGCGGGTCTATGTGACCGACATCCAGTCATGGCCCGCCTTCAATACGCTCTATGCCGCATGGGCCGGATCGGCGCGCCCGGCGCGCGCCGTGGTGCCGGTGCCGATGCTGCACTATGGATTCAAGATCGAGGTGGAGGCGGTCGCGCTGGCGGGCTAGTGCGATGCCCGCTGGCACGGTCGTGCTTTCCGGGATTGCCGCAAACCGGCTGATTGGCGCGCTGCGATCCGGCGCCGCGCGCCCCAAGGATGGCGTCGGTCGAACCAATGACGGTGCTCCAATCCACCCTCGAGCTGTTGCGGGCGCGCCTGGAAGCCGCCCTCCAGGTCGCCGCGCCAAGCGGCGAGCCCTGGGTGAAGCTCACCAATCCGGTCGGTCAGGACGGGCAGGTTGCGGTGGGGGCGCGCGACAAGATCGTCATGACGCTGGTGGGCCTCGAAACCGACACCTCGGTCACAAGCCGCCCGGCGGCCCACCCCACGCCGGCGCCCCTCAATGTCAATATTTCGCTGCTGTTCGTCGCCAACTTCACTGACAGCAACTACCCGACCGGCCTCGACATGCTGGCGCATGTGGTTTCCTTCTTCCATGCCACGCCAGTGTTCACGCGCGCGCTGCTGCCGGGTCTCGCCGACGGCATCGAAAACTTCCAACTGGAATTCGTCAACCTCGACCTCGCGCAGACCCATCGTCTGACCGCGATGCTCGGCATCAAGTATCTGCCGATGGCGCTCTATAAATTGCGTACGCTGCCGTTCGGCAGCGACGCCGCGGCGCCGCGGCGCCGGCCACCCGGATAATTGACGGCGCGCCCAGCATCCAACCGCGGCCTCACAACTCCCCCTGCAGCCCGCGCACGAAGCCCGACAAGCCGGTCTGCCGCTCGCGCTTCAGCCGCTCCGCCGCCAGGATCGCCTGCAGCTGCGCAAAGGCGTGCTCGACCTCGCGGTTGACGATCACATAGTCGTATTCGGCCCAGTGGCTCATCTCGTCGGCGGCTTTCGCCATGCGCGAGCGGATCACCTCCTCGGAATCCTGCGCGCGCGTGTGCAGGCGGCGCGCGAGCTCCTGGGCGGAGGGCGGCAGCACGAAGACGCTGACGAGGTCGCCGCGCGCCTTCTCGCGCATCTGCTGGGTGCCCTGCCAGTCGATGTCGAACAGCACGTCGCGCCCGGCGGCGAGCGCCCGCTCGACCGGCGCGCGCGGCGTGCCGTAGCGATGGCCGAACACCTCGGCCCATTCGAGCAGCGCGCCGTTGCCAACCATTGCGTCGAAGCGCGCCTTGTCGATGAAATGATAGTGCTCGCCTTCCTGCTCGGCCGGGCGCTGCGGCCGCGTCGTCACCGACACCGAGAGGCTCACCGCCGGGTCGGCGAGCAGCATGCGCGACAACGTGGTCTTGCCCGCCCCCGAGGGCGAGGACAGCACCAGCATGAGACCGCGCCGCGCGATCGCGTCGCTGTGCCGCCCGCGTGGTTGTCCGGCCATTCCGCTACTCCAGGTTCTGGACCTGCTCGCGGAACTGCTCGACCAGGCTCTTGAGCTCGAGCCCGATATTGGTCAGCTCCATGTCGCTCGCCTTGGCGCACAGGGTGTTGGTCTCGCGGTTGAGCTCCTGGGCGAGAAAATCGAGCTTGCGGCCGACCGCGCCGCCGTCCGCGATCATCTTGGTGGCCTGCACCACATGGGCGGTGAGCCGATCGAGCTCCTCGCGCACGTCCGCCTTGCTGGCGATCAGGATCGCCTCCTGATGCAGGCGGTCCGGATCGAAGCGCTCGCCGCCTCGGCGCGCGCGACCAGCGCCGAAATCTCGGCGAGGCGGGTGCCGAGCACGCGTCCGAGCGCGTCGCCCTCGTGGCGGCGCATTTTTGCGAGCTCGCCGAGCGCCGCCTCGAAGCCCTTGGTCACGGCGGCCTGCGCGGCGGCGCGGTCCTCCTCGCGTTCGTCGGCATCGGCGACCTCGATCACGCCCTTGATGGCGAGAATGCCGTCCAGCCGCGCCGGCTCGGCCTCGATGCGGCCGGCGAGCGAGTTCAACGTCGCGATCACGGCCTTGAGCACCTCGTCATTGACCTTGACGACCGGCGCCACCCCTTCGCGCTCGACGTTGAGCGTCCCGTGCAGCGTGCCGCGCGCCACCACCTCGCCGGCGCGCGCCCGCAATGCCGGCTCGATCGCGTCCCAGCCGGGCGGCAGGCGCAGCCGCAGGTCGAGCCCCTTGGCGTTGACCGAGCGGATCTCCCATGCCCACCCATAGGGGCCGGCCACGCCGTGGCGGCGCGCAAAACCGGTCATGCTCGATAGCGGCGCCATGCTGGCTCGTATGGAATCGGCAGGATGAAAGCGCGCCGACCTTAGACAGCGCGGAGAAAGGTCACAAGCGGGCGGGACAGGATGGCGACACGGGGGAAACCGCGTCTACCGCGGCGTCGATGTAGGCGCCGGCGTCGGCGCCGGCCGCGCGACGCTGCGCTTGACGGCGGCGGGGCCCGGCGGCTGGCCAGGTTGCGCGGCGGATCCGGCGGGCATGGCCGGCACCGCCGAGGCGGTGCTCTCGCCGCGCTGCTGGCGCTCGATCGCGCGCAGGCGTTCGACATTCTTCTGATGCTGGTCGTAGTTCTCGGCGAAGGCGTGGCCGCCGGTGCCGTCGGCGACGAAGAAGATTTCCTTGGTGCGCGCCGGATTGGCGGCGGCCTCGAGCGAGGCGCGGCCCGGATTGGCGATCGGCCCGGGCGGCAGGCCTTCGATCACATAGGTGTTGTACGGCGTGGGCTGGCGGATCTCGCTCTCCATGATCGGCCGGCCGAGCGTGCCCTTGCCGCCCACCAGGCCGTAGATGATGGTCGGATCGGACTGCAGCTTGATCCTCTGCTTGAGGCGATTGACGAAGACGGCGGCGACGCGCGTGCGCTCCTCCGGCCGGCTGGTCTCCTTCTCGATGATCGAGGCGAGCGTGACGAGCTGCTCGGGCGATTTGAGCGGCAAGTCCGCCATGCGGTGATCCCAGATCTCCTGCAGGACGCGCCGCTGCCCCTGCTGCATGCGCTGGATCACCTGCTCGCGCGGCGTGCCGCGGGTGAACTTGTAGGATTCCGGCAGCAGCGAGCCTTCGCGCGGCACCTCGCGGATGTTGCCGTTCAGGATGTCCATGTCGAGCAGGCGCTGCACGATCTGCTCGGAGGTGAGCCCCTCGGGGACCGAGATCTGATGCAGCACCACCTTGCCCTCGACGATGGTCGAGATCACGTCGTGCAGGCTCGCCTGCTTGGGAAACTGATACTCGCCGAATTTGAGCTCGTCGCGCGCCTTGAGCACGATCACGCCGCCGACGAAGGTCCAGGGCTGGTCGATCACGCCTTCCCGCATCAGCAGATCGGCGATGTCGCGGATGCCGAGGCCGCGCGGAATGTTGACGATCTTGTCCTCGGCAAGCGGGCCGCGGGTGTCGAAACGCTGCTTGCCGAGCACCACGGCCGTGCCGACCACGATGGCGAGCACGATCAGGATCGTGAAGATGGCATTGCCGACGATGACCAGGGGATGGCGCGCGCTCGCCGAGCGGCGGGGCGGCTGGGGCATGCGCTCGGGCTCGAGCGCGGCGCGCGGGCTGCGGGGGGAAATTCGTTTCTGTTCCATCACTTCCGCAGTCGGCCCGGCCACAAAACCCCCGTTCGGCATCCCGCTGCCGACGTCCCGGTCTCTCGGCCCCGGCCCCCTCCCAACGCTACTCGACTACCGTTCCGGCACGGAAACGGCCCCGTACGTCCCGATACTCGAGCGTATACCAGGGCCGTCGTCCCGTACAGCAAACTCGACCGCCCACGGCGCGTGCAGCCATGGGCGAATTGTCCGACTCGCCGCGAGCGCCCCCTGACGGTGTTCTGGACGGTATTTGCGGCGGGAGCACGGCCGGAGAGCTAATCCAGGGCGCGGAACACCAGCGAGGCGTTGGTCCCGCCGAAACCGAAGGAATTCGACAGCACCGTGTTGATCTGCCGCTTCTTCGCCTGGTGGGGCACCAGGTCGATGGGGGTTTCGACCGACGGATTGTCGAGATTGATGGTGGGCGGCGCGATGTCGTCGCGAATCGCCAGGACCGAGAAGATCGCCTCCACGGCGCCGGCCGCGCCCAGCAGATGGCCGATCGAGGACTTGGTCGACGACATCGCGATCTTGGCCGCCGCATTGCCCACCACGCGCTGCACCGCGTTGAGCTCGATCTCGTCGCCGAGCGGGGTCGAGGTGCCATGGGCATTGATGTAGTCGAGCTCGGCCGCCGGGATGCCGGCGCGCTTGAGCGCCATGGTCATGCAGCGATAGGCGCCGTCGCCGTCCTGGGCCGGCGCCGTGATGTGATAGGCGTCGCCCGACAGCCCGTAGCCGATGAGCTCGGCATAGATCTTCGCGCCGCGGCTGCGCGCATGCTCGTATTCCTCCAGCACCACGACGCCGGCGCCCTCGCCCATCACGAAGCCGTCGCGGTCCTTGTCATAGGGACGCGAGGCGCGCGTCGGCTCGTCGTTGAAGCCGGTCGAGAGCGCGCGGCAGGCCGAGAAGCCCGCGATCGAGATGCGGACGATCGGCGATTCCGTGCCGCCCGCCACCATCACGTCGGCGTCGTCGAGCGCGATCATGCGGGCGGCGTCGCCGATCGCGTGCGCGCCGGTCGAGCAGGCGGTGACCACCGCATGGTTGGGACCTTTAAGGCCGTGGGTGATCGACACATAGCCGGAGGCGAGATTGATCAGGCGGCCCGGAATGAAGAAGGGCGACACCCGGCGCGGCCCCTTCTCTTTGAGGACGATCGCGGTCTCGGCGATGCCTTCGAGTCCGCCGATCCCCGACCCGATCATCACGCCGGTACGGACCTGGTCCTCATGCGCGGTCGGCTTCCAGCCCGAATCCTCGATCGCCTGGGTGGCGGCGCACATCGCATAGGTGATGAACTCGTCGACCTTGCGCTGCTCCTTGGGCTCCATCCACTGGTCCGGATTGTAGGTGCCGTGCTGGCCGTCGCCGCGCGGGATCTGGCATGCGATCTTGGCGGGCAGGTCGGAGACCTCGAATTTCTCGATGCGGCGCGCGCCGCTCTCGCCCTTGAGGAGGCGCGACCACGTCGCCTCGACGCCGCAGGCGAGCGGCGACACCATGCCCATTCCGGTGACGACAACACGTCTCATGTCACAACGTCTCTTGCCTGGCCGTGGCGCGCGAGGCGCGCGCCTCGATGGCTACATCTAGAACATTTTTCAGCGAAAGAAACGCCGCCGCCGGTGGAAAACGCGACCCGGCATGGACGCGCGAGCGCGTTCCGGCGCGGCTCGCTCCGCCCGGAATGCGTCAAATCCCGGCGGGTCGAGACCCTCGGGCTTGGCGGCAGATTAAGAATTAATCATGACCGAGGGGAAACCGCCCGGGCGCGCAACGCGCGTCCGCGGGCTCAGCCGAGCTTGCGCTCAGCCTCAACCCAGCGTCAGCTCTTGGCGTTCTTTTCCAGGAACTTGACCGCGTCGCCGACGGTGAGAATGGTCTCGGCCGCGTCATCGGGAATTTCGCAGCCGAATTCTTCCTCGAAGGCCATGACCAGCTCAACCGTGTCGAGCGAATCGGCGCCGAGATCGTCGATGAAGCTCGCCCCCTCGGTGACCTTGTCGGGCTCGACGCCCAGATGCTCCACGACGATCTTTTTCACCCGGTCGCCAATGTCACTCATCTTATAAACCTCGTGCGCTTCGAAACTGGCCTGGCCGGGCGGGACGACGGAGGTCGCCGCGCGGCGCGTCGTGGTGTCCGGCGGGGCGAAAATGCGTGCGAGGGAGACGCGCATGGCCCCAGCCCCCCGTCAGCCGTGTCGCCCCAGCCGAGCGGGCTCCGGTTATCATACTTCAAAAGGGTTGACCAGCACGCCCCGGACGATGCCGGAAGGCCCCGTTTGGCCTCCTCACACCATCACCATCCCGCCATTCACATGGATGGTCTGGCCGGTCACATAGGCGCCCTCCGGGGAGGCGAGGAAAACGGCCGCCGCGGCGACGTCGGCCGCGCTGCCGAGCCGGCCGAGCGGCACGCGGCCGAGGATCGCCTCGCGCTGCTTGTCGGCCAGCCCGCTGGTCATCGCGGTCTCGATCAGCCCGGGCGCGATGCAGTTCACGGTGACGCCGCGCGAGGCGACCTCCTGGGCGAGCGACTTGGTCATCCCGATCATGCCGGCCTTGGCGGCCGCATAGTTCCCCTGGCCCGCATTGCCGGTGACGCCGACCACCGACGTGATGCCGATGATGCGCCCGTCGCGCCGCCGCATCATGCCGCGCACGGCCGCGCGGGCGAGGCGAAACCCGGCCGTCAGATCGACCGCGATGACCTCGTCCCAGTCCTCGTCCTTGAGCCGCATGAACAGGCCGTCGCGGGTGATGCCCGCATTGTTGACCAGGATGTCGAGCCGGCCCATCGCGGCCTCGGCGGCCGGCACCAGCTTCTCGACCTCGGCCTTGTCGGCGAGATTGCAGGGCAGCACATGCGTGCGGCCATCCAGTTCCGCCGCCAGACCATCGAGCGCCTCGCGCCTGGTACCGGAGATCGCGACGGTCGCGCCCTGCCGGTGCAGGGCGCGCGCGATCGCGCCGCCGATGCCGCCGCTCGCGCCGGTGACCAGGGCGGTCTTTCCCGTGAGATCGAACATGCGAATGGGCCTATGTGGGGGTGTTGGCGGGCGCCGCCCTGAAAGCCGCGACGTCGTCGGGCGTCCCGATCGCGACGCCGGCCGCGCCGGCGGCGATGCGCTTGACCAGGCCGCTGAGCACCTTGCCGGTCCCGGCCTCGTAGAAGGTGGTCACGCCCTGCCCGGCCATGAAGGCCACGCTGTCGCGCCAGCGCACCGTGCCGGTGACCTGCTCGACCAGGCGGCGCACGATCTCGGCCGGCTCAACGACTGGCCGCGCCGTGACATTCGCCACCACCGGCACGGCCGGCGCCTTGAGGGCGACATCGGCGAGCGCCGCCGCCATGGCGTCGGCCGCCGGCTGCATCAGGGCGCAATGGAAGGGAGCGGAGACGGTAAGCATCATGGCGCGCTTGGCGCCCTTCTGTTTGGCGATCTCGACGGCGCGCTCGACCGCCGCCTTGTCGCCCGACACCACGACCTGGCCGCCGCCATTATCGTTGGCGGCCTGGCACACCAGGCCCTGGGCGGACTGTGCCGCGACCTCCGCGGCCTGATCGAATTCGAGGCCGAGCAGGGCCGCCATCGCGCCGGCGCCGACCGGCACCGCCTTCTGCATGGCGCGGCCGCGGATGCGCACCAGCCGCGCCGCGTCGGCGAGCGTGAGCGAGCCGGCGGCGGCGAGCGCCGAATATTCGCCGAGCGAATGGCCCGCCACAAACGCGGCATCGCGCGCCAGATCGACCTCGGCCTCGGTTTCGAGCACCCGCATGACGGCGAGCGAATGCGCCAGCAAGGCGGGTTGGGTGTTCTCGGTCAGCGTCAGGGTCTCGGCCGGCCCTTCCCACATGATCCGGGAGAGCTTGTCGCCCAGGGCCTCGTCGATCTCGTCGAACACGCGCCGCGCCGCCGGGAAGGTCTCGGCCAACGCCTTGCCCATGCCGACCGCCTGGCTGCCCTGGCCCGGAAACACGAATGCGATCGACATGATGGCCCCCTTGCGAGATTGCTGGCGGTAAGACACGCCGGGTCCCGGGATGTCAAGGTGAGCTCTCTCCAACCCCTCCCCCGCAAGCGGGTGCCTGCGGCCCGTCCCGGCGTATCCCCCGCTGCTTCGAACCTTGCCTTTCCGCCCAAAACCCCTATAACCCCGCTTCCGCTCGATCCCGGCCGGGAGCTGAACGGACGGCCTTTTGCCGAACGGCAAGAGGTGGGGCCAATCGGCCCGACGTCCCGTGTTCCCGCCTTCTGAGCACTCTTTCGCGCCTTTCCTGAAGGGCACGAAGGGCTAGGCGCCGGGACGAGCCGCAACAGGAAGGGCCTTTCATGGCACTGTACGAACACGTCTTTTTGGCGCGCCAGGACCTCTCGACCCAGCAGGTCGAGGAGCTCACCGCCCAGTACAAGGCGATCATCGAGCAGATGGGCGGCAAGATCGCCAAATCCGAATATTGGGGGGTCAAATCCCTCACCTACCGGATGCGCAAGAACCGCAAGGCGCATTTCACCCTGATGAATGTGGACGCCCCCTCCGCCGCCATGGTCGAGGTCGAGCGCCAGCAGCGCATCAACGAGGACGTGCTGCGCAACCTGACCATCCGGGTCGAGGAGCACGAGACCGAGCCCTCGGCGATGATGCGCAAGGTCGACCGCGACCGGGATCGCGACGACCGCCGCGGCGGGTTCGACCGCGGCGACCGTGGCGGCGGATTCGACCGTGACCGCGGCGACCGTGACCGGGGCGATCGTCCGCGCCATCGTGAAGGCCGCCCGCCGCGCGACGACAGCCCGGCCGACGCCGTCGCGACAGAGGAGTAAGAACGATGAGCATGACAGCTGGAGGCGCAACACGCCGTCCGTTCTTTCGCCGCCGCAAGACCTGTCCGTTCTCGGGCGCCAACGCCCCCAAGATCGACTACAAGGACGTGAAGCTCTTGCAGCGCTACATCTCGGAGCGCGGCAAGATCGTCCCGAGCCGCATCACCGCGGTTTCGGCCAAGAAGCAGCGCGAGCTTGCGACCGCCATCAAGCGGGCGCGTTTCCTCGGGCTCTTGCCCTACGTGATCCGCTGAGCGGCGGGATCTCCGGCGTCAGGCCGGAGATCGATGCTCGAAACTAAGGGCGCGGGCGGTCCCGCGCCTGATGGTTGGGACGGACATGATCCGTCTCTAACCGCTCCTCGTTACCGGGCGGGACAGCTTCGTGATGGCGCAGTTCTGGTTGCAGATCGGATTGATCGGATTCGGCGCGGGGGCAGCCTCCGCGCTCTTGTTCGCGTCCGTGCTCTCCGGCTCGTTCCTCTCCGTCGTGCTGTTCTATCTCGCGCCGTTGCCGGTCCTGATCGCGGCGATCGGCTGGAGCCATTGGGCTGGCCTCGCGGCCGCGCTGGCGGCCGCGCTCGGCCTCGCGCTCGCATTCGGAACCTTCTTCTTTCCGGCCTTTCTGATCAGCGTCGGGCTGCCGGCCTGGTGGCTCGGCTATCTGGTTTTGCTCGCGCGCCCCGCCGCATCCGCCGGAGAAGCCGAATGGTACCCGCCGGGCCGGCTCGTGGTGTGGGCCGCGATCCTGGGGGCGCTGGTGATCATGGCGGCGCTGCCCCAGTTCGGCGGCAGCGAGGCGGCCATCCAGGCGACGTTGCGCAGCGGCTTCGAGCGAATGCTTCGCTTGCAAATGCACATCCCGCCCGGCGAAGCGCTCACCGTACCGGGTGTTTCCGATCCCGACCGGCTGATCGATATCCTGGTGGCGGTGCTGCCGCCGGCCGCGGCGGTGCTCACCACGATGACGCAGCTTCTCAATCTCTGGCTCGCGGCGCGCATCGTGAAAATCTCGGGCCGGCTCAAGCGCCCCTGGCCGGATCTGGCGGACATGCGGTTTCCGGCGGCGACGCCGTTCGTTCTCGCGGCGGCGATCGCCGGCTCCTTCCTGCCCGATGTCGTGGGCATCGCCTGCACGCTCGTGGTCGCGACCCTGCTGATCGCCTATGCGGCGCTCGGCTTCGCGGTGCTGCACGGGATCACGCGCCGGCTGCAGAGCCGCGGCATCGTGCTGGTCGGAGTCTATACGGCCGTCGCCATCTTCGGCTGGCCGATCCTGCTCGTCGCGCTGCTCGGCCTCATCGACATCGCGCTCGATCTGCGCACCCGCATCGCAGCGATGCGCGGCCCGCCCGCCCCCCTCGCCTGAACGGAATTTCCACACACCATCGAAACCCGGACCTCAAAGGAGACCAGCCATGGAAGTCATTCTGCTCGAACGCGTCGGACGCCTCGGCCACATGGGCGACATCGTCCGCGTCAAGGACGGCTTTGCCCGCAATTTCCTGCTGCCGAAAGGCAAGGCGTTGCGCGCCACCAAGGAAAACAAGGCCAAGTATGAAGGCATGAAGGAGACGCTCGAGACCCGCAATGTCGAGCTGCGCGGCGCGGCCCAGCAGATCGGCAGCGGCCTCGACGGCAAGAGCTTCATCGTGCTGCGCCAGGCGTCCGAAGGCGGCCAGCTCTATGGCTCGGTGTCAGGCCGCGATGTCGCCGCGATCCTCAACGAAGGCGGCTTCAAGGAAGTCAACCGCAGCCACGTTGCGCTCAACGCGCCGATCAAGAACATCGGGCTGCACAAGGTGCCGGTCGCGCTTCATCCCGAGGTCGAGATCACGGTCACGATCAACGTGGCGCGCAGCGCCGACGAGGCCGAGCGCATCGCGCGCGGCGAGGACGTGATCGGACGGCGCGACCAGGCCGAGGAGCGCGAGGCGCTCACGGCCGCCGGATTCTTCGACCAGCCGGAAGAGGTGGGCGAGGACGACGAAGCAGCCGAGCCGGCTGAGGCCGGCGAGGCCAAGGACACCAAGAAGGAAGCCAAGGCCCGCAAGACCAAGGGCGACGACGACAAGGAAGGCGCCAAGGAACCGAAGGGCAAGAAGGCCAAGGCCGCCGACGAGGACGAGGAGTCCACCGAGAAGGCCAAGCCCGCCAAGAAGCCGCGCAAGGCGCGCGACGCGGAGGCGTGACCGCCGCCCTGTCGCTGACGGGCAGTTCTCGAGCGAGATCGCTTCAGATTGAAGCGATCTTGCTCTCGATCTTCTTGTTTTTGCGCATGATCTTGTCCGAAAAGTCTGTCAACTTTTCGGGATCATGCGCTAGTTGTTCCCGGGCGGCGGCTGGATGATCGGCCCGGAGGCGCGACGCGGCAGCCTCGGCGGATGCGCGGGGGCGGCGGGCGCGGCCGTCTCGGCGCCGCTGCCGGGCGTCCCGGCGGCGTCCTTCTTGCGGTCGGATTTTTTGCGCTTCGGCGCCGGCGTTGCCGCCTCGGCGGGCGGCGCCGGATTGGCCGTATCGGCGGCCGGCACGGCGCCCGCATCGGCCGCCGGCACAGTGGCGGCGTCGGCATCCGGCACGCTGACCGAATCGGCGGCCGGCGCGGTCACCGGATTGGGGGCCGCGTTGGCGGCCGGCACCGTGACCGAATTGGTCACGCCGCTGTCGGCGGGCGCGGCCGCGTCCTTGCGGGCCGCGGGCGTGGCGACCGGGGCCGGCGACCCCGAGCCCGCATAGGACTCCACTTTGGACTCACCTTTCTTGGCCGGCTCCGCGAGGCGCTCGGTCTCCTTCGCGCTGCCGCCCGCGGCGCCGTAGGATTTGAGCTTGGCGGAGGTCGGGTCGACCGGAATGCCCGCCGGCTTCGCGCCCTCGCGCGACGCTGCCGGCGTCCGCGCGCGTCGGGACGAATCCTCACGCATGATCGAGGTCTCGCCCTCGTCGTCCGGCGCTTGGGCGGGCTCGGCGGCCGGCGCCGTCACGACGCGCGGCCGCGGCTTGGGGCTTTCGGGGGTGGCGGGCCTGGGCTCAGGCGCCACCGCGGCATTCGCCCGCGGCCTCTGCCCGGGCTTCTGTCCCGGCTCGCTTTCCGTGATACCGACCGTCGGCCTGGGATTTTGCCCGGCCGCCCCGGCCGGCGGCCGCTGCCCGCCCCCGCCAACGCTCGCCACATAGGCGGCCAGCGCGCCAGCAGACTCCTGCTTGGTCGTATAATGCTCCCGCAAGAATCCGGCGAGCGAACGCTGGTCCATACCCCTTGAGAGGCCTTGCGGCGTCTTGTGGCAAGCCGAACAGTCGGATTGGAACAGCTGGGCCGGCGTCTTGCCGGCCGTATAGTCCTGCGCGGCCGCAGAACCGGCGGCGCCGGCGACCAGCAAGCCGATGATAAATTTCCAGAATCGCCAAGCCACCCCGTCCTCCAAGCTCGTCCCCAATGCCGATGGCCCACCGCTGATCATGGCGAGGCGCGGCGACTCCATGACTTAGCCTATTTGTCGAAAGTGACCAATGTTCGAACGCCCCACTGTTTCCCCCGCACTTGTACCTATTTGTGGCCGTGGCTATCTGTCACCCCGGTAAGAGGGGTCGGAACCTGTCGATCCGCGGCGCAGGGCCGGGTCGACTTGGCCGTCCAACCGGCATTCGGCGGGTCAGTCCTGCCGGATCGGGCCGGCCCCGGCGGCCTTGGCGTTGCGGAGGCGCGCCATGGACTGGCTGCTGCGCGCATTGATCGCGCGAATGATCCGTTGTGGAACCTTTCGGCTGACCACCGCAGGCGGGACGATCCTGACCTTCGGCGACGGAACCGGCCCCGCGATCGCGGCCCGGTTTACCAGCCGGCGCGCCGAGGTCGCGGTCCTGCTCGAGCCCGAGCTCAAGCTCGGCGAAGCCTATATGACCGGCACCTTCGTGATGGAGGAAGGCTCGATCGCCGATCTGCTCGAATTGGCGATGGGCAGCGACTACGGCCGGGCCTTGCGCTGGTGGAGCCCGCTCGACGCGCTGCGGCTGGCATGGCGGTGGCTCAAGCAGTTCAACTTGCGCGGCCGTGCGCGCCGCAACGTCGCGCATCACTACGACCTCGATGAGAGGCTCTACACGCTGTTTCTCGATTCCGACCGGCAATACAGCTGCGCCTATTTCGATACCCCCACGGCCTCCCTCGACGACGCCCAGCTTGCCAAAAAACGTCACCTCGCCGCCAAGCTGAGGATCGAGCCGGGGTCCCGCGTGCTCGACATCGGTTGCGGCTGGGGCGGGCTTGCGCTCTATCTCGCCGAATATACCGGCGCGCGGGTTACCGGCATCACCTTGTCGAAGGAGCAGCTTGCGCTGGCGCGTGTCCGGGCGAGCGAGAAGGAGCTCGGCCGTGCCGTCGAGTTCCGCCTGCAGGACTATCGCGACGTCGCGGAAAAATTCGACCGGGTGGTCTCGGTCGGCATGTTCGAGCATGTCGGGGTCGGCTTCTACGACCGGTTCTTCCGAAGCTGCGCCCAGGTGCTCGCCGAGAACGGCGTGATGGTGCTGCATGCGATCGGCCGTTCCGAGGGCCCGGGGATCACCAACCCCTGGATCGCGAAATATATTTTCCCGGGCGGCTATATTCCGGCGCTCTCCGAGGTCCTGCCGGCGGTCGAGCGGGCCGGGCTTCTGGTGGCCGACGTCGAGGTCCTGCGCCTGCATTATGGCCAGACGCTGCGCGCCTGGCGCGAGCGCTTCCTGGCCCATCGCGAGACCGTCGAGCGGCTCTATGACGGGCGCTTTGTCCGGATGTGGGAATTCTACCTGGCGGCCTCCGAGATGGCCTTCACCCGCCAGAACATGATGGTATTCCAGCTCCAGCTCACCAAACGCCAGGATACGGTGCCGATCACCCGCACCTATATCGGCGCCGAGGAGACGAGGCTGCGACTGCTCGAAGGCGGACAGCGCCGCCCGATGCGGTTGGCGGGCGAATGAGCGAAGACCCTGCGAATCCCATGGCTTGCGGCGTCGTTCACGCGGATGTCGTCACATGTGACCACCGGGTCACCGTCAAGCCTTTTGTTTCGACTTAACAAGAACAAATTCTTCAGCGGTGATAACAGGGGGAAACGACCCCGATCGTGTTTCCTCGACGGTGCGATGTCGTGTAATTGCCGCTCGTCACCGTCGCCCGAGTATGTTTCGCGAGTTTAGGTGAGTGCCGTGTCGAATTTCGTAGCAACAACAACGACCCTGGACCTTCATGGCTGTCGAATCGACTGCTCGCAAGCAGCCGGCGGAAAATCCGCCGCTGTTTCGTTCCGCACCGCACAATATCGAGGTCGAGCAGGCGCTGCTCGGCGCGATCCTCGTTAACAACGAGGCGTTTTATCGCGTCTCCGATTTTCTCGAGCCCGAGCATTTCTTCGAGCCGCTGCATCAAAAAATCTATAAGGACATCGGCTCGCTGGTGCGCGCCGGCAAGAGCGCGTCGCCGATCACCCTCAAGACCTTCCTGCCCGCCGATCTCGATATCGGCGGGATGAACGGCAGCCAGTATCTGGCCCGGCTCGCCACCGAGGCGACCACCGTGATCAACGCGGGCGACTATGGGCGCACCGTCTACGACATGGCGCTGCGGCGCGCCTTGATCGGGATCGGCGAGGCGATGGTGAACGTCGCCTATGACGCGCCGGTCGAGCTCGGGCCGCAGAACCAGATCGAGGACGCCGAGCGCCGGCTCTACGAGCTGGCCGAGAGCGGCCGCTACGACGGCGGCTTCCAGCGCTTCGCCCAGGCCCTCACCACCGCGGTCGAGATGGCGGCGCATGCCTATCAGCGCGACGGAAAATTGTCGGGGCTCGCGACCGGCCTGCGCGATCTCGATCGGATGATGGGCGGCCTGCAGCATTCCGACCTGATCATCCTGGCGGGGCGGCCCGGCATGGGCAAGACCGCGCTCGCCACCAACCTCGCCTACAACGTCGCAAAAGCCTGGCGCGGCGAGGTGAAGGCCGATGGACGCGTCGAGTCGGTGGACGGCGGCATCGTCGGCTTCTTCTCGCTCGAAATGTCGGCCGAGCAGCTCGCCACCCGCATCATCTCGGAGCAGACCGAGATCCCGTCCAATCGCATCCGCCGCGGCGAGATCGAGACCGGCGATTTCGACCGCATCGCCGAGGCGGCGCGCGAGATGGAGACGATCCCGCTCTATATCGACGAGACGGGCGGCCTGTCGATCGCCCAGCTCGCGGCGCGCGCGCGCCGGCTCAAGCGGCAGAAAGGCCTCGACCTCCTGGTCATCGACTATATCCAGCTGCTGTCGGGCTCGGGCAAACGCGCCGCCGAGGGACGCGTCCAGGAGGTGACCGAGATCACCACCAGCCTCAAGGCGCTGGCGAAGGAATTGAACGTCCCGATCCTCGCGCTCTCGCAATTGTCGCGCCAGGTCGAGAACCGCGACGACAAGCGTCCGCAGCTCTCCGACCTGCGCGAATCCGGCTCGATCGAGCAGGACGCGGACGTCGTGATGTTCGTGTTCCGCGAGGAATATTATTTGCGCAATCGCGAGCCGCGCGCCGGCACCGAGGAGCACTTCAAGTGGCAGGCCGAGATGGAGGCCGTGCACGGCAAGGCGGAGGTCATCATCGGCAAGCAGCGCCACGGACCGACCGGAACCGTGCCGCTCCACTTCAAGGCGGACGTCACCCGCTTCGCCGACCTCGCCATCGACGACCACCTGCCGGCCAGGATGTAGGCGCCGGCCCAACGCTACATGTCCCGACGACCAATGCTGGGTGGCGCGCCGCAGCGCCCGCACGCGGCCGCTTGACGACCGGCTTCTTATGGGATACCCCCCTATCCTATAATGACACACACGATCCGCGAGAAGCACAAGCTGCTGGCCCGGGTGCGCCGCATCCGCGGGCAGGTCGAGGCGCTCGAGCGTGTCCTCGCGAGCGAGGCCGGCTGCGACGAGGTCATGCACCAGATCGTCGGGATTCGGGGCGCGGTCACCGGCCTGATGGCGGAAGTGGTCGAGGACCATGTGCGGACCCATCTGGTGAATCCACCGGACAACGCCGTCGCGCTCGACACCCGGGCGGCCGAGCAGCTGATCGACGTGATGCACTCCTATTTGAAATGAGCCCGACGCTCATGAGCAACCTCGGCGAAGCGGACTTCACGCACAGGCACGTCTTCCTGGGCACCGGACATGTCCGCAACGAGCACCGGACCTGGGCCGTCATCGCGCTTTGCACCGCCATGATGGTGGCCGAGATCGTCGGCGGACTCGTTTTCGGCTCGATCGCGCTGGTCGCCGACGGCCTCCACATGTCCACCCACGCGGCCGCCCTGCTGCTCGCGGCGCTCGCCTACAGCTACGCGCGCCGCCACGCCGACGACGAGCGCTTCAGCTTCGGCACCGGCAAGCTCGGCGATCTCGCGGGATTCACCAGCGCCGTCGTGCTGGCCATGATCGCCGTGCTGATCGGATACGAGTCGCTCATGCGGTTTATCTCGCCGGTCGCCATCCAATATGACGAGGCGATCGCGATCGCGACCGTCGGGCTCTTCGTCAACGTCGCCAGCGTCTTCCTGCTCGGCGGCGGCGACCATCATCACGACCATGGTCACGGCCATCCGCATGATCACCCTCATGGGGAAACGCATCATCATGGGGATGATCACCATCATGATCACCATGAGGCCCATGGCCAGGGCCTGCCGCACGATCGCACCCATCGCGACAACAACCTGCGCGCCGCGGTGGTCCACGTGATCGCGGATGCGGCCGTCTCGATGCTGGTCATCCTCGGGCTCTTGCTCGCCCGCTTTCTGGGATGGGTCTGGATGGATCCGCTGGCAGGCCTCCTCGGCGCGATCGTGATCGCGAGCTGGTCCTATGTGCTGATACGCGACACCGGCCGGATTCTGCTCGACATGACCCATGATCCGAGCATGGCGGAGAATATCCGCATGGCGATCGAGCGCGACGGCGACCTTCTGTGCGACCTCCATCTGTGGCGGCTCGGACCTGGCCATGTCGGCGCCATCGTATCGATCACGACCCCGATGCCGCGCCCGCCCGCCTTCTACCGCGAGCGGCTCGCTTGCTTTCCGTCGCTCTCGCACGTGACCATCGAGGTGCATCCGCGCGAGTGGCACCGCGCCGACGCTTAGCGCCCGGGTTTCCGCCGATAGTCGCGCTTGCCGCCCGCGCGCCCGCAGCCGATATTGCGACTCAATCGCCCGGCACAGACACGGCCGGAATTTCAAGCGCTGGAGCATCCATGGCGTTGCGCGAACCTGAGAATCCGACACCTGCCGAGGGAGCTCGCGAGCCGGAAGTCGTCAGCGCCGGCCCCCGCGAGCGCGAGACCGGCGGCGTGCTCACCATCGATCTCGGCGCGCTCCAGTCGAATTATCGTGCCTTGCGGCGGCGGGCCTCGCCGGCCGAAAGCGCCGCCGTCGTCAAGGCCGATGCCTATGGGTGCGGGCTCGCCCCGGTGGTGCGCGCGCTCGAGCAGTCGGGCTGCAAGGTCTATTTCGTGGCGCATCTGGCCGAGGGTCGCCAAGTGCGGGCGGTCGCGCCCGGCGCGGATATTTATGCGCTCAACGGGCTCGCGCCCGGTTCGGCCGCCGCCTTCGCCGACGCCAATGTGCGTCCGGTGATCGGCTCGCTCCCCGAGCTGACGGAGTGGGACGCCTTCTGCACCGCCAACGGGTGGCGGGGCGGCGCGGCGCTGCATTTCGACACCGGCATGAACCGGCTCGGGCTTGCGGCCGACGAGGCCGCCGCGCTCGCGCAACGCCCCCGCATGCCCAACCACGGCATCACCCTGGTGATGAGCCACTTCGCCTGCGCCGAGACGCCGTCGCATGCGCTGAACAACCGTCAGATCCAGCTCTTTCGTGAAATCCGCGGGATGTTCCGCGGCGTGCCGTCGTCGCTCGCCAATTCGGCCGGAATTTTTCTCGGCGCATCGGCGCATGGCGATCTGGTGCGTCCGGGCTACGGGCTCTATGGCGGCAATCCGACCCCCGGCAGTCCCAATCCGATGAAGCCCGTCGTGGGGTTGCAGGCGCGCATCCTCCAGGTCCGCACGCTCGCGCGCGGCGAGACCGTCGGCTATGGGGCGACCTGGACCGCGCATCGGCCGTCGCGCATCGCGATCGTGTCGGCCGGCTATGGCGACGGCTATTCGCGCGCGGCGAGCGGCCCGGAAGCGACAGCAGGCGCCGAGATGATCGTCGCCGACGCGCGTTGCCGCGTCGTCGGCCGCATTTC
>WNFK01239868.1_pt1 | contig 18020 bp, 15 predicted proteins | sample 5400281 | NCBI WGS metagenome assembly WNFK01 (sample SAMN13153350, study PRJNA577476) | soil metagenome | isolation source: 20 cm soil on Douglas fir-dominated hillslope | place: USA:California | collected 2013-09-17 | reverse complement strand
AACGCCAGCACTTCGCCGACGGTCTCATGCCCCATGGTTCGCGGCAGCGACACGCCGCGATCCTTCAGCGAGAGCGGCTTTCGTCCATGGCCGAGATCATAGCCGCCTTCCCAGATGTGCAGGTCGCTGTGGCAGACACCGGCGGCCCTCACCTTGACCAGGACCTGGGTTCCCGACGGCTGCGGCGTCGGCTGGTCCACTTCCATCAAAGGGGCGTTGAAATCGGTGACCTGGAAACTCTTCATCGCGTCTCTCCCGCCATAATTTATTTCTTGTCTTGCCCGGACGTTGCCGCGCTTTCCCATGCCGTTGCTAGATGTTTACGCCGTTGCGATCAAGGGATGATGGCAGGCGACGAACTGGTTCGGCGCCACCGCGCGAAGCTCCGGCACTTCGTCGCCGCAGCGCCGGTCCGCTTTGGGGCAGCGGGTCCGAAAACGGCAGCCCGAGGGCGGCGACATCGGCGACGGCGGCTCCCCGACCGCCACGCTTTCGGCGGGCCGCACGTCCGGATCGGGAACCGGAATGGCCTCGATCAGGAGCGCGGTATAGGGATGCGCGGGGTGAGCGAACAGTTGCTCGGAGGGGCCGACTTCGCACAGCCGGCCGAGATACATCACCGCCACCCGGTCGCTGACCGCTTTCACCACCGCCAGATCATGGGCGATGAACAGCAGCGTCAGTCCATAGCGCGCTTTCATCTCTTCCAGCAGATTGAGGATTTGGGCGCGAATGGACACGTCAAGCGCCGAAACCGGCTCGTCGCAGATGATGAACTCCGGATTGAGGACCAGCGCGCGCGCGATGCAGATGCGCTGGCATTGCCCGCCAGAAAATTCATGCGGCAGGCGTCCGACCACCAGAGCTGCGTCGAGGCCGACCGCACCGAGCACGTCGCGGACCAGCTGCTCGCGTTGTCTGGGGTCCTTGATCCCCGATATCACCAGCGGCTCGGCGATGATGTCGCCGATACGTCGCCTTGGGTTGAGCGAGGCGATCGGATCCTGGAAGATCAATTGCACGCGCCGGCGCATCTGCCGCAGCGTGTCGCCCTGCATCGCCGTGAGGTCCTGGCCATCGAACAGAACCCGCCCCGAGACAGCCCGCCGCAACTGCAGCACCGCGCGACCCAGCGTGGACTTGCCGCAACCGGACTCGCCGACCAGACCAAGGGTCTCGCCGCGCGCAACCTGCAGGTTTACATCCGACACCGCATGGATCGTCTTGCCGCCCACAGCATATTCAACGACGAGGTTTTCCACCGTGAGAAGAGGGTCGCGCGAAGGCGATGGTTGGCTGATTGGCATCATGCGGTGGCGCCGGCTGCGACTTCAATCGGGTGAAAGCAGGCATACTGGTGGTCGAGCGATTCCGCCGCGGCGAGCGAGGGCTTCTCGCGATGACATTGGCCGGCAGCGTAACGGCAGCGCGGCGAAAACGAGCAGCCCTGGATCGGCCTGGTCGGGTCCGGCGGTCGTCCTGATATCGCCGGCAAGGGCGTGTGCGGAGCGGCGTCGATCTTCGGGATCGCCGCCAGCAGCGCCTCGGTGTAGGGCATGCGCATTTTCTTGAACAGCGCCGGGGTCGGCGCGCGTTCGACGACGCGGCCGGCGTACATGACGGCGACCTCGTCGGTGCGGCCGGCGACAACGCCGAGATCATGCGTGATCAGGATCATCGCCATATGCCGGCGGCGCTGTTCGCGCGCCAGCAGATCGAGAATCTGGGCCTGGATGGTCACGTCAAGTGCTGTGGTCGGTTCATCGGCAATCAGCAGCTTCGGCTCGCATGACAGCGCGATGGCGATCGCAACCCGCTGCCGCATGCCGCCCGAGAGCTTATGCGGATATTGCGTCAATCTCTGCTCCGGCGCGGGAATACCGACCGCGGCCAGCAGCTCCACGCTGCGCCTTTTTGCAGCATTGCCGTCCAGCTCAAGGTGCTCCTGCAGCGTCTCGATCAGCTGGGTGCCAATGGTCAACACCGGATTGAGCGAAGTCATCGGATCCTGGAATACGACCGCGAGCGACCTGCCGCGAAGTTTGCGCAAGCGTTCGGGATCAAGTCCCACCAGATCCTGCCCGTCAAACATCACGCGGCCGGAAAGCCTGGCTTTCTTCGGCAACAATTGCAGGATCGCGCGCGACAACATGGTCTTGCCGCAACCAGATTCGCCGACAACGCCGAGGGTTCGACCGGCACCGACCCTCAAATCGACCTGATCCACGGCGCGAAGATTGCCGCGCGGCGTCGGCAAATCGACCGACACGGCCTCGACAGACAGCAATGCCGGCTCTGTCACAGCGCGCCCTGACGCGGATCGGTGAGCGCCCGCAGCGCGTCGCCGACCAGGTTGAAGGACAGTACGGTCAGGAACATCGTGACCGCGGGAAGGAAGGCGAGCCGCGGCGCGATCTCCAGGCTCTCGCGTCCCTCGCCGATCATGCTGCCCCAGCTCGGTATCGGAGGCGGTACGCCCAAGCCTAAGAAAGACAATGCGCTCTCGGCGACGATGGTGACGGCAACGCCAAGCAGGAAGAAGGCGCGCATGCGTCGCGCCGAGCGCCTGGGCGGCAATCACGAATTCACGCCGCGCCAGGGTAAGCGTTGCCGCCCGCGCGACCCGCATGAAGGCGGGAATCCCCAGCACGCCGAGAATGCAGGTGAGATTGAGGATCGATTGCCCGAGATACGCGGTCACGGCCAGCGCCAGTATCAACGGCGGAAAGGCAAGCAGCACATCCATGCTGCCGACCACCAGCGTTTCAAAGCGGCCGCGAAAATAGCCCGCCAGCATGCCAAGGGCGCCGCCAATCGTGATCCCGATCATCGGCGCACAAAGGCCCACGATAAGCGAGATCCGCGCGCCATAGATCAGCCGGGCCAGTTCGTCCCGTCCGAGGCCATCGGTGCCCAGCCAGTGTTGGGCCGACATCGACGCCCGGCGCTCCAGCATGTCCATGTCGGTCGGGCTGGGCAACGGCAGCAGGTTGGCCAGCGCGGCCGCGACAAAAACGAAGGTCATCCAGGCGATCGCCGCCCAGAACAGCGGCCCGAGCCGGCGCGTCCGCCTGACTGGCGTGACGGCGACCTCCTCGCCGATGCTTAGCTCAAGCGTGGCCATGACGGATCCTGGGATCGAGGACGGCGTAGAGCATATCGACGACAAAATTCATCAGCACGAAGCCGGCGGCGACCAGCAGCACCACGCCCTGCAGGATGATCAGGTCGCGGGTGTAGAGCGCGCCGACCAGCAGCCGGCCGATCCCCGGCAGTGCAAAAATGGTTTCGACGATCAGCGCGCCGCCGATCAGGCGGCCGATGTTGATGCCGGTGATCGTCACAAGGGTCAGCGATGACGGCTTCAAGGCGTGCACGAACAGGATGCGCGACGCCTTCAATCCCTTGGCCTTGGCCAAAGCGATATAGTCCTCCTGCAGGGTCGCGATCATGTCGGAACGAAGCACGCGCATGATCCCCGGCCATTCGGCGACCGCCAGCGTCAGCGCGGGCAGCACCAGGAACCGGAGATTTCCGGCCGGATCCTCCCGGAACGGCACGTAGCCGGTCGCCGGCAGCCACCGCAGCTCGACGGCAAACAGGTAGATCAACAGGATCGCGGACAGGAATGCCGGCACCGACAGCATGCCGAAGGCGGTACCGGTCATGAAGCGGTCGAAAGCGCTGCCGCTGCGCACCGCGCAAGCAATGGCAAGGGGAACGCCGATGGCGAGCCCAATGATCTCGGCAAGCAACATAAGCTCGATCGAGACCGGCAGCCGCTCGGCCACCGCCTGCAGCACGGTTTGCCCGGTACGGAACGACCTTCCAAAATCGCCCTGCAGCACATGGCCGAGCCAGCTGATGTAACGCCACCAGACCGGCTGATCGAGCCCCATGTCATGGCGCAATGCCTCTACTTTCTCGGGCGTCGCCTGGTCGCCCAGGATCACATAAGCGAGATCGCCCGGCAGCAGCGAAGCGATGAGAAATGTCAGCAGCGATACGGCAATCAGGACCGGCACCAGGTACAGGAGCCTTCGCGCGACAAAGCCGAGCATAGACGGTTATTCCAGCCAGACGTCGGATACGTCGATCACCCCATGATAGATCTTCGGCAAGCCTTTCAGTTTGGACGTCGAGATCGCGTAGTAGGTGTTCTGGAAGGTCCAGAACCAGATCGCCTCCTTGTTGATAAGCCGGCTGACCGCGCAATAATCTTCAGTGCGCTTGGCGGTGTCGGCCGTGGTCCGCGCGTGTTCGAGCAGCCGGTCGAGTTCCGGATCGGAAAAATTGGCGAGCGCCACCGGACTGCCGGTATGGAAATTGGCGTACATCTGCGGATCGGGATCAGCGAGATCGACGATCCGCCACGGCGTCAGCTGGAACTGACGCATGAAGGCGCGCGGCACGACGGTGGCTTGATCGATCTGCTCGATCTCCATGGTGGCGCCGACCTGCTTCCAGAACTGCTGCAATACCTGGCCGATATTGCGCCCGCGCGGCGTCGCGGTGACGATCATCTTGAAGTCGACCGGCTTGCCATAATCCTTGATCAGGGCCTTGGCCCTTTCCACATCGTTGGGCAGCGCGCCGTCGTCCTTGCACTTGACCCACGAACCGTCGCCGTAGGGATTGGTGGTCGGCCTCGCAAGACCGTTGGTGATCGCCTGCGACATCTTCTTGCGATCGATCGCCATCACCAGGGCCTGGCGCACGCGCACATCGTCGAACGGCGCGACCTTGGTGTTGAAGGCGTAGACCTGGGCTCCGGAACCGACATAGGTGTGGACCGTCATCCTGGAATCTTTTTGGGCCTTCTGAATATTGTCCGCATCGTACTCATCGTCCCAGACAATATCCGCCTCGCCGGATTGCAGGCTGGCAAAGCGCGACTGCGCATCCGGCAGCGGCTTCAAGACGATCCGGTCAAGGTATGGATGACCCTTGTTCCAGTAGTCCGGATTCTTTTCCAGCACCATTCGATCCCCCGCCGCCCATAACTTCAGGATGTAGGGTCCGGTGCCGACGGGGTTGCGGTTGTAATCGTCGCCCTTGGTCTTCCACGCCGTCGGCGACTGGAGGGCGTTGTTCGAACTCTGGATCGTAAACAGCGAGGGCAGGTTCACCGCCGGTTCGTTCAAATTGTAGACTGCGGTCAGCTCGTCGGGCGCCTGCACGTCGTGGATATAGGCGATGTAAAAGGCACAACGGCACTTGTTGGCCGGATCCTTCTGCCGGTCGAAATTGGCCTTTACGGCTTCGGCATTGAATGGCGTGCCATCGTGGAATTTGACGCCGGGCCGCAGCTTGAAGGTCCAGGTCTTGTAATCGTCCGAGTGGGTCCAGGACAGCGCGAGCTTCGGCTGAGGCTGGGCCTTGTCGTCGAGAGAGACCAGCGTGTCGAAAATCGCCGCAGACGCCGTTAGCGCCGCGGTATCGAAGACGCCGATCTTCAATGGATCAAAGCCGGGAATATCGAACTCCAGGCCGACGGTAATGCTGCCGCCTTGCTTTTGCGCGCCTGCGGGGCCAGCGAACAAAGCAACGCCAAATACCGCAGCAAGGAATATTTGCGCTGATATGCGCGAGCGGGTTGCCGCGGCCATGTAAACTCCTCCTAAATACCGTCGTCCGGTATTTCCGGATCGTTGCTGACTGTCCGGCAGATTGTCTGGAATTGCACGCCCCGGCAAGGCCGGAGAGCCGGATGAAAAGCCGCAGGCCTTGTGTTGTCGTCGCAGCACCGTTGCCGTCGGCGCCGCTCGGTCGCGATCAGCCGGTGAAGCCGGCTATTTCCTGCTCGGAAAGACCGATCTCGCGGAGCACCGCGACAGTGTGTTCGCCCAGCGTTGCCGCGCGCTTTCCTGCCGACACACTTGCCCCCGACATGCGGAACGGCACATTCATCACTTTGAAAGTGCCGCCGCCATCTTCTACCTCCGTCAGTGCGCCGCGATGCGCAATCTGCGGATCGGACAACGCTTCCGCGACGGTACGATAGGCCGAAGCGGGAACACCGCATCCGTTGAGCGCGGCGAGGCAATCCACAGTTGAAAGCGTGCGCGACCATAGCTCGACGCCGTCCATCAGATCGTTCCAGTGTTCGCGCCGGTCGACATATTTCGCGAACCTGGAATCGACGATCCATTCCGGATGACCGGAGGTCTTGACCAGATTCTGGAACGTCTTTTCGCTGCCGATGGCCAGCATCACATATCCATCCGCGGTCTCCACCGGGCCGAACATCGGGCGGCTCGGCAACCTCACTGCGAATTGCGACGACTGCAGTTCAGTCAGTGTCAGGGAGAGCATCGATTCAAGCATCGAGACGTCGATGTGCTGACCTTTTTGACTGCCGTGACGCTGATGCAGCGCGGCTGCGATGGCTCCGAACGCATAAGTGCCGCTGACGACGTCGGCGTGATAAATTCCGCAGTAGTCAGGCCGGGTTCTCCCCGGCTGGTACGACAGGTGGGCCATGTCGTAGCCGGAGGCGGCATGGATGACCGGCGCGTAAGCCGGCAGTTCGGCCGATGGCCCGGTCTGACCGTAGCCGGAGATCGAACAATAGATCAGCGCTGGATTAAGCTCGCGCAACGAATCGTAATCCAGCTTCAGTCTTCGCATCACGCCGGGACGAAAATTCTCGACGAGAATATCTGCTTTCGCCACCAGCCGTCTGATCACCGCGATAGCGTCGGGCGATTTCAGGTCGAGAACGACGCTCTTCTTGCCGGCATTGAGCTGGCCGAACGTGGTGCTGCAATTATTGCGGACCGGCGGACGGGTTCGCATCGTCTCCCCTTCCGCCGACTCGATCTTGATGACCTCCGCGCCGAGGTCGGCCAGCATCCGGGTGCAGTGCGGACCGGCGATCGTGGTGGAAAAGTCGAGGACGCGAAGGCCCTGAAAACTCCTTGTCAAATTACCCTGATCGTTTCCCGCTATTGTCATTCCAAACTCCCTCGACCGTTTACCTTCGGCCACGGCGTGACCCTGAATTGCGCCGCGTGCCGGAGAAGCGGTTCTCCCGGCAAGTACTTACACCGCCGACGGCCGTCCGATTGAGAAAAAACTGGAACCATTCTTGCATAGTTTAGGTTGGCGCTGGCATGAGGGCGTTTCTTGAAGGTCTTGTTCGTCACCACGGAAATGGATGACTTTATCCGGGTCGGTGGCCTCGCGGCCGTTTCAGCGGCCCTCCCCCGCGCACTACGCCCCTGGGGCGACGTCAGGATCCTGCTGCCGGGCTATCGAGACGTCGTCGAACAATTCCTGCATATACAAGTCGTTGGTCAATGCGCGCCGTTGGCGGAGATGCCGGCATGTTCGCTCGGGTTGGCATCGACCAGAGACGGCCTGCCAGTTTACATCCTGCTGTGTCCGCAGCTCTATGACCGCCCGGGCAACCCCTACGGCGATACGTCGGGCCGGGACTGGCCGGACAATGATGTGCGTTTCGGGCGATTCGCCTCGGCCGCGGCCCAGCTGGCGGCAGGCACTCTGGACAAGAATTGGGCAGCGGATCTGGTTCACGTCAATGACTGGCAGGCTGCGCTTGTGCCGGCTTACCTCGCCTGGAACGCCACCAAGATCCCCACCATTCTCACCATCCACAATTTGGCCTACCAGGGCCTATTCCCGAAAGAGTCGCTGCGACGGATCGGGGCCCCCGAGGACTCGTTCCATATCGATGGCCTCGAGTTCTACGACAAATTGTCCTTCCTCAAAGGCGGCATCGTCTACGCTTCCCATCTCACAACCGTCAGCGAGACCTACGCCAGGGAGATCACCACCTCAGAGCTCGGCTGCGGGCTTGAGGGTCTGCTTCGCCGCCGTTCCGATGCCGCGCAACTAACGGGCATATTGAACGGCATCGACGAAAGCTGGGATCCCCGGGTATGCGCCCAGCTGGCCCAGCCGTTTGGCGCCGGGGACTGGGAAGGCAAGCGCGCGAACGCGGATTACGTCCGCCAGCAGTTCGGTCTGGCGCTGTCGCGTGGCCCGATTTTCGGCCTCGTTGCCCGTCTCGTTCATCAGAAAGGCATCGACCTCGTCCTATCCGCCGCGGACGAGATCATCGAGGCCGGCGGGCAGATCATCGTCACCGGCAGCGGTGAGCCCGCTATCGAGCAGGCATTGGTCGATGCACACCGCCGTAGGCGATGCCGTCGCGCTTCGAGCCCTGCGGCTTAAGCCAGATGTATGCGCAGAAGTTCGGATCGCTGCCGATCGGCCACCAGACCGGCGGCCTCGCGGAAACGATCATGGACGGCGAAACCGGATTTCTGTTCGCGCAACCATCAACCGAATCGTTTCTCGGCGGCATCCGGCGTGCATTCACGACCTTCATGACGAAGGACCGCCTCAACTCCATGCGTCGGAGCGCGATGTCGCGGTCGTTCAGCTGGGGCGTGGCTGCCGCCTGCTACGGCGCGCTTTATCGAAAGGCTGCGTCGCCTTAGGGTGTGGACTCATAAGCACGTGGCCAGGTTCGGATTGATGCGAGCTTGGTGAAAGTCGGATAGTTTGTGCCGTACGAAAACTCAGCCAACACGTTATCTGGAAAGGCCCGCTTCAGGCCTCTCGGGCTTCCGGGTTTGACCTTGGTGAGGCTTTGGCTTGCCTTCCTTCGAGTGCCGAGTTATTTTGACGTTGCATCAATTGAGAAAGGAGGGCTGCGCAAATGACGAGATATTTTTTCCGGCATCATCGCCAGCGTGGCCCCGTCAACGCCCTGCAAATGCGTTTGCAGGGCTGACCAGAGACTGTTTCTCGAACCTCCTCCTGGTCTGCCCTCCGTAGCAATGCGGCGTCCAGCGCTTTAGCGCTCGCGCCAGCACTCGGATAAATAGCCGCGCTCTGACACGAACATCCGATGGTGGCTGTATGCCCCGGACGTCGTGATCGCCGGCAAGACCAGAGAACGATCATGACCCTTATCAATATCCGCAATCTCGGCGTGACGCTGAACGCGCCGCTCTTTTCGCAGCTGAACCTTGTCGTCAATGCCGGCGATCGTATCGGGCTTGTCGCCGCCAATGGACGCGGCAAATCCACCCTGCTGCGCTGCGTTGCTGGCATTATGGAGGCAAGCAATGGCGAGATCACCAGATCGCGCGGGCTGACCGTTGGTTACGTCGAGCAGTATGTGCCGCCTGTTCTTCTGGACACACCTTTCTACGCGGCAGTGCTTGAGACACTGCCCATTGAACAACAGGAAAGCGAAAGCTGGCGGGTCGATGTTGCCCTGGAATCGCTCGAGGTGCCCGAGGCTCTGCGAAAGAGGCCGCTGAAACAACTGAGCGGCGGCTGGCAGCGGCTTGCCATGCTTGCCCGCGTATTGGTGACAGAGGCCGATGTGTTGTTGCTTGACGAGCCAACCAACCACCTGGACCTAGCCAGGATAGGCCAACTTGAAGAATGGTTGAATTCGCTGCCGCGCGATATGCCGGTCGTCATATCCAGCCATGACCGTGCCTTTCTCGATGCGACCACGAACAGGACGGTGTTTTTGCGACCGGAGAAGTCGCAAGTATTCTCGTTGCCTTATACACGGGCTCGCGCCGCGCTTAGCGAAGCAGATGCATCGGATGAGCGGAGTTATCAACGTGACCTAAAGGCTGCCCAGCAGCTTCGACGGCATGCTGCGAAGCTCAACAATATCGGCATCAACTCCGGTAGTGATCTTCTGTTGGTGAAGACCAAGCAATTGAGGCAGCGAGCCGAGAAGCTGGAAGACGCGGCAAGGCCGGCGCACTTGGAACGGTCCGCGGGGACGATCAAGCTTGCCAATCGCGGAACACATGCCAAGGTTCTGATAACGCTGGACGATGCCACGGTCGAGTCGCCTGATGGCAGGCTGCTGTTTAAGGCCGGCAAGCAGTTCATCTGCAAGGGAGACCGGATCGTGTTGCTGGGGCCGAACGGGGCAGGTAAGACCCGGCTCGTGGCGATGCTGCGCAAGGCGATCGAAAACCCGGAAGCAGTGCACGCCGGCATCAAGGCCACGCAGTCGCTTGTTCTCGGCTATTGCGACCAGGCTCTTGCCGATCTCGCCGATGCTGACACTCCGATGCACACGATCATCCGCCGATTCGATGTCGGCGATCAGCGTGCGCGCGCATTGCTCGCTAGCTCCGGCCTGTCGATCGAGATGCAGAGCCGCCAGATCGGCCAGCTTTCCGGCGGACAGAAGGCACGTCTCGGCATGCTTTTGCTGCGGCTTGCCGAGCCAAACTTCTATCTACTCGATGAGCCCACCAATCACCTGGATATCGAGGGGCAGGAAGCGCTGGAGGACGAATTGATGGGCCATCAGGCAAGCTGCCTGCTGGTTTCGCACGACCGCAACTTCGTGCGAACGGTAGGAAACCGCTTCTGGCTGATCGAGAGGAAGAAGCTAGTGGAACTAGAAGGACCGGAGGGCTTCTTTGCATCGGTCAGTGCAACAGGTTAGCACCTTGCGCCCGACCAGCCGTCACTCCGCTGCCGCCGACATGATTTCCGCCTGCTCATGAAGAATGACCCCCGAGAGCGGATCGAACTCGCCGACCCACGGAGAACGATCAAGCACCGCCCTGGTGTGAACATAACCCGCGTCCCAGCGCTGCATGATGCCGGACGGACTGAAATCGATGTCCTTGGTATGGTTCTCGCGATCGAGCTGCGGCGCCAACAACCGCACCACATGCATCCGCGTCGGACAACCGTAACCGGCCAATTCCTTCACCGCATCGCTGTTACGCTCAGTCTCGGGCAATCGGGCGGCGAGTTGGCTGATGACGTGACGCAAACGATGCGCCTGTTGCTGGCGCGCGATGTGGCTCGCGATCCGGCTGGAATACTGCACGTCCTTGTGCCGATTAAGCACTTCCGCCATCGTGGTGGGCTCGGCGCCGGACGGATTCCACATGTGGACGGCGAAGATCAGGGAATTCTTGCGGGGATTGTCGTCGAACACCGCCTCGGTCGGGGTATTCGACAGAATGCCGCCATCCCAGTAAAGCTCGCCATCGATACGAATGGCGGGGAATGCCGGCGGTAGCGCGCCCGACGCCATGATGTGCTTCACGCCGAGTTTGGAATCGCGGCTGTCAAAATACCGCATCTGGCTGGTTCGGACATGCGCGGCGCCAACCGTCAGCCGCGGCGCGCAGCGATTGACCAGATCGAAATCGACGAGTTCGCTGAGCGTCTGTTCGAGCGGCTCGGTGGAATAGTATCCGGCCCTGTCGGCGCCAAGCGGATAGTCGTTGCCGGCATGGGCCAACGGATTCGGTCTGAAAAACCCCGGAATGCCGTTTGTCACCGTCGACCAGTACGACAGTTTTTCATTGAAGCCGGGAAATACGTCGCGGAAACTCCAGATTGGATTCTGCTCCATCCGCTTCCAGAATTCCTTCAGCCGCGGCAAGCGGTTTTGCGGCGCGTTACCGGCGATCAGACTGGCATTGATGGCGCCGATCGATGTCCCGATGATCCAGTCCGGCTCAATCCCGGCCTCGTGCAGCGCCTGATAGACGCCTGCCTGATAAGATCCCAGCGCGCCGCCGCCCTGAAGCACCAGCACGACCTGACCGGGAAGCGACCTGCCCAGTGATCTGAGGCTTTGCCGAGTTCTGTTATCCCTTGCATCGTTCATGTCACGCTCCCGTTGGATGCCTGTTGCGTTCTCTGAGGTTCGCGAGACCCTGGGTGAAATCTGCACGGCGGGTGGATCTAGCGGAAATGCCGTTTGGCTTCCGAAACCATAGGCTGGCGCTATCGCGGTTCTGGTGTCATTGCAGGCATTTATCGGCTAGTTTACAGGCAAGGTCAGATCAGGGCACGACCATGGAAATGCATCAGGTTCGCTACTTCCTGGCTGTCGCGCGGGTGTTCAATTTCACCCGCGCCGCCGACGAGTGCAACGTGACCCAGCCATCGCTGACGCGGGCGATCAAGCAACTCGAGGCAGAACTCGGCGGCGACCTGTTCCGGCGCGAGCGGCCGGCAGCGCAATTGACCGAACTTGGCCAGCGCATGCACCCGCTGCTCAAGCAGTGCTATGATGCCGCGACCGGAGCTCGACAACTTGCGTCGTCATTCAAGAGCGGCGAGGTCGGAGCGCTTCGGATCGCCCTCACCCATTCCGTCGACCTGTCGCTGTTGATCCCGTATCTCGACCAGATCAAGCGGCTGTTCAACCGGCTTGAATTTCGCTTCTTGCGCGGCAGCGCCCGGGAAGTCGGGGAATTTCTCAAGAAGGGCGAAGCCGAGCTCGGCATTGCGGCTGAAATCGGCGAAGAATGGGACCGGCTCGATACCTGGCCGCTGTTCACCGAAGGCTTCCAACTCGTCGTCAACAAACGTCATCCATTGGCGGACCGTGAAGATATCACCTTCGAGGATCTGCAAACGGAGCAATTGCTCTCGCGAAATTTCTGCGAGGATGCGGAGCGGTTGAGCGCATCGTTCCGCAACCACGGTATCGACGTGGACCACAGCCATGGCATTTCATCGGAACGCGACCTGATCGAACTGCTGGAAGCCGATATCGGCATCGCGGTTATTCCGCGCAGCGTATCGACGCCGGAAACTCTCAAACGGGCAAATGTCGATGGGCTCGACATCCGCCGTACCGTCCGCCTCTATGGCGTTGCCGGACGCGAGCGCACCGCCGTGGCATCAGCCGTGATGAGGATGTTGCGTGGCGCCGACTGGTCGAACTATCTGAGCCCGTAGTCAGGCAACGCCGGCGGCGCCATCGACAAGCCAGCGGCTCCGAATACTTAATTTGCGGCTCTGAACGCTGCGATCAGGTCGTCGATCTCCATGCGTTTGCGGAAATCGGGATCCACGAACCGCGCCTTCACCAGCCCGTCGCGGCCGACCACGAAGGTCGCTGGTATCGGAAGCACCCAGCCGTCATTGCCATGAAAGTTTTTCATGTCCTGATACGACAGAAGCCGCTGTATCTCGGTTCCGAGCCAAATGGCGAGATTCAACGAAAGTGCATAGCCATTGTCGAGATCGGTCAGAACCGGGAATGGCGCGTCGGAATCGGATTTGAACTTCTCTGCGAATTGCTGCACCTCTGGCATGATCGCGACAACCTGACCGCCCAACGCCTTGATCCGGTCCAAGGCCTGAACCACCGCCCCGACGTTCAGCCTGCAATACGGGCACCAATGCCCGCGATAAAACATCACCGCGACCGGTCCGTTTTCCAGCAGGGATTTCAGATCGATCAGCCGCCCGGTCACATCCGGAAGGATGAAGGGCGGCATCACGTCGCCCGGCCGTGGCGCGTTTTCTCCGCCGCCGTTTTCGTGGATCCGTGCCACCAGCCGATCGACCGCTTCACCATAGGCTGGAAATATCTGTCGCCCTGCCGCGGCATAGGCGTCCAGCCGTTCGTTCAACGTCCCCTCCATTGCGAAAGCGACGTCATGTCTTGCTCCGGCGGATTGCTCTTCAGATTCACTGACTGAAACATGCGGCGGCATCACACCGCAGCGTAATTGGATTTCCCGGACATTGTACTATTTTCCCGAGCAGGCCGCCCGCAGGGGGCGGCCTCATGGTTCGCCACAACGGCTGACACCCGGCTTCAAATCACGGCCGATAGAAGTTGCCGGTGGGATCGAGCGTTCCGGACACCATGTACATCTGGCCACCTTCCATGAAGAAGACGGTGTTGCCCGGCACCTTCCTGGCGCGCTTCATCATCGTCTCGTGACTCTTGGCTCCTGATGCCATCGCCATCGCCGTCATTTTTCCAGGGCCGCTATACATATAGGCCATGCCCGGGTTGAATTCCCAGGGGACCTGGGAGAACGCTGAAGTTGCCATCGCCGCAAGTGCTGCGGCTGCAATGAGGGTCTTGGACAACGTGGTCATTGGAAATTCCTCCGAATTAATCTGGACGCCCGCCAATCGAGCGCTGTCCCCATCAGAGGCCGAATTACCGAAGGTTAGAAATACTGTTCTACAATCGGTTTGATAGCCGTGGAGCATCGCACGGGCGCAATAGCGCCGCTCTGGTTACAGCCTCGACATAACGTTGCGCTATCGATTCAAAAGCCAACAGGCATTTCCTGGAGCAAGCGATTTCAACGATGGTGGCCTTGTAGCCGGCCAAATCATTCGAGGCCGCGGCATAACAGAGGAGACAACGACATGTTCAAGCCCACCGCAAATTCACGCGCGCTCTGGCAAGGCCTCGCATTCGCCTGCATCATCGCCGGATCGGCCGCCACTGCATCATCGGCCTTCGCCGGCGAATGTCCCGCCGGCAAGATGAAGGCCGACGCCCGCGAGGAAGTCAAATTCAAGCCGGTCGGCGTAACCGACGTGACTTTGGGTTCGATCGACCTCGAAAAGCAGCCGGCGCACCTCAAGGACCGCGAGTTGCGCTTCCGCAAGCTGACGATCGAGCCCGGCGGCATCGTGCCATGGCACAGCCACGACGATCGGCCCGCTCTCATTTTTGTGCAACAGGGCGAGATCGTTGAATACGCCAGCAATTGCGCGGAGCCCATTTTGCACAAGGCCGGCGATATCAGACCCGAGGTGTTCGGCACCTCGCATTGGTGGAAGAACCTCGGTACCCAGACCGTCATTCTCTACGTCGGCGATGTCCGCAAGGATCCGCACGACCACAATATGTGACGAGCGCCAAAAGCCTCGTTATCTGATGTGACGTCCTGGGAGCCCCCGTGCCCCCAACACGCCCAGGCGTCACGTCTCTTTCTCAATCAGCTTTCGCAGGAAGCGCCGCGCCATGACCGACATATCCGCGCAGATGAAATCCGAAAGCATGGAAATCCAAGGTCATTCACCCGGCGTGGTGCTGCGGTCGCTCGTGATCGGCCTAACGGCCTTCCTCACCGTGGTCGATTTGTTTGCAACGCAGGCGATCCTCCCCTCGCTGACAAAGCATTACCACGTGACACCCGCGGCGATGGGTTTCGCGGTCAATGCCAGCACGATGGGAATGGCGGCTGCCGGACTTGTCGTTGGATTCCTGAGCCAGCACATCGATCGCCGGCTCGGCATTTTGTTGAGCCTCGCCCTGCTCGCCATTCCGACGACCTTGCTGGCGGTCGCGCCCAATCTCACCGTGTTCACGATCCTGCGTGTCACGCAGGGATTGTGCATGGCATCGGCATTTGCACTGACACTGGCCTATCTCGGTGAACAGTGCAGCTCGATGGATGCCGGCGGCGCCTTTGCGGCCTATATCACCGGCAACGTCGCCAGCAACCTGATCGGCCGCCTGGTTTCCGCAGCTGTCGTCGACACGCTCGGGCTGGCATCGAATTTCTACTTCTTCGCGACGTTGAATCTCGCCGGCGCCGCGCTGGTGTACTTCACCATCCAGCGGGTGCAGCCGATGCATTCGAGGGCGACGACGCAATCGCCTTTCGCAACGATGCTCGGGCACTGGCGCAATCCGCCACTTCGCGCCGCATTCGGCATCGGCTTCTGCATCCTGTTCGGCTTCATCGGGACCTTCACCTTCGTCAACTTCGTGCTGGTGCATCCGCCGCTATCGCTCGGGCGAATGGATCTGGGATTTGTCTATTTTGTCTTTTTACCCTCCATTGCGACGACGCTTCTTGCCGGCAAGGCCGTCACGCGCTTTGGAACGCGGCCGGCGATCTGGGGCGCGCTTCTAGTCGCGGCGATCGGCTTGCCGCTGATGCTGTCCTCGCATCTAGCGGAAGTGCTGGCCGGCATGGTTCTGGTCGGCGCCGGTACGTTCTTTGCGCAGGCCTCGGCAACCGGCTTTGTCGGGCAAGCCGCCAGCGAAAGCCGCGGCGTGGCGAGCGGAACATATCTGGCCTGCTATTTCCTGGGCGGCCTTGTCGGCAGCGCGGTGCTCGGTCAATTGTTCGACCGCTTCGGTTGGATCGCCTGCGTCGGCGGCGTGGGGGCATCGTTGGCAACGGCCGCGTTGCTGACCGCGCGCCTGACGATGCCCGGCACGGATGCGCGAACTTAGTCCGGGGCCTTTTCCCGTGCCGGCTCGTCGTCGGCGATGGCGCGCCAGGCCGCTCCCTCGAGATCGTCATACTGGCCGCTCTTGAGCGACCAGAGAAACCCGAGCAGACCGACGAGTCCAAGGCCGAGCGCGAGCGGCACGAGAATGACCATCACTTCCATCACGCCTCTCCCGACGCGACGCGGCGCGCGCGCAGCGCGTTCACCATCACCAGCAGTGAAGAGCCCGACATCGCCGCCGCGGCGATCAGAGGTGTTACAATTCCGCTGACGGCAATCGGGACGGCCAGAAGATTGTATCCGACCGCCAGCCACAGGTTCTGCCGCATCAGGTGCAACGCCTTGCGCGAAAAGTCGATTGCCGCGACCACCGGAGCCAGCGGCTTGCCAAGGAAGACCAGATCGGCCGTTGCCTGGCTCAGATGCGCGGCACTGATCGGCGACATCGAAACGTAAGCCGCAGCCAGCGATGGAGCATCATTGAGCCCGTCGCCGACCATCATCACCTTGAAGCCCTGGCTTTTCAGATCTTCAATGCGGGCGATCTTGTCGGCCGGGGTTACACCCGCCCGCCATTCGCCGACCCCAAGCGCGCGCGCGGCGGCCTCGACCGCCGGCTCCCGATCGCCCGAAAGAATTTCAACCCTGATGTTGCGCTTCAAAAGCGCTGATACCATCGCCTTGGCATCCGGGCGCAATCCCTGCCGAACGGCAAACACGTATTTTGCATCGCCAAGGCTGAATGCAACGGTGGATGCTTCCGGATCGAGGCTCAGGCCGTCATTTGCCGACTGCTCCGCGCCGCAGAATGACGGCCTTCCAAGCCTCACCTCGATTGCGCCGACATAGCCGCGAACGCCCTGTCCGGGCTCCTCGACGGCTCCCGGCAGCGGCGATTTCGCGTTCGAGGCCCGCGCTACCGCTGCTGCGACCGGATGATGGCTCGCAAGTGCAAGCTGCCCGGCGAGACGAAGCAGGTCTTCAGGGATTGCAGCAGCGTTCGTGACTTCGAGTTCGGGCAGGGTCAGGGTACCGGTCTTGTCGAATATGACGTGATCGACGTCAGCTAATCGTTCGATGGAATCGCCGGAATTGAGTAATACGCCAGCCCTGAACATGGCACCGGACGCGACGGTCTGCACCGTGGGTATGGCCAGGCCCAGCGCGCAGGGACAGGTGATGATCAGAACCGCCACCGCTGTGACAATAGCATCGTGCCAGGTTGCCCCCATCAGAACCCAGCCGAGCATGGTCAGTAACGCCGTCGCATGCACCACTGGCGCATAGAGCCGGGATGCCCGGTCGGCGAGGCGCACATAGCGGGAGCGGGCCTGCAACGCATTGTCCAGCAGCCGGGTGATCTCCGCCAGCAGCGTGCCTTCCGACGCCGCGGAAACCCGGACGCGCAATGTTCCGGAGATGTTGAGCGAGCCGGCATACACCGCGGTGCCGTGCTCCGCCGTCGCATAGAGGGTTTCGCCCGTGATGAGGCTTTGGTCGATCTCGGATCGGCCTTCGATAACAGTGCCGTCGACCGCGCAACGCTCACCCGGCCGCAACAGCACGATGTCGCCGGGATGGATCGCCGCTACCGGCACTTGCGAAATTTCATCGGCGCCGACGAACTTGGTTGCAGTCTCCGCCTTGAGCGCGGCGAGGTTTCCTGCGACCGCCCGTGTTCGCCTCCGCATGCTTTGGTCGAGATAGCGCCCCACCAGCAGGAATGTCAGCAGCATGATCGCCGCATCGAAATAGGTGTGCTCGGCGTGGTTCACGGTCTCGACCACGGACATACCAAGTGCAAGCGTGACGCCGATACTGATCGGAACATCCATATTGACGTTGCGCGTGCGCAAAGCCTGAAACGCCGACCTGAAGAACGGCTGGCCGGCATATGCCGCGGCCGGCAGCGCGATCAGCGCCGACAGCCAATGAAAGAAATCGCGCTGTTCGGGAATCATGTCGCTGACGTTGCCGGACCACACCGGAATCGAAAGCATCATCACATTCATGGTGGCGAACGCCGC
>WNFK01154698.1_pt1 | contig 18034 bp, 21 predicted proteins | sample 5400281 | NCBI WGS metagenome assembly WNFK01 (sample SAMN13153350, study PRJNA577476) | soil metagenome | isolation source: 20 cm soil on Douglas fir-dominated hillslope | place: USA:California | collected 2013-09-17 | reverse complement strand
AGCAGGACGTCGATCTTCGGGAGCGCCTTCGCCTCCGCCGTGGCGACGGGATTCGTGTCCACCCACGCGTCCGCGAGGACGTTCTTGCCCGAGGCCGAGCGATAGAGCACCGTGCCGTGCCCGATCCATGTGATCCCGACGCCCAGGTCCTGCTTGGTCATGACTCCGCCGGCCTGTTCCTTTTTCATCGTTGCCTCCTGGCCGCTACCCGGCGGCCGAGCGTGACGTTCAACCGGGACGGAGCGCCGGGAGATCCTCCGGTTTATCCAGGATAGGCGGAGCCGAGCCCAGCGCGAGCGCCTGCTCCACCGCCTCTCCCAGCGCCTCGTATTCCGACTTGATGAACCCCTCCACCCGCTCCGCGATGATGCCCGTTCCGTCCACGACGAAGACGGTCGGGACCGTCGTGATCCGGTACGCCCGGGAGGCGTGGTACGGAGCCGACTGCCACGCGAGCGGAAACACCAGCTTGTGCTTGTCCCGGAAGGCGCGCGCCGTTTCCTCGTCGTCCTCGGCGATGGCGAGGAAGAAGCGGTCTTCTCTCTCCAGCGCCTTCGCGAGAGAGCCGAGCCGCGACACCACCATCTCGCTCGTGGCGCATTCCTCCTTGAAGAAGACGAGGATGCCTCCGCCCGGATCGAGGAGGTCGTGCAGGCTCCGGTATCCTCCGCCCACGAGCGGGAGGTTGAAGTCCGGCGCGCGCTCTCTCAACGGCGCTTCCTCTTCTTCGCGACCTTCTTCTTCCCGACCTTCTTCTTCGCGATTTTCTTCTTCGGAGGCTCCTCCCGCGACGCGCGCTCCCAGGGCGGAAGCTTCCCGCTCAGGAAGTATCGGGCGCTGGGACAGAGGTCCACGACCGGACACATCGAGCATCTCGGCTTCCGGGCGATGCAGACCCGCCGCCCGTGATGGATGAGAAGATGCGCGAAGAGGATCCATTCCTCGCGTGGCACCACGTTCATCAGATCCTGCTCGACATCGACCGGCGTTCCGCCCTTGGTCAGCCCCAGGCGGCGGGACAGGCGATACACGTGGGTGTCCACGACGATCCCGACGGCGATCCCGTAGCCCGTTCCCAGCACCACGTTCGCGGTCTTGCGCGCCACGCCGGGAAGCTCGAGAAGCTCTTCCATGGTGGCGGGCACGCGGCCCTGATGCACTTCGGTGAGCCGGCGCGAAGCGCCGAGGAGCGACTTCGCCTTGTTGTGGTAGAACCCGGTCGTGCGGATGAGATCCTCCAGATCCTCGACCGGCGCGTCCTTCATCGCCCTGGCGTCGGGATAACGCTTAAAGAGCGCGGGCGTGACCTTGTTCACCCGCTCGTCGGTGCACTGCGCGGAGAGGATGGTGGCCACGAGGAGCTGGAAGGGATCCTCGTGACGGAGCGCGCAGGCGGCGTCCGGATAGGCCGCCTTCAGGCGCTCGATCAGAGCCAGGACGCGGGGGTCAGTTGATTCGCTTGTCGCGGGGATAGAGATGGCGCACACGCTCGATCCGCTCCTGGGTCTTCGTGGCGTTGGTCAGGATCTGGAGCAGGGCCTGGTAGCGAGTCACGAGGCTGTCCATCTCCAGAAGCTCTTCCTTCAGCTCGGGCTCCGCGTTGAGATGCAGGGCCACCGTGTTGAGGACGGATTCCGGCGAGCGCTCGCGCCCCACCGCCTCCACCAGCATCGCGGACTGCCCCTGCCCCTCGTGCACCTGCCGGAAGAGACGGACCAGCTCCGCGGCCTCCTCGGCCGCGCGCGGGCCGTGCGCCCAAGCGTCGTCGTCCTCGAGCGGCAGGACCCGCACCAGCCGGTAGGGGGTGAGCCGCACGGCGGATTCGATCCGCACCTTGGTGATTCCGTCCAGCATGATGTTGTAGCGGCCGTCCGGGAGTTTCTGGTGCTGCACGATTTTCCCGACGCAGCCGACGGAGTACACTTCCGGGGAGCCGTAGTAGTCCGTCTCCCAGCCTGGTCTCAAGAGTGCCGTGCAGATCACGCGATCCTGCTCCAGCGCCTCCGTGGCCAGCGCGCGGTAGCGCGGCTCGTAGACGTGGAGCGGCAGGAGCGTCTTCGGGAAAAAGACAACGTCGGGAAGCGGAAAAAGGGGTGTTACGCCGGATGATTCCGTCACAGACGAATGCTAGCACAAAAGAACGCGTCCGCGACCAAGCCCTCCGCCTCGGCTTCCAGTCGATCGGATTCGCGAGCGCGGGCACGGCGCCGCACGCGGACCGGCTCCGGGCCTGGCTCGACGCGGGACGCCACGGAACCATGCGCTGGATGGCGCGCGATCCCGAGCGCCGGCTGGATCCCCGGACGGTGCTCCGCGGCGCGCGGACCGTGCTCTCGGTTTCGGTCCCGTATTACCGCGGCGGCTGGCCCGCGGAGAACGGCGCCCTGCGCGGCCGCGTGGCGCGGTACGCCTGGGGGCGCGACTACCACAAGCGGATTCGCCGGAGACTGAAGAGCCTCGCGCGCGCGATCGCGGAGGAGTGCCCCGAGGCAGCCTGGGTCGCCTACGTGGACACGGGGCCGATCCTGGACCGGGCTTGGGCCGAGCGCGCGGGCGTGGGGTGGATCGGCAAGAACACGAACGTCATCACGAAGGGCCGAGGATCGTACAGCTTCCTGGGCGAGATCCTGACCGATCTTACGATCGACCCCGATCCCCCGGCGCGGAACTACTGCGGCACCTGCGCGCGATGCATCGCCGCCTGTCCCACCGGCGCGATCGTGGGGCCGTACCAGCTGGACGCGCGGCGCTGCATCAGCTACCTCACCATCGAGCACCGCGGCGCGATCCCCCTCGAGCTCCGGCCGCTGATCGGCGACCGCATCTTCGGATGCGATGACTGCCAGGAGGTCTGCCCCTGGAACCGGTTCGCGGTCAAGACCCAGGACCCGGAGTTCGCGGACCGCCCCGGCCAGGCGACCCCCGAGCTGATCCCGCTGCTGCGGCTCGACGAGGAGGCGTTCCGGGCGCGCTATCAGGGCACCGCCATCCTCCGCGCCAAGCGCGCGGGATTCGTGAGAAACGTCGCGGTGGCGCTGGGAAACCTAGGCGACCCGAGCGCCGTCGGGCCTCTCGCACGCGCTCTCGCGGAGGATCCCGACGCGCTGGTGCGCGGTCACGCCGCTTGGGCCCTGGGCCGGATCCAGGACGACGAATCGCGCGCCGCGCTGCGAGCCGCCGCGCTGCGAGAGTCCTCGGAAGAAGTGCTCGCGGAAATCCATGCCGCGCTGGCATCCTGTCTAAAATCCCAACCCATCTCCCGCACCCAAGGAGCCACACCGTGAAAGGAATCATCACCCTACTCCTCGCATGCGCCCTCGCGACGCCGGCCTGGGCGGAGGTTGCGCCCCGTCCCGAGTACCGCGGCAAGGGGCACATGCTCCAGACGACGCAGGACCAGATCCGCATCGCGGGCTACCTGGCGCTCCCGAAAGGCGCAGGCACGCACCCGGGCGTCGTGGTCATCCAGGAGTGGTGGGGGCTCAACGACTGGGTGAAGCAGCAGACCGACAGCCTCGCCCTCCACGGTTACGTGGCGTTCGCCCCCGATCTCTACAAGGGCAAGGTGGCGTACGACGAGGCGACGGCGCATCAGCTGATGAGCGGGATGGACGAGGGCGAGGCGATGAAGACGCTCCGCGCGGGCGCGGACTTTCTGCGCTCGCGTCAGGACGTGCGCGCGAACGGGATCGGGGTGATCGGCTGGTGTCTCGGCGGGCGGTATGCCATCAGACTATCGGCCGCGGACCCCGGCATCCGCGCCTGCGTCGCCTACTACGGCGCGCCGATCACGGACCCGGCCGCGATCGGAGGACCAGGGCCCGTACACCGAGCAGGTGCAAGCATTCGAGGCGGCCCTCCGCAAGGCGGGCAAGAAAGTGGACTTCAAGATCTACCCCGGCGCGCCGCACGGCTTCGCCAACCAGAACAATCCCTGGGGCGGTTTCCGCCCCGCGGCCGCGAAGGACGCGTGGGGGCGCACGCTCGGGTTCCTGAACAAGGAGCTCAAGCTGGCCTCCCTTCCGGGCAAGAAGGGTTGACCGGGGTGCGCCTCTATGAAGTCGCCGCGGGAATCCTCTGGAACGGCTCGCAGGTCCTGATTGCCCGGCGCCAGAAGGACGACCACCAGGGCGGTCGTTGGGAATTCCCCGGGGGCAAGCGTCACCGCGGCGAGACCATCGAAGGATGTCTGAAGCGCGAGATGCTGGAGGAGATCGGCATCGAGATCGCGGTGGGGCCGCTCTGGCGCGCGTTGACCCACGTCTATCCGGACCGGCGCGTGAGCCTCTACTTCCACTTCTGCGATCTGGTGCGCGGCACGCCCACGCCCCTGCAATGCGACGAGCTGCGCTGGATCGCTCCGGCGCAGCTCGAGGATCATCCGTTCGTGGAGGGGGATCTTCCGGTGCTCCCCGACCTGGCCCGCGACCTCACGAGCAAGGTGGTCGGAGCCTAGGCCGCGGTTACTTCCCGGCCTTCGCGGTCTCCTTCTTCTCCGGTTTGGCGGAAGCCACCGCCTCGATCTCGAGGTTGATGGAGACGTCGTCGCCCAGGAGCGTTCCGCCCTGGTCCAGCGCCTTGTTCCAGATGATGCCGTAGTCCTTCCGGTCCACCTTCGCCGAGGCCTCGAATCCCGCGTGCGGCGAGCCGTCCATGCCCGGGCCCGCGCCCAGGAACGAGGCGTCCAGCACGATGGGCTTCGTCACGCCGTGCATCGAGAGCGTTCCCTCGACCTTGAACTTCCCCTCCTCGCCGGGGACGACCTTGGTGCTCTTGAAGGTCAGCGCGGGGAACTTGGCGACGTCGAAGAAGTCCGCGCTCCTCAGGTGATTGTCCCGGCGCTCGTTGTTCGTGTCGATGGAGGTCGCGACGATCTCGACGGTAGTCGTGGACGACGCGGGTGCCGCGGGGTCGTAGGTGATCGTTCCCTTGAAGTCGCCGAAGTTCCCCGTCACCTTGCTCACGATGTGACGGATGGTGAACTCCACGCGCGAGTGCACGGGATCGATGTCGTACGAGACCGGCGCCGCCAGGGAAGGCGCGGTAGCGACAAGCGAGAAGAAGAGCGCAAACGCGCCCAGGGACCGGAACCGTTTCATGGCGTTTCCATCCTCCTACGGGTGGACGAGCACTCTACCACACGATCCTTTCGAGGCTTCCCCGCGTCCAAGGGGATGTTGAACGGGGCGCCCCCATTTTCTATAGTGCCAAAGCACGAGCTTTGGATGCGGCGCCCTAAACGGCGATTCCACCCAATCGCCTAACCCGGAAAGGAATCAGAGGTTCCATGGCCGACACCCGCCAGCTCATCATCGTGGGATCGGGAGCCGCGGGCCTCACCGCCGCCATCTACGCGGCCCGGGCCAACCTCGCTCCCCTCCTCTTCGAAGGACATCAGCCCGGCGGCCAGCTCACCATCACGACGGAAGTCGAGAACTATCCCGGGTTCGCGGAGGCCATCATGGGCCCGGATCTCATGGCCCGCATGCGCGCGCAGGCCGCCCGATTCGGAACCGAGATCGTGACCGCGGAGGTGGAGTCGGTGAACTTCAAGGTGCATCCTTTCGAGGTCTGCGGGCGCCAAGGCCAAGCTCCTGGGCTTGAAGAGCGAGGGCAGGCTCATGGGCCACGGCGTGTCCGCATGCGCCACCTGCGACGGCTACTTCTTCAGGAACCAGCGCGTGGCGGTCGTGGGCGGAGGCGACACGGCCATGGAAGAAGCGACCTTCCTGACCAAATTCGCGAGCCACGTCCAGGTGCTTCATCGCCGGGACGATCTCCGCGCTTCGAAGATCATGCAGGAGCGCGCCAGGGCCAATCCCAAGATCTCCTTCCAGTGGAACGTGGAGGTGGAGGAGGTGCTGGGATCGGAGGAGGGCAAGGTCACGGGCGTGAAGCTCCTGGACGTGAAGTCGGGCACGTCCAGCACGCTCGACGTCGACGGGCTCTTCATCGGCATCGGACACCAGCCCAACACGAAGGTCTTCGAGGGCCAGCTCGAGCTGACCCCGAACGGATACATCCGCACCTACACCGGGACGCGCACCAGCATCCCGGGCGTCTTCGCCGCGGGCGACGTCCAGGACTCGGTCTACCGCCAGGCGGTCACCGCGGCGGGCTCGGGCTGCATGGCGGCCCTCGATGCCGAGCGCTACCTGGAAGAATTGAAGCACCCGTCCCATACGCTCCCTCCGGCGGAGGGCGCGCGCGCGCGATGAGCGATGTCGCGCGTGACGTCCTCGAGGTCGATGTTCTCTTCGTCGGCGGAGGGCCCGCGGGCCTGGCCGGCGCGCTCCGCCTCACGCAGCTCCTCGAAGGCCGGAAGGACCTGGGCGACGTCTCGATCGCGGTCCTCGAGAAAGCCTCCGAGATCGGCGCGCACGGCATCTCGGGCTGCGTGCTGGATCCCCGCGCGCTCGAGGAGCTGGTCCCGGACTTCCTCGAGAAGGGCGCGCCCATCGAGAGCAAGGTCACGAGCGACGACCTCTACTACCTGACGAAGGGCGGCAAGATCCGCTTCCCCATGGCGCCGCCCCCGCTCCAGAACCACGGCAACTACGTCCTCTCGCTCGGGAATCTCGAGAAGTGGCTCGGAGGGATGATCGAAGCGACAGGCGCCTACGTGCTGCCCGGCATGCCCGCCGTGGAGGGGCTCTTCGAGGGCGACCGGATGGTGGGCGTGCGCACGGGCGACAAGGGCATCGACCGCCACGGGAATCGTAAGTCCAACTTCGAGCCGGGCTCCGACATCCGCGCCAAGGTGACCGTGCTCTGCGAGGGCGCGCGCGGCTCGCTGGCCAAGCGGCTCAGCAAGCCGCTCCGACTCCAAGAGGATCGCGCGCCGCAGATCTACGCCACCGGCATCAAGGAAGTCTGGAAGATGCCGGAGGGCCGCGTGCCGAAGGGACGCGTCATCCACACCATGGGCGCGCCGCTGGATTCGAAGACGTTCGGCGGCGGGTTCATCTACGGGATGGGACGGGATCTCTGGTCGGTGGGATTCGTCGTGGGGCTGGACTACTGGAACCCGACCACGGATCCGCACGGGCTGATGCAGGAGTTCAAGCGGCACCCGCTCGTGGCCTCGCTGCTCGAAGGCGGGACGATCCACTCCTACGGCGCGAAGGCGATCTCGGAGGGCGGCTACTACTCGATCCCCCGGCTCAGCTGGCCGGGCGGGCTCCACTGCGGGGAGAGCGCGGCGCTCTTGAATTCCGAGCGCCTGAAGGGCGTCCATCTGGCCATGAAGTCGGGGATGCTCGCCGCCGAGACCGCCTTCGACGCGCTGGTGAAGGGGGACTTCGGAGGCGAGGCCATGGCCGCCTATGACGAACGCGTGCGAGGCTCTTGGATCACCTCCGAGCTCTACAAGGTCCGGAATTTCCATCAGGGATTCGAGCGCGGGCTGTTCGTGGGCATGGCGGACGCCGGGCTGCAGCTTGTCACCGGGGGGCTGGGCTTCGGCAACCGGCCGCGTTGGAAGGCGGGCTTCACGCACATGAAGAAGACGAAGGAGGCGCACGTGGCGCCTGTCTCGCTGGAGCAGACGCAGCGCCGCTACGACAACGAGCGCACCTTCACCAAGGTGAACGACGTCTTCCACTCCGGCACGAAGCACGACGAGGACCAACCCAGCCACCTGCTCGTGTCGGACACGAACATCTGTGCCACCCGCTGCAAGGAGGAGTTCGGGAACCCCTGCCAGCACTTCTGTCCCGCCAACGTCTACGAGATGGTTCCGGACAAAGCACCCGGTTCGGTGAAGCTGAAGCTGAATCCCTCGAATTGCGTCCACTGCAAGACCTGCGATATCGCGGACCCCTACGAGATCATCACCTGGGTCCCGCCCGAAGGCGGCGGCGGCCCGAACTACCTCGATCTGTAGACGAAAGAGCGTAGAGGGGTCTCCCGACCGTCTTCAGCGGCGTCTGCTTCGCGTCTCAGTGGGGATTTCGGTGAAGCGGAGGGAACCCTGCGGCTAGTACTTAGGAACCTCGGGGTCGATCACCTCCGACCAGAGATCGATGCCCCCGGTGAGGCTGTGCACCTTGCGGAAACCCGCGTCCCAGAGGGCCAGGCACGCGTCCACGCTGCGATCGCCCACGTGGCAATAGACGACCGTCCAGCGCTCGGGATCCAGCTCGTCGATGCGGGTCCTCAGCTCGGACAGGGGAATATGGATCGCCCCCTCGAGATGAGCCTTCTCCCACTCCCAGTCCTCACGCACGTCCACCAGGACGACGTCATCCCCGGACTCGACCATCTCGTTCACGATCTCGGGCGAGATCTCGAATTCCTGGAAGTGATCTCTCATCGGCTCGTCACCTTTTCCTGTAATTCGAGCTTCGCCGCGCGAAAGCGCAGCGAGAGGAAATACCCGGTCCAGATCATGGCCGCGAGCAGGTAGGCCACTACCGCGTAGGTCATCGCGGCTGTTCCTCGATTCGCTCGCGCATTCTCTCGAGTCCCAGGCGTTCCACGAGTACCGCAACGTAGAACGCGAGCCAGGCGAAGATCGAGATCGAGAGCGTCATCCGCATCTCGGGCGTCATGGTCACGCTCCTGGGATGCAGCGAGCCGCGCCACCACGCCACGGAGAGGTAGCTCACGATCGCGCTCAGGAAGAGTACAACGCCCAGGACGGCGGAGACATCCCTCCGGCTTCCCGGGCTCACGGAGGAGCGGATCAGGAAATAGCCTCCGTAGAGGATCCACATGATGAGAAAGCTCGTGAGCCGCGGCTCCCAGGTCCACCAGGTGTTCCAGGCGGACCGGGCCCAGAGCGGCCCCGAGACCAGCACCACGGCCGAGAACACCATCCCGATCTCGCACGAGGAGACCGCGACCTGATCCCAGCGGCGGCCCTTCCCCGACACCAGATACACGATGCTCGCGACGAAGGTCACGAAGAACGCGGTGTAGGCCGCGGTGGCGCTGGGGACGTGGATGTAGATGATCTTCTGCACGGTCCCCATCTGCGCCTCGGTCGGCGCGTGGGCGATCCCCCAGAACGAGCAGAGGAGCATCGCGACCGCGAGCCACCAGAGATACGGACGGCTCTTCCCAAGCCACCCCGACGTCATTCCTCGGCCTCCTGGATCGTCTCGTAGAGCCACGCCGCCAGCGCCACGCCCAGCACGTCCGCCAGGACCATGATCTTCACCCAATCCGACACCGGATCGATCGTGCCGTCCGCCCAGAGCGAGCGGGTCAGCTTGACGGCGCCGATCCAGAGTGGAATCAAGGTGGGGAAGAGGAGGATCGAGAGCAACAGCTCGCGCGCCTTGAGCCCCCGCGCGAGCGCGGCGAAGAGCGTTCCCCACGCAGCATAACCGATGAGGGCGAGGGCGGCAACGCCGGCCACTCCGGGGAGTTGGTCGAGGGAGCCCACGTCGAAGAAGACCGCGGTGCACGGCAGGAGCAGGAGAAAGAGCGCCGCCATGAGGATCAGGTTCGCGGCCGCCTTGCCCGCGTAGACGGAGAAGGGGTCGGCGCCCGTGAGGCGGAGCGCTTCCCCGCCGCCGGATTCGGATTCCAGATCCAGCGCCCTCGTGAGCCCCAGAACCCCCGCGAAGAAAAGCGATGCCCAGAGCGTGGCGCTGGCTTCCTTCGCCGGATCGTCGAAAAGGGGGCCGAAAGCCACGCTCAGGATCAGGACCAGGGAGAGGCTGAAGAGCGCGAGGGTGGCGAGGAAGCGCGCGTCGCGCGCGTGGAGCTTCAGGTCCTTGGCGAGGACCGAGAGCGCGGTCATGCGACCCTCCCGTCCCGCAGCGCGCAAGACCGGGTGGCCAGGGACGCGACCCGCTCGCGATCGTGCGAGACGACCAGGGTCGCGGCACCCCGCTCCCGGGCCTCGCGGAGCATCTCGTTCAGGGTCGTGACGCCGGGCTCGTCCAGTCCCGCGTAGGGCTCGTCGAGGATCAAGACCTTGGGCTCGTTCAGGAGCGCCCGTCCCAGCGCGACGCGCTGGAGCATCCCCCGCGAGAAGTGCTCCATGGGGACGCGCGCGAATTCCGTGAGCCCGAAGCGGGCGAGGAGCCTCTCCGCGCGGGGGCGCGCGTCCATGAGCCCCGCCATCCGGCCGAAGAACTCGAGATTCTCGAGCGGCGTCAGCCCCAGGTAGAGAAGCGGACGATGCGTGAGGAATCCGATCGCGCGGCGCGCGGCCTGGAGCTTGGCGCGGACGAACGCCCCGTCCAGCGTCACGGCGCCCGCGTCCTCGCGCAGCGCCGTGGCCAGGATGCGCGCCAGCGTGGTCTTGCCCGAGCCGTTCCTGCCCTCGAGGAGCAGGATCTCGCCGGGCCGAAGCTCGAGGGATGCCTTGCGGAGGACGGCGCGATGGCCGAAGCGCTTCTCGAGATCCCGCGCGACGAGCGTCAAGTCGGCCGGATTACCGCACCCCGCTCGCCGGCTCATCGGAGAGCAAGGCCTGAAGCCGCCGCTTCAGATTCTGCCGTATGAGCCCGTGGGTCTCGCGGGGGATCTCCCCGCGCTCCAGCGCCTCGTCCAGGGCCGCGATCAGCATGAGGTAGGCCTTCCGGAAATCCGCGTCGGTGGACGGAGCGCTCGGGGGAGGCGTAAGCGGCAGCGTGGTCACGCTCGCCACGGGACGCTCGGGCTCCTTCGACTCGCGTAACGAGCGGCCGCGGCGCGCCGCGAACCAGAGCGCGCCCGCGATCAGGAACGGCGCCGCCACCCAGGGGTAGACCTTGGGATTGGACCAGAATCCGGCGCCGCCGATCCGGACTGAGACCTCCTGGCCCACGCCGAATCCCGTGCCGCTGTAGACCGCGTACTGCTTGCCTCCCTGGTCGCGGACGCCCTCGGCCCGGAGCGACTTCGACTCGAGCTGCAATTTCGGATCGTCGAGGAGCACCACGAACGAGGCCGTGGGGAAATAGAGCCGGTGGCTGAGATCGATCCGTCCCGAGAGCGGGATGCGGTACGAGAAGCTGAAGGGGCGGACGCCCGGCGGGATGGGCCGCTCGCTCGAGAGCTCCCGCCCGCGCACGTGCGTCGACTGGGGATCGCCGCCCATGCCCTGCTGGAACCCCTGGATCGAGGCAGGCAATCCCACGCGCGCGCCGGCGCTCTCCGCGTGATCGGGCCCCGTGCCCAGGTACGCCATCGCGCCGCGATTCTCGAAGACCAGGATCTCGGTGACATGGAATCCGTCCGGCTTCCGCTCGACGATGATGTGGTGGTTCTTGATCTGCACGGTGGAGATGTCGCGGCCCACGTCGTAGACCGTGAGGTCCTGCGTCAGGGTCTCGCCTTTGCCTTCGATCGGGCCCTCGGTGTAGAAGGCGCTCTCGTACTCCGTCGAGACGTAGTAGGAGATCGCAGGGTCCTGCTTCAGGCCGTCGAAGCGGTAGCGCCCGTCCGGGCCGGTGGTGCCGGTCGTGCCCTTCTCCTCCTGGTCGCCGCGCACGACATGGAGCTGGACCAAAACCCCCTGAACCGGGGCCCTTCCTGCGCCTTTCACCATCGTGCCCTGGATGGTGAAGGCACTCGCGCCCGCGGGCATCAGCGCCGCGAGCAGGAACAGGGTCTTGGCGCGCGTCACGGCCGCCTCGCGCCCGGGCGGTGGGACCTCTTGTACTCCTCGATCATCCGCTCCACGGAATCCCCTCCCTCGATCACGGCGGGGCGGGGCCTTCCTCCCGGTCCCAGCCCTTCCTCCTCGCGCAGGACGCCCAGGACCTCGTTCATCGCCTCGGTGCGCATGCGCTCGTGATCCTCGGCCGAGATCTTGCCCGAGTCCTTGTCGAAATCCAGCTCGACGATCGTGGAGTAGAGCCGCGCCTTGCGCTCGCCGATGGAGCGGCGCCGGGCCTCATCCGAGGACTCCGACCACGCGCGCTCGCCCCGGCGCTGGAGGATCGGAGCGACGACGAACCAGGCCACGACGCCGATCAGCGCGATCTGGAGGAGGAGCACCACGAGGGGGCTCATCGCGTCCGCTTCAGCTCGCGAAGCTCCGCCTCGGCCCGGTCGCGCAGCGACTGCAGGTCGGCCCCGAGCGCGCGTCCGGAGGGGAACGTCAGGGTTCGGGAAGGCCCGGGGACGGCCAGGGTCAAGGCGCGGCGCCTCACCCACCGCTTGAGGACGAGGAACGCGATGAGGAACCCGAGCAGCGTCGCGGCGAAGGGCGCGATCCAGACGATCAGGTTGAAGCCCTCGGGCTTGGGCGCGCCGCGGATCACTTCCCCGTACTGCGCCACGAGGGCGTTCACGATCGCCTTCTTGTCCTTCCCCGCACGGATCCCGTTCTCGACCACGGCCTGCATGGACTTTCCGGTCTCGCAGGTGCAGCCGCTCAACACTTCCCCGCAGCTGCACGGGCAGATGATCTGGCTCGTGATCTCGTGGGCGGGATCCTTCACCTTGGCGTATGCCGTCGATGCCATTCCCAGCGCGATGAGGAGGGCCGGGATCAGAAGCCTCACGCCGCCTCCTTCTCCTCGCGGCGGAGGCGCATCTTGTCGCTCAGCGCGATCAGCGTTCCCAGGAGCATCACCAGCCCGCCCACCCAGACGAAGCTCACGAGCGGATTGATGTAGGCCTGGATGGAGGTCGTCCCGTCCTCGTTCACGCCGCCCAGGATCATGTAGAGATCCTCCGCCGGCGTGACGTGGAGCGCGACCTCGGTCATGGGCTGCTGCGACTTCAAGTAGAGGGCCTTCGCGGGATGCTCGGTGCCCACGAATTTCCCGCCGCGATTCACGTCCAGGACGGCGGTCGTGAGGACGGCGTTCTCCTTCTGCTGCTCGGTCACGCCGCGCAGGGTGAGCGAGTAGTCGCCGATCTTCAGCGCTTCTCCGTTCCGGAGCGGTCCGTGGGCCTCCTTCTGGAAGACCGAGGATCCCAGCACGCCCACGAAGAGGATCACCATGCCGCCGTGGATGATGTAGCCGCCGTACCGCCGCTTGTTCTTCCGCACCAGCTGCGCCACCTGGTTCGGCAACGCCCCGGTCTCGAGTCCCTTCCGCGCCTGCACGCCGCGCGCGAATTCCATCACGATCGTGGTCGTCACGAACGCGGCCGCGAAGATGCACACCAGGGGGTAGACGCCGGTGACCCCGAACGGCAGCGCGATCAGGAGCGCGAGGGTGCCCATGAAGAGCGGCAGGATGAAGTTCCGCTGCAGCACCGAGGCGGTGGCGCGCTTCCAGGAGAGCACGGGGCCCGCCCCCGTCAGGAGGAGCAGTGCCAGGGCGATCGGCACGTTGACGCGGTTGAAGAAAGGCGCGGAGACCGAGATCTTGGTGCCGGTCACGGCCTCGCTCAGCACGGGGAACGTGGTCCCGAGGAAGGTCGCGAAGGTCAGCGCCACGAAGAGCACGTTGTTGAAGAGGAAGGAGCCCTCGCGCGACACGATGGCCTCCATCCGGTTCTCGCTCTCGAGGAGCGCCTTGCGGTAGAGGATGAGCGCCACCGCCGCGGTCGAGCTGAAGAGGATGAACCCCAGGAACCAGGGCCCGATGTTCGACTCGGCGAAGGAGTGGACCGAGGTGAGCACTCCCGAGCGCGTGAGGAACGTCCCGAAGATGGAGAGCTGGAACGTCAGTACGATGAGCACGATGTTCCAGGTCTTCAGCATCCCGCGGCGCTGCTCGATCATGACCGAGTGGAGAAACGCGGTGCCCACGAGCCACGGCATGAGCGAGGCGTTCTCGACGGGATCCCAGCCCCAGTAGCCGCCCCAGCCCAGCTCGATGTACGCCCAGCGCGCCCCGAGCAGGATCCCGACGCCCAGGAACGCCCAGCAGAAGAGCGTCCAGCGGCGCACCTCCTCGATCCAGCGCGTGCCGGATCGATTGGTGAGCAGCACCGCGATCGCGAACCCGAACGGGATGATGAACCCCACGTACCCCGTGTAGAGGATGGGCGGGTGGATCATCATGCCGGGATCCTGTAACAACGGATTCAGTCCCATGCCGTCGGGCGGCGGCGTGGCCAGGATGCGAAACGGCGAGCAGATGAAGCTCAGGAGTCCCGTGAAGAAGATCATGACCGAGGCGACCACCATCGCCACGGCGTCGTAGAAGGGATCGAGCCGCTTCCGGTAGGCGAAGAGGAAGGCCGAGCCGTAGGCGCTCAGGATCAGGAGCCAGAGAAGGAGCGAGCCTTCCTGGCCCGCCCAGAGGGACGTGAACGCGTAGTGGAGCGGGAGATCCTTGCTGGTGTGCTCCGCCACGTAGCGGTAGCTCATGTCGCGCGCGAGGAGCGCGCGCTCGAGAAGGATCACGGCGAGGAGCGCCATGGCGCAGACGGCCCAGACGGCCCTGCGTCCGCTCCGCAGCGGACCGGAGAGGCCCGTGCGAAGCCCGGTCGCGATGCTCAGGACCGCGAAGACCGAGCAGGCAAAGCCCAGGTAAAGCGCGAGACGTCCGAGCTCGCTCACGCGCGAGCCTCACGCGTCACGTCTTGTCCTTCCCCAGCCCCGTCGCCTCGTACTTGGAAGGACACTTCGTGACCAGCTTGGACGCGTGAAGGGCGCGGTCCTCGTGATGGTAGGCCCCTTCCACGACCACCTCGCGGCCGTCCATGAACGCGTCGGGCTTCAACCCGGCGTACACGACCGCGATCTTCTCCTTGCCGTCGGTCATCTTGAACTCGAGCTTGGGCGCCTTCTGGTCGTAGACCACGCTGCCCGGCGCGACGGTTCCGTCCAGGCGGAACCCCTCGGCCTTCGGAGCGTGATCCAGGCGCGCGAGCTCGGTCACCGTCATGTACTGCATGCCGGTGTGCTTGACCTCGGTCAAGATGAGCCAGCCCACCGCGGCCACGACCAGGAGCGACAAGGAGGTCAGTCGAAAGGAGTTCTTCATGCTGTCCCTTTGTACTTGGAGATGCCGGAAGGGGTTCCAGATTCCAATTGTCGCAGAGCCCGGGGCGGAGTCAAGGCGGAACCCCCGGGTGGAACGGCAGCTAGACGGCTACCTTGCGGGGTCTCATGAGAAGAATCAGGAAGGCCCCGGCCGCGAATCCCCCCACGTGGGCCCAGAAGGCGGTGCCGCCCTGGGTGGGCGTCAGGGCCGTCAGCGATCCGCTCAGGATCTGCAGCACGAACCAGTAGCCCAGGATCACGATCGCGGGGATCTCGATGATCTGGAGGAAGAAGACGATCGGCACGAGCGTCACCACGCGCGCGCCGGGAAAGAGCACCGCGTAGGCGCCCAGGACGCCCGCGATCGCGCCGCTCGCCCCGAGCATCGGCACTGCCGAATGCGGCTGGATGGCGAACTGGGTCAGCGCCGCACCCAGGCCGCACAGGAAGTAGAAGCAGAGGTAGCGGAAGGCACCCAGCGTGTCCTCCACGTTGTCGCCGAAGATCCAGAGGAACCACATGTTGAGGATCAGGTGCATCCAGCCGCCGTGGAGGAACATCGACGTGAAGAAGGGCTCCACGGTATCGCTGTACCGGATCGCGTGGTATCGGACGCTCCCCGTCACCTCCGCCGGGATCAGGGCATGGTGCTTGAGGAACGTCATGAGGCCGGGCCCGAGGTGGACCTCGTAGAGGAACATGATCACGTTCGCGGCGATCAGCGCGAGCGTGACGGCCGGAAAGACCCCCGACGGATTTCGATCTCGAAGCGGAATCATGTCTCGGGAGCCTAGTGAGGTTGGCTGTCCCTTGGCGAGCGAAATCCGCTATCGTGTGAAGCCGATGCCCTCGCGCTCCGATTTCTCACGCTCGCTCGATCCCCTCCGCACGTTCCTCCAGGGACGGATCGACGAGGGGATCGTGCCCGGCGTGGTGTTCGCCCTGGGGCGAGGCGACGGTCCGGTCCACGTCGAGGCGCTGGGCCATCGCGCGCTCGAGCCCCGGCGCGAGGCCATGACCGCGCGCACCATCTTCGATCTCGCCTCGCTGACGAAGCCCATGGTCACGGCCCCGCTCCTCGCGGAGCTGGCCGAATTCGGCGCGCTGGGACTGGGCGACCGCGTGGAGAGCCACCTCCCGGAGACGGTGGGCACGAAGATCGGATCGCTCACGCTCCGCTCGCTCCTGACCCACACGAGCGGGCTTCCCCCGATGAATCCGCTCGAGGATTACCGCGGTACGAAGGCGCGTCTGTACGCCGCGATCGCGCACGAACCGCTGGAGCAAAAGCCCGGGACGAAGATGATCTACAGCGACGTGGGCTACATGCTGGCGCAGGGCGTGATCGAGCACGTCTCGAAGAAGCCGCTCGACCGGCTGGCCCGCGAGCGGATCTTCGCGCCCCTGGGATTCCACGATACACGCTTCGGGATCCTGGCCAAGGACCGCTCGCGGACGGCGCCCACGGCGCGGCTCCACGACGGCCGCGGTCCCTGGCTGCGCGGGAAGGTGCACGACCCGCGCGCGCGCTCCAAGGCGATGGGCGGCGTGGCGGGCAACGCGGGCGTCTTCGGAACGGCGGAGGAGACGGCGCACTTCTGCCTGATGATGCTGCGCGACGGGAAGAACGGAAGGAAGAAGATCCTGAGCGCTTCGACGGTCCGGCTCATGACCACGAACCAGTGCCCGCCCGGAGTGCCCGCGCGCCGCGGGCTGGGGTTCGATATCGAGAGCCCGTACTCGGCGCCGCGCGGGTCGCTCTTCTCAGGCGATTCCTACGGGCACACCGGGTATACGGGCACCTCGATGTGGATCGATCCCGTGAACGACGGCTACTTCGTGCTCCTCGCCAACTCGCTCCACGCGGGCGGTCACAAGGACCTGAAGGCGTTCCGCTCGGGTGCGGGAACGCTGGCCGCGCTCGGCCTGGGAATCAGCCCTTAGAACTGGGCTTTCTCGGTCGAGCCGTGGAGCGCGACCGTGGAGGACTGCCCGGCGCTGACCGTCTGGATGACCTGGTCGAAGTAGCCCGTCCCCACCTCGCGCTGGTGGCGCGTGGCGGAGTAGCCGTGGGCCTCCGACGCGAATTCGAGCTCTTGTAGCTCCGAGTAGGCCGCCATGCCGCGTTCCTTGTAGGCCCGAGCCAGCTCGAACATGCTGTGGTTCAGCACGTGGAAGCCGGCCAGCGTGACGAACTGGAACGCGTAGCCCATGGCCGCCAGCTCCTTCTGGAACTTCGCGATCGTGGCCGGGTCCAGCTTGGCCTTCCAGTTGAAGGAGGGCGAGCAGTTGTACGCGAGCATCTTCCCCGGGAACTGGGCGTGGACGCCCTCGGCGAACTGGCGCGCTTCCTCGAGGTCCGGCGTGGAGGTCTCGCACCAGAGGAGATCGGCGTAGGGGGCGTAGGCCACGGCGCGGGCGATCGCCATCTCGATCCCACCCCGAATCCGGTAAAACCCCTCCGGGGTGCGCTCGCCGGTACAAAACGGCTTGTCGCGCTCGTCCACGTCGCTCGTCAGGAGCTTCGCGCTGTCCGCGTCGGTCCGCGCCACGAGGATCGTGGGCACGTCCATCACGTCGGCCGCCAGCCGCGCCGAGACGAGCGTCCGGATGAAGGCTCCGGTCGGGATCAACACCTTCCCGCCCAGGTGTGACCCCCGCCGCACCCGCCTCGATCATGCCTTTCATGAGCTCGAAGGCGTTCAGAGGTCCGCCGAATCCGGCTTCCGCGTCGGCCAGGATGGGCGCCATCCAGTGGCGGCTGTGGCCGTTCGACTTCCCTTCCGCGTGCTCGATCTGATCGGCCCGGAGGAGGGCCTGGTTGATGCGCCGCACCACGCTCGGGACGCTGTTCGCGGGATAGAGGCTCTGGTCGGGATAGGTCTGCCCCGAGAGGTTCGCGTCGGCCGCCACCTGCCAGCCGCTGAGATAGATCGCCTGGAGCCCGGCCTTTATTTGTTGCACCGCCTGGTTGCCCGTGAGAGCGCCGAGGGCCGCGACGTAGTCCTCTGTGTTCAGGAGATCCCAGAGACGCGTGGCGCCGAGGCGCGCGAGCGAGTGCTCCACCTTCACCGTTCCCTGGAGCCGGGCGACGTCGTCGGGGGAGTAGGGGCGCGTGATGCCGTCCCAGCGGCCGCGCGGCTTCGCCACGAGCCTCTGCTTCCCGTTTCCGTTCATGGTGGTGGCACTCCGACGTTGGGT
>WNFK01209276.1_pt1 | contig 18041 bp, 14 predicted proteins | sample 5400281 | NCBI WGS metagenome assembly WNFK01 (sample SAMN13153350, study PRJNA577476) | soil metagenome | isolation source: 20 cm soil on Douglas fir-dominated hillslope | place: USA:California | collected 2013-09-17 | reverse complement strand
CCTACGTCTCGCCCTATCACTTCGCCTACGTCTACACCGGCCTCGGGGAGGCCGACCGGGCTCTGGACTGGCTGGAGCGCGCGGTGACGGACCGCACCGGACCCGCCTACGGCATCAAGGGCTCGTTCCTCCTCGCCCCCCTGCAGGCGCATCCGAGGTTTCGCGGGCTGCTCCGGCAGATGAAGCTGGAGTGACGCTCATGTCCGGAACGCTGAGCACGGCTCCGGTCGATGCGCGCTAAGACCTTCTGAGACAATGAGTTGGGTGGGCAGCGCCGGGTTGCAATTCGGAAGCTGTTCGGCTAGATTACGAAGTCTGTAGCTCCCGCGTTTCGAGTCCCGAAAACACCGCGTCATGACTGCTCCGAACAACCGCGAACGCATCCTCCCGCGCCTCATCGACGACGAGATCCGCGAGTCGTTCATCAACTACTCGATGAGCGTCATCGTGTCTCGCGCGCTGCCCGACGTGCGCGACGGGCTCAAACCAGTGCACCGACGGACCGTCGTCGGCGACGTGCTCGGCAAGTACCACCCGCACGGCGACCAGAGCGTATACGACGCGCTCGTCCGCATGGTGCAGGAGTTCTCGCTGCGCTATCCCCTCATCGACGGGCAGGGCAACTTCGGCTCCGTCGAGGGTGATCCGGCCGCCGCGTATCGCTACACCGAAGCCAAGCTCGCGCCCATCGCGATGGAGCTGCTCGCGGACATCGACAAGAACACCGTCGACTTCGTGCCCAACTTCGACGACCGGCTCACCGAGCCCGGCGTCATGCCCGCGGGTCTCCCGAACCTCATCGTCAACGGGTCGTCGGGCATCGCGGTCGGCATGGCGACGAACATCCCGCCCCACAACCTGCGCGAGGTCGTCGCGGCGATCATCCACCTGGTGGACGCCCCCGAGGCGACGCCGGGCGAGCTGCGGAAGTTCATCAAGGGTCCGGACTTCCCCACCGGCGGCTACATCTACGGCCGCGAGGGGATCAAGGATTATCAGGAGACGGGTCGCGGCCGCATCGTCATGCGCGCCCGCGCCGTGATCGAGGAGAAGGAGAGCTCGAACAAGTCGCAGATCGTCGTCACCGAGATCCCCTACCAGGTCAACAGCGCCCGCCTGCTCGAGAACATCGCCGAGCTGGTGCGCGACAAGAAGCTCGAGGGGATCAGCGACCTCCGGAACGAGAGCGATCGCGAAGGGTTGCGGATGGTCATCGAGCTGAAGCGGGACGCAATCCCGCGCGTCGTGCTCAACCAGCTCTACAAGCACACCCAGCTCCAGACGACCTTCGGCGTCATCATGCTCGCGCTCGTCCCCGACGCGACGACGCGACGACTGGTGCCGAAGATCATGTCGCTCAAGGAGGCGCTCGAGCACTACATCACGCACCGCCATGAGGTGATCGTCCGGCGCGCGCAGTTCGAGCTCGACAAGGCGCTCGAGCGCGAGCACATCCTGGAAGGACTCAAGATCGCCGTCGACAACATCGACGAGGTGATCAAGATCATCCGTGCCGCCGAGGACACGCCGACGGCGAGCGGGCAGCTCCAGGCGCGCTTCAAGCTGAGCGAGCGGCAGAGCGAAGCGATCCTCAACATGCGCCTCGCCAAGCTCACCGGCCTGGAGATCGACAAGCTCGAGGAGGAGCTCAAGGAGGTGCGTGGCACCGTGAAGGAGCTGCGCTCACTGCTCGCCTCGAAGGACAAGCGCATGGCGCTGCTCAAGTCCGAGCTCACGCAGATCGCCGCCAAGTACGGCGACGAGCGCCGCAGCGAGATCACGAGCGACGAGGGGGAGTTCACGATCGAGGACCTGATCGCCGACGAGGAGATGGTCGTCACCATCTCGCACTCCGGCTACATCAAGCGCACCTCGGTTTCCACCTACAAGAAGCAGCGGCGCGGCGGCCGCGGCCTCAACGGCCAGGCGCTCAAGGACGAGGATTTCATCGAGCACCTGTTCGTGGCGACGACCCACGAGTACCTGCTCGTCTTCACCGACGACGGGCGCTGCTTCTGGCTCAAGGTGCACGAGATCCCGCAGGCCGGCCGCGCCGCCAAGGGCAAGCCGGTCGTCAACCTCATCAACGTCACCCCGGACACCAAGGTCCAGGCGATCCTGCCGGTCCGTGAGTTCCGCGACGACCAGTACCTGCTGTTCGCCACCAAGAAGGGTACAGTGAAGAAGACGGCGCTCTCGGCCTACGCCAACCCGCGGAGCAACGGGATCAAGGCGATCAAGATCGAGGAGGGCGACGAGCTGATGGACGTGCAGATCACGAGCGGTACGAACGACATCGTGCTCGCGACCCGACACGGCCTGTCGATCCGCTTCCACGAGCAGGACGTGCGCGAGATGGGGCGCGACACGACCGGCGTGAAGGGGATCGAGCTCGGCGCTCGCGACGTGGTGATCGGCATGGTGGTCATCAAGCGCGAGGCCACCCTCCTGGTCGTCGCCGAGCGCGGGATCGGCAAGTGCTCGCCGATCGACGACTACCGCGTGCAGAAGCGCGGCGGCAAGGGGATCATCACGATCCACCGGACCGACAAGACCGGCGACGCCGTGTCGATCATGGAGGTGCTGCCGGAGGACGAGCTGATGCTGATGACCAAGCAGGGCATCCTCATCCGGATGCCGGTGAAGGGGATCCGCGTCGCCGGCCGCAACACCCAGGGGGTCAAGCTGGTCAACCTCGACAGCAAGGACCTCGTGATGGCGGTGGCCCGCGTCGTCCCCGAGGAGGAGGGCGAGGCCGAGGGGGTCGGCGCCGAGGGCGAGGGCGCCGACGGCGAGGAGAACGAGGGAAGCGAGGAAGAGTAACCGCCGGGTTCATGGCGGTCGGCGGCCCCGGTGCACCAGGTGCACCGGGGCCGCTCTCGTTTCGTCGCGTCCTTTCCGCTCCTCCGCTTCCGCGCTAGTTTAGCAAAATTGACGCCACTTCCGATGAGCACCGACCTGTGAACCGACTCGTGGAGACGGACCCGCTGTCTACCACCACGGGAGGGCAGGGCGCGGGGCCGACGCTCGAGTACCCCACCACGACGCCCGAGCTCGTGGAGGCCCTGCGGCACGACCGCGAGGTGCTCGTGCGCGAGGCCATCCTCTGGCAGCGCTGGATCCGCTACCTCGGCTTGCTCGCGCTCGTCTTCCTCGCGCTGCTGTTCGGGCGTGAGCGCGCGCGGATGCTTCTGCCGGTGGCCGGCGTCGCCCTCGGCTATGTGCTGTGCGTGACGCTGACGGCGATGATGGTGCGCCGTGCCGTCCTCGTGCACGAGATCCGGCTGCCTGCCTTCCTCGTCACCGCGGATGTCGTGGCGCTGACGGCCATCACCTGGCTCAGCGGCACGCCGAGCGACGCCTCCCGCATCCTCATCGCCGGCCTCCTCGTCGTGCAGCTGGCGGTGTTCTACTTCGGCCGCCGGCTCGGCGCGTACTCCGCCTCCATCTGCGCGCTCGCGTACCTGATGGCCGCCGAGCTGCTGCCGCCGCACGTGCCCGGCATGCGCCCCACCACGGCGCAGGCCCTCTACACGCTGGGCCTGTTCGCGATGGTGAGCGCCGTCCTCATCACCGCGTATGGCAGCTTCCGCGCGCGCATGAACCGGCTGCGCCTCTTCTGCAAGCTGGTGGAGGAAGGCGACCTGACCCCCGCGCTCACCCTCGGCGTCGAGAAGCGCCCGGACGACCTCACCCTGCTTGCCAAGAGCTTCGACGCGATGCGCCTGCGGCTCGCCGCGCAGATCGGGACCGATCCGCTCACCGGCTGTCTGAACCGGCGTGCGCTGGAGACGCGACTGCGCGCCGAGTGGCGGCAGGCGAAGCGGCGGGGCTCCACCGTCGCCATCCTCGCGATCGACCTCGATCACTTCAAGAACGTCAACGACACGCGCGGCCATCCGTTCGGCGACGTCGTGCTCCAGGAGGTGGCCGGTATCATGAAGGCCACCGCCCGCGACACCGACGCGGTCGCGCGGTTGGGCGGCGACGAGTTCGTCATCGTCCTGCCGGACACCGGCTGGCAGGGCGCGCTGACCTTCGCCGAGCGCATGCGCCGCAAGGTGGATGACTTCTCGTTCGGTTCGGCGACGGGCGCGATCGGCCTGACGATCAGCGTCGGCGTGGCGCTCGCGCGCGGCACCGACCCCGTCTCGCCCGAGATGCTCCTCCAGGAGGCGGATCGCTCGCTCTACAAGGCGAAGACCGGTGGCCGGAATCGGATTTTCGCGTAGGGAATACCGACCGATCGGTCGCAGAGGACTGCACGGCCTGACCGCAGAGGACGCGGAGGAACCGAGAGGAACGAGGAGGACTGCACCGGTGAGACGCAACGATGTCCATCCGTCTTGCCCACTCGAAAGCCGGACGACCCAGGATTCAACGAAGATTGGAGCAGCTCGCGCGTCCCTACTAACTTCCGTGGCATGACCGCTCTCATTACCCTCGACGACCTCACCGCCGCCGCCGCGCGCATCGCGCCGGTGGCCGTGCGCACCCCGCTCCTTCCGTTCGACGCGGCCTCGGAGCGCGTGGGTACGCCCATCTGGCTCAAGCCCGAGATGCTCCAGCGGGGCGGTGCCTTCAAGTTCCGCGGCGCTTACAACTTTCTCGCGCAGCTGACGCCGGGCGAGCGGTCGCGTGGCGTGATCGCGCCGTCGTCGGGCAATCACGCGCAGGCGGTGGCCCTCGCGGCCAAGCTGTTCGGCGTGAAGGCCGTCGTCGTGATGCCCACCACGGTGACGCCGGCCAAACGCGGCGGAGCCGAGCGGCTCGGCGCGCGGGTCGAGCTGGCGGGGACGACGACCCAGGACCGGATGGAGCGCGCCATGGAGCTCGTCGAGACCGAGGGGCTCACGATGGTGCCGCCGTACGACCACGAGTGGATCATCGCCGGGCAGGGCACCGCCGGCCTCGAGATCGCCGCCGACCTGCCCGACGTCGAGACGGTCCTCGTGCCAGTGGGCGGCGGTGGGTTGAGCGCGGGGGTCGCGACGGCCATCAAGCTGCGTGCGCCACGCGCGCGCGTCATCGGCGTGGAGCCGACGAGTGCCCCGAAGCTGTCGAAGGCGCGCGAGGCGGGACGCCCGGTGCGCATTCCCCCCAGTGCCGGGCTCGCCGACGGCCTACTTGCGGTGGAGGTGGGCGGCATCACCTTCGCCCATCATCAGAAGTACGTCGACGAGGTGGTGCAGGTGGACGACGCCGCGCTGCGGTGCGCGATGCGCCTGCTGCTCGATCGGATGAAGCTCGTCACGGAGCCGAGCGGCGCCATCACCGTGGCGGCGCTGCTGGAAGGGATCGTGCGCCCGCGCGGCAGAACCGTCGCCCTGCTCAGCGGCGGCAACATCGAATGGGACGGACTCGTGCCCCTCATCTCCGACGCGTGATGCGATGAACCGCTGCCCAACCTGCGGCACGACGTACGCCGCGGAAGCGCGCTTCTGTACGCGCGACGGGTCGCGGCTCGTCACGCGGGCCACGCTGAACATCGAGACGCCGGCGCGCGGCACCCTGAGCGGACGCGTCGAGCCGCCGGCGCCGGTGACGCACACCAACCTGGTGGGCCAGGTGCTCGACGGCCGCTATCAGGTGGAGCGCAAGATCGGCGAGGGCGGGATGTCGTTCGTGTACCTCGCCAAGGACGTCGCGACGAAAGAGCCGCACGCCATCAAGGTGCTGTCGAAGTCCCTGTCGGGCGACCAGAACGCGATGGCGCGGCTCAAGCGGGAGGCCAGCCTCGGTATGCGACTGGCCCACGCCAACGTGTGCCACATCATCCGTCTCGGCGAGACGCAGGATGGGCTGGTGTACGTGGTGATGCCGTTCGTGAAAGGGGAGATCCTCTCGGACCGCAACAACCGCAAGGGAACACTGCCGCTCGATGAGGTCGTGCGTTTCGTGCGCGACATCGCCGCCGGCCTGCACGTCGCGCACGAGCTCAAGATCGTGCATCGCGACCTGAAGCCCGAGAACGTCATGATCTGCACGGATGCCGACGGGACTGAGCGCGCCGTGGTGATGGACTTCGGCCTGGCGAAGGAGCGCCGCGCCGACGCCGAGCTCCAGAAGCTCACCGCCACGGGGATCATCCTCGGCACACCGGAGTTCATGAGCCCCGAGCAGCTGCGCGGCAAGCCGCTCGACGCGCGCACCGACGTCTACTCGCTCTCGCTCATGACGTTCGAGATGCTCACCGGCACGCTGCCGTTCGCCGGCCGGACGCAGCAGGAGATGATGATCGCGCGGCTGCGCAGCGAGCCCACGCTGCTCCGCGACGCAATGCCGGGGGCAGAGTTCCCCGAGGCGGCCGAGCGCGTGCTGCTCAAGGGGATGAGCCGCGAAGTGGACACCCGCTACTCCACTGCGCCGGAGTTCGCCGCGGCCCTCGCCCATGCAGCGAGCGGCCGGCGCAGCGATAGCGGGATCTTCGGCCGGCTGTTCAAGCGATAGTGGGCGGCATTCTCCGGAGCGCCGCGCTCGCCGCGGTCGTCGCATGTGGGACCTCGTCGGGCGATTCGACGGTGGCCGCGACATCGTGCGCGCCGGCTGCGACGTCCGACTGGACCGCGGCGCCGGTGGGAGCCGCGACGTTCGAGGTGAATCGGGCCACGCGCGGCATGACGTCGCGCGTCCGGTGGATGCTGGCGCCCGACAGCAGCGCACTCCTCGTGATGGATGATCCCGCCGCGGTGGAGAACGAGGCGATCCCGAACGGCCTGCTGTTCGCCACCGAGCGTACCGGGCGCGTGTTCCGGATGGACAGCGTGTGGAGCGCCGCCCCATCGCCCGACTGGCGCCGGCTCGCGGTGGGGCGCGGCGTCGTGCTTGGCGGCGGTGAGTCGCAGACCATCGCCCCCGAGCGATGGATGGCGCCGGCGGCCCGGCTTCGCGCGATCGCCGGCGCCGAGCCCGCGCTGGTGGCCGAGTCGCTGCGCGCCCACGCATTTCCGGCCAGCGGGATGGGAGTGATCGAGGGGGCCGCGGTCACCCTCGTGGCCGACGTGGCGCACGGAGCGCCGACCGCGCCCATCGAGTTCGTCTCGCTGGACGGCTGGCGGGTGCGATGGAGCTGCGACGGCGCCGACATTCTCGTCGGTGGACGCCCCGCGATGGTTCAGGACGACGCACCCAGCGCCAGCGAGCGCCGCGTCTCGAGCACGGGGACCGCGCTCACGGCGGCACCTCCTGCCGACAGCCCGCGGTGGGCGGACGGTCCCACACTCGACATCAGCACGCCGGTGGTACGCGGTGAGGCGCGGCCGATCACCGTGCGTGGACGCGTCATCGAGACGCGCGACGGTCGCATCGTCGTGCGCGAGCGCATCGCGGCGAGGCGCGACACCGTGCGGGACGTGGGCCCGGGTGTGCCCCTCGCGGCCACGCGTGGTGGCCATTTCATTCTCGCCGTCACGCCGCGCCTCGACGCGCGGCCGCACGAGTCTCCCGACCACGCGGTCGTCTACCGCGTTCCCTAGCCAATCGCCAATGCCGTCTCGTCCTGTCGCGCGCCACGCGCTCCTCGTCTTCGCCGCGCTGGTCGCCGCCGTACCCGCCCGCGCCCAGGTCGACGCGAGTCCGTTCGCCGGGCACACGTATCAGCCCGGGATCGACGTGCGCGACTACGACATCCGCATCGATCTGCCCGACACGGGGGCGTTCATTCACGGCGAGGTCACCGTGACGGCCAGCCGCGCGCCCGGCGTCTCCACGCTGCGGCTCGATCTCGTCGACGCGCTGACCGTGCGCGGCATCGAGGTGAACGGCCAGGCCGTCGGTCCCGTGCACGCGCATGACCGGATCGAGGTGCCGCTCGGCGGTGTGAGCGGCGACAGCGTGAGCGTGCGCGTCCGGTACGACGGCACCGTCGCCGACGGCCTCGTGGTGCTGAAGGATGCGCAGGGGCGCTGGACCTGGTTCGGCGACAACTGGCCCAACCGCGCGAGGCAGTGGCTTCCCACCGTGGACCATCCAAGCGACAAGGCGACCGTGAGCTGGACCGTGCGCGCGCCGACGGGCCGCACCGTCGTCGCCAACGGCGCGCTGCTCGGCGTCCGATCGCTCGGTGGACGCGACGCGCGGCTCAGCGAGACGCGCTGGCGCGAATCGCGGCCCATCGCGACGTATCTCATGGTGATCGGCGCCGGACCGCTGGTGAGCGTGCCGCTCGCCACCACCGGCTGCGCGCAGTCCGACGCGGCGCGCTGCGTGCCGCAGTCGGCGTACGTCATGCCCGAGAATCGCGATTGGCTCCCCGGGCCATTCGCCGCAGCGGCGCCAATCGTCGCACTGTTCGAGGGCCTGGTGGGCCCGTTCCCGTACGAGAAGCTGGCGCACGTACAGTCGGCCACGCGCTTCGGCGGGATGGAGAACGCCAGCGCGATCTTCTACGCGTACGATCTCTTCCCCACGCGGCGGATGACGGAGGGACTCATCGCGCACGAAACGGCGCATCAGTGGTTCGGCGACGCGGTCACGGAGCGCGAGTGGGGGCATCTCTGGCTCTCCGAGGGGTTCGCCACCTACTTCGCCGCCCTCTGGACCAGAAAGGCGCGCGGCGACTCGGCCTTCCGTGCCGAGATGCGGACGATCCGCCAGCGGGTTCTCGACGATTCGGTCGTGGCCCGCCGCCCCGTGCTCGACACCGCGCAGACGAACTATCTCGCCCTCCTCAACGCGAACAGCTATCAGAAGGGTGGATACGTGCTGTACATGCTCAACCAGCAACTCGGCGACACGGACTTCTTTCGTGGCCTGCGCTCGTACTATGCGCACCACCTGAACGGCAACGCGCTGACCGACGACCTGCGCGTCGAGCTGGAGGGCTCGTCCGGCCGTCCGCTCGCGCAGTTCTTCGACCAATGGCTGCGGCAGCCCGGCGTGGCGGAGCCCCGCATCGGCTGGGCACATGACGCGACGGACGGTACGATCAACCTGCTGGTGCTTCAGGATTCGTCGCGCGGCGCCTACGAGCTGCCGCTCAGGGTACTGGTGACGGAGCGGTCGGGGGAGCAGCGACGCGTCGAGGTGACGATCCCGGCGCAGCCACGCGCGACGATCGCGCTGCCTGGCCGCTTCGCCGTTCGTCCCGCGTCGCTCGTCTTCGATCCTGATCAGTTCCTCCTCGCGCGGGTCGGACGGCTATGACCTCGACGCGGCGCCACACACTCGCGTTTGCACTCGGCGTCGCGCTCGCCACGCCGGTGGTGGCCTTGGCGCAGTGGGGGCGCTCGCCACTGCCGCGCTCCCGTGCCGACGTGCTGCTCGACGCAGGGCTGTGGCCGCAGGCCGAGGAGGCGTACTATGCGCAGTCGCGGGTACGTCCGCGCTCTCCGGCGCCGCGCGCGGCTCTCGGCCGCTACCTCGCCATGAAGGGCGCGGTGCTGCCAGGCACCGTGCTGATGGAGGAGGCGCTCAGGTTCGGGCTCGATTCCGCCGTCGGGCGGGCGCTGCTCAAGCCGTGGCGCTCGGTGCTCGAGTGGCGCGGCATCGCCATGATCCGCGCGGACTCGTCGCTCTCGGTGCGGCCTCCGCGCGATTCCACGGCGCTGTTCCAGCTGCCGCTCCCGCCGCGTGCGGTGGCGGACGGCGGCTCCAGCCCGAGCCGTCGCGACACCGTGTGGGCCGACGTCGTGCCGCGGCTCATCGGGTCGGACAGCCTCTACACGAAGTCGCCGCGCGTGGGGATCGAGCTGATCGAGGCGCTGGTGCCGTCGCTGGATACGACGACGATGCGGCTGACACTGCACGCCGACGCCCGCTCTGCGCTCTCGACCAGGGGCCGCCGCTACCCATTGCTGCGCGATGCGCGCGACATCCGCGTGCTCATGACGTCGGGCCGCGCGCTGTCGCTGCCCGCGGCGCTGCGCGAGCTGGCGCCGCGGTGGTGGCAGGTGGACCTGATGCACGGGGTGCTGGTGGTGCGCTGACGCCAACCAGCACGTGCACGTCCTTCGCTTCCGCTCAGGACGACAACGCCGCTACTTCCCCACGCGCCGGAGCTCGACGAGCAGGCAGCGGTCCTGCACCACGTCGATCCCCGCGCGCGCGAGCCGCTCGGCGGCGCCGTCGTGCCGGATGCCGAGCTGGAACCACACGATGGCGGGCCGCGCTTCGATGATGTCGTCAACGTGCGCGGGAATGTCCTTCGGTCGCCGGAAGACGTTCACCATGTCCACCGGCTCCGCAATGTCGGCCACGGCGCGGTAGACCGGCTGGCCGAGGATCTCGAGGATCTCGGGATAGTAGACAGGTACGGGGACGATCTCGTAGCCGGCCTTCTGGGCGTAGAGCGGAACGTAGTAGGCCGGCTGTCCGACGTCGTTGGCGGTCTTGATGCCGAGCACCGCGATGCGGCGCGTGCGCTCGAGAATCTGCGCGATTCGGTCGTCGTCGTCGATGAGATGGGTCCGCCAGCTCTCGTCGGTGGAGGATGTCGTGGGAGTAGTCATGCCCTCGTCCGGTGCAGGGAGTGTGCGCGACGGCGGTGATTGCCCGGGCCCGTTGCCGCCGAGTTACATTTGATGGCTGTGCCCTGACCCGACCGCCATGGAGAAATCGTCCTGATGCGTATGCTCGTCCTCGGCGCTGGCCTGCAAGGCTCCGCGTGCGCATATGATCTGCTGCAGAATCCCGCGGTGACCCAGGTCCGGCTCGCCGACCTGCATTTCGATCATCTGCCCTCCTTCCTCGCTCCGCTGTCCGGACCGCGGCTGCTCCCCACGCCGCTCGACGTCCGCGACCGCGAGGCGGTGCTGGCGGTGATGCGCGAATCCGACGCCGTGATGAGCGCGATCCCCTACTACTTCAACCTCCAGCTCGCTGAATGCGCGGTGGAGGCGGGCGTCCACTTCTGCGACCTCGGCGGCAACACCGAGATCGTCTTCCGGCAGAAGGCGCTCGCGCCGAACGCCGCGCAGAAGGGGATCACCATCGTGCCGGATTGCGGCGTAGCGCCCGGCATGGTGAACATCCTCGCCGAGCACGGGATCCGCCAGCTCGACGCGGTGGACTCGGTACGGATCTACGTCGGGGGACTGCCGCAGCAGCCGGAGGCGCCGCTCAACTACCAGATCGTCTATTCCCTGGAGGGGGTGCTCGACTACTACACGACGCTGTCGTGGGTCGTGCGCGAGGGGAAGCGCGAGCAGGTGGTGGCGCTGTCGGAGCGGGAGACGGTGCGTTTCCCGCACCCGGTGGGGGACCTCGAGGCCTTTCACACCGCGGGCGGACTGTCGACGATGGCGTGGCGGTACGAGGGGAAGATCCCGACGATGGAGTACAAGACGCTCCGTTATCCCGGGCACGCCGAGATCATGGAGACGATCCGCGCCCTCGGCCTGCTCGACCTGAAGCCGGTGGACGTGAAAGGCCAGAAGGTCGTCCCGCGCGACCTGTTCGTGAGCGTGGTGGGCCCGCTGCTCACCAAGCCGAAGGGGAAGGATATCCTGGCGCTGCGCGTCACGGTGAGCGGCAAGAAGGGTGGGAAGCCGGCCACGCGGCAGTTCGATCTGATCGACCGCTACGACGAGAAGCACGGGATCAGCGCGATGATGCGCACGACCGGCTACTCCCTCTCGATCACGGGCCAGATGCAGGTGCGCGGCGAGGTGACTCCGCCCGGGGTGTGGACTCCCGACGAATGCATGCCGGCCGAGAAGTACATCGCCGAGCTGCGGAAGCGGGGGATGGATGTTCGGGAAACTGCATCGTGAACGGTGAACGGTGAACGGTGAACGGTGAACGGTGAACGGTGAACCGTGACGGCGAAGGGCACACCAGACTGAGCCCGGTGTGCCCTTTTTTGTCGTCCTGAGCGCAGCGAAGGACCTGCACGTGCAGGTCCTTCGCTGCGCTCAGGACGACATTGTCGTTTTACCGTTCACCGTTCACCGTTCACCGTTCACGGCTCGTTGTCATTCCCTCACGAAGTTCGCCAGCGTCGCCCCCATGGCGTCCATCGTCGACTTCGCGTTCCAGCGGTCGGCGCCGTTGTAGAGGAAGGAGAAGGCGATGATCTCGCCGTTCTTCGCCGTGACGTAGCCGCCGAGCCCGATCACCGTGTCGGTGGTCCCGGTCTTGGCGTGGAGATTTCCTTGCGCGGGCGTGGAGCGCATCCGGCGCCGCAGGAGCTCCGACTCCCCGGCCACCGGCAGCGAGCCGTGGAAGGCGGAGGACCAGGGACCACGGTGCGCATAGCTGAGCAGGTGGATCATGTTGCGGGGCGTCAGCGAGTCGAGCGTCGACAGTCCCGATCCATCGGACACGTTGATGTGCGACGGGTCGGTACCCACCTTCTTCGACAGGAAGTCGCGAAGATTGACGAGACCCGCGTCGGCCGAGCTCATGCCGCCCGGCGCCGTCGCGCGCGCCGCGTCGCGGAAGAGCAGCTCGGCGACGACGTTGATGCTCTCGCGGTTCATGTCGGAGACGATCTGCGAGAGGGGTGGTGACCCGAAGCTCGCCACCTTCGCGGCGGTCGCCGGCGTCTTCCCGGGCTTCACCGTGCCCTCCACCGTGACGCCGGCCTCCTTGAGGGCGGCGTTGAGCGCGCCAGCGGTGAACAGCGCCGGGTCGGGGACGACGAGCGAGTAGCGGAGCGGGCCGCTGTTGGCGCCCACCGAGCCGCTGACGACGATGCCGTCACCGCTCTGGCGCGCCACGATGCGGCCGCCGCTGCCGCGCACGACACGCACCGTGCTCGTGAGCGGGATGGTGGACGTCGCCGGCTCGAGCTCGACACGGGCGGCACCTCCCTCGGGGCGCACCACGACCCAGACGAGGTTCTCGTTCAGGGACAGCGCCGACACCCGCGCGGCATACGCGGCGCCGAGATACTTCGTCTTCCATCCATCCGGGATCTTCTGGTCGTCGAACGCCGAGGCGTCGTAGACCAGGTCACCCTTCACCTGTTTCACGCCCGCGGCCGCCACGGAGCGCGCGAGGGTGGTCATGGGAAGATTCGGGTCCTTCCAGAAGCGCGACGACATCGACGGATCGCCGTCGCCACGGAGATACAGGTTGCCGTTCACCACACCCCCGGCCGCGCCAGCGGTGTCGCGCAGCACGTCGGTGGAGAAAGTGTGCTCGGGTCCGAAGCGGTCGAGCGCCGCGGCGGTGGAGTACAGCTTCATCGTCGATGCCGGCTGCATCATGTCGCCGGCGGCGTGGGCGAACAGGGTGTCGCCACGCGTCAGCGAGACGACCATGACCCCGAACTTCCCGCTCCGGACGCGGTTGTTGATCATCGCCGCGAAGTCGTTGGAGAGCTCGCTGGCTCCTCGCGGCGACGTCCACGGTGCGGGCCCGCCTGGTCCGCGACTGCGCCTCCGCCGCCCCGATCGACGGGAAGGCGGCCGGCAGGCCGATCAGGTAGGCGACCGGGTCGCCCGACGGCGCCAGGAGCAGGAGGGCGAGAGCCACGACTGCCGTCACGCGCGGGGCGCTCGGCCGAGAGAGAACTGGATGCATCACTGCGGTGAAAGGCAAGAAAAAGACCGGGGGACGTCTGGGAGGGATGACGGGATGACCGAAGGACAGATTGCCTGTCCCGTCATCCGGCGTTCCTGTCACCCCGGCTTCCCGTCATCCCGTCATACTTTCAGGATGATGTTCTTCCTGTACAGCACATAGAGAATGCCGTACCAGAACAGCACGAACGCCAGCGCGAACGCCAGGGAGGCGTTCTCGGGCGAGAGCCATGATGCGAAGAAGGTCTGATACAGCCAGGCCTGCAGGGGGATCCGCCTGCCGCCCGAATCGACCTTGATGATGGAGTAGATGAGCCGCGCCATCACCCCCGAGCCGATGAAGGCGATGATCGGGTTGATGCCGTAGACGACGAAGGGCTTCGTCCAACCGCGGATCTTCTGGAAGTCGACGATCCACATGATGGTGGAGAGGCTCAGTGCCGCCATGCCGGCGGTGAACACGACGTAGGAGCTGGTCCAGAGGCTCTTGTTGATCGGGAACACCCAGTGCCACATGAGCCCGACCATCATCGCGATCGAGCCGACGGCCGACATGCCGGCGAGGCGCTCGGAGAGGGGCCGACGCTGCGCGATCCACTGGCCGGCGAGGTTGCCGAGCATGGCAGTGCAGATCGCCGATGTGGTTCCCCATCCCCCAGCGGCTCCAGTCGAGGAGGAGCCGGTCGCTCCATGCCGCCATCGTACGCGGCGGGTCGTTCAGCAGCAGGGCGCCGATGGTGCCCTCGCCCGGTACGGGGAGCACGGTCATGACGACCCAGTATCCGAGCAGCAGTGTGGCGATGATGACGATTTGCTGACGCAACGTGGTGCGCTGGGTCAGCAGCGCGGCGACCATGTACGCGATGCCGATGCGCTGCAGCACCCCCAGGAAGCGCCAGTGCGGCAGCCGGTCCCCGATGCGCTGGAGAAGCGTTGGGTCGGCGATGCCGGCCACGTCACCCCACGTGAAGTAGGGGAAGCCGTTGACGAGGAAGCCGAACAGGAAGATCAGCGCCCCGCGCCGGATGATCTGGGCGCGTATCGCGCGCTCGTCGTCGCCTCGGGCCCGCCGGGAGGAGAGGGAGAGATAGGTGGTGATCCCGGCGATGAAGAGGAAGAAGGGGAAGATGAGGTCGGTGGGGGTCCACCCATTCCACGGGGCGTGCTCGAGCGGGGCGTAGATGCTGGACCAGCTCCCCGGATCGTTCACGAGGAGCATGCCGGCTACGGTGAGGCCGCGGAAGACGTCGAGCGAGAGCAGGCGCTCGCGGACGGGAAGTTGCGGCGCGACGAGGTCGCCGGGCCGCAGGTCCTGGGTTCGTGGATGATTGCTGAGAGTGATGGCCATCGTGACGACCTCTCGATGCGTCGGGAACGGGCGGAGTCGCCTCTCCCTATCTGGATAACAGAACCCATGCGCGCGGCATTTGTCGAGCCGCCAAGTCGTTGGCTCTTCCCGGGTTGGGCAGGCCGACGGATTCCGAGAGGCGGGTGGGCCCGTGCCAAGGACGATTCAGGCGTGCGGGCGCGACATGCCTGCGATCGCAGGGTCCCGATGACTGAAAAAGAAGCGGCCGGCGCGAGGCGCCGGCCGCCGTGCTGCCTTCACCCTCGGTCCACCACTCACCCCACTCGCACCTGCGCCGCCGCCACCGAGTCTTCGTCCTGCTGCTGCCAGCGGAAGAACACCACGGAGATGATCGCGAAGAAGAACAGCCCGCCCGGGATCCACATGATCAGCGCGCCGAGCATCTGGTCCTGCAGGGGGGTGATCCCCCAGATCCGCGGCGCGGCGGCGTACGCCGGGTACAGCACCGTCCCGGCGTACGCGATGCAGACGGCGACGAGCGACATCGGGATCGTGAGCAGGAACAGGTAGAGCATCTGGCCGGGATGCGACAGCCGCGGCAGCTCCGGCAGTGGACTGAGGATCGGCCACCACATCAGCGTGGCTCCCACCATGAAGCACAGGTGCTGCACGATGTGCACCGAGTGATGCGCCATCGCCAGGCCGTACACCGGCGGCAGGTGCCACGCGATGAGCACGACGTTGAAGATGAGAAACGCGTGCGGAGCCGACGTCAGCCAACGCGCCGCCGGGCCGATGCCGCGGCGGCCGAGCGCGGGGCGAAGCATCCAGCCGGGCGTCCCCATGATGAGCAGGGGGGGCGCCACGAGGGTGAGCACCAGATGCTGCACCATGTGTGCGCTGAACAGGTAGTAATCGCTCAGGTCGTGGATCCAGCCATTGAGCGACAGGAAGATCAGCGCCAGTGCCGAGAAGAACGTCGCCCGCTGCGTGGGGGTTGGGGATCCACGAAGTGCAGGTCCTTCGCTCCGCTCAGGACGACCGCCTTCGGCGGTCGCCTGCCGGGCGCGCCAGTGATACAGCGCGCCCAGGCCGGCCAGGCCGATCACCGTGCTCCAGTGCACGGTGAACTCGGTGAGGGCGATGCGTGCCGCGGGATGCAGCAGCAGCGCGACCTGCGGGTGCATCAGTGCGGTGCTCCCACCCCGATCGAGAGCTTGCCGAACAGGAACAACAGCCCGACCATGGTGATCGCCGCGATGATCAACGGCCCGGTGAAGAGCGCGCGGAACAGCTTGTGGTCGTACCGGAGGTGCATGTAGAAGAGCACCACGGTGACGAACTTGATCGCCGACATGATGAGCAGCGAGGGAACGAACAGTCGCGACGCGACGAAGGCCGGGATGTAGTACACCCAGACCTCGACCGCCGTGATCAGCGTCAGGATGAGCGCGACCTTCCAGTAGATGGACCAGGTCGGGTGCTCCTTCGCGATGCCCATCGACGCATGGTCGACGTTAGCGTGGTGCTCGTGCGAGGGGTCGTGTGCCATGGCGTCGCCCTACTTGATGAGGTAGACGAGCGTGAAGATCACGATCCAGACGACGTCGACGAAGTGCCAGTACAGCGCGGCGAGGTCGACGTTGATCGCGTCCTTCGGCCCGAGCCCGCGCCGGTAGTCGATCGCGAGCAGGGTGAGGAGCCACAGCACGCCCGCCGTGACGTGCGCGCCGTGGAAGCCGGTGAGGGTGAAGAAGCTCGACCCGAACAGATTGGTCTTGATCGTCAGCCCCTCGTGCACGAACGAGGTGAACTCGTACGCCTGGAAGCCCAGGAAGACCGTGCCGAGCAGCGCCGTCATCCACAGCCAGAGCTTGGACGAGCCGAGGATCCGCTCGCTCGTCGTGCGCTTGGGCTGGTCCTTCATCTCCACCGCCGCCAGCGCGAGCACCATCGCGAGCGACGACATCAGCAGGACGAAGGTGGACGCCGAGGTGATGGGGATGTTGAGGATCGCCGGCAGCGGCGTGCTGCAGGCGGGCGGGAGGCAGGCGTCGTGCGGGTACGGCCCGACGACGCTGCGCCCCTTGTAGATCAGATACGTCGAGATCAGCGACGCGAAAAGCATGCACTCCGAACCGATGAAGGTCCAGATCGCGATCTTCTTGTTGTCGAGTCCCGTCGAGGTCGGCGGGTGCCCGTGCGTATCGTCGTGCGCGCTGTGCGCGTGTGTGCCGTGAGCGGCGGATGCGTGAGTCACTGGAATCAGTCCCGGGGAGTTAGTGGGCGTCCTCGAGCGGGGTCAGGAGCCACGCATAGAGAGCCATCGTCATGACGAGCGCGCCGCCGATGATCGTGGCGAGCGCGAACGGCATCTTGTCCTTGTGAATGAACAGCAGGCCGGAGAACATGATGACCATGCCGAGCGCGCAGATGAACGGCTTGATCGTCGGGTTCGGCATCGGGATGCCGAGCTCCTTCGCCGTCTTTCCGCTCGGCTGCTCGATGTGCACCCCCGCCTCGGCCGCCTGCTTCGGCTGGTTGCCGATCGGGTTCGGGTGGCCATGGCCGACATGCTTGCTGCCGACATCGACGTCGAGGCGCTTGTCACCGCTCGGCGAGTGCGGCACCTCGAAGGCGAGCCGCGGCGCCGTGATGTCCCACAGCGGAACGCGCGACGTCACGCGCGGGATGCGCGCGAAGTTGTACTCCGGCCCCGCCGGTGCACCGGTCTTGTAGCTGCGGAAGAAGTTCCAGAGGAAGATCGCGGTCCCGGCGATCAGGAGCCCGGTCCCATAGGTGCTCAGCTTGTTGAACAGCTCCCAGCCCTGGCCCGCGTCGTAGGTGTAGATCCGGCGCGGCATCCCCATCAGCCCCGAGAAGTGCATCGGGAAGAAGGTGACGTTCATGCCGATGAACGTGAGCCAGAAGTGCCAGCTGCCGAGCTTCTCGCTCAGCAGGCGGCCGGTCATCTTCGGGTAGTAGTAGTAGATGCCGCCGAAGATACCCATCATCGACCCGCCGAACAGCACGTAGTGGAAGTGCGCGACGATGAAGTAGGTATCCGTCTGCTGGAGGTCGGCCGGGGGCGACGAGTGCATGACGCCCGAGATGCCGCCGATGGTGAACAGCCCGACGAGGCCGATGGCGAACTTCATCGCCGTCGTGAACCGGAGCGAGCCGCCCCACATCGTGAAGATCCAGTTGAAGATCTTCACGCCGGTCGGGATGGCGATCAGCATCGTCGTGACGCCGAACACGGTGTC
>WNFK01050632.1_pt1 | contig 18045 bp, 14 predicted proteins | sample 5400281 | NCBI WGS metagenome assembly WNFK01 (sample SAMN13153350, study PRJNA577476) | soil metagenome | isolation source: 20 cm soil on Douglas fir-dominated hillslope | place: USA:California | collected 2013-09-17 | reverse complement strand
CAGCCGCTGGGACCTCGCCGACGCGGACGTGGGGCGCTACGTCGAAGTGTCATACGACTCGATCGTCGACTTCCTCGTGCACTTCGACAGATCGTCGTCGTACCGACTCGACCCGTCGGGCGAGGAGGCGCTGCGCCGAGCGAAGCAGGTGCGCCGCGACGCCCTCCGCTCGGGTGGTCCCGAGCGGGTGAACGAAGAGGCCGAGCGCTTCTTCGGGCTGCCGACCTCCTCACTCGGCTACGCCCTCCAGCGCGGCACGCCGCTCTACGAGCCGAGCCGCGCGGAGAGCAGCTGATTGAGCTTCCGCGGATCGGCGCGCCCCTTGGACTTCTTCATCACCGCGCCGATCAGCACTCCCTGAAGCTTCTTCTCCCCGGCACGGAAGCGCTCCGCCTCCGTGGGCAGCTCCCCGATGACCTCGTCGAGCCACACCGCGAGCTGCGCATCGTCATCCACCTTCACCAGCCCCTCGCGCTCGGCGATCTGCGCCGCCGGATCGCCGGTCGCCACCATCCCGGCGAACACCTGCTTCGCCGCGGTGTGGCTCAGGACCCCATCGCGCATGAGGTCGAGCAGTCTGGCGAGGTCCTGCGGCCGCACGCGAAATGTGTCGATGTCGGCAGCCGAACCCTTGAGCTGCGCGAGGACCTCGCCCATCACCCAGTTCGCCGCGACCTTGGGATCGCGGTGCGCGCGCGCGACGGCCTCGTAGTAGTCCGAGACGCGGGAGCTGGCGGTGAGGACGTTCACGTCGTACTCGCCGAGCTTGTAATCCGTGGCAAACCGGCGGCGGCGGTCGGCCGGCAGCTCGGGGAGGTCGTGCCGCACCCGGTCGATCCATTCGTCCGCAAGCACGAGGGGCGGCAGGTCCGGCTCGGGGAAGTATCGGTAGTCGTGGCTCCCCTCCTTCGTGCGGCTGGGTCGTACCTCCCCTGCCCCAGCGTCCCACAGCATCGTCTGCTGCTGCACGGTCCCGCCGGACGCGAGCACTCCGACCTGCCGCACGAACTCCACCTCGAGCGCGCGCTCGACGCCGGAGAAGGAGTTCATGTTCTTCACTTCGGTCTTCGTGCCGAGCTTCGCCGCGCCGCGCCGCCGCGCCGAGACGTTCGCATCCACGCGCAGACTGCCCTCCTCCATGCTGACATCGCTGACGTCGAGGTATTCGAGGATCTGCTTGAGCACGCGGAGGTATGCCCCCGCCTCCTCAGCCGACCGCATGTCGGGCTCGCTGACGATCTCGATCAACGGGACGCCGGACCGATTCAGATCGATGGCGGTAGCGCCGGGGAATCGGTCGTGGATGGACTTGCCGGCATCCTCTTCCATGTGAACGCGCGTCACGCCGACGCGCACGGGGGAGGCATCGCTCCGCGCGATCTCGACGTATCCGTCGGTCGCCAGGGGCTTGTCGAACTGCGAGATCTGGTAGCCCTTGGGAAGATCGGGATAGAAGTAGTTCTTGCGTGCGAAGACGGAGACGGGATGCACGGTGCAGTTGAGCGCGAGCGCCGCGCGCGTCGCCAGCTCCACGGCGCGCCCGTTCAGCACCGGCAGTGCGCCCGGCAGGGCCAGACAGACCGGACAGGTGTTCACATTGGGCGGCGCCCCGTACTCGCAGGAGCAGGCGCAGAACGCCTTGCTGCGCGTGCGGAGCTGCACGTGCACCTCGAGCCCGACGACCATCTCCCAGTCCGCCCGCAGCGACGCCGCCGTGGGGGCGGTCACGACGACGCTCCCACGCCGAGGGCGCGCTCGAGGGCGTACGCGACGCTGAACATCTTCTCTTCCTGGAAGTGCGCGGCGAGCAGCTGGCCGCCAACCGGCAGTCCGCCCACGCGACCGATCGGCTGAGACATGGCGGGGACGCCGGCGAGGTTGGCGGTCGCAGTGAAGATGTCGCTCATGTACATCTCGTACGGATCGGAGATGGCGCCGATCGGGAAGGCGGGCGTCGGCGTGGTCGGCGTGAAGAGCACGTCGACCCCCGACGCGAACACGCGGCTGAAGTCGTCCGCGATGAGAGTGCGCACCCGCTGCGCCTTTCGATAGTAGGCATCGTAGTAGCCTGCGCTCAGCACGTAGGTACCGAGCATGATGCGGCGCGTCACCTCGGGCCCGAAGCCCTTGGACCGCGTGGCCTCGTACATCCCCTTGAGACCGTCGCCCCCGATGCGTAGTCCGTAACGCACGCCGTCGAACCGCGCGAGGTTCGACGACGCTTCGGCGGGGGCGACGATGTAGTAGACGGGGATCGCGAGGTCGGTGTGCGGCAGCGAGACGTCGCGGATCTCGGCGCCCAGCTCGCGAAGGTGCTCGAGCGCGACGTCGAGTCCCGCCCGCATGCGCGGGTCGAGCGACTCGGGGAAATACTCCTTCGGCCGGCCGATCACCATCCCCTTCACCGACCGCCGGTGGGCGAGGTGGTAGTCGGGGACGTCGAGCAGGGCCGAGGTCGAGTCGAGCGGATCGTGGCCGGCGATCGTGCGCAGCCCGCGCGCGGCGTCGTCCACCGTGGCGCCGAACACGCCCACCTGGTCGAGCGACGACGCGAAGGCGACGAGCCCGAAGCGGCTCACGCGTCCGTACGTCGGCTTCACGCCGACGATGCCGCAGAAGGCGGCCGGCTGCCGCACCGAGCCTCCCGTCTCGGAACCGAGCGCGATCGGCACGATACCCGCCGCGACCGCCGCCGCGGAGCCGCCCGACGAGCCGCCGGGGACGCGGTCCGGCGCGAGGGGATTCCGAGTCGGCCCATAGGCGCTGTTCTCGGTGGACGAGCCCATCGCGAACTCGTCCATGTTCGTCTTCCCGAAGGGGACGGCGCCCGCCTCGCGCAGCCGGCGGACGACCGTCGCCTCATACGGACTGACGTAGCCGCCAAGGATCAATGAGCCGCAAGTCGTGGGATGGTGCAGCGTGGCGATGTTGTCCTTGATCGCCACCGGAACGCCGAGCAGCAGGCCCGGCTCGGTGTCGGTGAGCTGCGTCGCCGATACGGTGGCGTGGTCCTGGAGGTAGCTGTCGTCGAGGGCGACGAAGATGTTCAGGCCTTCACGGCCCGCATTCACGTCACGGGCACGGGCGAGCGCGCTGTCGACGGTCGCGGCGGTAGTCGTGCGCCCGGACGCGGTATGCTCCTGCAGGCTGGCGGCGTTGCCGGTGGGAATCGGCTCGGTCATTCCTCCTCCGCCGACTCGTGGGTCGAGAGCCGCGGCACGATGAAGAAGCCGTCGCGCAGCGCCGGCGCGAACGCGTCGAGCGAGCGTGCGAGCGGGATGGGCGCGCCGCCGTCGGCGCGGACCGGCAGCCCCTGGGCGCCGACGCCGATCGCCTCCTGCACTCCCGTGGTGTCCACCTTCGACAGCACTGCCATGTGGCCGAGGATGGTGTTCATCTCGGTCATCAGGAGCGCGGCTCGCTCGTCGGTGAGACCGAGTCGGGCCAGCGCCGCGATGTGCCGCACGTCGTCGATCGTGACCGCCACTAGTCGATATCCCGTTCGAGGTTGGCCTGCGCGACGACGAGCGTCTTGCGCCCGATCGCCTCGTCGTCGAAGTCGATCTTCGCCTTCAGATCCCGACCGGCTCCCGCCAGCTCGGCGATGACGCCGCTGCCGAACTTGCGATGCTTCACGCGGGCACCGACGGCGATGACCGCGGCGTCCTGGCTGACCTCGGCGTCGTCGAAGCTCGCGGCGCGCGTGACGGGCTGGCCGGGCCGACGCATCGCGGCGCTCGGCGGGAAGCCGGCGTCGTCGTCGATCACGGCGGACCGGAGGTCCTGCTCCATCATGCCCGGTCGCTTGCGGGAGTTGCCCCACTGGCTGCCGCCGCCGAGCGACTGCATGAACGAGCGGCCCGAGCTGCGCACCTTGATCGTCTTGCGCTGCTCCAGCATGTCCTCGGGAATGGCGACGAGGAAGCTCGACGCCTTCGACGGCATGAACTCTCCGTTGCGCCGGCGTTCCTCGGCGTGGGTGAGATAGAGCTTCCGTTCGGCGCGGGTGATGCCGACGTAGAAGAGGCGGCGCTCCTCCTCGAGCATCGCCTGGTCGTCGTACGCCTTGGCGAGGGGAAAGAGTCCGTCCTCGAGCCCGGTAATGAACACCACCGGAAACTCGAGTCCCTTCGCGTTGTGCAACGTCATCAGCGTCACCGCGTCGGCGTCGGGGCCGAGCTTGTCGAGCTCCGCGACGAGCATCGCCTTCTGGAGGAAGTGATCGAGGGGAGTCAGCCCGACCTCGCCTTCCTCGTCAGCCACCTGTTCGGCCGCGCCGGTGATCAGCTCGCGCACGTTGTCGAGCCGATCGGCGGATTCCGGTCCTTCGGCGCGCAGATACTCGTCGTACCGGATCCCGTCGACGACTTCCTTCAACAGCTCGTCCACCGCCGCCTCCCGCGCCGATTCGCGGAACTTCGCGATGAGCGCGGCGAACTCGGCGAGCGCGCCGCGCGCAGCCGGGCGGATGGTGGAGAGCAGGTCGGGGCGTATGGCGGCCGCGAGCATCGGGATGCCGGCCGCGCGTGCCGCCGCCGCCAGGGCTTCGATGGTGGTGTCGCCAAGGCCGCGCTTGGGCACGGCCACGGCGCGCCGGAAGGCCTCGTCGTCCGCCGGGTTCGCGATGAGCTTGAGGTAGCCCATGAGGTCCCGAATCTCGCGCCGGTCGTAGAAGCGCACGTTTCCGACGAGCCGGTACGCGATGGCGCGCTTGCGCAGTCCTTCCTCCAGCGCGCGGCTCTGCGAGTTCGTGCGATAGACGATGGCAATGTCGCGCAGGGTCATGCCCGACGACTGCGCGCGCCGGGTGACGAGCTCCTCGACCACGAAGTCCGCCTCGTCGCGCTCATCGAGACATCGGACCGCGGTGACGCGCTCGCCGCTCGGCCGAGTGGGACGCAGCGTCTTTCCCATCCGACCACGGTTCGCGCTGATGACGACATTGGCGAGATCGAGCACTTCCGGCGTGCTACGATAGTTTTCCTCGAGCCGCACGGTGTGCGCCTCGGGAAAGTCCTTGTTGAAGTCGAGGATGTTCCGGATGTCGGCGCCCCGCCAGCCGTAGATCGACTGGTCGTCGTCGCCGACGACGCAGAGGTTGCCGTGGCCCCCCGCCAGCAGCTTCACGAGCTGGTACTGCGCGCGGTTGGTGTCCTGATACTCGTCGACGAGTATGTACTGGAACCGGCGGCGATACTTGTCCAGCTCCGCCGGGTTCTCGGCGAGCAGCCGGACGGGAAGGACGAGCAGATCGTCGAAGTCGACGGCGTTCGCGACGCGGAGGTCCTCGCCCATGTCGCGGTACACCGCAGCGACGGCGCGCGAGAAGGGATCCATCGCGAGGTTCGCGTACTCGTCGGGCGTGACGAGCGAGTTCTTGGCGTCGGAGATGGCGGCGTGCACGCCGCGCGGGGTGAACTGCTTGGTGTTGAGCCGGTGCCGCTCCATGATGCGCTTCACCACGCTCCCCGTATCGTCCTGATCGTAGATCGTGAACGAGGGAGTGCGGCCGACGAGATGCGGCGCGGCGCGCAGCATCCGCGCGCCGATGGCGTGGAACGTCCCCACCCACATTCCGGTGGGTGCGCGGCCGAGGAGGCGTGCGATGCGCTCCTTCATCTCGCCGGCGGCCTTGTTGGTGAAGGTCACGGCGAGGATCCGGCTGGGATCCACGCCGTGCTGGTCGATGAGGCGCGCGAGGCGCGTCGTGAGGACGCGTGTCTTGCCGGAGCCCGCGCCCGCGAGGACGAGCAGGGGACCGGTGACATGCAGCACGGCCTCGCGCTGCGCGGCGTTCAGACCTTCGAGCAGCGGATCGTCAGTCGCAATGTCCATCAAGGCAAGATAATCTCGAACGCCGCGCCGCGGTCGGCGGACGTCAGCCGCAGCGAGCCGCCATGATTCTCCTCGACGATCCGCCGCGCCAGCGAGAGCCCGATCCCCCATCCGCTCTGCTTCGTCGAGAAGCCGGGCTCGAAGATGCGCGCCCGCAGATCGCGCGGGATGCCGGGGCCGTCGTCGGCCACGATGACGGTGGCGCCGCCGTCGGGGCGGCGGAGCGCCGAGACGGCGATGCGCCCACCCCGGCCGGCCAGCGCATCGACGGCGTTCTTGACGAGCACCTCGAGCGCCCATTCCAGAAGCACCGGATCGCCCGTCACCGCCACCGGCCCGGCGGTGGCGGCCACGTCGATCGCCACCTGATGCGCGAGCGTCGGAACGCGGGCGCGGAAGTACGCGGCGATCCGATCGACGAGGGCATGCAGGTCCACCTGCTCGCGGCGTCGCTCGCGGCCGATTCGCTCGAAGCGGTTGGCCACCCGATCCAGCCGCTCGATGTCGGCCCGCATGTGATCGACGGCGCGCCGGGTTCCGGCGTCCGGCGTTCCCTCCTCGATCAGCTCGATCCAACCGGCGAGGCTCGACAGCGGCGTCCCGAGCTGATGCGCCGACTCGCGAGCCATGCCGGCGAGGACGCGCTCGCGCTCGGCGTTGCCGCGTGCCCGCACGATGGATACGGCCGCGAGCAGGAGGACGAAGGCGGTGGCTGCCTGGAGCGCCGGGATGATGCGCAGCCACTTCACCAACGGCGTGTTGCCGTAGTGGATCTGTCCGACCAGCGAGTCGACGACCGGTGCGTTCTGCCGGTCGAGCGCACGGACGTACTCGCGGACCTTCGCCTCGTCGCTCGCGATCTCGGGAGGCAAGTTGGCCTGGGCGGTGGGGCGCCCGGCGCTGTCGGTGACAATGAGCGGCACGCCCTGCTCGACGATGCTCTTGGAGAGGTCGAACAGCGCCTGGGTGCCGGCGCCCTCGCTCGTGTCGCTCTGGGCCCGGAAGACGCGCGCGAACGTGCGGCTCGAGCGCAGCGCCTCGCGCCGCAGCTCGCGGACGACGCGCTGGGTGTAGACCACGTACGACGCGAGCAGGATCGCCAGGACGAGGCCGACGAGCAGCTCCGGGGCGCCGCGGCGCATCGCTACCCGAGCCGGTCGATTCCCAGATGCGGACGCAGCACGTCGGGGACGACGACGGAGCCGTCCGGCTGCTGGTAGTGCTCGAGGATGCAGGCGATCGTGCGCGGGAAGGCAAGCGCGGAGGCGTTCAGGGTGTGCACGAAGCGCACATCCTTCCCCTTCGCGGGCCGGTAGCGGATGTTGGCGCGCCGCGCCTGGAAGTCGGTGAAGTTGCTGGCCGAGCTGACTTCGAGCCATGCCCCGACGCCGGGTGCCCAGGCTTCAAGATCGTATGTCTTCGCGCTCGCGAAGCCGGTGTCGCCGGCGGCGAGCAGCTTCACCTGGTACGGGATGCCGAGCCCCTGGAGCGCCGCTTCGGCGTGTCCGAGCATCAGCTCGTGCTGCGCGTTCGAGTCTTCGGGGGCAGCATAGCGGACGAGCTCCACCTTGTCGAACTGATGGACGCGCAGGATGCCGCGCGTGTCCTTGCCCGCCGAACCGGCCTCGCGGCGAAAGCAGGGCGTGTACGCGGTGAAGCCGCGCGGCAGGCTGTCGCCGTCGAGGATCTCGTCGCGGTAGAGGTTCGTCACCGGCACCTCCGCCGTCGGGATGAGGAAGAGGTCGTCGTCGGCGATGCGGTAGGCATCGTCCTCGAACTTGGGAAGCTGGCCCGTGCCGGTCATGCTCGCGCGGCTCACGAGCAGCGGCGGCCAGACCTCCTCGTACCCGTGCCGCTCGGTGTGCAGCGTGAGGAAGTAGCTCATCAGCGCGCGCACCAGCCGCGCGCCCCGGTCACGAAAAACGGGAAAGCCAGACCCGCTGATCTTCGCTCCGCGCGGGAGATCGAGCAGGCCCAGCGCGCTCGCGATCTCCCAGTGGGGCTTCACGCCGTCCGACGGACGCGGGTCGCCCCAGCTGCGGACGATGACGTTGCACTCCTCGCCGCCCTCCGGGACGTCGGGCAAGGGGATGTTGGGCACCTCGGCGAGGATGCCCATGAGCGCTCCCTCAGCCGTGGCCAGCTCGGCTTCGAGGCGGGCGATCTCCTCGCCCTGCGCGCGCCCCTGCGCGATCAGGTCGTCGGCGGGCTCGCCCGCCCTCTTGCGCCGCGCCACCTCCTGCGAGCCGGTATTGCGCGCCGCCCGGCGCTCATCCACCGCCTGCTTGAGCAGGCGGCGCTCCTGCTCCAGTGTCTCGCATCGATCGAGCTGCGGGCCGAGCGTCTCGAGCGCGCCGCGCCGCCGCATCGCCTCGCGCAGGTCGCCGAGGCGCTCGCGGACGAGCTTCAGGTCGTGCATCAGTTCGTGGGAATCGAGTCCGGAACGACCTGGCGATAGCCGCAGTTGGGGTCGATCACCGTGCGGACATAGAGCCGGCGGGTGGTGGTGTTCACGCTGTCCACGGTGAGCTTCGCGTACAGGTTCTGGCCGCCCCGGCTGTAGAGGCAGGTGTTCTGCTCGAGCATCTCGATGGCGAGCACGTCGCCGACGTTGACCGTCTTGGCGGCGAGAGTGTCGTAGCCGACCTGGGGCACCTCACGCACGGCGTCGAACGGGCCGGGCACGACCTGAAGGCCGACGCGCTTCACCCCGCCAGCGAGATCGCTCGCGATCGCGCGCACCGGATAGATGATCGGGTGGCCGGTGGCATCGAGGTCGAACGCGACATCGAACGCGTAGGTCGCGTCGGCGCGCGACGGCAGGCTGCTGAGGAAGATAATCGCGGTGCCGCCGTTGACGGGCGCGCCCGTGAAGGCGTACAGGGCGTACGAGTTCGGCGTGCTCATGAAGGTGGCCTGCGGCCTCGTCAGATCGCCACAGGCGATGGCGAGGACGGCGACGGCCACGGCGACGGCACGCGACGGGCGAATCGGGAGCATGATACCAGACGGAAACGTGACGTGTTGCGGGGCTCCACTAGGATACGAGCGGGTACGGGCAAACTCAAGCGAGAGTGTCGCTTGACTTCACTCCCCTCGTCCTTAAGCTTCGCAGCACTTTCCCCTGGGAGTGGGCATGGCGAGCATCCGCGACCTCGTTGGCGCGATCAGGCATCCTGATCGACAGCCAGACCGTGCCGGGCGTGGACGCCGAGGACCTCGCCGCGCGCATCCCGGCGATCATCGCGCCGGCCGACGAGCTGGGTGGCACCGCCAATCGCGGGCCCCTGCTCACCGCAGTGCTCGAGTACCGTGACGGCCTCGCCATCGCGTCGGTCCTGAGCGCCGACGCCATTCTCCTCGTGCTCGTGCGCCCGGACGCCCACATCGGGCAGCTCCTCTTCGAGCTGCGTCGCAACCGCGAGCAGATCGCGGCACTGGTCTAGCGTGGCCGACGGGACCGAGCTGACGCACGCGCTCGTCGCCGACGACGAGCCGCACATCGGGCGCATCATCAAGATGAAGCTCGAGCAGGGCCCCTTCCGCGTCACCCTTGCCTACGACGGCCGCGAGGCGCTCGAGGTGCTGCGGCGCGAAGGAGACATCGGGCTGGTGCTGCTGGACCTCATGATGCCTTACCTCAGCGGCCTCGATGTGTTGGCGGAGATGAAGCGCGACGACCGGCTGAAGCACGTGCCGACGATCGTGCTCACGGCCGCCGGCCAGGAGCAGCAGCATCACATGGCGATGGAGTTGGGGGCGAGCGAATTCCTGACGAAGCCGTTCAGCCCGAAGAAGCTCTATGCGCGCGCAGCGGAGCTGGCCGGCATCGCGCCCGAGGAGCCGAGCGCGGGAGGCTCATGACCCGCTGGGCCGTGATCCTGGCCGGAGGTGTGGGCTCGCGCTTCTGGCCCGTCAGCACTCCCGCCCGGCCGAAGCAGCTGCTCCCGCTCGCGACCGACGAGCCGCTGCTCGCGGACGCGCTGGCGCGCCTCGCGCCGCTGGTGCCGCCCGAGCGGACGCTCGTGCTCACGAACGCGGGGCTCGTCGAGGCCATCGCCGCGCTGGCGCCTCGCATCCCGCGCGAGAACCTCATCGCGGAGCCGCGTCCGGCGGGGACGGCGGCGGCGCTCGCCTGGGCGGCGCACGTCATCGAGCAGCGCGACGGCGAGGCGGCCGTGATGTTCAGCGTGCACGCGGATTGGGCGGTGAAGGACGCGGCCGGCTTCCGGCGCGCGCTGTCCGACGCCGCAGACGCGGCGGAGCGGTACAAGGCACTGGTGACCGTGGGCATCGTACCCGATCGGCCGGATCCCGGCTTCGGGTACATCCAGCCGGGCGAACCGTTGACGTCGGGCGTGCGCCGGGTCGCGCGCTTCGTCGAGAAGCCCGACCGCCATCGCGCCGAGTCGATGCTGCGCGAGGGCTATCTCTGGAACTCGGGGATCTTCGTCTGGCGCGTCGGCGACTTCCTCGCCGAGGTTCGGGCGCTCACGCCGGAGATCGCACCGCACCTTGCCGTGCACGGCGACGACCTCGCCGGATTCTTCGATGCGGTGACATCCGGCATCGCCGTCGACGTCGGCGTGCTGGAGCGCAGCGCCCGGGTGCTCGTCCTGCCAGGCGACTTCGGATGGGACGACGTCGGCACGTGGGCGGCGCTGCGGCGCGTGCGCCAGTGCGACAAGGACGGCAACGCACTCGCCGGCAACGTTCATGCGCTGGAATCGCTCGGCAACGTGGTGCACGCCGACGGGAACGGCGTCGTCCTGTACGGGGTAAACAACCTCGTCGTGGTGACGCGCGACGGGCTGACACTCGTGACGACGATCGAGCGTGCCGCGGACCTCAAGGCGCTGATCCAGTCTCTCCCCGCCGACTTCCGCCGCCCCGCATGAGCGCCGTCTACCTCTACGACGATGCGCGCGCCCGACGGTTCGAGCCGTTCGCGCTGACCCGCCCGGCGGGCGAGCTGCGCGCGGGCGCGCTGCTCGTGCGCGAGCGCTGGGCGCGCGCGCTGGGTGCTCCGGTGGCGGGCCACCTCACGTCGGCGCACCTGGCCGGCTTCGAGGAACCCGACGCAGCGCCCGTGATCGTGAGCGGCGCGGTGCCGGCGGGCGCGTGGGTCGCCAACGCGCGCTATCTCCCGGCGCTGACGCGGCTGCCGGTGGAGGACGCGCTGCTGATCGACCAGGCCGTCGTGGCTGTGCGGCTGCGCGAGGCCCTGCCCGCCGCGGAGTTCTCCGATGGCGACGTCGACCTCGCGACGCTCGTGCCAGCGGACGGCGTGCGAAAATCACTCGAAGGCGGCTGGTGGGCGCACGACGTCTGGGACTACCTGCGCCACCTCGTCCCCATGCTGGAGCACGATCTGCCGGTGCTCGGCGCGACGATGTCGCGGTCGCTTCCGGCGGGCGCGATCCTGGTCGGAGCACATCCACTGTTCATCGAAGAGGGAGCCGTGGTGGAACCGGCCGTGTGCTTCGACACCAGCGCCGGCCCGATCCTGCTGCGGGCAGGATCGCACGCTCACGCGTTCACGCGGCTGGTCGGACCGCTCTACGTCGGGCAGGGAAGCAACGTCACGGCCGACAAGATCGCCGCATCGTCCATCGGTGACACCTGCAAGGTGCACGGAGAGCTGAGCAACACGATCTTCGTCGGCCATTCGAACAAGGGACACGACGGCTTCGTCGGCCATTCGATGCTGGGCCGCTGGGTCAACCTGGGCGCGGGCACGATCACGAGCAACCTCAAGAACACCTACGGCACCGTGCAGCTCTGGACCCCGGAGGGGGTTTGCGAGACCGGGCTGCAGTTCCTGGGCACGCTGTTCGGCGATCACGCCAAGACGGGCATCGGGCTGACCCTCACGACGGGGACGGTGCTCGGCGCCGGCGCGAACGTGTACGGGAGCCAGATGCCGCCCAAGACGGTGGCGCCCTTTTCGTGGGGCGAAGCGGGCGACTTCTCCGAGTATCGCGCCAACAAGTTCGTCGACGTCGCCGAACGCATGATGGCGCGGCGTCACGTGACGCTGAGCGAGGGCGCGCGACGGCAGCTGCTCGCCTCGTACGCCGCGCGTTGGACCGCGGATTCATGAAGCTCTGGGTCCTGGGGAGCGGCAGCGAGGGCAACGCCGTGCTGGTGGAGTGTGGCGAGAGCCGCGTCCTGATCGACGCAGGCTTCTCGCCGCGCGAGCTGGCGCGACGGCTGCGGACGATCGGTATCGCGCCCGCGTCGATCGAGGCCTGTGTGGTGACGCACGAGCACACCGACCACATCAAGGGCGCCGCAGCCGGCGCCAGGAAGTGGGGCTGGTCACTCCTGGCCAGCGAAGGCACTGTCGGCGCGTGGCCGGAGTTGCAGGCGGCGGCGTGCACGGCCGTGGAGCCGGGAACGAGCGTGGCGCTGTCGCGCGTCGTCGTGACGGCGCACGCAACACCGCACGACGCCGCGAGCCCGATCGGCGTGCGCATCGCGTGCGCGGAGAGCGGCGTGACGGCGGTCGTGTGCACGGACATCGGACACGCGAGCCAGAGCGTGCGCGCGTTGTGCGCAGGCGCGGACCTCCTCGTCCTGGAGTCGAATCACGACGAGGGTATGCTGCGGGCCGGACCATATCCGCCTTTCCTGCAGGCGCGCATCGCGTCGCGCGTCGGGCATCTCTCCAACCGGGCGAGCGCCGACCTGGCGCGCGAGGTGGTGCACCGCGATCTCGCGCACGTGGTGCTCGCGCACCTGAGCGAGAAGTGCAACGACCACGGCGTGGCCCACGCGACGATGGCGGACGCACTGCGACGGACGCGGTTTCGCGGCGCACTCAGCGTGGCGATGCAGCATGGCGTCGTGGGACCGTTTCTGCCCCGAGCGGGACGAGGGCAGCCAGAAGCGCAGTACGCTCTGGGCTTGTAGTCAGGAGCCGACGGCCGTTAGCCGACAGCTGGCTGCTTGACTGGAGCGGAGTCGTCCATGCCTGGCGTGCGTCGCGGAGCGAAAACTGCGAAGCCGAGGCGCGATGCGCACCGATTCCCGATCGCGTCGCCTCCCCATCGGCGCCGAGCCCGCGCCGGGCGGCGGCGTCCACTTTCGCGTGTGGGCGCCGAAGCGGCACGAGGTCGCGGTCGAGACCGAGCCGGGCGGCCGCGCGACGACGTTGCGGCGCGAGTCGGCGGGCTATTTCGCCGGCACCGTCGTGTCGGCGCGCGCGGGAACCCGCTACTGCTACAGGCTCGACGGCGGCGACGCCTTCCCCGACCCGGCGTCGCGCTTTCAGCCCGAAGGTCCACACGGGCCGTCGGTCGTCGTGGACCCGAGTGCGTTTCCGTGGTCCGACCAGCTGTGGCGCGGTGTCGGCGAAGACGACCGCGTCCTCTACGAGATGCACGTCGGCACCTTCACTCGCACGGGGACATGGGACGCCGCCCTCGACGAGATTCCCGCGCTGAGCACGCTCGGCGTGACGCTGATCGAGCTGCTGCCGGTGCACGAGTTCGCCGGCCGGTTCGGGTGGGGCTACGACGGCGTCGACCTCTACGCGCCCACGCGCCTCTACGGAGCGCCGGACGACTTCCGCCGCTTCGTCGATCGGTCCCACGCGCTCGGCATCGGCGTCATCCTCGACGTCGTGTACAATCATCTCGGGCCGGACGGCAACTTCCTCCGGGAGTTCGCTGACGAGTACTTCAGCGCGCGCTACACGACCGAGTGGGGCGAGGCGATGAACTTCGACGCCGACGGCGCGGGACCGGTGCGGGAGTTCTGCCTGTCGAACGTGCGATACTGGATCGATGAGTTCCATCTCGACGGACTGCGAATCGATGCATCGCAGAACATCTACGACGCCTCGTCGCACCACATCGTGCAGGCGATCGGGGAGACGGTGCGGGCTGCGTCGCGCGGGCGCACGAGTTTTCTGGTCGCCGAGAACGAGCCGCAGAAGTCGTCTCTGGCGCGACCGGCCGAGGAGGGAGGGCTCGGCCTCGACGCACTCTGGAACGACGACTGGCACCACAGCGCGACGGTGGCCTTGACCGGACGCAACGAGGCGTACTACGCCGACTACAAGGGTTCGGCGGCCGAGCTCGTTGCCGCGGCGAAATTCGGCTTTCTGTATCAGGGGCAATGGTACTCCTGGCAGGCGAAGCCGCGCGGACAGCTCGCGTTCGATCTCCCGCCGCAGCGATTCATCCACTTTCTCCAGAACCACGACCAGGTGGCGAACTCCCTGCGCGGCGCACGGGTATCGTCGCTCGCCAGCGCGAGCCGCCTGCGGGCAATGACCGCGCTGCTCCTGCTCGGTCCGCAGGTTCCCATGCTGTTCCAAGGTCAGGAGTTCGCCGCGTCCAGTCCGTTCCTCTACTTCGCCGATCACACCGCCGACCTGATGCAGCACGTGCGGCGCGGCCGTGCCGAGTTCCTCTCGCAGTTCGAGAGCGTGGCGGCACGGCCGCAGGACGTTTCCCTTCCCGACCCCGGCGACCCCGCCACTTTCGAGCGGTCCAAGCTGGACCACGCCGAGCGGCACACGCACGCGGAGGTCGTCGCCCTCCATCGCGACCTCCTGACGCTGCGTCGGAGCGACGTCGTCCTGCGCCCCTCGGCGCGGGCGCGCGTGGACGGCGCGGTGCTCACCGAGCAGGCCTTCGTGCTCCGCTACTTCGGCCGCGCGGGTGACGATCGCCTGCTGCTCATCAATCTCGGCGCGCCGCTCGAGCTCCGCGTCGTGTCGGAGCCGCTGCTCGCGCCGACGTCGCGGGCAGGCTGGGCGACGCTCTGGACGTCGGAGTCGCCCGCCTACGGGGGACTCGGCACACCGCGCCTGCCGCGGTCACTGCACGGATGGTGCATGCCGGGGGGCAGCGCCGTGGTGCTGGTGCCGGCGGAGTCGGACGATCCATCTGACGAGGCGGGATTGCATGGCTGACGTGGAGCTGCACCGACCGGCGTGGAGTGCGCGCCACGAGTTCGACGCCACGACGCTGAGCGCGCACGAATGGCTGGTGACGAACGGGCTCGGCGGATACGCGTCGAGCACGATTGGCGGCGTGATGACGCGGAAGTATCACGGCTACCTGATCGCCGCGCTGCCATCGCCCCTTGGCCGCATCGTCATGCTCCAGAATGTGCACGCGGCGCTCCGGCTCGCCGACGGTCGAGAGATCGCGCTCAGCGCCGAAGAACGGACCGGCGATCGGCTCGAGGTTCCCGCGGAGCGTCACCTCCGAGACTTCCGACTCGAGCTCGGATTGCCGGTGTGGGAGTACGAGGCCGAAGGCATCCGGCTGTGCAAGCGGGTGCTGATGCCGTTCGGCCAGAACAGCGTGCACCTGAGCTATCGAGCCGAGGGGGACGACCTGGACGGGGTCGCGCTGCTGCTGCGACCCCTCATGCACTTCCGACCGCACGAGGCGCCGGTGACGTCACCTCAACCACGGCCGAGCAGCGTGGCGCAGGGCGACGGGCGACTGGAGGTGTGCCCGCAGGGAGGGTTGCCACAGCTGCGGATCCATTGCCTCGGCGCCGAGAGCACCTACACGGCCGAGGAGCGGCGCATCGCCGAAGTGATCTACAGGGTGGAGCGGGACCGCGGGTACGAGTGGGAGGGCGAGGTCTGGAGCCCGGGCGCGTTCTCGATGCCGCTGCGCGCGGATCGGGAGGTCGCGCTCGTCGCCTCGAGCGAGCCCTGGCAGGTGGCCGACTCGCTGACGCCGCGCGAGGCGGTGGACGCCGAGCGCGCTCGGCGCCGGACGCTGCTCACACTCGCGGATCGCCCGACGTTCGATGCCGTCGCCGCGCGGCTCACCGTGGCCGCCGATCAGTTCGTGATCACGCCGGCGGGGCGCGCGGACGACGCGGCGCGAGCGCGCGCCGTGGGCGACGAGACGCGCACCGTGATCGCGGGCTATCACTGGTTCACCGACTGGGGCCGCGACACGATGATCAGTCTCGAAGGACTGACGCTCTGCACGGAGCGGCATCGCGAGGCGGGGTACATCCTCCGCACCTTCGCGCACTACGTGCGCGACGGTCTCATCCCCAACATGTTCCCGGACGGCTCGCGCGAGGGCCTCTATCACACCGCCGACGCCTCGCTGTGGTTCTTCCACGCCGTCTATCGGTTCCTGCACTGGCAGCCCGACCAGCTCACGCTCGACGCGGTACTGCCGCGCCTGCGCGAGATCGTCGAGTGGCACATCCGCGGGACGCACTACGGCATCGGCGTCGACCCCGCCGACGGCCTGCTGATGCAGGGCGCCGAGGGATACCAGCTGACGTGGATGGATGCGAAGGTCGGCGACTGGGTCGTGACGCCGCGGCGCGGCAAGGCGGTGGAGATCAACGCGCTCTGGTACAACGCACTCACGTTGCTGGCGGGCTGGCTCGACGAGCGCGGCGAACTGACGGAGGCAGCGGGTCTCAGGACGCTCGCCGGCCAGGTACGGAGCTCGTTCAACCGACGCTTCTGGTTCGAGGAAGGGGGGTACCTGTACGACATCGTCGACATGCCAGGCGGCGGGGACGACCCGGCCTGCCGTCCCAATCAGCTGTTCGCCATCTCGCTCGACTTCCCGGTGCTCGACGAGGCACGCTGGCCGGCGGTGCTGGAGACGGCTCGCACGCGACTGCTCACGCCGGTGGGCCTGCGCTCGCTGGCGCCGTCACATCCCGACTACAAGGCGCGCTACTATGGCGACCTCCGGGCGCGCGACGCGGCCTACCACCAGGGGACGGTGTGGGCCTGGCTCATCGGGCCCTTCGTCGACGCGTGGCTGCGGGTGCACCCGGACGATGCCGCGGGAGCGCGCGCCTGTCTCACCGGGTCGATCGAGCATCTCGACACCTACGGGGTCGGCAGCATCGCCGAGATCTTCGACGCCGAGCCGCCGTACACGCCGCGGGGATGCATCGCGCAAGCGTGGAGTGTGGCGGAGGTGCTTCGAGCGTGGATGCGGACAGCGTTTTCAGTCCTCAGTGGAGCTCGCGAGCAGTTAGTACATCCCGCCCATGCCGCCGCCGCCCGGAGCCGACGGCGCCGGGTTGCTCTCCTTCTTCTCGACGATGAGCGCTTCCGTCGTGAGGAGGAGCGAGGCGATGGACGCGGCGTTCTGGAGCGCCGTGCGCGTCACCTTGGTCGGGTCGATGACACCCGCCTGGACGAGATCCTCGTACGTGTCCGTGAGGGCGTTGTAGCCGAACTTGTCGTCCTTGCTCGAGCGCACCTTCTCGAGCACGATGGAGCCCTCACCACCCGCGTTCTGCACGATCATGCGGAGCGGCTCCTCGATGGCGCGACGAATGATGTCGACGCCGATCTGCTCGTCGCTCTCGCTGACCTTGAGGTTCTTGAGGCCCTTCTGCGCGCGGATCAGGGCGACGCCGCCGCCGGGGACGATGCCTTCCTCGACCGCGGCGCGAGTCGCGTGGAGCGCATCCTCGACGCGCGCCTTCTTCTCCTTCATCTCCGCTTCCGTGGCCGCGCCGACGTTGATCACCGCGACACCGCCGGCGAGCTTGGCCAGACGCTCCTGGAGCTTCTCCTTGTCGTAGTCCGAGGTCGACGACTCGATCGCGGCCTTGATCTCCTTGATGCGGCCCTGAATCTTCGCATCCTCGCCGGCGCCGTCGATCAGCGTCGTGTTGTCCTTGTCCACGACCACGCGCTTGGCGCGACCGAGGTCCGACACCACGGCGTTCTCGAGCTTGAAGCCGACTTCCTCGCTGATGACCCGGCCGCCCGTGAGGACCGCAATGTCTTCCAGCATCGCCTTGCGGCGATCACCGAAGCCCGGGGCCTTGACGGCGGCGACGCGGAGCGTGCCGCGCAGCTTGTTGACGACGAGCGTGGCGAGCGCCTCGCCCTCGACGTCCTCGGCGATGATCAGGAGGGGCTTGCCCTGCTGCGCGACCTTCTCGAGGACCGGGAGCAGGTCCTTCATCGCGGAGATCTTCTTGTCGTGGATCAGGATGTAGGGGTCCTCGAGGACCGCTTCCATCTTCTCCGGATCGGTGACGAAGTACGGCGAGACGTAGCCGCGGTCGAACTGCATGCCCTCGACCGTCTCGAGCGTCGTGTCGAGGCCCTTCGCCTCTTCCACCGTGATGACGCCATCCTTGCCGACCTTCTCCATCGCCTCGGCAATCAGGTTGCCGATCTCCATGTCGTTGTTCGCCGAGATGGAGCCGACCTGCGCGATCTCCTTCTTGCCG
>WNFK01032088.1_pt1 | contig 18053 bp, 16 predicted proteins | sample 5400281 | NCBI WGS metagenome assembly WNFK01 (sample SAMN13153350, study PRJNA577476) | soil metagenome | isolation source: 20 cm soil on Douglas fir-dominated hillslope | place: USA:California | collected 2013-09-17 | reverse complement strand
TCAGCTCGAGGCGCCCCCGCAGCGTCTGTCCGAGGTCGACGAACATCTCCTCGGTGAGCTGCATGAGGTCGTTGTAGTCGGCGTAGGCCTGGTAGAACTCCAGCATGGTGAACTCGGGGTTGTGCTGCGTGGATATCCCCTCGTTGCGGAAATTTCGGTTGATCTCGTACACGCGCTCCAGCCCTCCCACCACCAGGCGCTTGAGGTAGAGCTCGGGCGCGATCCTCAGATACAGCGCCATGTCCAGGGCGTTGTGGTGGGTCTTGAAGGGCCGCGCGGTGGCGCCCCCGGGAATGGGCTGCATCATGGGCGTCTCGACCTCGAGGAAGCCGCGGGCGTCCAGGAAGGCGCGCAGGGTCTGGATGAGCCGGCTCTTGAGGACGAAGGTCTCGCGCACGTGCGGGTTCACCACGAGATCGACGTAGCGGCGGCGGTAGCGCGTCTCCACGTCCTTGAGCCCATGCCACTTCTCGGGAAGCGGCCGCAGGGCCTTGGCGAGAAACTCCATCTCCTTCACCTGCACCGTCAGCTCGCCGGTGCGGGTGCGCATCAGCTCGCCCGTCACCCCCACGAAGTCCCCCACGTCGAGGTCTCGGAAGAGCGGGAAGCGGTCGCCGAGCCCGTCAGCGCGCGCGTAGAGCTGGATGGCGCCGGTGCGGTCCCGGAGATGGGCGAAGCAGGTCTTGCCGTGGTCGCGGAACGAGACGACGCGGCCGGCCAGGCGCACCTGCCCGAAGCTCTTGAGCTCGTCCTCGCCCGCCTCCTTGAGCCGGGCCACCAGTTCACCCGCCCCGTGCGACACGGGGAAGCGGCCGCCGAAGGGATCGAGGCCGCGCGCGCGCAGCGCCTCCATCTTGGCGTGGCGGCGCCGGATCAGCTCGTTGGTGTCGGGCGCGGGGCCCGGGGGCGGAACGGCCGGCTTGGCCATGTCTCAGTCCGCCTTCGCCGAGGCTCCGCCCGCGCGAACCCCGGTGAGGAACGCGCGGATGAAGGGATCGATGTCGCCGTCCATCACCGCCTCCACGTTGCCGACCTCCACCCCGGTGCGGTGGTCCTTGATGATCTGGTACGGGTGGAAGGTATAGGTGCGGATCTGGCTGCCGAAGGCGCTGTCCTTCTTTTCCCCGGTGAGCTCCGCCAGCTCCTCGCGCTGCTTCTTCTCGTACACCTGATAGAGCCGCGCGCGCAGGATGCGCAGGGCGGTGTCGCGGTTCCGGAGCTGTGAGCGCTCGTTCTGGCAGGCCACCACCATGCCGGTGGGGAGATGGGTGATGCGGACGGCGGAGTCGGCGGTATTGACGCCCTGCCCGCCGGGGCCCGAGGAGCGGTAGACATCCACGCGGAGCTCGTCGTCGCGGATCACCACCTCCACGTCCTCCACCTCGGGGATCACCGCCACCGAGGCGAACGAGGTGTGGCGCCGCTTGGAGGCATCGAAGGGCGAGATCCGGATGAGCCGGTGCACGCCGATCTCACTCTTGAGGTACCCGTACGCGTACTCGCCGGTCATGGTGATGGTGGCCGACTTGATGCCCGCCTCCTCGCCCGGCAGCAGATCCACCACTTCCGCCTTGAAGCCCACGCGCTCCGCCCAGCGGAGATACATGCGCATCAACATCTGCGCCCAGTCCTGCGACTCGGTGCCGCCCGCGCCGGGGTGGATGGAGAGGATGGCGCTCTTGCTGTCCTGGGGCCCGGAGAGGATGACCTTGATCTCGAACGCTTCCAGCTCGCTGCGGAGCCGGGCGAGGCTCGCCGCGATCTCGGGGCCGTGACTCTCGTCGCCCGCTTCCGTCGCCATCTCCCAGAGGAGGCGCGCCTCCTCGGCCTGGGTGGCGAGCTCACGGAAACGGCTCACCGTCCGGTTCTGCTCCGCCCGCTCCTGGACGAGGGTCTGCGCGCGTCGAGTGTCTTCCCAGAAGGTCGGCCGGGCCATCTCGGCGTCGATGGCCGAGAGCCGGGCCTCCCGCGCCGGCAGGTCAAAGATGACCTCGGAGGTCTTCGAGGCGCCGCTCCACGTCCGCCACGTCCCGCTTCAGCTCGCTCAGCACCGCGACCTCCGGAAGAAGGTGTAGCCGGCCGCTCCCGCGACCAGCGCCAGCGACAGGTCCACGAACCAGTTGCCCCACCGCGCGTAGAGTGTCTCCCGCTGGCGCAGCGGCACGCGATCCGCCAGCACGCCGCGCGCGCCGAGCGGGAGCCACGTTCGGATCCGCCCGCTCGGGTCGACGAAGGCCGAGATCCCGGTATTCGCCGCCCGCCCGATGGCCACGCGGGTCTCCACCGCCCGCAGCGGGAGCGTGCCCAGATGCTGCCAGGGCCCACTCGTCTCCCCGAACCACGCGTCGTTGGTGATGTTGGCCATGAAGGTCGCGCCCACCGCGACCGCATCCCGGAACAGCTCGGGGAAGATGATCTCGTAGCAGATCACCGTGCCGAAACGCGCCCCCTCGACGGCCATGAGGGTCGGCTTCTCACCGGACCCGAAATCGGAGATGAACTCCGCCCAGCTGCGCACGAATCCGATGAGCCAGCCGAGCGGAACGTACTCCCCGAACGGCACGAGGTGAATCTTATCATACTTGGCCGTAATCCCTTGTCCGGTCAGGAGAAACGCGCTGTTCAGGTATTGCGGGCGGGGGGTCTCCCGCCGGTCGATCGAGCCCACGAGGAGCGGGATCCGGAGCTCGGCCGACAGCCTCTGGAGCCGGTCCAGCAAGGCGGGGTCGCCCCGCAGGAAGAGGGTGGCCGCGGTCTCGGGCCAGATGATCAGCGCCGGGCGGGAGGTCGGGTCGCTCACCTCCGCGGGCCGCGCCGCCTCGCGCGTGAGCGCCTCGTAGACGTCCAGGATCTCGGCGTGCCGTGCCGGGTCCCACTTGAGCGTCTGGGCGATATTGGGCTGTATCACGGCCACGCGCAGCGGGGACGCCGGGGCCGCGCCGCCGAGCGCGCTCCAGCCGAACGCGAGCGTGCCCAGCACCAGAGACCGGCCAGCACGCAGTTCACGGCGACGATGAGAAAGGACACGCCGTAGACGCCGGTCAGCTCGGCGATCTGGATCAGGGGCAGCACGGGATGCAGCGCATATCCCATGAGTCCCCACGGGAAGCCACCCATGAGCCAGCCGCGCAGCCACTCGCCGGCCACCCAGAGGGGCGGCACCAGCGCCAGCGCCCAGCCCCGCCCCAGTGCTCCGCGCGCCCAGGCGATCCAGAACGCCGCCGCGCCGAAGTAGAGGCCGCAGTACGCCGACAGCGCGACGATGGGCAGCCAGGTCAAGGGCCAGGGGATGGCGCTGTAGTGGCGGAAGGTATGATCGAGCCAGCGGAGGAGCAGGACGAAGAAGACCGTCCCCTGGAGCCACCCGTCGCGCAGCGCCAGGCGGGGCGGCAGGGTGAGGGCGCCGAGCAAGGTGGGAAGCAGCGCCACCCAGGCCAGCGGCCACCAATCCGTCGAGGGAAAGGCCAGGGCGCCGAGAATGCCGCCGGCGAAGAGCAGCGGCACCCGGATGCGCGCCGGCTCGAGGGCGGCGAGCCCCTCAGGACCCACTGGCCAGTCGTTCGGCGAGAACGCGGGGCAGCCCCGCGGCAAGAATGCGCCGGGCGGCGTCGCGGTGATCGTAGGCGACCCGTCGAATGCTCACCCGCCGCGCCTCCGGATCCCAGATGGCATAGGCCGCGCGCGGGTCGCGGTCGCGGGGCTGCCCGACGCTGCCCACGTTGATCACGTAGCGCCGCCCATCCACCAGCGGCAGCTCCACCGGCCACGCGTTGAAGCGGCCCTCGTGGTCGGGGCCGCCCGATCCCAGCGACCAGACCGCGGGCCGGTGCGAGTGCCCGACGAAGCAAACGCGGGTCTCGAACGCCTCGAAGACCTCGAAGCCGTCCTCGGCGGAGAGCAGATAGTCCCACTCCTCCGGACGCCGCGGGCTCGCGTGGACGAGGGTCGCGTCGTCCACCGTCGCGCGGAGGGGGCGGCTGCCCAGCCACTCCAGCGTGGCGGGCGGCAGCTGCTCGCGCGTCCAGAGCGCCGCTGCGCGGGCGGCGGGATTGAACCAGTCCAGGCTCAGGAGGCCGGCGGCGCCATGCTCGTGATTGCCGCCGACCATCGCGACCGCCCGCTCCGCCACCGCGTCCACGCAGGGGCCGGGCTCCGCGCCGTAGCCCACCAGGTCACCGAGGCAGAGCACCGCGCGGGCGCCCTCGACGGACGCGTCCTCGAGGACGGCGCGCAGGGCCTGGAGATTGGCGTGTACGTCGGACAGGACGGCGTAGCGGATGGGGCGGCCGTGGGAGCGGCTACTCGGGCGGCCGCAGCTCTTTGTGGACGCGATCGAGAAGCCCGTTGATGAACCGGCTCGACTCCCGCGTGCTGAACTTCTTGGCCACCTCGAGGGCCTCGTTGATGGCGACCTTGGGCGGGATCTCCATCATCCACATCAGCTCGAACACTCCCTCCCGGAGGATATTGCGATCCACCACCGCCATGCGGTCGAGGTCCCAGTTCTCGGCGAACTGCCCGATGACCTCGTCGATCTTCTGCTGGTGCAGCTTGGTGCCCCGCACCAGGGATTCCACGAAACCGCGCACCTCGCCGTCCACCGGGTGCCGGGTCCAGAACTCGTCGAGATAGGGCTCGGCGCTGGACGCGTCCTGGAGGTCGAGCTGGTAGAGGAGCTGGAGCGCCAGCTCGCGCGACTTCCGCCGCTTGCCCATCAGCGCCGCCGGGCGGAGCCGCGCCGGACGTGGAGCCAGCCCGCCATCTCGAGGACGGCGAGCGCGGCCTCCGCGCCGCGATTGCCCACGGAGCCGCCCGCCCGCTCCCAGGCCTGCTCCTCGGTATTGGCGGTGATCACGCCGAACCCGATGGGCACGCCGGTGGCCAGGCCCGCCTGACGGATCCCCGCCGCCGTCTCTCGGGAGACGTACTCGAAGTGGGGCGTCTCACCTCGGATGACCACGCCCACGCACGCGATGCCGGCATAGCGGCGGCTCCGGGCCAGGGTGAGCGCGGCGAGGGGCAGCTCGAAGGAGCCGGGCACCCAGTGGACGTCCACGCGCGCGGCGGGGATGCCCCCACCCTCGAGCGCCGCCACCGCGCCGTCGGCGAGCTTCTTCGAGATCGCCTCGTTGAAGCGCGCGGCCACCACCGCGAAGCGCGCCGTGGTCGATCCGCCCGGTACTCGCGCGCGCGGCGGCGGCGCGGGGGCGCGGCCCGCCATCTCAGTCCGGGAAGGCCGAGAAGAGGTGGCCCATCTTCTCGCGCTTGGTGGCGAGGTAACGGCGATTGGCCTCGGTGGGCGGGACCTCCAGCGGCACCCGCTCCACCACCCGCAGGCCATAGCCCTCGATGCCGACGATCTTCTTGGGGTTGTTCGTGAGGTAGCGGAGGTTCTTGATGCCGAGGTCGACCAGGATCTGGGCGCCGATGCCGTAGTGGCGCAGGTCCGCCCCGAACCCGAGGGCATGATTCGCCTCCACCGTGTCCTTGCCCTGGTCCTGCAGCTCGTAGGCGCGGAGCTTGTTGACGAGCCCGATCCCCCGCCCCTCCTGGCGCATGTACACGAGGACGCCGCGGCCCTCGCGGCTGATGATGGCCAGCGCGCGGTGGAGCTGGGAGCCGCAGTCGCAGCGCTCGGAGCCGAACACGTCGCCGGTCAGGCATTCGGAGTGCACGCGCATGAGCACGGGAGCGTCGGTGGTGATGTCCCCCATGATGAGCGCCACCGGCACCCGGTCGTCCACCGTGGTCTCGTAGGCGATGCAGGTGAACTCGCCGAACTCGGTGGGCAGCCGCGTCTCCGCCGCCCGCCGCACGAGCTTCTCCTTCTGCATCCGGTACTCGATGAGATCCTTGATGGTGATGACCTTGAGCCCGTGGGTGCGGGCGAGCTTGAACAGCTCCGGCAGCCGCGCCATGCCGCCCTCGTCGTCCAGCACCTCGCAGATCACGCCCATCGGGGCCGAGCCGGCCAGGCGCGCGAGGTCCACCGCGGCCTCGGTGTGGCCGGCGCGGCGGAGCACGCCGCCGGGCAGCGCCCGGAGCGGGAAGATGTGGCCGGGCCGATTGAGGTCCTCCGGGCGCGAGGCGGGGTCCACGAGCGTGCGGATGGTGATGGCGCGATCGTAGGCGGAGATGCCGGTGGTGACGCCGCGGCGGGCGTCCACCGTGGTGGTGAAGGCGGTGCCGTGCGGCTCCGTGTTGTCGCGCACCATCAAGCCGATCTCGAGATCGTCGAGGCGCTCGCCGAGCATGGGCACGCAGATGAGGCCGCGGCCGTACCGGGCCATGAAGTTCACGGCCTCGGGAGTGATCCGGTCGGCGGCCATGAGGAGGTCACCCTCGTTCTCGCGATCCTCGTCGTCCACCACCACGAGCATCCGGCCCGCCCGGATCTCCTCGATGGCTTCCTCGATGGTGGAGAATTCACCGACGCTGCCGCGCGCGCGGTCGCTCGTCACGATTGGGTTCCTCCGACGGCCCCCGCCATCCCCGGCCCGAGGGCGCGAATCACGTACTTGCCGATCATGTCCGTTTCCAAGTTGACCCGGCGTCCGGCCCGGGCCGTCCCCAGCGTCGTCACCGCCAGCGTGTGCGGAATCACCATGATCTCGAACGCGCGGTCGTCCAGCGCCGCGACCGTGAGGCTCACCCCGTCCACCGCCACCGAGCCTTTCGGGATCAGGAACGGGGCCAGCCGCCGGTCCTGCCATTCTATCCTGATCCGGGCGGTGTCCGCCGCCCGCTCCGCCGAGGCCACCACGCCGATCCCGTCCACGTGCCCCTGCACCAGATGGCCGCCCACGAAGTCGCCCAGCCGCAGCGGCCGCTCGAGGTTCACGGGGTCGCCGGGGTCGAGGTCCCCCAGGGCGCTCACCGCGAGCGTCTCCGGACCCACGTCGAAGGCGAGGCGCCCGTCCTCGCGTCCCACCACGGTGAGGCAGACCCCGTTGACGGCCACGCTCGATCCGAGCACCGTCCCCTCGAGGGCGACGCGCGCCTCGAGGACGAGCCGGCTTCCCGCCCGGCTCGCCACGCGGCCCATCTCCTCCACGATACCGGTGAACATGCTCAGGGCGCCCCGTCGGGGACCACGTCAGCTTCGACCAGCCAGTCGTCGCCGAGGGGGCGCACGGTGGGGCGCGCGAGGCGCACCGCCTGGCTCAGGCTCCGCCCCGCCCCGCCGACGGGCGTGGGAGCGGCGGCGCCGCCGAGGAGCTTGGGGGCCAGGAAAATGGCGACGCGGTCGACGAGCCCCGCCTCGAGGAAGGCCGCGTTCAGCTCCGCCCCGCCCTCGACCAGCATGGCGATCACGTCGAGCGCGAAGAGTCGGGCGGCCAGATCGACGAGGTCCACCCGCCCCTGGGCGCTCTTGCAGGCGAGCACGGTGGCGCCGGCGGCCTCCAGCGCCGCCACTCGCTCGGGGGGCGCCGCGTCGGTGACGGCGACAACGGCCCGCTCGGCCCGTCCCGCCCCGATCATGCGCGCGCGGACCGGCAGCCGCGCCTGGCTGTCCACCACCACGCGCCGGGGTTCGCGGGGCCACGGCGCCTCGAGCCGCACGTCCAGCGCGGGATCGTCGGCGAGCGCGGTCCCGATCCCGACGACGACCGCGTCGCTCTCGCTCCGGAGGCGGTGCGCTTCCGCGCGCGCCTCCGCTCCCGTGATCCACCGAGAAGTCCCGTCCCGCGCCGCGATCTTGCCGTCCAGCGTCATCGCCGACTTGAGCGTGACGTGAGGCCGCCGCCGCAGCATGGCGGTGAAGAAGGCACGGTTGAGCGCGCGCACCTCGCCGTCCAGCACGCCGACCGCCACCTCGATGCCGGAGGCGCGCAGGACGTCGGCGCCGCCGCCCGTCACGTGCGGATTGGGATCCACTACGCCCGTGACCACCCGCGCCACCCCGGCGTTCCGGATGGCCCGAGTGCAGGGCGGCGTCCGGCCGTGGTGATTGCACGGCTCCAGGGTGACGTAGAGCGTGGCGCCGCGCGCCCGCTCTCCCGCCGCCGCGAGGGCCACGATCTCGGCGTGCGGCCCGCCCGCCTCGGCGTGAAAGCCCTCGCCGACCACCGCGCCGTCCCGGACCACCACCGCGCCCACCATTGGATTCGGCGAGGTCAGTCCCCGCCCTCGCTCCGCGAGCGAGAGAGCTCGCGACATGTGCGAAAAATCCTCTGGGTTCACCACGCTCACGAGTCGGGGAGCAACGCGGCGGCGAACGCCTTCGCGTCGAAGGGCTGGAGGTCCTCGATCTTCTCGCCCACGCCAACCAGCTTGATGGGAACACCCAGCTCCCGCCAGATCCGGACCACGATGCCGCCCTTGGCGGTGCCGTCGAGCTTGGTGAGGACCAGGCCGGTGAGGCCCACCGCCGCGTGGAACAGCTTGGCCTGGGCCAGTCCGTTCTGTCCGGTGGGCGCCTCCAGCACCATCAGACACTCCTGCGGCGCTCCCGGCAGCTGGCGCTCGATCACCCGCTTGAGCTTGATGAGCTCGTCCATGAGGTTGGACTTGGTGTGCAGCCGTCCCGCGGTGTCCACGAGGAGCACGTCCGCGCCGCGCGCGGCCGCGGCCTTGACCGCGTCGAAGACCACCGCCGCCGGATCGGCGCCGGCCGCCTGCCGAATCACCGGCGCCTGGGCCCGGCGCCCCCACTCCTCGAGCTGCTCGATGGCGGCGGCGCGGAAGGTGTCGGCGGCGGCGAGGACCACGTCCTTGCCTTGGGCGCGCAAGGCGGCGGCGAGCTTGCCGGTGGTGGTGGTCTTGCCGGCTCCGTTCACGCCGAGCATGAGGACGACGGCGGGACGACCGGAGAGGTTCAGCGAGGCCGCCGCCGGCGCCAGGGTCTCCTCGAAGAGCTGGCGGAGCAGGGCGCGCACGTCCTGGGCGGTACAGACCCGGCCACGTTTCGCCTCGCCGCGGATACGGTCCACGAACTCGGCGGCGGTGGCGGCGCCGACGTCGGCGGTGACGAGCATCTCCTCGAGCTCGTCCAGCAGCGGCTCGTCCACGGTCCGGCCCACGGACAGCAGCGTGTCGAGGCCCTCGTCGAGGAGCTGGCGGGACCGCCGGAGCCCATCCTTGAAGCGGTCGGCAAGGGCGCCGAAAAGGCTCACGGGAGTGCGAGCTCGCGGATCACCGCGCCCGGCGCGCCCAGCGGCGGGAGCGTGCGCCCGTTGAGCTCGAGGGTGACGCCGGCCGCATTGCCGACGGTGAGAGTGAAGCGTTTCTCGGCGCTCCATTCCCGCGTGGCGCCGGCGGGCAAGAGCTCCTCGACCGAGCGGTCCCCGTCCATCTGGACGCGTACCCAGGTGGGCTCGATCGCCTTGACGACGAGGCGTTGCGCGCCGCGCGCAGGCGCCGGGGCCGGCGGCGGCGCGGCCACCGGCGCCGCCGGCGTTACCGCGCTCGGTGCCGTCGCCGCCGCGGGCTCGGCCTTGGCCGATGGGGCGGAGGGCGCCGTCGCCGGCGCGGGCGGGGCGGCCGCCGGCTCGGACTGGGAAGGCGCGGCGGCGGGGCCGCTCGGCGATACCGCCGGCGGGCGTGGGGCGCGGGGCCCCTCGCCGCGAAGTCCGGAGTTGAGCAGGAAGAGCGCGGCGCCCAGGACCACGAGGAGAATCACGCTGACGAATACCGGTCCGCGCCCGAGGCCAGCGCCGAGGGGCTCCCGGGGCGAAGGGGCGGCAGCGAGGACGCGCTCACCGGTGAGCGCCTGATAGCGGCTGAGCGCTTCCGCGGGGTTGGCCTGGAGGAACTCGCAGTAGGCGCGGATGAAGCCCTTGACGAACACCGGCGCGGGCAGCGCGCTCAGCTCCTCGGTCTCGAGGGCTTCGAGGTGGGTCCGGCCCACCCGCGTGGCACGCGAGACCTCGTCCAGGGACATGCCTTTGGCGGTGCGCAGCTCGCGGAGGTAGCTTCCCAGAGAGCCCATGGTCGCGGAGACCTGCTGCTACTCTATGCCCTGGGAGGCGGAACAGTCAACGTGGGAGCGAAGTTACGCGTCGGCGAGCTGGACGGAGACCAGCCGCGAGAGCCCCGGCTCCTCCATGGTGACACCGTAGAGAACATCGGCGGCTTCCATGGTCTTTCGGTTGTGGGTAATCACCACGAACTGTGTCTGGGACACCAGCTCGCGCAGCACGCGGAGGAAGCGGTGAATATTGGCGTCGTCGAGCGGCGCGTCCACCTCGTCGAGGACACAGAACGGGCTGGGCCGGAAGTAAAAGATCGCGAAGAGCAGCGCCAGGCCGGTCAGCGCCTTTTCGCCGCCCGACATCAGGCTCACCGCCTGGAGCCGCTTACCGCGCGGCTGCGCCATGAGCTCCACGCCCAGCTCGAGCGGGTCGTCCTCCCCCTCCTCGGGCTCGACCATACGGAGCTCGGCCCGCCCACCCTCGAACAGGCGCGCGAAAATCTCGCCGAAGTGCCGGTTGACCTCCGCGAAGGCCTCCTGGAAGCGCTCCTGTGCGGTGCGCGTCATCCCCCGTAGCGCCTTCTCGAGGTCCTTGATGGAGCCGGTGAGGTCGTCGTACTGCGTGCGGAGGAAGCCCAGCCGCTCTTCCAGCTCCCGGTACTCCTCGTCGGCGACGAGATTGACGGCCCCCATCGCCTCGAGCTTCTGCACCAGCTCGTCGTGTCGGGCGCGCAGCTCGGGCCCCTCGCGCGCGGGGTCGTGGGCCGCCCGCAGTGACTCCGCGCCGTCCACCCCGTGGGTGCGCCGCGCCTCGGCCAGCAGTTCCTCGCGCCGCACCCGGCCCTCGGTATCCTGCAGCTCGAGATCGTGCACACGCGCGATGAGCCGATGCCGATCCGCTTCCGCCGCGCGCAGCTCGGTGTCGATGATCTGGCGCTCGGCGAGCTGGGACTGGTGGACCTCGGCGGTCGCGCGCACCTCGCCCTCCAATCGGTCGCGCTCCACCACCGCGTCGCGCGCCCGGGCGTCGGTCCGTCCCGCCTCGCCGGAGAGCTCGGTGCGCCGCTCGGCAAGCTGCGCGCGGCGTAGCGCCGACTGCTCGAGCCGCAGGGTGGCCTCGCGCTCCAGCTCCTCGAGCCGCTCGATGTCACGCCCGGATCCCTCCACGCGCTCGACCACCGCCGCCACCTGCACCCGGCAGTCGCCGATCTCCTCGGCCAGCCCCCTCTGGATCTGCTCGGCGGCCTCGACGTCGGCCCGCATGGTGCCGAGCTCGAGCTCGAGAACCGTCTCGCGCTCGCGCACGCTGGCCAGCGCGGTGCCCACCTCCTCCATCCGCCGCGCGGTCTCCTCGTGCTCGGCCTGGATCTGCGCCTGCTCGACACGCAGCGTGTCGAGGTGGCGGGCCAGCCGCTCCGCTTCGCGCCCGGCGGCCTCGAGGTCCTTGTCGCCGGTGAGGCGCACCGCTTCCTGACTCTGCACCGAGATGGTAAGGCCGCTCTCGCGAGCGCGCAGAGCGCCGAGCTGCGTCTCCAGCGCCTCGAGGCCCGTCCGCTCACGCTCGACCTCGGCGGCGGTGGTCGCCACCTCCTCGCGCAGCTGGCGGATGGCGCGCTTGCGCCGCAGTATCGAGTGGTCCTGTGCCTCTCGGTCGCCGTCACGCCGACCGCCGGTGAGCCGGCCGTTCGGATAGAGCACCTCGCCCGCGGGCGTGACATAGGTGGCGACCACCCCGTTTCGCCGCCACAACCGCTCGGCCTCGTCGAGATGCTCCACCACGCCGACATGGCCGAGCAGATAACCGAGGAGACCCGGCCGGGGCCCGGCGATGAGCCGGGACGCCCAGCGCACGTCGGCGGAGTCCTCGGGCGTCGAGCCGTTGCGGGGCAACGTCTCCAGAGGAAGGAAGGTCGCCGGCCCCGCCCCCGCCCGCTCGAGAAAGCCCAGCGCGGCCCGCGCATGCTCGAAGCGCTCCACCACCACCCACTGCAGGCGCTCCCCGAGCACGCTTTCCACCGCGGCCTCGAGCCCGGACGGCACCTCGAGCAGATCGGCCACCGTGCCCACCACACCCGCGATGCCGCTGCCGGCCGAGAACACCGCGCGCACGCCGGCGCCATAGCCCTCGCGGTCGCGCTCGAGCTGCTCGAGGCCCTGGAGCTGGCTCTCCTTCGCGGCCAGGGCCAGCCGCCGCTCGGCGAGCGTTTGCTGCGCACCCTCGCGCGCCACCTCGCAGGCCTCGCGGTCACCCTGCACCTGGCGGCGCTCCGACTCCAGGAGCGAGAGCTGGTGGCCCGCCGCGCGCCGGTGCTCCTCGAGCCGCTGGCGCCGGGCCGCGATCGCATCGGCCTCCGCCTGGGCCCGCGCGGATTCGGCGCCGAGGCGCCCCAGGGCGTGCTCGCGATTGAGCCCCCGCTCGCGGAGCTCGGCGTCCTCGCGCGTGAGCTCGGCCCGCCGCCCGCCCGCGCCCGCCTGCCCCGCGTCTCGAGCGCGCCGAGGCGCGCCAGCCACTCGGCATGGCGCTCCCGACTCTCGGCAAGGGCGCGGATCTTATCTTCCCGCTCGGTCTCGAGCGCGCCTCGGCGCTCGGTGACCGCGGCCACCTCGGCGCCGAGCCGTGCCGTCTCCTCATCGAGCTCGCGGATCTGAATGCTGAGCTGTTCGCGGCGCTCGATGAGCCGCTCGGCCTCGCCCTGCATCTTCTGGACGTACTGCCGGAAGTCGTTGAGGCGGAACTCGGTCTCCTGGATGAAGGCGTTGTGCGTGGCCTGACGGGCCGAGAGCGCCGCGATCTGGATCTCTCGCTGTCCAGACTCGCGGCGGAGGGTCTCCATCTCCCGTGTCAGCAGCTCGTGACGCGCGGCCAGGGTGGCGAAGTCCGCCGCTAGCATGGCGAGGCCGAGCGCCTGCTTCTCCTGATGGAGGGCCTTGTACTGCTGGGCCTTCCTGGCCTGCCGCTCGAGGGAGCCGAGCTGCCGGCGCACCTCGTCCATCACGTCGCGCACCCGCTGGAGATTCTGCCGGGTGGCGTCGAGCTTGCCCTGGGTTTCCCCGCGCTGCTGCTTGTAGCGCGCGATGCCTGCCGCCTCCTCGATGAAGACCCGACGCTCCCACGGCTTGGCGGTGAGGACGTGGTTGAGCCGCTCCTGGTCCATGAGGGCATAGGCCTTGGGATTGACGCCCGTGCCCGCGAAGAGGTCCTGGATGTCCCGGAGCCGGCACCCCGACTTGTTGAGGAGGTATTCGCTGTCGCCCGTCCGGTAGAGCCGGCGCGCCACCGCCACCTCGCTCCACGGCACCCCGAGGCTTCCATCGTTGCCGAACTGCAGCGTGACCTCCGCCATGCCGATGGACTTGCGGGAGGCGGCGCCGTGAAAGATGACGTCTTCCATCTTCTGGCCCCGCAGGGTCTTGGGGCTCTGCTCGCCCAGCGCCCACCGATGCAGGTGATGCCGGGGAGGACGCGCACTTCCGTCCGGTCGGCGAACGACTTGAAACCGTGGAGAACGATCTGTTCGAGCCGCATGGCTGCGCCCGCGGGGGCTAATTACTGTTACCACATGGCCGAGCGCCCGACCAAGAAAAAAACCCCACACGTGGGGGGATCGGGCGGGCGGGGCTACCAGATGTCGGCGGGGGGTGTCAGCCGCCGTTGAGGGCGTGGCACTTCTTGTATTTCTTGCCGGACCCGCACGGGCACGGGTCGTTCCGTCCGACTTTGGCGCCGGAGGGAAGGCGCGGCTCCGCGCCGGGGGCGGGGCGCGCGGGGGCGAGGTCGGCCGTCCCGGCGTGGCGTTCCTGCCAGCGCGGCGCCGCCGCCGCGGCCACTCGGATGGGGGCCGCCTCCTCCCGGACCATGCGCACCTTGAAGAGCTGCTCCAGCACGATCTCCTTGAGGTGGTCCACCATCTCCTGGAACATATCGAACGCTTCCTTCTTGTACTCGGTCAGCGGGTCGCGCTGGCCGTAGCCGCGGAGCCCGATGCCTTCCTTCAGGTGATCCATGTTCAGCAGATGGTCTTTCCACAGCTGGTCGATTCCGCGAAACTCGCCATCCTCCCACCGCAGCCCCAGCAGGATCCACCGCCGAGCTGACTCTCGCGCTCCCGGTAGGCCTTCTCGGCGAGCTCGGTGACCTCCGTCACCAGCGCCTCCTGCGAGCCGATCTCGGTGACATCGAGATCGGCGGGGAGCCGGAAGTCGAATTGACGGTAGAGGCCCTCGTTCAGCGCGGCCACGTCCCAGGCCTCGGGATGAGCGTCCTCGGGGGCGTAGCGGCCGACCAGGGCCGCGACCACCTCACCGATCCACTCCAGCACCGTCTCTTCCTGACTCTCGCCCTCGAGAATCTCGCGGCGCATCCCGTAGACGATCTCGCGTTGCTTGTTCATCACGTCGTCGTACTCGAGGAGGTGCTTCCGGATCTCGAAGTTGCGGGTCTCCACGCGCTTCTGCGCGGTGCCGATGGCGCGAGTCACCATCGTGTGCTCGATGGGCTCGCCCTCCTCCATTCCGAGCCGATCCATGATGCGCTGGATGCGCTCGGAGCCGAAGATGCGGAGGAGATCGTCCTCGAGAGAGAGGTAGAAGCGCGAGGAGCCGGGGTCGCCCTGCCGGCCGGAGCGGCCGCGCAGCTGATTGTCGATGCGGCGCGACTCGTGGCGCTCGGTCCCGAGGATGTGAAGGCCGCCCAGGGCCACCACCCGCTCGTGCTCCGGCTCGGTGACCTTCCGGGCCTCCTTCCGGGCCGCCTCCCGTGCCTCCGGGGGCGCGATGGCGGGGTCGATGCCCTTTTTCCGGATGAGCTCATTGGTGAGGAAATCCGGGTTGCCGCCGAGCAGGATGTCGGTGCCCCGACCGGCCATGTTGGTGGCGATGGTCACCGCCTTCTCTCGGCCGGCCTGGGCCACGATCTCCGCCTCGCGCTCGTGGTACTTGGCGTTCAGCACCTGATGCGGGATGCCGCGCTTCTTGAGAAGCTTGGAGAGGTGTTCGGAGATCTCGATGGACACCGTGCCCACCAGCACGGGTTGGCCCTTGGCATGCAGCTCCGCGATCTCGTTCGACGCCGCCTCGAACTTCTCGCGCGCGGTCTTGTAGACCACGTCGGGGTGGTTCACGCGGATGAGGGTCCGGTTGGTGGGGACCACCGTGACGTCGAGCTCGTAGATCTTCGCGAACTCATCCGCCTCCGTCGCCGCCGTCCCCGTCATGCCCGAGAGCTTGTCGTACATGCGGAAGTAGTTCTGGAGGGTGATGGTCGCAAGTGTTTGATTCTCTGACTCGATCTTGACGCCTTCCTTGGCCTCCACGGCCTGGTGCAGCCCATCCGACCAGCGCCGCCCCGGCATCAGGCGCCCGGTGAACTCGTCCACGATCACCACCTGTCCGTCCTTCACCACGTAGTCCACGTCCTTCTTGAAGAGGGCGTGGGCCTTGAGCCCCTGATGGACGTGGTGGAGCACCTCCATCTGGGTGGGGTCGTAGAGATTCTCCACTGAGAGAAGCTTCTCGCAGCGCGAGATCCCCTGCTCCGTCAGGGACACCGCCCGCGCCTTCTCGTCCACGATGTAGTCGCCGTCGGCCTGGGCCTCGATCTCGGACAGCTTGCCCTCGACGATGGTGGCGGCGCGGGTGAGCTTGGGGATGATGCGGTCGATCTTGTAGTACTTGTCGGTGGAGCCCTCGGCCGGGCCCGAGATGATGAGCGGCGTCCGCGCCTCGTCGATGAGGATGGAGTCCACCTCGTCCACGATCGCGTAGTGATGCTCCCGCTGCACCATCTCCTCCAGCGAGAAGCGCATGTTGTCGCGCAGGTAGTCGAAGCCGAACTCGTTGTTGGTGCCGTAGGTGATGTCGGCCTGGTAAGCCTCCCTCCGCGAGCAGGGCCGCAGGGCGGCGAGGCGGATGTCGGGCTGGAGGTAGTCCGGATCGTAGAGATAGGACATCTCGTGCTGGATGACGCCCACCGTGAACCCCAGCAAGTGATAGATGGGCCCCATCCACTGGGCATCGCGGCGCGCCAGATAGTCATTCACGGTGACGATGTGGGTGCCGAGGCCCGGCAGCGCGTTGAGGTAAGCCGGCAGGGTGGCCACGAGGGTCTTGCCCTCGCCGGTGGCCATCTCGGCGATCTTGCCCGAGTGCAGCACCATCCCGCCCATGAGCTGGGTGTCGAAGTGGCGCATGCCCACCGTGCGCCGCGCGGCCTCGCGGCAGACCGCGAAGGCTTCCACCAGGAGATCGTCCACCGGCTCGCCGTCGGACACGCGCTTGCGGAACTCGTCGGTGCGCGCGCGAAGGGCGGCGTCGGACAGCGCCTGCAGCGAGGGCTCGAGCGCGTTGATCTCGGCCACCACCGGGCGCATGCGCTTGGCGTCGCGCTCGTGCTTGGTGCCAAAGACGGTGCGGAATATCGTGCTCAGCATCACGGTTATCTTACACCATCGGTTCCGGGGCCCCCACGCTGGGCGGCCCGGAACAGCTCCCGGGCGGCGCGACGGGTGGCGTCGGTGACGCGCTCGCCCCCGAGCATGCGCGCCAGCTCCTCGATCCGCGCCGCCGCGGCCAGCGGCGACACCGTGGTCCGCGTGACCCCCCGCCCCGCCTTCTTCTCCACCATGAGATGCTGCGCCGCATAGACCGCGATGGGGGCGAGATGGGTGACGCAGAGCACCTGCCGCCCGCGGGCGGTCTGGGCGAGCTTCTGGCCCACGACCTCCGCCACGCGGCCGCCGATGCCGGCGTCCACCTCGTCGAAGACCATGGTGGACACCTCGCCGGAGGCCGAGAGCACCGTGCGCACCGCCAGCATGGTGCGGGAGAGCTCGCCCCCCGAGACCACCTTGGCCAGCGGCCGCGGGTCTTCCCCGGGATTGGCGGAGAAGAGGAACTCGGCGGTGTCCGCGCCCCGCCGTCCCACGCGCCAGCGTCCGGTCCCCGCGGCGAGCTCGCCCTCGCCGGCGGGCTCACGCCGCAGCCCCACCCGGAAGCGCGCATGCTCCATGCCGAGCCCCCGCAGCTCCGCCTGGATCAGGCGCTCGAGCCGGCGCGCGGCGGCGGCCCGGGCCTCCGCGAGGGCCAGCGCCGCCTCTCCCGCCGCCTCCGCCGCCCCCGCCGTTCGCGCCTCCAGCTCCGCCACGATTTCGTCGTGGCGCGCTATCTGATCGACGGTGGACGCCAGGCGGGCCCGATAGAGGGCGATGGCCTCCGCGGAATCGCCGTACTTCCGCTTCAGCTTGCCGATGGCGTCGAGGCGATCGTCGATCTCGCGGAGGCGGTCGGGATCGAAGGGGGCGCGGTCGCGCAGCGCGCGCGCGCGTCCGATGGCATCCTCGAGATAGGCCTCCGCCTCGCCGAGGGCCTCCGCCGGCGCGCCCAGCTCGGCGTCGTAGCCCGCCAGCTCGCGCAGCAGAGACCCCGCCCGGCGGAGCCGCGCCGCCGCCGACTGGGCGTCGTCGTAGAGGAGGGCGGTGACTTCGGCGAGCCCCGAGGCAATGCGCTCCGCGTGCTGGAGGCGCCGGCGCTCGGCGCGGAGCTCCTCCTCCTCCCCTTCGCGGAGGGCGAGGGCGTCGATCTCGGAGAGCTGGAAGCGGTAGAGATCCTGCTGGCGCGCCCCCTCGCGCGCCTCGTCGCGCACCCGGGAGAGCTCGGCGCGCCCGGCCTCCCACTCCTGCACCAGCCCGCCCACCCGGGTCCGGGCCGCCTCGGCGTCGGCGAAGCGGTCGAGGAGGTCGAGCTGCCGGGCGGGCTCCATCAGGCGCTGGTGCTCGTGCTGGCCGTGCAGCTCCACCAGCGACTCCCCCAGCCGTTCCAGCAGCGCCACCGTGGCCGCCGAGTCGTTCACGAAGACGCGGTGGCGCCCGGCGCGGGAAATCTCGCGCTTGATCACGAGGGTGCCGTCGGGCGCGGCGTGGCCCGCGGCGTCCAGCACCTCCGCGGCCGGGTGGCCGGGCGGCAGCTCGAACTGCGCCTCGATGATCGCGCTGTCCGCGCCGGAGCGGATGAGATCGGGCTGGGCGCGCGCGCCCATGACGAGGAGGATGGCGTCCACCACGATGGACTTCCCCGCCCCCGTCTCGCCGGTGACGGCGTTGAGCCCGGGGCCGAAAGGCACCGTCACTTCCTCGATCACCGCGAG
>WNFK01157387.1_pt1 | contig 18069 bp, 16 predicted proteins | sample 5400281 | NCBI WGS metagenome assembly WNFK01 (sample SAMN13153350, study PRJNA577476) | soil metagenome | isolation source: 20 cm soil on Douglas fir-dominated hillslope | place: USA:California | collected 2013-09-17 | reverse complement strand
CGCCGAAGCGCAGGCTGAAGGCGACCTGCGTCTCGTCGTCGAGCCCGGCGCCGCGGAAGAGCAGCACCGAGTGCTCCTCGAAGGCGGCGCGGATGGCCGCCCACGTGGCCTCGTCGAGCGGGCCCCGGATGTCGGCGCCGTCGACGCGCGCGGCGAAGCAGGGACCGAGGCGGGTCACCGTGATCGGCATCGGGCCTACGGCCACCTCCGGAACACGTCCTTCAGCTCCTTGCTCGGCACCGTGTCGCGCATCCAGGTGAAGCCGCCCCGCTCGGCCATCTCGCGGGCGCCCTTGAGGAAGGCGGCGAGGGCCAGGCGCGAGAGGGCGCCGCCCACGCTGATCCGCTTCACCCCGACCGACGCGAGCTGCGCGACGGTGAGATCCGGGTCGGCCGCGCTCATCACCACGTTGACCGGCCGGCTCACCGCCGAGACCACGGTCCGGATGGTGGCGAGGTCCCGGACGCCGGGGGCGTAGAGCACGTCGGCGCCCGCCCGCTCGAAGGCCTGCAGGCGCTTTATCGTGTCGTCGAGGTCGACGCGGCCGTGCAGGAGGTTCTCGGCGCGCGCGGTCAGCATGAACGGGACCGGCAGGGCGCGCGCCACCTCGACCGCGGCCTGCACGCGCTCGACCGCGTGCTGGAAGTCGTAGATCGGCTTCTCGGCCTCCCCGGTGGCGTCCTCGATCGAGCCGCCCGAGATCCCGGCCGCCGCGGCGAGCCGGATGATCTCCGCGGCGGCGCGCGGCTCGTGGGCGTAGCCGTTCTCCAGGTCCGCGTTCACCGGCAGGTCGGTCGCGGCCGCGATCACGCGGCAGTTCTCGATCACCTGCGCGCGGCTCACCCCGTTGGTGCCGTCCACGCGCCCGAGCGAGTTGGCGAGCCCGAGGCTGGTGGTGGCGAGGGCCTCGAAGCCCAGCGAGGCGAGGAGCCGGGCGGTGCCCGCGTCCCACGGATTGGGGATCACGAAGGCGCCGGGCCGCTCGTGCAGGGCGCGGAAGGCGGCCGCTTTCTCCTGGGGGGTCTTCATGGGTGATGCCTCCTACGTCTTCTCGAAGTCGATCCGCTCGTACACCGGCAGCTTCTGCAGGTAGCGGCGCAGGCAGTCGAGCCCCATCTCGACCGCGCCCAGGCGCACCCAGTCGCGCCCGCCGAGGATGCGGGCCTTGCGCGAGGCCACGTCGGCCGCGGTGGCGATCGCGAGACAGATCGTGCCGCCGAACTCGATACGGTCGGGGCCGTCGTCGAGGTCGATCAGCACCGCGAGGGCGTGGGTGGCCCCGGTCTGGCGGAGGACCGCGCGGGCCACCGTCTCGGCGACCGGCGGGGTGAGCGGGCCGTCCAGCGGAGCGCCCGCGAGCCCGACCGCGGCCCACACTTCGGGCAGGGTCCGCGCGATGCGCTCGTGAACGTCTCGACGAGGGCGAGCGTCCCCGCCTGCGCCTGCAGCTCCTTCAGGATGACGCTCTCGAGCGTCTGGTCGTCCTCGGCGAGGATGAAGTTGCCGACGCGCTTGCGCACCTCGCGCTCCACCGGCTCGAGCTTGCGGCGGATGTCCTCCATGTCGCGCCCGCGCGCGGTCAGCTTGGTCTCGAGCTGCGGGTAGTGCGCGCGGAAGCCGAGCTTCACGCTGCCGTCCGGCACGAGGTCCTCGACCCCGGCGAGGAGCGAGTCCACGTGCGACTCCCCGAGGCCGTAGGAGTGGAAGCGCTTGAGGAAAATGGCCCCGGGCAGGCCCGCCTTGGCGAGCAGGCGCGGGACGATCTGCTCCTCCAGCATCCGGCGGAGCTCCCGCGGCACGCCGGGGGTGAAGTAGAAGCGCGCCCGCCCGATGTCCACCGCGAAGCCGCAGGCGGTGCCGATCGGGTTGTCGATCACCTCGGAGGTGGTGGGCAGCATGGCCTGCTTGCGGTTGTTGGGCGGCATCACCCGGCTCCGGCGCTGGAAGAAGTCCTCCATGCGCTTGAGCCAGTCCTCGTTCAGCTCGAGCTCCACCCCCGCGGCCTTGGCCGCGATCTCCTGCGAGAGATCGTCCACGGTGGGGCCGAGCCCGCCGTTGACGATGACCGCGTCGGCGCGCTCGCCCGCGAGCTGGAAGGCGCGCAGCAGGTTCTCCCGGTCGTCGCCGACCGTCGTCTCCCACTGCACGGAGAGCCCGACGTCCTCCAGCTTCTGGGTGATGTAGCTGAAGTTGGTGTTGACGATCTTGCCGGTCAGCACCTCGTCCCCCGTGCAGATCACCTCGATGTGCATCACGCTCGCGCCTCCGTGTTCGTCGTGGCGCCGGGACTGGGGCGGGAGCCCTCTCCCGGGAGCACGCGGGCTCGCGGTGGTGGACTGGTCACTCGATGATCCGATCCGCGCGTGACAGCAATGACGGCGGAATCGCAAGACCCAGTGCCTTCGCGGTCTTCATGTTGATCACGAACTCGAACTTCGTCGGTTGTTCGACGGGGAGATCGGCGGGCTTGGCGCCTCTGAGGACCTTGTCCACCAAGATCGCGCTGCGGCGAAACAGGTCGACGAAGTCGGTCCCGTACGACATCAAGAGACCACCCTCTGCCCATCTGCCATGGCTTGCGGACGTCGGGAGTCGGTGCTTGATCGAGAGCTCGGCGATCCGATCCCGTTGAACGCCGAGGGTCGAGTCACCGATGACGAGGAGACTTCCGAGATGCTCTTTCGCAATCGTCGCGAAGGCCCGGTCCAGATCGCCACGTCGGGGTCCCTTGACCTCTACCGGGAGAGCGGTCAGGCCCACCGCCGGCGCGGCGCCCTCCGCGATCTTCAGCTGTGACGCCGTGCCCGGATTGGCGGGATTCCACAGGATGCCGACCCGAGAGGACGCGGGGACGACCTGCTTGAGCAGGTCGAGCCTTTTGGGGACGAGATCGGCGTGGGCATCGGCCAGCCCGGTGACGTTCCCCCCCGGACGGGCGAGGCTCGCCACGAGTGCGGTTCCTACCGGATCAGGTTCGCCGATGAACACGATGGGGATCGTGCGGGTGGCGTTCTTGGCGGCCAGCGCGCTGCCGGCCGGCGCGGCGACCAGGACGTCGACGTTCAGCCGGACGAGCTCGGCGGCTAGCGTGGAGAGCCGCTCGATCTGTCCTGCCGCGTATCGCGTCTCGATCGCGATGTTCCCGCCGTCCACGTATCCCAGATCGCGAAGCCCGTCATTGAGGGCCGCGAGCCAGGGCCTGTACGCGTCGGTATCGGAAGTGAGCGAAAGATATCCGATCCGCCAGACCTTTCCCATGGGCTGCGCCCCGGCGGGAAGCGGCGCGGCGCCAAGAAGTAGCAGGGTGGTGATGAGGGTGATCCGGGCCAGGAGGGAGGCCGTCATGTCAGCCCATCAAGAGCGAGCCGGGAGTTTCGCGGCCCATGGTCTGGATCTGATCGCGGGTGATGCCTTCCTTGATGAGGCCGGCCACCAGCATCTGGAGGCCGTCCGCCGGGGTGGGATTGCCGGCCTGGCCCAGGTCGGTGCCGAGCACGAAGTGCTGCGCGCCGACCGCCTTGACGCGGGCCGCGGTGTCCGACACGTCCACCCGCGTGGTGTGGTGCATGAACTCGAGCGGCGAGGTCGGCCCCGCCAGCATGAGCAGAGCGCAGAGCTCGAGCTTGGCCCCGAGCGCGGCCGCCTTCTTCATGTGCGCCAGGCTCATGCCCACCACGTCGAACTGGGCGTGGGTGACCACGATGCGCTCGCAGCCTTCCTCGCGCGCGGCCGCGATGAGGACCAGCGCCTCCTCGGGCGAGGCGTGGCCGGTCTGCACCACCAGGCGCTGGGCCGCGCAGACCTTCAGCACCGCGCGCGCCGCGGGCAGCACCTGCCCCCGCTCGTCCAGCACCCGGATCCCGGCGGGCGCGGTGCCCGCGCGCCGGACGTGGTTGTCGGCGTCGAACGTCGGGAACCAGACCACGCGGCCGAAGCCGCCCTGCATGCGCCACATCCACTCGACGGCCTGCGGATTGAGCCCGCCGACCGCGTGGTTCAGGGTGATGCCGCCGAACACCTTGATGCCGGGCACGTGCTTGCGCACGAGGTACGCGCGATCGGCGGTGTGGGTCACGTGGTTCTTGAAGACCACCGCCTCCATCTGGCGCGTGGCGGCCAGGGTGGCCAGCTCGTCGTCGTCGAGCGCGCGGCCGAAGATGTCGGGCGCCGCGTGGGTGTGGAAGTCGATCAGGCCCTTGATCGGGCTGACCGGCGGCGGGGGCGGGGAGTAGCCCTGCACGCCCGGGTTGGCGGCGGCACCGGTCGCGGCCGCGGCGGGCCGGCCGTGGGCGGCACTGGCGGATCGCCGGGATCCTCGCGGCGCCGCGAGTCCGACCGGCGCGGCTGCGCGCACATGGCAGCAGCCGCAGACGAGATGGGTCATGACTCCCGGGATTCTACACGAGGGCTTGACTTGATGGCGACCCGTCGTAGACTCGCTTCCAGCCGTCCAGGCGGCTGACGGTCCGCGTGAAGGGTCGAACCCACCTGCCTCGTATCGACGAAGGAACCACCTTCCGCCCGATCTCGCGGACACCGGGCACACGGAAAGGTGGTGTGTCATGCCGTTACCCGATCGTCCCAGCCTCGAGTACCTGAGAAAGCTCGCCAAGGACCGACTCCAGGAGCTCCGCCGCGCCGGCGCCACCGCTCGTCTCGCCGACGCTCAGCTCGCGGTCGCGCGCGAGCACGGCTTCGGCAGCTGGCGGGCCCTGCGCGCCGAGCTCGACCGTCGCCGGACCGCCGCGGCGCCCGACCCTGTCGCCGAGCTCTTCGCCGCGATCCGGGCCGGGGAGGAGGCCGCGGTGGACCGCCTCCTCGCCGGACACCCGGCGCTCGCCAACGCGCGCGACGAGGAGGGCAGCACCCCGCTGACCGCCGCGGTCGACGCGCACCGCGCCGCGCTCATCCCGCTCTTGCTCCGCCACGGCGGAGATCCGCACCTGGTCTACGCCCACTCCGCCCACACCCCCCTCTCCTGGGCGGTGGTGATCGAGGCGTACGACTGCGCCCGCGCCCTCATGCAGGCCGGCGTCGAGCCGGATCTCTTCTGCGCGGCGGGCCTGGGCGAGGTCGACCGCGTTCGCGCGTTCTTCGGGCCCGACGGGCGCCTCCGGCCGGACGCCTCGCTGACCGGCAGCTCGCGCTACGCGCCGGACGGCACGCGCCTGCCCTGTCCGCCCGGAAGCGACCGCGAGGTGGTGTCGGACGCCCTCTACATGGCGAGCCGCGCCGGCCACGAGGGCACGGTGCGCGAGCTGCTCGCGCGCGGACCCGATCTCTCCTTCCCGGCTTTCGCGGGCGCGACCGCGCTGCACTGGGCCTACTTTGCCGGCGCGGCCCCGGTCATCGCGCTCCTCCGCGCCGCCGGCGCGGATGCCACGCTCCGCGATCCCGTGCTAGGCTGCACGCCTGAGGCGTTCGGCATCTGCACCCCCGCGAGCTGGGGGTGGGCGTCGAAGGTGAGGCAGCGGCTGGCGCAGGACCCCGCGCTGGTGCGGGCCGAGAGCGCGCGGGGCGGTCCGCTGCACGAGGCGGCGTACGCGGGCAGCCTCGCGACGGTGCAGGCGCTGCTCGACGCGGGCGCGGACCCGGGTCGGCGGAACCCGGACGGCAAGACGGCGCGCGACGTGGCGCGGGAGCGGCCGGATCACGCCGGATGCGCGTCGGTGGCGGAGTGGCTGGAGGGGAGTGCACCCGAACCGAGGAGGCCCTGATGTTGTTCGAGCTCAGGCAGTACCACATCCGTCCCGGGCAGCAGGAGAAGTGGGTGAAGTGCATGGAGGAGGAGATCATCCCGTTCCAGGTCAAGATGGGCATGGTCATCCTCGGCAGCTTCGTGGGAGAGGAGGACCAGAGCGTGTACGTGTGGATCCGCCGCTTCGAGAGCGAGGCGGAGCGCAAGCGGCTCTACGACGTGGTCTACCAGAGCGACTACTGGAAGAACGAGATCTCCCCGCGGGTCCCCACCATGATCGACCGCGAGCAGATCAAGGTGACCCGCCTGACCGCGACGCCGCGCTCGCCGATCCAGTGACCGATTCGCCGCTCGAGACCGCGCGGAAGCTCGCGCCGATGATCCGGGCCTCCGCCCCGGAGACGGACGCGCTGCGCGAGCTGCCGCGCCCGCTCTTCGAGGCGCTGGCCGACGCCGGCCTCTTCCGGCTCGCGCTGCCGCGGACGCTCGGCGGCTTCGAGATGGACCTGCCGAGCTACATCCAGGTGATCGAGGAGCTGGGGAAGGCCGACGCGAGCACCGGGTGGGTGACCAACCAGGTGTCGATCTTCGCGACCTACGCGGCGCGGATGCCGACCGCGGCCGCGCGCGCGATCTGGATCGACACCCCGCGCTCGGTGGTGGCCAACACCCCGCAGGCCAACGCGCAGGCGGTGGTGGTGCCGGGCGGCTATCGGGTCACCGGTCGCCAGGGCTTCAGCACCGGCAGCCGGCACGCCTCCTGGCTGGCCGCGCACGCCACCGTCACCGAGCAGGGCCGGCCCCGGCTCGACGAGGGCCAACCCGAGATGCGCTACTGTTTCGTGCCGCGCGCCCAGGCCGAGATCCTCGACACCTGGCAGGTCCGGGGCATGCGCGGCACCGGCACCAACCACTTCGCGGTGGACGACGTGTTCGTGCCCGAGGACCGCACCGTGAAGTCGGTGACCGCGCCCCTGGTCGAGCCGGGCCCGCTCTACCGCCTGCCGCGGACCCTGGTGTTCGCCTCCGGGGACGCCGCGGTCGCGCTCGGCACCGCGCGGAGCTGCCTGGACGCGTTCACGGAGCTGGCCACCACCAAGACCCCGCGGGCGATGGACGCGCTGCTGCGCGACCAGCCGATGATCCAGAACGAGGTGGGCCGGGCCGAGGCCCGGCTGCGCTCCGGTCTCGCCTTCCTCCGGGAGGCGGTGCGCGGGATCTGGGACGCGGTGATCGCCAACGGCGCGGTCACCCTGGAGCAGCGCGCGGTGCTGCGCCTGGCCACCACCGACGGCCTCCGCACCGCGGTCTCGATCGTGGACATGGTCTACAACATGGCGGGTGCGACCGCGGCCTACGAGTCGAGTCCGATCCAGCGCCACTTCCAGGACGTCCACGTGATGAGCCAGCACCTGCAGGCCCGCCTGGCCCACTACGAGCTGGTCGGCCGCCACTGGCTCGGCCTCAAGATCGACGAGACCCGGCTCTAGCCGGGACCGCTCAATGATCAGCCCAACCTCAGGAGGACACGGAATGGCGGCCAGGCAGCCCGACGCGACCCACTCGGAATCTCGCCGCGACTTTCTCCGCCTCGCCGCGCTGGCGGGAGCGTCGAGCGCCCTCGTCCCCGGTGCGGCCGGCCGCGCGTGGGCCCAGGAGACGCCCAAGAAGGGCGGCACCCTGCGGGTGGGCTTCTACATCGAAGCGGCCACCATGGATCCGCATCTGTCCGGGAGCAAGATCGACCGGCAGGTCTACCACAACATCTACGAGCCGCTCGTGGTGCTCGACGCCAACCTGGGCATCAAGCCGGGGCTCGCCGAGTCCTGGCAGCAGCCCGATCCGAAGACGGTCATCTTCAAGCTGCGCCGCGGGGTGAAGTTCCACGACGGCACCGACTTCAACGCGGAGGCGGTCAAGTTCAACTTCAACCGCATGAAGACCGAGGCCAAGTCGGTGCGCAAGGGCGAGGTGGCCAGCATCGACACGGTGGACGTGGTGGACGCCTACACGGTGCGGCTCAACCTCAAGCGCCCGGACGCGGCGCTGCTCGCGACCCTCACCGACCGCGCGGGCATGATGGTCTCGCCCAAGACCGCGCAGGAGCGCGGGGCCGAGCTCGAGCGCAACGCCAAGGGCGCGGGCACCGGTCCCTTCGTGTTCGTGGAGTGGGTGAAGGACGACCACCTGCTGATCCGGCGCAACGACGCCTACTGGAACAAGCAGGGCGGCCCGTACCTCGAGCAGATCCGCTACCGGCCCATTCCGGATGACACCGTCAAGCTGCAGAGCCTGCAGGCGGGCGAGATCCAGGTGATGGACTACGTGCAGCCGCGCGACGTGGCCGCGGTGAAGGCGGACAAGAACGTGGTGGTGCTCGACGTGCCGTCGCTCGCCGACTTCGCCTACCAGCTCAACCACACCCGGCCGCCGTTCGACAACAAGGCGCTCCGCCAGGCGGTGGCCTACTCGCTCGACCTCGAGCAGATCGTCAAGGGGGTGTGGCTCAACGTGGGGGTGCCCGCCAACGGGCCGATCCCGCCCACGAGCTGGGCCTACGACCGCTCGATCCCGTTCATGAAGCGTGACCTCGCCAAGGTCAAGGCCAAGCTGGCCGAGGGCGGCAAGGCGGGCGGCTTCACGTTCACCATGACCACCAACAACATCCCGATCAACGTGCAGGAGGCCGAGGTCATCCAGGCCCAGCTCGCGGAGGCCGGGATCACCATGAGGATCAAGCTGGTGGACTCGGGCACCTTGATCTCGGATGGCAACGGCAAGAACTTCGAGATGATCAGCTACCAGTGGAGCGGCCGGCCGGATCCGGACGGCAACACCTACCAGTTCTACAAGACCACCCCGGGCACCTCGCTCAACTGGTCGGGCATCTCGAATCCGCAGATCGACGCCCTCCTCGACAAGTCGCGCGAGATCTCGAGCCAGGCCGAGCGCAAGAAGCTCTTCAGCCAGCTCGTGCGGATCCTGCAGGACGAGCTGCCGATGATCTTCATCGTGCACCCGATCGAGCCCAAGGCCTTCAGCCCGCGGGTGCAGGGCTACGACCCGATCCCGGACGGCATGATGCGCTTCAAGGACGTCTGGCTGAAGTAGCTCCGCGGCGGCCGCGGTGGGCCTGCTGATCCTCCGCCGGCTGGTCGCGACGATCCCGGTGCTGCTGCTGGTCACCGCCGGGGTCTTCGCGCTCATCCATCTCACCCCCGGCGACCCGATCGACGCCATGATGGCGGAGTCGGTGGACGACAGCGTCAAGCGCGAGCTGCGCCAGACCCTGGGGCTCGACCGGCCGCTCTACCTCCAGTACGCGACGTGGATGGGACGCCTGCTCCAGGGCGACCTCGGCCGCTCCATCCGCAACCAGGAGCCGGTGATCGAGAACGTGGGGCGGCGGATCAAGCCGAGCCTCCAGCTCGCCGGCCTCGCGATGGCGATCTCGCTGCTGGTGGCCACGCCGATCGGCATCCTCTCGGCGGCGCGCCGCAACTCGACGCTCGACCGCTTCGGCACCTCGTTCGCGCTCTTCGGCATCTGCATGCCCAACTTCCTGATCGCGCTGCTGCTGATCTTCCTGTTCGGCGTCACGCTCCGCTGGCTGCCGATCTCGGGCTACGTGGACCCGATGGAAGAGCTCTGGGACGGCCTGCGCTCGCTCGCGCTCCCCGCGATCACCCTCGGCCTGGCTCTGGCCGCGGTCATCACCCGGACCCTGCGCTCGAGCATGCTGGAGGCGCTCTCGGAGGACTACATCCGCACCGCGCGCGCCAAGGGCCTGTCCGACGGCGCGGTGATCCGCCGGCACGCGCTCAAGAACGCCCTGATCCCGGTGGTCACCGTGCTCGGCCTGCAGCTCGGGACCCTGATCGGCGGGGCGGTCATCACCGAGTACGTCTTCGCGCTGCCCGGAGTGGGGCGCCTGGTGGTGGACGCGGTCTTCGCGCGCGATTACCCGCTGGTGCAGGGTGTCGTGCTGCTGATCGCGGTGGGCTTCATCTTGAGCAACCTGATGGTGGACCTCCTCTATGGCTGGATCGACCCCCGGATCCGGCACCGCTGACCCCGTGGCGACGATCCTCGCGGCGCCCGCGTCGTCCCGCTCGGTCCGCGAGCGCCGCTGGCGGATCCTGCGCCGGGCCGCCCGCGCGCGCCTGGCCCCGTTCGGGGCGGCGGTGATGCTGCTGGCGGTCACGGTGGCGCTGCTCGCCCCGGTGGTGGCGCCCTACAATCCGCTCAAGCAGGACCTCAACCACACGCTGGCCCGTCCCGACCGGATCCATCTCCTCGGCACCGACAACGTGGGCCGCGACGTCCTCTCGCGGGTGATCTTCGGCACGCGCGTATCCCTGGCCGCCGGCTTCGGCTCGGTGGTCATCGCGGTGCTGGCGGGCGGGCTCCTCGGCCTGCTGGCGGGCTACGCGGGCGGCCGCGTGGACGGCCTCGTGATGCGCATGATGGACGCGGTGCTGTCCTTCCCCCCACTGGTGCTGGCCCTGGCCCTGGGCGCGGTGCTCGGCGCCGGCCTGACCGGGGTGGTGATCGCGCTCGCGGTGGTCTACACGCCGACCTTCGCCCGGCTCATGCGCGGGCAGGTGCTCACGATCACCGCCCGCGAGTACGTGGATGCGGCGCGCGCCCTGGGGGCGCCCGGCTGGCGCATCGCCTGGACGCACGTGCTGCCGAACGCCACCGCGCCCATCGTGGTCCAGGCCTCGCTGAGCGTGGCCTTCGCCATCTTGGCCGAGGCCTCGCTGTCCTTCCTGGGCCTGGGGATCCAACCCCCGGCCGCCTCCTGGGGCAGCATGATCAACGCGGGCCGGGGCTACCTCCAGCAGGCGCCCTGGATCGTCTTCGGGCCGGGGGCGGCCCTGTTCATCACGGTGGTCGGCCTCAACTTCGTGGGCGACGCCGTCCGGGACGCGCTCGACCCCCGACTGCGTGCCTAGCGCCGGGGCGCCCCGGCACGGTATCATCAGCGGGCAGGCGATCGCTCCCGGGAGGCGCCGATGATCCGCATCGCGTGGCGGTGGGTGGCCGCCGCTGGTCTGCTGGTCTCGAGCGCGCCCATCCCGGCCGGGGCCGACGCCACCCTGGACGCCAACAAGCAGACCGTGGTCGAGTTCTACGACGCCGCGATCAACCGCAAGGATTTCGAGGCGGCGTCGAAGTTCTTCGGCCCCCGCTACGTGCAGCACAACCCGAACGCGCCCGACGGGATCGAGGGCTTCAAGGCGTTCCTCGGGTTCCTGCGCGAGAAGTTCCCGCAGTCGCGGAGCGAGATCAAGCGCGTGTGGGCCGAGGGGGACTACGTGATCCTGCACGTGCACGCCGTTCGCACCCCGGGCGCCCGGGGCTCGGCGATCGTGGACGTCTTCAAGCTCGAGAACGGCAAGATCGTGGAGCACTGGGACGTGATCCAGGAGATTCCGGAGAAGGCGGCCAACACTAATGGAATGTTCTAGCGCGGTGATGTTGTAGCCGCCGGAGGGAGAGCCATGGCCAAGACCGAGTCGGATGTCCGTGCCGTCGGGAGTGCCCAGACGCCGCGCGGGGTGAACCACGTCGTCCTCAACGTGCGGGATATCGAGGTCTCGCACCGCTTCTGGACCGAGATCGTGGGTTTCCGCTGCGTGGCGCAGCTCAAGCCCCAGCCGGGGAAGGTGCGGCCGAAGATGCGCTTCTACAGCGGGGTGGCGGAGAACGGCGATGTCTCCCACCACGACCTGGCGCTCGCCGAGGTGCCGCGCAAGGACGGCGTGGCGCCCGCGGACGGCTCGCTCGAGACCTGGAGCCTGATGGGCCCGAAGATCGGGCTGAACCACGTGGCGATCGCGTGGCCGGATCGCGAGTCGTGGCTCAAGCAGGTCGAGTTCCTCCAGAGCCAGGGCGTCACGTTCCACCGCCGCATCAACCACGGCATGACCCACAGCGTGTACATCTCCGACCCCGACGGACACGGGATCGAGATCCTCTACGAGCTGCCGCGCGAGGTCTGGGAGCACGACATCGACGCGGCCCAGAACTACGCGGAGGCGCTGCCCACCGAGGGCCCCGAGTCGCTCGTCGACCGCACCGACAACCCCCAGTTTGGGGGCAGAGCCTAGGGGGCGATCTCGAACTCGACGCGCCCTTGGCCTGAGCCCTCCACCGGGACCACACCCTCGGTGACCCGCAGCCGCTCCGGCGCGACCTTGGCCGCGGTCTGAAGCTGGGCGCGCGTCGTCTCCATCCGGCGCGCTGACAGCGCCCGCGCGGCCGCGTCGGGATTGGGCTCGTCGCGGGCCAGCTCCGCCACGATCGCGTCCAGCCCGCTCGGCGCGGGCCGCCCGGGATTGCGCTCGGCGAAGAGGCGCGCCGCGGCGGCTTCCGGGCCCCCCGGGGTCTCGCGGGCCGCGGCCTCGACCCGCTGGCGGACCACGTCGCGCTTGAGCGCCGCGATGTCGTCCACCGTCAGCACCGACTTCATCGCGAGGCTCACGCCGGGGGCGTCGCGCAGGAAGCCGCCCAGCCGCTCCGCGTGGCGGTCGAAGCCTTCCGCGAAGCGGGTGGTTCCCGGCAGGAAGTAGACCGGCCAGATCTGGATGGTCTCCACCCGCGCGTCCTCGGTGTAGAAGATCTTGCCGACCCAGCTCACCGGGAGCGCCATCACGGAGATCGCGGCCTTGCGCACCGCCTCCCAGAACGCGTCGTTGAGATCGAACTGACGGGAGGCGAGGTTGCCGGTGACCGGCACCGACAGGCGCACCTCGCCCTTGGCGTTCTTGAGCAGCCCGACCAGCAGCCCGAACGGCACGCCGACCCGATCCCGCACCTCGTCCCCGCTCCGCGACGGCGCGAAGTCGGGCTGGCCGAGCACGACCTCATTGGTCGCGGTGAGGACGTTGTCGGTCACGCGGTAGTGCACGGTGGTGGCGAAGGCGCCGCGCCGCGCGATCCAGCCGATCAGCTTGTTGGCGTAGGGGTTGACGCGGGGCAGGGGGAAGTCGGTGAGCTTGCCCTCGAGGTCGACGTTGATCGGGCCGCCCAGCGCGCCGATCGCGCCCTTGAGCTCGAACGGCGCGCCGCCGGTCAGCCGCCCGTTCAGGGTGAGCCGGCCCTGGCCGTTCTTGCCGGTGCCGAGCCCGCGCCCCGTCATCACGATGCGTGAGGCCTCTTCCGTGAACGCGGGGGTGGTCGTGCGGTCGACGAAGCGGATGAAGCCCTCGTCCACGGCCAGCTCGCCCAGCGTGATCGCCGGGGGCGCCCCGTCGGCGGGTGGAGGCGCGGGTCCCTTGGGCGCGGGGCCGGGGGCCGGCGCCGGGCTCGCGGTCGGTGACGCCGACGGGACGGGGCCGCCGGGCGTGAGCAGGTCGAGCAGGGGCAGGCGGCCGTCGGCTTCGCGCTCCACGAGGGCCCACGGCTTGTCGAGCGCCACGCGCTGGACGGTCACGCGGCGCGGCCAGTCCGCGTCGAGGCCGGCCATGTCCACGCGCTTGATGTAGGCGAGCATCCGCTGGCCGTCGCCGAAGATCGTGTCGTCCACCGCCATGCGCCCGGTCGCCGCGACCGAGAGCGGCGACAGCGTGCCCTTCACGCGCAGGTCGGAGTCGAGCTTGCCGGCCAGGGTGCTGCGTGACGGCAGGAAGGTCTGTGCGACCGCCAGGTCGAGCTGCTTGATCGCGAGCTGCAGGTCGATCGCCTGGGTGTCGAACCGGATCTGGCCGCGCGCGTCCACCGAGCCGCCGGTGCCGGTGGTGGCGCTCAGCCGGACGTCGGAGGGCTCGCGCGCCGGCCAGGTGAAGTTGCCGATGACCAGTCGGGCGTCGCGGATCTCCGCCCGGCCGGTGGGCCGCACCGTCGCGTCCACGAGCGCGAAGGCGCCGTCCTCGACCGAGGCCCGGCGCACGCGCAGGTCGAGCGGTGGCGCGGCCGGCGCCGGCGCGGGGCCGGCGGGCGCGCGCGTCTCCACGCCGGCAGGCCGCTCGGGCGGCTCCAGCAGCTTCCGGAGAGGGAACGAGCCGTCGGCGGCGCGCTCGATCTGGGCCCACGGCTTCTGGAGCTGCATGCGGTCGATGGTCACGGTGGCCGGCCAGGCGAACTCGATGCCGGTGGACTCGAAGCGCGCCGCGGTCATCAGCGGCGTGGCCGCGTCGGCCAGCGCCATGTCCGCGATCGCGGCAGTGCCGCGCGCGGTGAGCGTGAAGGGCTCGAGCGTGGCCTTGACCGCCAGGTCGGCGCTCGCCTTGCCGGTGACGCGTCCACGTACCGGCAGGTAGGGCTGGGTGGGCCCGAGGTCGACGTCTCTCGGCGTGACCTGCAGCTCGAGGCTGCGCGCGGCCAGGTCGAGCGCGCCCTGGGCGGTGACGCGGCCCGAGCCGGGCGTCGGGGCCTCGAAGCGCACCGGGACCGGGGCGCGGGCGGGCCACGCGAAGTCGCGCGCGCTCAGACGCACCCCCGCCACCTCGAGCCGCGCGGTCGGAATCACCGCCGCGTCCACGACGGTCGCGCCGCCGTCCTCGAAGAGCGCCTCGCGGACCGTGAGCTGCATGGGGGGGCCGGCATCCCCCGCGGCCGGCGCCGTCGGCGCGGGGGCGGACGGCTCCCCGGCGGGCCTCGCGCGGCGCGCTGCGGTCAGGATGCCGGTGATCGGCATCGAGCCGTCGGCCCGCCGCTCGATCAGCGCCCACGACTTCCGCATGTGCACGCGCTCGAGCGTGGCGGTCGCCGGGTACGTATAGTCGAGACCGACCAGGTCGAGGCGGCCCACCGTGAGGATCGGCCGGTCGCCGTCCACGAAGGCCAGGTCGCCGAGGCCGACCGAGCCCTTCGCGTTGAGCTCGGTCTTGCCGCCGCCCATCGTGCCCTTCGTCGTGATCTCGCCGTCGATCCGGCCCTCGACGCGCGCCACCAGCGGCGCGTAGGGCCGGTAGGGCGCGATCGAGATGCCGACCAGGCGCGTGCGCAGCTCGAAGCGCACGGGATCGAGCGAGGCCAGCGTGCCCTGTGTCTCGATCGTGCCGCCCTCCGGCGTGCCCGCGGTGAGCTGGAGCGTGGCGGGGCGGCGGCTCGGCCACGTGAGATCGCGCGCGGTCAGGCGGATCGGGGCGAGGCGGAACACCGCGGCCGGCTCGACCATGCCGTCGTCGAGGCGGATCCGCCCGTCCTCGACCGAGATCTCGCCGATCTCGATCGCGAAGTCGGACGGCAGCGCGCTGGGCTTGTTGCCGGGCACGACCACCGGAGCAGCGGCGGTAGCCGGGCGCTTGATCGACTCGACCAGCTCCGAGATCGTGAGACGGCCCTCGCGGTCGCGGCCGATGCGCGCGCGGGGCCGGCTGAGCCGGAGGCGCTCGATCTTCGCCTTCGGCCACTGCGCGTCGAGCCCGCTGAGCTCGACCTGGTCCGCGGCAGCCAGGCGCCGGTCGTCGTCAGAGACCCTGACGTCCTTCACGAGCGCGCGCCCACGCACGCGGGGCCCGGCCGCGGTGGTCTCCACCGTGAGGTCGGTCTCGGCCATGCCGGTGAACTCGACGGGCAGGGAGAAGTAGGGCGCCCAGAACGCGAGGTCCACGCGGCTGATGCGCGCGCGCATCTCCGCGGCCACCGGGGTCGGGCGCGCGCTGCCCTGCACGTCCAGCACTCCGCCGCCCGGGAGCGCGGCGCTCGCGGTCAGCCGCGCCGCCGAGCGTCCGGTGGCGTCGAGGCCGTCGGCCACGAGCCGGAGCTTTTCGATCTCGAACCGGGTGGTCTGGCCCGGCCGCGGATCGAACACGGTCGCGCGCCCGTTCACCTCCACGCGCCCGACCACCCGGCCCTCGGACGACTTGCCGCTCGTGAGCTGGAAGACGAGCGCGGGCACGGTCACCAGGGAGGCGTCCGCGCCGCGCCGGCGCACCACGAGGTTGTCGATGCGCGCCTGCCCGTCGAACCCGACGCCGCCCTGCGCGTCGATGGCCGCGTCGACCGCGGCGCCGATCACCGCGCGGTCGAGGACGACCGCGGTGTCGGGCGGCAGGTACAGGTTGGCGAGCGTGGCGTCGACGTTCTGGAGCGCGATCCGGGCGCGCCCCTGCAGCGGCGGCGCGAGGCGGACGCTCGAGGCCTCCACCGAGATCGGGGCGCCCGCCACCGTGACCGCGAGCCGCAGGGAGCCGCGCGGCTCCGGGCTCACGGTGGAGAGCGCGGCCGCGTCGATCGTGAGCCCGTCCGCGCGCCAAGTGCGCGGCGGGTTCAGCGTGCGGTCCTCGAAGAGGATCGCGCCCCCGGTGAGGGCCAGGCGGTCGAGCGTGAGCGGCGTGACCCCGGCCGACGTCTTCCGCGGGCGGTCGAGCAGATCCGAGATGTTGAGCACGCCGCGTCCGAGGCGGACGATGCGCACGCGCGGCGCGGCGAGGGTGATCTCCTGGAGGTGGATCTGCCCGCGGAGGAGCGCGCCGGGGCGGAAGCGGACTTCCAGGCGGTCAAGCTGCGCGAGCGGTGGGCCAGGCTCGCGGTCGTCGAGCTGCAGGCCGGTGATGCGGAGGTGGCCGCCGCGCAGGTCGAGGGCGAACTCCCGCATGGTCAGCTTGCGGCCGGTCTGGCCTTCCACCTGCCAGACCACGGCCCAGCGGGCCAGGCTCGGCAGCGCGAGCCAGACCCCGGTCGCCGCCACCACGAACGTGGCGAGCAGGGCGACCGCGACGGTGACGAGCAGACGGCGTCGGGTCACAGGCTCAGTATGCCTCGCCCCCGGCCGTCAGCCTACTCGTGGAGGCTCAGCGGAACGCGGGGGCGATCTCCGCGATGAAGCGGTCCAGGTCCCGGCGCAGCTCCGGCAGGGACCGGAACAGGGTCGGGATGAAGAGGGTCTCGACCTTGGCGGCCCGCAGCTCGACCAGCGTGGCCCGGATCTGCTCGGGGGTCCCGGCCAGGCAGGTATCGCGCGCGTCCGCGGCGTGGCGTCCCATGCGGGTCCCGATGGTCTCGGCCAGCGCGTCCACCTCGGCCTTCTTGTCGGTGATCAGCAGCGCCATGTTGGCCGAGCGGCGGATGGTCTTGGGGTCGCGCCCCACGCTCCCGCAATGCTCCTCGAGGATCCGGCCCTTGTGGGCCAGCACCTTGGGCCCGCCCCACACGTTCCAGTGGTCGGCGTAGCGGGCCACCGTGAGGAGCGTCACCTTCTCGCCGCCGCCGCCGATCATCAGCTCGGGGTGGGGTTTCTGCACCGCCTTGGGCTGCAGCGGGGCGTCGGAGAGCGTGTAGTAGCGGCCCTTGAAGTTGCTGCGGTCCTGCGTCCACAGCGACTTCATCACCTGGCAGGCCTCGTCGAGCCGCTCCAGGCGCTCGCGCATCGTGTAGAAGGGGATGCCGTAGGCGTCGTGCTCGTTCTCCTGCCAGCCCGCCCCGAGCCCGAGCAGGAGCCGCCCGCCCGAGATGATGTCCACCTGCGCGGCCATCTTCGCCACCACCGCCGGATGGCGATAGGTGTTGCCGAGCACGATGGTGCCGACCTGGATGCGCGGCACCAGCGTCGAGAGCGCGGTGAGCGTGCTCCAGCCCTCCAGCATCGCGCCCTCGCGCTCCTTCGTGTTCGGCATGAAGTGGTCGGTCACGCAGGCCACGTCCCACTTGGTGGCCTCGGCGTGCTTCCACATCTCGAGAACCGCCGGCCACGTCTGGTTGCCCATGCTCGTGAACATGCCGAAGCGCATCGGGATTCTCCTTGGCTGATCCGGGCTCAGTGCTCGGTCTGGGACTCGCGGGAGGGCCCGACGAGGGTGGCGCCGCCGTCCACCACCAGGACCTGGCCGGTGATGTAGCGGGCGTGACCCGACAGCAGGAAGCGCGCGGCCTGGCCGATGTCCCAGCCGGTGCCCTCGCGGGCGAGCACGGAGGCGCGCCGCCGCTGGTCGCGGGCCGCGGGGCTCATGCCGCGAGCGTAGACCATCGGGGTGTACACCGGGCCGGGGGCGATACAGTTGACGCGGATGCCGTCGGGGCCGTGGTCCACCGCCATGGCTTTGCTGAGCGCGATCACCGCGCCCTTCGAGGTGGAGTACGTCGTGAGGCCGCGCGGCCGCAGCGCCGAGATCGAGGAGATGTTCACGATGGCGCCGCCCTGGGCGGTGCGGATCATCTCGGGGATCGCGGCCTTGGAGGCGAGAAACATGGTCTCGACGTTGACCTGCATGACCCGCCGCCACGTGTCGGGCTTCTCCTCCACCACGCTGCCCTTGCTGCCGATACCCACGTTGTTGATCAGGAAGTCGAGGCGGCCGTAGCGGCCGACCGCCTCGCGGGCCATCGTCGCGCACTGCACCTCGTCGGTGACGTCCACCGAGAGCGCGGACGCACGGCCGCCTTCGCCTCCGATCATCTCGACGGTGCGCTTGGCGAGGCTC
>WNFK01055185.1_pt1 | contig 18096 bp, 14 predicted proteins | sample 5400281 | NCBI WGS metagenome assembly WNFK01 (sample SAMN13153350, study PRJNA577476) | soil metagenome | isolation source: 20 cm soil on Douglas fir-dominated hillslope | place: USA:California | collected 2013-09-17 | reverse complement strand
TTGGTGAATCCGACGGCGTCTACTACATCACCATGGAATTGGTGAACGGCAAAAGCCTGCAATCCACGCTGGATTCGGGCGAGAACTTTTTGCTTCCCCGCCTCCTGCGCATCATGGAGCAGGTTTGCTCCGCGCTGCAGTTCGCGCACGACCACAACGTCGTGCATCGCGATATCAAGCCGGCGAACATCATGCTGACCAGCGACGATCTTGTGAAGATCACTGATTTCGGTACCGCCATGATCTTGCAATACGGCGCCGCGAAACAGACCTCCGCCATGGGCACTCCCGGCTACATGTCGCCAGAGCAGATCAAGGGCAAAGCCATTGATGGCCGCACGGATATTTTTTCCCTCGGCGTGATGCTTTATGAAATGACCACAGGCCAAAAGCCGTTTCGCGGCCAGGACGTCGCCACAATTCTGTACCACATCCTCAACGAAGAGCCCGTGCCGCCACATCAGGTGCATCCCAAAATTCCGCTGGGCGTCAGCAGCACCATCTTGAAAGCGCTGGCCAAGAGTCCCCATCTGCGTTACGAGAACTGCCGCGAATTGCTGGAGGATTTGAAGAACTACCGGCCGGGCGAAAGCGGCGGCAACGCGAACGCCGCACCTTCGATCAACCGCATGGCAGCACGATCTCCCATTCGCGAAAAGGCAGACAAGAACTACTCCGTGGAGATGCCGCGAATTCCCGGTGTCGAACCGCTCTCCACACCTCCGGCTTCGTCGCGCGCCCGGCTGACCCCACCTTCGAGCGATGCTGCTGGCAGCCATGTTCGAGCAGAGGCTGAGCAGCAAATCGACAGCGTTTACGCTGGGCCGGCGACAAAGCCGAAACTTGCCGCAGTCAAGCGCGTCGCGGCAATCGGCGCCGGCATCGTGATGGCGCTCATGCTCGGTTCTTACGCCGTCAGAACGATCGGGCGCATCCATCAACCCGATTCGGATGCGCCGCATGCTCGCCGAGATGGCGTCATTTCCGCGCAGCCACAGAATGTGGAAATGGACTCAGCGCGGAAGCTACCTTACGCCTCCCAGGCGAATCCAGAAGTTGCCACCGTCAGCGAGTTAGCGCAGCCCTGGTCTTCAAAGAGATTCTTCTTCCGAAGTTTGACCCAATCTAAGTATGTTCCGGCGCTCATTATTCGCTTGCCCGGGCCTGCGGCCCAAAGCAAATCCTATTGGGCATTTTCCATGGAAGCACCTTTCAATCAGTGCCAGTTTGAATACATCGATGACGTCGCGAAGCTTTCTTCGGATTACGGATTCAAGGCCGATCATCCTATGGTCGTTAATCCCTGTAGTCACACCGTCTTTGATCCCCTTCAACTCAAGGAGTTACCCGGAAACATCCTGGTGCGCGGCGGCATCGTACAGGGAAACGATCTGCGGCCGCCCTACGGCATCGAGGTGAAAGTCGGCGGCAGTCAAATCCACGCCGTGGCCATGGAATGAGTTCCTAAGTTCGGTTGTGCCCACCGTAGACGCCGGGGCCGTCGCTACGCGAGATAACTTGCGAAATGGATTAGGCTTTTTGGGCCTGACGCCGAAGGAATGTCGGCACGTCCAGATCGTCGGCGGGAACATCCTGGCTGACTTCGCGGACGTTCTGCTGGACCTGGTGGACGACGTTCGGCAATGTGTGCTGCATCGGTGCATCCGTAATTTCGCGACCGGCCTTCCAAGTCTTTGGCAAGAACGATTGCTTCTGATGGATGTTTTTCTTATTGGCGTCCTTGAAGCCCGCAGCGATCACGGTGATCTTGACGGAGTCCTTCATGTTGTCGTCCTGCACCGCGCCGAAGATAATGTTGGCATTCTCGTGAGCGGCCTTCTGGATAACGCTCGACGCTTCGTGGACCTCATGCAGAGTGAGGCTTGAGCTGCCAGAAATGTTGATGAGGATGCCCTGCGCGCCCTGAATGGAATTGTCTTCGAGAAGCGGGCTGGCGATGGCGCGGTTCGCGGCATCCACGGCGCGGTTCGTGCCGGTGGCCACAGCGGTACCCATCACGGCGTAGCCCTGGCCATGCATGATGGCTTTCACGTCGGCAAAGTCGCGGTTGATGATGCCTGGCACGGTGATGATGTCCGAGATGCCCTGCACCGCCTGACGAAGGATATCGTCGGCGATGCGGAAGGCATCGAAGAAGCTCGTGCCGCGCTCGACGGTGTCCATTAAGCGCTCGTTGGGGATCACGATGACGGTGTCAACAGCGCCAATGAGTTCCTGAAGAGCCTGCTCCGCCTGCATCATGCGGCGCTTGCCTTCGAAGGCGAATGGTTTTGTGACCACGGCGACGCTCAAGGCGCCCAATTCGCTGGCGAGCGAAGCGACTACGGGCGCGGCGCCGCTGCCGGTGCCTCCGCCGAGGCCGGACGTGATGAAAATCATGTCCGAGCCTTCCAGCGCTTCTATGATTTTCTCCGTGTCTTCGAGCGCCGCCTTCCGGCCGACCTCGGGATTGGCGCCCGCGCCGAGGCCCTTGGTGAGTTTCGCGCCGAGTTGCAGCTTCACCGGCGCCTGCGACAGCTTCAGAGCCTGTAGATCCGTGTTGGCGGTGATGAATTCCACGCCTTCGAGCTTGGCGCGAATCATGCGGTTCACCGCGTTGCATCCGCCCCCGCCCACGCCGATGACTTTGATCTTCGCCGGCTGCAGCTCCTCGCTGAAGCTCATCCGGATTCCTGCATCTCTTGTTGTCATATCTTCCCCCAGCCTTCTCCAGTTTCGCTTGCGGCTCTCGGGCAGGGTCACGAGGCGCCGGCGAACATGGCTTTCAATTTTGATACAAAGTTTCCCGTGCGCTGCGGCGCGGAGCGTCGCGCCTTCGCGCCACAAAGAACGAGTCCGACTACGGTTGCATATTCCGGCTGCGCCACCTGTTCCGGCAGATCAGCCAAGCCTTTTGGTTCCGCGACGCGCATCGGAAGACGGAATGACTCCTCGGCAAGTTCCTCCAACGCGTTGAGCCGCGCGCCCCCGCCCGCGAGGACAAATCCGGCAGGGATCTGGCCGTCAAGCCCGGCGCGCTGCAAGTCGTCGCGAATCAGCGAAAGCAATTCCATGGCGCGCGGCTCGATGATGTCCGTCAGCATGTGCGCAAAGATGGTCCGTGGCGGACGGTCGCCCACGCTGGCAATCTCGATCGCACCGTCTTCCTTCATGAATGCGGATGCAGCGCAGCCGTGGCGGCGCTTGATTCTTTCCGCTTCGGGGGTCGGCGTGCGCAAACCGACGGCCAGATCATTCGTGAAGTGATCGCCGCCAATCGCAACAGCGCTGGTGTGACGCACCACGCCGCCGCCGAAGACAATTAATTCCGTCGTGCCGCCGCCGATGTCCAGCAGGCAGCAGCCGAGATCGCGCTCGTCCTGCGTCAAGCAAGATTCCGCGGAAGCGAGCGGCTCAAGGACGGTATCGCTGATGAGGATGCCGGCCCTGTTCGCGGCGGTGACGAGATTCTGCGTGGCGGCAACGGAGGAAGTCACCAGATGGACGTTTACCTCCAGCCGCTGGCCGACCATGCCGACGGCATCGCGTATGCCATCCTGCGCATCCACCATGAATTCATGGGGAAGCACGTGCAGGACCTCGCGGTCATCCGGAAGCGAGATATTGCGGGCCGCATCCACGGCGCGGCGCACGTCTTCGCGCTCGATGTCGCGCGGACGCTGTCCCAGGGTGATGCCGCCGCAGCTGTTTACTCCGCGCACGTGGCCTCCGGCCACCCCGATCAGGGCCTCTTCCACCGGAACATTTGCCACGCTTTCGGCCTCTTCGACCGCGCGACGGATGGAACTCACCGTGGAATCAAGATTGACGATCAGCCCCTTGCGCAGGCCCTTGGACTCGGCTGCGCCGAGCGCCAGAAACTTCACCAGCTCGCCTTCGACTTCCGCGATCAGCACGGAAGTTTTCGTGCTGCCGATGTCCAGCCCAACCAGGTATTTGTCTTTCTTCGCCAAGCCGCCGCTCCTGCAATGAATCTATTTTGTTCTTGCGGCGGTCGTGCCCGCACTGGTGTCGGGATTCACCACCACTTGCCGCGAATACTGCAAATCGATCGACTGCACGCGGCCGGCGTTTGCCTGCCACTGCGAAAAATTGTCGACCAGCATTTTGTACTTGCCGGTGAACTCACTCGAACCGAAGTGAATCGTCACGGCCTGCGCATCGTTGGCGCTCGCCAGCCCGGTCATCACCACGCGCAGATCTTTCGGGTTTGAGAGGTCGATCTCACTAACGCGATCGGAGGAGCCGCCGCGCACGAGCTCGACGTCCTTCATGAATTCCTCGTACGTCTGCATGCGCTTTTCCCGCTGGTCTCGCGGCAGATCTTCCGAAACGCCGGTGACAATCGGGAAATGCAGATCTTCGCCACGCGGGCGGTCGAGAATGACGCCATGCGCATCAATCAGCGCCAGTTCGTTGCCGTTTCGAGCAAAGGCAACGGGAGTGCGCTCGGTAAGCTCGATGCGCAGGCGATTAGGCAGGATGCGCTGCACGCTGGCGGATTCGACCCAGGGAATCTGTTCCAGTTGACTCCGGCGGGCGTCCAGAGGGACGCGCAAAACACTCCGGTTGCGGTCGTGGACAAATTGCTGGAGCACCGCTTCGCGACTGACGATGCGATTGCCGTTCAATTCGATCTGATCCGGTTTCAGCAGCAGCATTGCGGGCGAATACAGAAGAAACTGCATCCCATAGACCGCCACGGTCACACCAGCAACGCCGGCACAGCTCAAAATCAGAATCCGCCGATAGAACGTCCAGCCCCGCCCGCTGAATTTCTTGCGGCGGATTTCGACCGGCTTCTGGCGGCGCAGGTAGCGCGGCTCATCGTCGGCAATCAGCTCCGGCCGGTAGGAATCGGCTTCCGCCGCCGCAGACGCGTTCCGCTGTATGGCCTTCACGCGTTCCAAACGACCACCTCATTCTCAAGACTTACACCGTAAGTTCTCTGCACGCGTTCGCGCACGTCGGCGATCAGCGTCAGCATGTCTTTGGCTGAAGCACGGCCGGCGTTCACGAAGAAATTGGCATGACGGTCGCTGACGCGAGCGTCGCCCACGGACAGGCCTTTGAGCCCCAATTCATCGATCATGCGGCCCGCGGAGGCGCCAGGAGGGTTTTTGAAGATGCAGCCGGCGCTCTTCTGGCCGAGCGGCTGGCTCGTACGCCGCTTTTCGTTGCAGATACGAATACCTTCGAGGATTACCTTGAACGGTTTGGAGGGTAGTTCCAGTATCACCGCGAGCATCATATCATCCGGGGCAAAAGAAGTGTGCCGGTATTCGAAAGAAATTTGGTCGCCGCGGAGAACTTCGATCTTTCGTCCGGCCGCCCGGTAGAGCTTCACTTCGCGGACATAACTGCCGATCTGCATGCCGTAGGCTCCGGCATTCATGCGCAGGGCGCCTCCGACAGTGCCGGGAACGCCGATAAGCCCTTCCATGCCGCCGAGGTCATTCTTCGCGCAGAATGTGATCATGCGGCCAAGGTCTGCCGCGGCATCAACGTGCGCAAAGTTGCCATCGAGCACGACATCAGGCTCGGGACGGACAAGTTGCAGGACCACCCATGGCAACTCCCCATCACCGACCAGCAGATTCGAGCCGCCGCCGAGGAACTTATGCGGGACGTGGTTCGCGTCGAGCAAATTCAGGAGATCCGGAAGGCTTTCGTGGCTCTTGATTCGGAGCAAGTCCGTCGTACCACCGATGCCTAGCGAGGTAAGGCCGGCAAGCGCGGTGCTCTCCCGCAGCTCGACATGGATCTCCGCGAGTTTGGCGACGATCCTGGGATCACTAATGCGCATGATGCGTCGGATGCTCCGTTCCCAGCAGAACCATGAATTCATTGCTTGCCCGGCTGATGTTGCCCGCGCCGATGGTTAGGACAGCGTCCCCGGGACGCGCTTGTTTCAGCAGGTACTCGATGCCTTCTTGCATCGAACGAAAATAGTGGACGTTCTTGTGTCCGGCTTCGCCAATGGCGCGCGCAAGCGCTTCGCTCGTCACGCCCGGGATGGGCGCCTCGCTGGCCGCATAGATATCAATCAGCACGAGGATATCCGCCTGATTGAACGCGCGGCAGAATTCGTCCCAAAGGTGCTGGGTACGGGTGTAGCGATGGGGCTGAAAGAGCACCAGCAGGCGATTGAACTTGCAGCCGCGGGCCGCTTCGAGCGTGACGCGGATCTCGACCGGGTGATGACCGTAGTCATCGATCACGGTGATTTCGTTAACCACACCCCTGACGTCAAAGCGGCGCCCCACGCCGGTAAATTTAACGAGGCCTTCGCGGATCAGGTCAGCCGGAACGTCTAGGTATAGCGCAACTGCGGCTGCCGCCGCGGCGTTGCGGACATTGTGAATGCCAGGAGGATGCGTCAGCCGGAATAAGCCGAGATCTTCGCCCCTGTAGGTCAGCCGGAACTCGCTCTCCAATCCTTCCAGCTTCACATCGCTGATTACCAGATCGGCTTGACTCGACGTTCCGTACGTAATGATGGGACGCTTCACGCTGGGAATGATCGCCTGCACGTTGGGCTCATCGATACAGAGAATCGCCGCACCGTAAAATGGCACGCGATTCACAAACTGGATGAAGGCGCCCTGAATATCTTCGAGCGAGGTGTATTGGTCGAGGTGTTCGCGATCAATCGTAGTCACCACCGCAACTACCGGCGCGAGCATCAGGAAGCTGCGATCGCTCTCGTCCGCTTCCACCACAAAATATTCGCCTTTGCCGAGCCGCGCAGTCGTGCCCGCCTGGTTGACTTTCCCGCCGATTACAAATGTGGGGTCAAGATGGGCGGCCGCAAGAACGGAAGCCACGATTGAAGTTGTGGTCGTTTTGCCGTGCGCACCGGCAACGGCGATTCCGTATTTCAAACGCATCAGCTCCGCAAGCATCTCCGCGCGCGGAATCACCGGAATTTTGCTCTTGTGCGCTTCGACGACCTCGGGATTATCCGCTCGCACGGCGGAGGAGGTTACAACGACGTGCGCGCCTTCGACATTGGCGCCGTTGTGTCCCTCATAGACGGTAGCGCCCAGATTCTGAAGCCGTTCGGTGATTGTGGATGGCTTGACGTCCGAGCCGGACACCGAATAGCCGAGCGTCAGGAGCACTTCGGCGATACCGCTCATGCCGATGCCGCCAATACCGACCAGGTGGATCCGTTGAAAATTGCGGAAAGAGACCATCATGCGCTTGCCCTATGCCGATTTCCTTGCACGTTCGCAGCCTCTTCGATGAGATTCACGATGTCCCGCGCGGCATACGGGCGGGCAAGTCCGCGCGCGGCAGTTGATAGTTTTTCGATCTCCTGGGGCTGGTCGAGGAGAGAAAAGATTTCGCCGGTCAGTTTTTCGGCCGTGAGTTCCACTTCGGAAATCAGGCGGCCGGCGCCTGCGCGGGACATTTCCTGCGCGTTGCGCAATTGGTGGCTGTCCGTCGCCCTTCCGAAAGGGATGAAGATGGCGGCTCGGCCCGCAGCGGCGATTTCCGCTGCGGTGATGGCTCCTGCCCGGCAAACAATTGTATCAGCCCAGGCAAAGCGTTCCGCCATGTTCGTGAGGAAGGGGACAACCTCCGCGTGGATTTCGCGCCGCGCATAGGCGGCGCGTACAGCATTATAATCGCGTTCGCCGGTCTGATGCACGATGGCCAATTCGTTCTTTCGTGCTGCCAGGCGGTCCATGGCGTCGACAAATACCCGGTTGATAGGCAACGCCCCCTGGCTGCCGCCGGTGACGAGCAGCCGGAACGGCCTTCCCGGCCGCCGCGGTGTGATGGAGAAGAACTCCGAGCGCACCGGGCAACCCGTAACGACCGCCTTTTTTCCCCACTCGCGTGCAGAAACTTCATAGCCAGTGGCAATTCGTGTAGAAATTCTCGCCAGCACCCTGTTCGTGAAGCCCGGCTCGGCGTTTGGTTCGAAGATCACATTGGGCACGCGCCCCAGCCAGGTGGCCAGCAACATCGGCCCCGCTGCATAGCCGCCGACACCAAACGCGGCGACAGGTTTGTGCTTGCGCAACACGCGTCGCGCATCGAGCATCGCCGGAGCGAGCATCGCCAAATTCCGGAGCAGCGTCGCTCCCCCCTTGCCCTTCAAGCCGGCCACCCGCAGCGTTTCCAGCGGCAGTCCGGCCTGCGGCACGAGCTTCATTTCGATTCCGCGTTGCGTTCCCACCAGCACGACTTCCCTTTCGTTTCCTCTTGAAAGCCATTCCTGAGCAATCGCCAGCGCTGGAAAAACGTGTCCGCCCGTGCCGCCGCCTGCGATCAGCAATTTCACTTGCAACGCTCTTGCCGTGTGGTGGCGCAGCATGCTGCGCCACTACAAAGACGATTCCTCAGGACCACGAGGACTCCGTGGCCCGTTGGGAAATATTCAGCAGCACACCCGTCGCCAGCAGCATGACCAGCAAACTCGATCCGCCATAGCTGATGAACGGCAGCGGGATCCCTTTCGTCGGCACCATCCCGAGCACGACCGCAAAATTAATCAGCGCCTGGCACAAAACCATCGCGGTTATTCCCAGCGCCAGCAGCCGCCCGAATCCGTCCGGCGCACCGGACGCGGCACGCATCCCTCGCCAGCCATAAACTACAAAGAGCGCAATCACGATCATCGCCCCAATAAAACCCAGCTCCTCGCAAATCACCGCATAAATAAAATCCGTGTGAGCCTCCGGCAGATAGAAGAGTTTTTGTTTGCTCTCCATCAGTCCTACGCCCGTGAAACCGCCAGAGCCGACGGCGATGAGCGACTGAAGCAACTGAAATCCCGCGCCCTGTGGATCGGAATCCGGGTGCAGAAAAGCGGTCAATCGGGCTTGCCGGTACGCTACCTGCGTGATGAACAGATACACCATGGGAATCGCTCCCGCGAGCCCCACCGCGAGCCACTTCCACGAGAGACCTCCAACGAACAGTATGGCGGCGGCCACAACGAGAATATCGATGGACGTGCCAAGGTCAGGTTGCAGCAAAATCAATGCGACGAAGACCAGAATGGGACCAGCCGCTGGAAAAATAGTCCGCCAGAAATCTTCCCTGCGGAATTCCATTCCGGCCTTGTTGCGGCGCTTCTGATCGAGAAACCACGCCAGATAAAGAATCGTGGCTAGTTTCGCCAGTTCCGACGGCTGAATGCCCACCGCGCCGAACTTGATCCAGCGATGCGTGGCATGGGACTTGTCTAGGAAAAACGTGCCGACGAGCAAGAGCAAGACGACGCAGACTACGGGATAGATGACTGCGGGCTCGCGCAGACGCCGATAGTCCGTCTTCATCAAAGCGAACATTCCCAAGAGTCCGATGAATAGCCATGCGGCCTGGCGGACGAGAAATATGTACGAGTGCCCGTACTGCTGTTCCGCCGTGACTGCGGAGGCGCTGAAGATCATCACGGCACCGAAGAGACACAGCGCCAGCGTCACTCCAAAGAGCCAGCGGTCATTTTCCAGTCGTCTCGGCACGTTCTCTCACCCTCTTCCAGAAGTTGTACTCGCCGCTTGCCGCTCCAATTGATGCACTAGCTCTTTGAAGACGCGGCCGCGGTGTTCGTAGTTCTGAAACTGATCGAAGCTGGCGCATGCCGGGGCGAGGAGCACCACGTCGCCGCGCCGCGCTGCATGCGAGGCAATTTCCACGGCGCGCTCGATCACTCCGGCGCGTTCAATGGCCACGCTGCCGGTGATCTGTTTTTCAATTTTCTCCGCCGCCGCGCCGATCAGCAGCGCAAGAATGGCCTTCTCGCGCAATGGCCTTTGCAGCATGGTGTAATCGCTGCCTTTATCTTTCCCGCCCAGAACAATCAGGATGCGTCCGGGAAAAGCATCCAGTGCCTTCAGCGTGGCATCGACATTTGTTGCCTTCGAATCGTTGTAATAGCGCACACCTCCGATTTCCGCGACAAACTCAAGGCGATGCTCGACGCCCGCGAACGAGCGGACTCCTTTCGCGATCGCCGCCGGTTCGGCCCCAGCGAGGCGCGTCGCCGCCACCGCCGCAAGGACGTTTTCGACGTTGTGCGCGCCCGCCAGCGGAATCTCTCGCAGATTCAATACCGCCTCTTCTTCGCCGTCATGACAAAAGACAATTTTGTTTTCCCGCGCGAATGCACCTTGCGCCACGCGCTGCTTCCGGCTGAACCAGTACACGTGTGGCTTCGCCGGCGCCAAGGACGTGGTCGCCGGATCATCCGCGTTCAGCACCGCGCTGTCCGCTTCCGTCTGGTTCTCAAAGATGCGCGCTTTGGCGCGGCCATATTCTTCGAGTGTGTGATGCCGGTCCAGGTGGTCGGGCGTGAGATTCAAGAACACGCTGATGTTGGGGCGAAATGTTTCAATCAGCTCTAGCTGAAAACTGCTTAACTCCGCCACAGTGATGGTGTCGTCGCTGGTCTGCTCCACGCGCGAAATCAAGGGAGTGCCGATATTTCCGGCGAGAATCGTGGAAAAACCTGCGTTTTTCAAAATGTGTTCGATCAAGGAAGTCGTCGTCGTCTTCCCGTTCGAGCCGGTGATCCCGATCAAGCGTCCGTCCAGGAAACGGTCCGACAGCTCGATTTCGCTCCAGATGGTGACACCCTTGGCGCGCGCGGCCTGCAGTAAGGGAGCATCGGCGGGCACGCCGGGACTCGGAACGATCAGGTCCTGCTCGAAAAATGAATTTTCCCGGTGGCCGCCCAACTCCAGACTTACGCCCGCAGTCCGCAGAGGTGCGATCGCTTCGCCGATTTCGTTTTCCGTCCGCGTATCCGTCGCCGTCACGTTGGCGCCCCGCGCGGCGCAGAAGAGCGCAGTAGCCACACCCGTCCTGGCCAGTCCCACGACCAGCACGCGCTTGCCCCGCAACTCAAACGAATTCGGCATCTTTGCCGCAATACCCTTTCCCGCTACCTCAACTTCAACGTCGTCAGCGCAAACAGCGCAAAAACCAGCGCGGCGATCCAAAATCGCACGATCACTTTCGATTCGCTCCAGCCGAGCAATTCGAAATGGTGATGGATGGGCGCCATCCGGAATATGCGCTTGCCGCGTAATTTGAACGAGCCCACCTGCAGAATCACCGAGACGGCTTCCAGCACAAAAACGCCGCCAACAAAGAACAACAGAATCTCCTGCTTGATGATGACCGCAATCACGCCGAGCGTCCCGCCCAGCGAGAGCGACCCCACATCTCCCATGAAAATCTCTGCGGGATGCGCGTTGTACCAGAGAAAGCCGAGCGACGCGCCGACGAGCGCACCGCAGAACACCGTCAGCTCGCCGACCTTCGGGATATATTGAATGTCGAGGTAAGTCGCCCAGCGGAAGTTGCTGCTGACGTATGTCAGCACCGTGAGGGCGCCTGCAGCGATGACCGTACAGCCGATGGCGAGACCGTCCAGCCCGTCAGTGAGATTGACGGCGTTGGACGAACCGACAATCACAACGCCAACGAAAACCAGAAACGGAACGAAAGCCAGCGGCCAGAAATGCGGTGAATGGATGAACGAGTGAATGACGAGATCGGGGCGAAAGCGCTTCAGAAATGGAATCATCAACTGCGTAGAGTAAGCGCTGTGCGTTGTCAGGACGAGAAGCGACACGCCCACCACTAAACTGACGAATACCTGGAAATAAATCTTCTTTTTCGCGGTGAGACCCAGGTTGCGCTGCTTGGAGACTTTCGCGTAGTCGTCGATAAAGCCGATAACCGCGAAACCGACGAGTGCAAAGAGCGATAGTAAGATGAAAGGGTTTGTGAGATCGGCCCAAAGCAGCGTCGGCACGGCGGTAGAGAGAACGATCAGTACGCCGCCCATCGTGGGCGTGCCGGCCTTTTTCTTGTGCTCCTGCGGGCCTTCTTCCCTGATAAATTGCCCGATCTGCAACTCGCGGAGGCGGCGGATCAGCGATGGACCGAAGGCAAGCGCCAGAAACATGGCCGTGAGGCTCGCGTACACGGTTCGCACGGTGATGTAACGAAAAACGTTCAGCGGGCTGAAGTAGCGCTGCAGCGTGTGGTAAAGGAGGTAGTAAAGCATCTCAGTGCCGCGCCTCCAGGTCCATAATTTCACCGGGTGCGGCGTGCCGCGCGATCAGTGATTCCACAATCTGCTCCATCTTCACGCCCCGCGACCCTTTCACCAGCAGCAGATCGCCAGACACGATGAAACCCGCCAGAAATTCGGCGGCCTCCTGCGGCGCCTCGAAAAATTTCGCGCGTGCGCGCGGGAGCCCCGCGGCCACGGCGCCTTCCACGATCTGCGCCGCATCACCGGCCACGCCGATGATCCAATCGATCTTCCCGGTCTTTGCAGCGAACTGCCCCGCCTCGCGATGCAGCTCCGCTGAAGCCGTGCCTAGCTCGCGCATTTCGCCGGCGGCGAGGATGCGCCGGCGGAAATTCGGCGTCGCCGCCAGCAATTCCGTCATCGCCTGCAACGCTGCGGGACTCGAGTTGTAGCTGTCGTTGATGAGCGCCGCTCCATTCGAAAATTGCAACAGTTCCCCGCGCATCGCCGGCGCGCGCAACGAGAGAAACACGCTCTGTGCTTCCGCCGCGCCGATGTCCCATACGCTCGCCGCCGCCAGCGCTGCCAGCGCGTTGGCAATCGCGTGACGCCCGGGAACGTTCAGCTCCAGCCGCATGCGGCCCTCGGGACTTACATAGTCAAACGCCGATCCCAGCGCTCCGCGGTCTTCGATCTCCTGCGCCGTGAAAAAGGCCGGCTTTTCGATGCCATACGTCAGCACGCGTCCGGGTGCAAAGGCTCCAAACGCGGCGACGCGCGGATCGTCTGCGTTCAGCACCGCGGTCGACTCGTGTCCGTTCAACCCTTCGATCAACTCGCGTTTCGCAAGCGCGATCTCATCCACCGACGAAAAAAATTCCAGGTGCGCCGGCGAAACACGCGTCACAACTCCAACGTCCGGCCGGGCAATCGACGCCAGCCGCGCAAGTTCGCCGCGGCGCGACATGCCCATTTCCAGCACCGCCGCCTGATGCGTTTCGTCCCAGCAGTGCCGCCAGGATCTCTTTCGTGGTGGTCTTGCCGACAGAGCCCGTGACGCCGACAATTTTCCCGCCCCAGGATTCGCGTACTGCGCGCGCCAGTTGCTTGAGCGCCTCGAAGGTGTCGGCCACCGCAATGCAACGGGTGCCGACTGGGTCCGCATATCGCGAAAGCTGCGCCTCCGCCACCACTGCCGCAATTGCTCCGTTCTCCAGGGCACTAGCCACATGGTCGTGTCCATCGTGACGCGGTCCGTGGATGGCGATGAACAGTTCTCCGGCACGAATCGCGCGAGAATCAATCGACACGCCGGCCACCCGGGCCAGGGCGTTGAGTCCCGTCCCCGGCCGAGTACCCAGAGCGTCAGCCACCTGTGCAATCGTCCACCGCATAAGTTCCTCAAAGGATTCGTCTTAATCCAGTACCGAACGGCTCGTTGTGTTTTCAACGTTTTGAGGGCTCCTCCTTTCGAGAGGTCAGCAATTGGCTCGTCCCGACGATCTCGAAACCCGAGCGCCCTCGTCACACCTACGAACCAAGCGCGCTAGGTGCCAAACCCTGAGCCGCTTTGCGGCCCGCCTTTCAACTGGCCGCCGTTTGCCTGGTCGTTTCGCGGCCCTGCAAAGCCACGTTCGCGCAAGGCGCGCCGCGCCATTTCGCGATCGTCAAATGCAATCGTCCTGTCGGCGAGAATCTGATAATTCTCGTGACCCTTTCCGGCCAGCAGCACGATGTCTCCGCTGCGGGCTTCCTCCATGGCCATGCTGATGGCTTTTTCCCGGTCAGGCTCGATCAGATATTTGCCGGCTGTTTTCTGCAATCCCACAATGAGGTCGCTGATAATTTTCAGCGGGTCTTCGCTGCGCGGATTGTCGCTGGAAAGAATCGTCAGGTCGCTCAACCGGCCGGTGACTTCCCCCATCACGGGCCGCTTGGTCCGGTCCTTTTCGCCGCCGCAGCCGAACAGCGTGATGATCCGGCCCTTGGGATTCAGCTCCCGCGCCGTTCGAATCAGATTTTCCAGTGCATCGTCAGTGTGCGCATAATCGACGATCACCAGGAAGGGCTGCCCGAGATCGATCCGCTGGAAACGCCCCGAAACGCTCTCAAGATTCCGGATGCCGTTTTCAATCACGTCATTCGAAAGATCCAGCGCCTGTGCCGCTCCAATCGCGGCGAGAATGTTGTAGACATTGATCCGGCCGACCAGCCGCGAGACTACGTGCACCCTTCCGTTCGGCGTGTGCGCCGTAAACATCAAACCATCGAAAGTCAGCTGAAATTTCTTTGTGGTGATGTCTGCGTCCGATTCCAGCCCGTAGGTGACCGTTTTCTTCGCCAGGCCCGCCAGCCGCTGGCCGAATTCGTCGTCCGCGTTCAGCACCGCGACCTCCGGCGCACCCGCCCCCGTGCCTTCGAAGAGCCGCTTTTTTGCGGCGAAATAATCCTCGAACGTTTTATGAAAATCCATGTGCTCGCGCGTCAGGTTGGTGAAGACCGCGGCTTGAAAATGGCATCCCCAGAGCCGGTCCATCGCCAGCGAATGCGAGCTGGCTTCGAGTACTGCGTACGCTCCGCCTGCATCGCGAATCTCCGCAAAAAATCCCTGCAAGTCCACCGATTCCGGCGTCGTATTTGGCGCTGGATAGTCGCCGAGCGGCGTGTGATACGCGATCGTTCCGAACAAGCCGGTCTTCGCCCCGGAGGCCTTCACGATCGCATCCACGACTGAAGTGGTGGTCGTTTTTCCGTTCGTGCCGGTCACCGCAACGAGTTGCAGCGCGTTCGCGGGATGCCCCAGGAAATTCGCGGCAGTGATCCCCAGCGCCTTGCGCGCTTCTCGAACCTGAATCCACACCACACCCGCCGGAATCGTGCCGGGAGCTGGCTCTTCGCTCGCAATGGCCACCGCACCTCGCTTGAGGGCGTCCTGAATGAATGTGCTTCCGTCGGCCTTGGCCCCACGCAGGGCAAAAAAAAGCGCGCCCGGCCGCACCTTCCGCGAATCACAAGACACCTGGCGAATTTCCAGGCTACTCGCACCCGCAGGCAGAGCTGTCTCCACGCCTTGGAACACTTCGCTCAGCTTTCTTCCGCTGTCCGCTGCGCTTGCGCGGGAAGAGTGCTTTCGTTGGCTGTCAACCTGGTTCGTGGCGGCTTCCTGTACCTGTTCTACCTGGCTCAATCCAATTTTCATCCTAATGCCTTACCCTGTGGCGCGGCTGTGCGATCTTCGGCGCCGGTGTTCCGAACTGCACGGTGATCTTGGCGCCCCGCCGCACTTGCGCCCCTGCGGCCGGCGTCTGATTCGTTGCAAGCCTGCTGCCAACTAGAATGGGGTCCAGCCCCAATCGAAGGCAAATCTCCGTTACGTCGCGCATCGTCTTTCCGGAGAAGTCCGGCACTTGAATGTCGCCACCCTCATCTTCTGCTACGGTCACGGAGGGCGTCTGACTTTTGCCCCCTTTCGTATTTGGTGCGGTTGCCTCCGCAAGAGGTTGGTCGGGTAGTCCCGAGAAATCCGTCGGCGTGAAATCTTCGAGCGTAGCGCTGTCTGATACTTCGCGATTCTTGTACGCGGCCTGGACGAGCCGTGGGCCAATCGGCACATCGCGCGGCACATCAAGGTGCGGCAATACCTGCTCGGCAATGCGCCTGAAAACGGGTGCGGCCACCTGCCCACCTTCATGCTCCCCCACCGGCGAATCCAACGACACCAGAATCGTCACCGCCGGGTTGTTGATCGGGGCAAATCCGGTGAAGGAAGCAATCAGCTGCGTCGCCGAATATCGGCCCGTCGCCGGATCGATCTTCTGCGCGGAGCCGGTTTTCCCCGCGGAGGTCCAGCCATCGAGATGCGCAGGCTTTCCCGTCCCGTTCAGTACTACACCTTCCATGAGCCTCCGCAGCGTCGCCGCCGTTTCCGGCCGGATCACTCTCCTCGGCTCGGAGGGAGCCAGCGGGCCTTCCGCAGGCATTACCTGATCCCCGCGCCGCAACTCCGCAATGACATGCGGCTTGTAAAGCATTCCTCCGTTGGCAATCGCAGAGACGGCGCTAATGAGCTGAATCGGCGTGACTCCGACTTCCTGCCCCATCGAGATCGATCCGATCGAGACCGCCGACCAGTTCTCCAGTCGCCGCAGAATGCCCTTGCTTTCTCCAGGCATGTCCACGCCGGTCGGCTGCCCAAAACCAAATGCCCGGATATAGTCGTAAAATTTCGGCGCTCCCAGCCGTAGCGCAATCTTGATCGCGCCGACGTCGCTCGACTGCGCCAGTATGTCCTCGACATTCAGCAAGCTAAACGGTTTATGGTCGCGGATGCGGTGCCCCGCCACGTATACCGCCCCGTTCTCGCAATCAAAAACTTCCTCCGGCCGCGTAATTCCCTGATCGAACGCCGCCGCCAGCGTGATGAGCTTAAAAGTTGATCCGGGCTCGTACAGTGCGCTCACCGCACGATTCATCCGCGCTTCCGCTGGTGACTCGTTCGCCGCGTTGGGATTGAACTTCGGCCAGTTCGCTAGCGCGAGGATTTCGCCGGTGTTCGGATTCATCACCATCACGGTGCCGGCCAGGGCGCGCGTCTTGGCAATCGCTGCGGCTAGTTCGCGCTCTGCGATGTACTGGATTTTTTCGTCGAGCGTGAGCACCACGTTCGCGCCGCGTTCGCGTTGCGCTTCTCCGCCGTCGAACCAGCGCTGGCGCGCGTCCGCCATCACAATGATTTTTTCGCTCTTGCCCCGGATCTGGCCATCCAATTCGTATTCGATCCCGCCCAAGCCCTTTTCATCGAGACCGACGAAGCCCAGCACATGCGAGGCGAGGTCGCGCTTCGGATAGATCCGCTGATTTTCTTTTTGGAAATAGACGCCCTTCAAATTCAGAGCCTCCACGGCCTCCTTCTTGTCTGGCGGCAGCTTCCGCGCAATCCACACAAACGAGTGCGAGGATTCGAGTCGCGCTTCAAGCACTTCACGAGGAATTCCCAGGACACCGGAGAGCAGCCGCGCCGCCAGTTGCTCGTCGCCAACCTCGGAGGGCACCGCGAATGCCGAATCCACCGGGATGCTCATCGCCAGCGGGTGCATGTTGCGGTCGTAGATCGCCCCGCGCTTGGGCGTGATTTCGATCACGCGCTGCTGCTGTCGGTGCGCCCGGGCCATGTATTCGCTGTGAAGGAAAAGTTGCAGGTATCCGAGCCGCCCAAAAACGGCGGTCATCCATAGGAGTGCCACGCAGGCAACGATCAGCAGACGGCTAACCGCTTTGCGGTCACCCTTCGAATCGACCGTCTTGCGGTCACGCTCGGAATTTGCCGGTCTGCGGGCACCTATGGCGGCATGGGGACGATTTTCTTGCATGGCGAAATCAGATCGATAAGCGCTCCGCCTGTAAGTTCCTATGCTTGACCGGCAAACTGATTCTCGGGTCACGTGCATCGGAAAAACTACGGCGCGCGATTCCGTCGAACGTAACGTGCCGCGGCCACTTCTGCGCCGTCCGGAGTCTCATATTCCTGCACCTGCGCCGGGAGTGGCTCGGTCAAGCCCAGCTGGCGGCGCGCAATCACATCAATGCGCATCGGATTGCGCAGTCCCGCAATCTCCAATTTCAAGGACGAGTTCAGCGAAGCCGCCTCGGCCTGCCTGGCCTTCACGTCCTCAAGCTGAAAACTCAAATCGATGCAGCGGAAATGTTGGTAGACGTACAGCATGAAAAATGCCGCGATCACCCCCCCCAGCGCCACCGTGCGGTACAGTTTGCGCATCTTCGCCGGTTCGACGTGCCGGACGATGCGCGAATTGTCGATCCGCTTGACGGTGTGAAACTCGGTCACTGCCGCAGCTTTTTTCTTGCGTGCCATAACGATACCTTGTCGGCCTCTAAGCGGCCGGCGTTCTTTCCGCACACCGCAGCTTCGCGCTTCGCGAACGCGGGTTGCCCATCGTCTCTTCCTCACTGGGCTGGATCACGTGTTTCGTCAGCACGCGGAGCGTTCCTGCTCGCTCTCCCTCTTGAAACGCATGCTTCACCAGGCGGTCTTCTCGCGAGTGGTAACT
>WNFK01168167.1_pt1 | contig 18101 bp, 17 predicted proteins | sample 5400281 | NCBI WGS metagenome assembly WNFK01 (sample SAMN13153350, study PRJNA577476) | soil metagenome | isolation source: 20 cm soil on Douglas fir-dominated hillslope | place: USA:California | collected 2013-09-17 | reverse complement strand
CTTACGTTACAAACGTGAACGTCTCGAACACGACGGTGAACAACACCGTCGTGAACAACTACTACAACAACGTCATCGTCAACAAAAACGTCACCAACATCAGGTACGTGAACCAGACCGCGCCGAATGGCGTAACCGCCACATCACAGCAGAATTTCGCGTCGGCCCAGCCCGTCGGACGGAACATGATGAGAGTCGATCGCCGGGAAGTTGAGTCCGCGCAGGTCAATGCCACTACCCCAACGGTCGCGCCGCAACAGAGAAGCGTGCTTGGCGCCGGCGCTGCGGGTGCGGCAATGCCTCCAGAGAGGCTTCAGCAACGCGAAGTCGTGGCCAAGACGCCTCCACCCCCTGCTCCTGTCTCCTTCGTGAAGCAACAGCAGGAGATTCGAGCCAATGGCGGCAGGCCGCCTGCCGTCTCTCAGATGCGTCAAGTGCAGACCGAGAACACGCAACAGCCTCGTCCGAACATTAGGATCGCACCGGCCTCCCAGGATGCGGCTCCGCAAAACGTCCGTGCCAACGGGTCCGGTCAGCCACAGAACAACAATGGCAATCGTCCGGGTCGGCCACAGACGAATGTTCAGCCCAATGGGCAAAACAATTCGAACAGGCCGCCGGCCTCCAACAACGCCGGACAACCGCAGTCCAATGTGCAAAATAATTCAAACAGGCTGCCGGCCTCCAATAACGCCGGACAACAACCTCAAGGCAATCAACCGGGGAATTCTCCAGTAAACAACGGCCGGGAAAAGTCCTATAACGATCGCCCGGCTAGCGCTCGGCCCAACGGCGGGAATCCGAATCCCCCTGTGAACCCGCAGCTCGATCAGAGGCATCAGCAACAGTTGGACCAGCTGCGCTTGAAACAAGACCAGGAGCGCCAGAAGGTCGAGCAGAAGCAGATTCAGGAGCAGCAACGGATTCAGCAGAGATATCCTGAGAACGCTGGAAGGCAGCAAGTCGACCAGAGACAGCAGCAGAAGCCCCAGCAGATCGACCAGAGACAGGTTCAGCAACCAAGAACTCAGCAGACAAATGCTGTGGACGCTAGAAGGCAGCAAGTCGAGCAGAGACAACAGCAGCAGCTCCAGCAGCTCGAGCAGAAACACGGGCAGGAGCAGCAGAGGCTGGAGCAAAGACAGCAGCAGGAACGCCAGAAGCAGCAGGAACCCCCGAAAGACAGGCCCGCCGGCAAGCCAGCGAAGGACGAAAAGCCTCCCCACCGCGGCTAGGCATCACTTTCGGTCGAGTACGGTTTTGAACGGGCGTTTGCTGAGAAGCGAACGCCCGTTTCGCTTTTCGCGCGTTCCGTTTTTCGCAGGTGAAACGTCTTCGCTGCTCGCGTAAGATTTCTATTCCGCGCTCATGGCCATGCGTTCCACATATCGCCCTTCCTCGAAGAAGTCTCCTGCTGCCAATCCTGATGTGCGCCTGTTTCGCCTGCCCGGATTGCCCGAGATTCAACCTGGCGACGATCTGTCCGCGCAAATAACAAACGCCGCCCGCAAGGCACGCATGCATTTCGAAAACGGCGACATCCTCGTCGTCGCGCAAAAAATTGTTTCGAAGGCCGAAGGTGCAGTGGTCCGGCTGGCAACCGTCGGGCCTTCGCCGCAAGCACGGCCTGAAAGAATCGCGGCGCCTCGTCCGTAGCGATCCCGTGCTGATTGCCGAAACACTCCACGGCTACGTCTGCGCCAATGCAGGCGTGGATCATTCGAATGTTCCTGGCGGCGATGCCGTGACACTGCTTCCCCGAGATCCCGACCAGTCCGCGAAAAATCTCGCCGTCGCGCTCCGCAAAAGAACTCGCAAACGCATTGCCGTCATCATCAGCGACACCTTCGGCCGCCCCTGGCGCCTTGGGCTGACGAATGTGGCCATCGGCGCGTCAGGCGTGCCCGTTCTCCTCGATTTGCGGGGTACGCGGGACCGTCACGGAAAGCCTCTAACCGCGACGATTCTCGCCGTCGCCGACGAACTCGCCGCCGCCGCCGGCCTCTTGATGGGCAAATCGGAAGGCTCCCCCGTCATCCTGATTCGCGGCTATCGCTACAAGCCCTCCTCGGAACCCGCCGCCAGCATCATCCGTCCCGCTGCCGAAGACCTGTTCCGCTGATCCCCTCTTCTCTGTGGCCTCTGCGCTCTCTGTGCCCTCTGTGTTAAATTCCTTTTGTACCTTGGGCAAGTTCGCAAATGCATACGACACTCCATCCCGTCACCCGCGAAGAAGCCCTTCATCTCGCGGCACTGTCTCCCCTCGCCGACCTACTGAGCGCTGCCACCGAAATTCGCGCCCGTGGGAAGGGAACTGTCATCACCTTCTCGAAAAAAGTTTTCATCCCGCTCACCACCCTTTGCCGCGACTATTGCAGCTACTGCACCTTCCGCAAGGACCCGGGCCAGCCCGGCGCTCACTTCATGACGCCGGAAGAGGTGCTCGCGCTTGCCGAACGCGGCCGCCAAGCGGGGTGCAAAGAAGCTCTCTTCAGCCTCGGCGATCAACCCGAACGGATCTTTCCCGAGGCCAGCGAGTTCCTGAGTCATCAGGGTTTTGCGCGCACGCTCGACTATCTCGCAGCGATGTGCGAACTCGTTCTGGAAAAGACCGGTCTGCTCCCGCACGCCAATCCCGGCGTCATGGACCGTGCCGCCCTGCTAGGTCTGAAAGATTCGAACGCCAGCGTCGGCCTGATGCTGGAAAACGTCAGCCCGCGCCTGATGCGCGATGGTCTGGCGCACGCCAAAGCCCCGGACAAAGTGCCCGCGTTGCGTCTCCGCACCATCGAAGAAGCGGGGAAGCTCGCCATCGCGTTCACCACTGGAATTTTGATCGGCATCGGCGAAACCATGGAAGAACGCATCGACTCTCTCCTTGCGATTCGAACGCTCCATGAAAAATACGGCCACATTCAGGAAGTCATCATTCAGAATTTCCGCGCCAAGCCGGAAATTCCCATGGCCGCGCACCCGGAGCCGTCTCTTGAAGATATGCTGCGCACAATCGCTGTCGCCCGCCTGATCCTCGGTCCGCACATGAACGTCCAAGCCCCGCCGAACCTCAGCTATGACGATTTCCCTCGTTTGCTGGAAGCGGGCATCAACGACTGGGGCGGCATTTCCCCCGTCACCAAGGATTTCATCAATCCGGAAGCGGCGTGGCCGCAGATCGCGCGGCTGCAAGCCGAAACCGAGTCCCGCGGCTTCGTTTTGCGCGAACGCCTGGCACTCTATCCGGAGTTTGTCCGCCGGGAAGAATTTCTCTCGCCTCGCGTCCGCGATCGTGTTGCAGCCCTATCCGGCGCGGACGGACTTGCGTGTAGCACCGGGCTTGCCGCCCTCATCTGACTCTTCTATGCCCTCAGCCAAAAAACTCAAAATCACTGCGCTCGCCGGCGGAGTTGGCGCTTCAAAACTGCTCCTCGGTCTTTATGAAGTGATGGACCCGGGCTTGTTGACGATCATTGTCAACACCGGCGACGACATCATTCTCCACGGCTTGAAGATTTCGCCGGACCTCGACATCGTGACTTACACCTTGGCGGGAGTCGTCGATTCCGCAAAAGGCTGGGGGATTCGTGGGGAAACGTTTCATGCTCTGAAACGCCTCGCCGGCTATGGGCGCGCCGATTGGTTCAACCTGGGCGACCGCGACCTCGCGACTCATATTCACCGCACCGCCATGCTTGCCGAGGGAAAGACGTTGTCCCAGGCCGCGGATTCGATTCGAATTGCCCTGCGCGTGAAGTCCCGCATTCTCCCGATGTCCGACGATCCGGTTCCGACAATGATCGATTCGAACGAAGGCTCGCTGCATTTTCAGGAATACCTGGTGAAGCGCCGAACCGAGCCAGTCGTGAAGGGTATTCGCTTTGCAGGTGTGGAATCAGCGCAGCCCGCACCCGGCGTTCTCGAAGCCATTCGCGACGCCGACCGCATCCTCATCTGCCCCAGCAATCCCCTGATCAGCATCGGCCCGATTCTGGCCGTGCCCCAGGTCCGCGATCAGCTGCGCGCTCACAAAGAAAAGGTTTTCGCCGTCTGCCCCATCGTCGGCGGCAAATCGCTAAAGGGCCCCTCCGACAAAATGCTCGCCCAGCTCGGCCACCAGCCGGCAGCCCTGGGCGTCGCCAAACTCTACGCCGAGTTCACCGGCACCTTCGTCATCGACCCCGCCGATCGAAACCAAGCCGCCCCGATCGCCGCGCTCGGCATGAAAGTTGTAATTCTTCCGGCCATAATGAAAACGCCAGCCCAAAAACGCAAGCTCGCCCGCGCCCTCCTGTCCTTCTCTTTTCCTTTGTAGGGGCGCAGCATGCTGCGCCCTTGCTTGGCTCAAGCGACTGCAATTGTTACTTCCGTTCTCGCTCAATTCTCTTGCGCATAGAATGCCAATTTCAGGTTATCGCGGTTAATCAGGCATGAAATTTGTGCCGCAAACGAAATTCTCAAATTATTCGAGAAAGCCAACCGTAGTCTGCCCCGGCACCGTCGCATGAATCCAAGCCTCCGCCGTGATGAGGTGCAGCACAAAACCGATCCAGAATGCGGTGCCGAAGAATTGATACGGCGTCAAACCTGAAAAGCGGCTCGTAGCAAAAAACATTCCAATGATGGGGCGGATGGTAGCCACCGCAAGCCCAACCGAAAAACCGCGAATCATCCACTCGCGGTGCAACGCGACTTCACGCCGCCGGATGTGCCAAAACGCCTTGCACAGCGCGAATAAAAAGAACGTGGCGAACAGTGTCGTCGCCGCCGCCTGATTTAGCCCACCGATAGCCGGCATGCCGAAGCTCATCACGAGCGCCGAAATTCCAATCACCACGCCGCAAATCACAAAAATGCGGCCGCTCCAGCGGTGCCATCGGAGATGGCGCGCCCGAATGGTTGAACTGAATTGCAATGGACCCAGCACCATAAAAAGCAAGCCGGGCACAATATGAACGAGAGTTAGAATCGGATAGTGCGCAAACAAATCATCCAGCGCGGCGAACCGCGCGGCTACAGGATTGGATGTGACAGCGGGTGGATGATAGCCGCCGACCACGACAGGCACTAGATGAGCCATCCTCCGCACTGCGACGGCAACTCCAATAAACGCCAGAAAAATGACTGCGCTCCGTAGCGCGCGCCGGAGGCGAATACCAGGCTTCATACCATGTACTACGTTCAATTCATCCGATTCCTTTCAAGAGCAGACGCAACAAAACGGAATAGTTTCGGAAGCCATTTCAAGGGCCCATCCGCTGCGACCATGGGATCTTCGGAACCTCCGGATGGAAGGGCAGATGTCCGGTAAATGCTGCGCGCACTGAACGGCGAGGAGTTTCAGTCTATAGTCAGAGCGTGCGTTTCTGAGATGACGCCAAGCTCTAGCATAGAATTCCTGGTTTGGCTGCTCATCGCCGCCGCGATCATCGCGATGCTGGCGAAGCGCCTGAGAATTCCCTACACCGTATCCCTTGTCTTGGGCGGGTTGCTCCTGGGAGTCATTCATATTCCAATCTTGTCGCCACTGCAGCCCGGTAACCGGCCCGATTGGCTGACGCCCGATGTGATATTGATACTGTTTCTTCCTGCGCTGGTCTTTGAAGGCAGCGTGAAGCTCGACTTGCGGGAGCTGCTTCGGAATTCCGTACCTTTGTTGCTGCTCGCCAACCTAGGTGTGCTACTCGCCGCCCTTGTGACGGGATACTTCGTGCATTGTTTGATCGGCCTGCCCGTTCTTGTTGCGCTTCTCTTCGGATCCATCATCTCCGCCACAGACCCCATTTCTGTGCTGGCCATTTTCAACGATCTGAAAGTAGACAAGCGGCTGTCCCTCGTCATGCAGGGAGAAAGCCTTCTCAATGATGGAACGGCGGTCGTTCTCTTTGGAATCCTGTTCGGAGCTGTTGTTGCGGAAAAGTTGAGCGTGCCGAAGGGTCTCGGGCAGTATTTCTTAGCCGTCGCCGGCGGAGCGTTTCTGGGGGCGGCCTTGGGATACTTGGCGAGCCGCATTACGGGAACGGTGGATGATCCCCAAATTGAAATTACTCTGACAACCATTCTTGCGTACGGCAGGCACTTGTCAGGAGTGATCGCGACCGCATCCGCAGGGCTGATGCTCGGCAATTTTGGGGCGAAAAGAGGGATGAGCGCTCGCACGCGGACCGCAATGCAGTCGTTCTGGGAATATGTTTCGTTTGTCATGAATTCTCTCGTGTTTCTCTTGATCGGCCTGGAAATCCACGTGCGTGGACTCCTGCAGAATTGGACCTCCGTAGCGTTGGCCATCGGTGCAATGCTTCTGGGGCGCGCGCTGTCAGTTTATCTGCTTGTTCCTCTGAGCAATCGTTTCGTAGAGAAGATTCCGATTCGTTGGCAGCATGTAGTCGTATGGGGCGGACTTCGCGGAGCGCTGGCGCTTGCTCTAGCGCTAAGCTTGCACACAGCGTTTCCCTATCGCGAGCAAATCTTGAACTTGACGTTCGGCGTGGTCCTCTTTTCCATCGTGGTGCAGGGGCTTACGATCACGCCCCTCGTAAGACTCCTCAAACTTGCGAATGGTGACAATCCGATTCCTGAATGAAAGTGTGAGTCTCCTCCTAGGGGAGTCACTGCCCGATAAGTTTGCGTTACCGGACACTTGAAAATCGCATGTCCTGTAAGTGCGTTACACTTCCTGGCTCTCTAAACCGCCTCTCTACTTGTGTCGGATGTTCACGGGGGCTCGGGTCCTATCCAGGGGAAACACGTGCAGTTCCCATTTCACCGGGACGGACGTTGGCAGGTAGCAGATGGTTTTGTCGCAAGCCTGATACTCAAGCTTTCCCGTAATCGTGAAGAGTTTCCCGTCTTTCCCCAGCGAGCCCCAGAACTCTGACCCGGAGTTCACTTTCACATCCTGGCTGATGCGGAACGTCCCCTCGAAGACGGGTACCTTCTCCTTGATCGCGGGCAGAAAGAGGGTCTTGGACGGCGGGTAATCTGTCGGTTTCAGTTCCAGCTGTGGGACAGATTCAATTACGAGCTGAATGGGCTTATAAACACGCGTGCCGGGCGCGTACACATGCACCTCCGGGGGCAGCCGCACTTCGGCAACGAGGGTGACGCGAGTGCCGGGAACGCCGATGGCATCGGATTGTTCGAGTGCCAGTTGAAGATGCGGAGCGTCGATCGTTTCTGTTACTTCTTGGCCTAATTCCGGGAAAAGTTTGGAAATAATGCTATTTCCCGTAAGCCGCTCCCGGTATTTCGCTTCGAAGAACTTTTCTCGAATGATGCCGTTGGGATCAATAAAAAAATATCCCGGGCGAGCATAGCCCTTCTGCATTCCAGTGGCTTCATGATTGAGGATTCCATAAGCCCTGATGGTCTTCGAGTCTGGGTCCGCGAGCATCGGGTAGTCGATCTTGTGGCGGTCGGCAAAATATTTCAGGATTTCTTCCGTGTCATAGCTGATGGCCGCCAGCTTGACCCCTTGCTTTTCGAATCGCGGGATTGCGCTTTGCAGCTGGACCAGCTGCCCTTTGCAAAAAGGTCACCAGTCCGCCGAACGGAAAAAGAGAAGAACGGTGCCGTTCGTTCCTTTCAAGGTATCGAGAGTTTGTACCCGGCCAAACTGGTCGCGAACTGAAAAAGCGGGAGCCTTCTGACCGGTCGCCAGTCCAATCGATATCAACTCGATGGAAGCTATCTGAATCGTGTCGCCGTCGAGCGTCCCGCGGACGGTTACGGTGTCTCCCAGGTGAGCGGTTACCGATTCCTGCGGCTCAAGGCCGTACATGACCCTGTTTGTATCGTCATACAGCGACAGCTTCGCACCGGGCACGTTTTTGGTGCACTCTGGAGATTCGGCAAAGGCTTCGTCGGCGTTGCAGCTGCTGGACACAAGGGTGCCGGACCACGATCCCGGCGTTGCTGTGTTGTTCTGCCCAGCCATTGCAACAGGGGCTATAAAAAAAAACGCTACCAGACAGAGGAAGCAGCGTTTCGCCCAGGAATCAGCTCTAACCGGCACCATTAATTCGAACCCTCGTTTCATTCTTGAATCCGCCGGTACTGTACACCCCACAGTCTCGTCGCACAACGTCTGTCAAAGCAGAAGTATCACTTCAAGGGAAGCCCGGTAAACCGAATCCCTGCGCCGTGAACTTTGTAGCGCATATTCAATCCAATCAAAAGCGCCGTCAGAGATTCCACGATGCGCGAATTCTCCAATTTTCCTCCATTCAACGGCCGCGCTCCCGGAATTTTGCTGACCAATTCGAACGCCACCTGCTTCGCTTTCTCCTCATCGCTGCATACCAGAATGTCGCAATCGACTGGTTCATCTCCGGCAAGCAATTCCGCTCCAAGATTTTGCAACGCGGCTGCTAGGCCCACGCTTGCAGGCAACAGTTCCCTCGTCTGTTCGGCTGCAGAGCCTTGCCAAACGCCGAGCACGCGCGTCGGTGCGCCGCCAATCGTCGCCGCCAAAGGCACCGTGGTATCGATCACAATCGTTCCCGGCTTCCACACGCTCTTCAATTGCTTGAGCACCGCCACTATGCCGGAGAAGGGAACGGTCAACACCGCGACATCGCACGCAGCCGCGGCAGAAGGATTGTCCAGGCCTTCGATCAGCGCGGCGCCGCCAATACGCTCGCGTAATAGTCTTGCGGTCTCTTGCGCGCGGGCCGCCTCGCGCGAGCCGATCAGGATGTGTTCCCCAGCCTTCGCCATCCGAAACGCAAGCCCGCAGCCTTCGGCTCCCGTGCCGCCCAGAATCGCGATCTTTCGCGCCATGACTCTTCACCCCGTTTCGAGTCCCGCCGCTCATTCGAACCGCCGCCGCCGCATTCCCGATTCGAATCCGCCGCTTCGCTTTTCCCGTACCCAGTATGGTATCTTCAAAAACTTCCAAGATGCTAACGCCACAACTCACTGCGTTCGAATTCCGCAAAGCACTGGGTCATTTCACCACCGGCGTGACCGTGGTTACCGTCGAGCGCGAGCCCGGCAAGATCCACGGCATGACCGCGAACTCGTTCACCTCGGTTTCGCTCGAACCCATGCTGATTCTCGTTTGCGTCGACCACCGCGCGAAGATGCTTCCCTTGCTGGAGAAGAAAAAACGTTTTGGCGTCAGCGTCCTCAAAACTGGGCAGGAGGCCATTTCCGAGTATTTCGCCAAAGGCGAGCAAAGCGACGAAACCGAGGAACGGTTGTCCATTCGCTATCGCCAGACTTCCAGCGGGATTTTCGTTCTCGAAAATGTGCTGCTGCAGTTGACTTGCCGCGTCGTCGCTTCGCACGTTGCCGGGGATCACACGATTTTTATCGGAGCAGTGGAGGACGCGGAAACGCACGAGGGCGAGCCGCTGCTTTATTTTCGCGGGGAATACCGGCGCATCGCGCGCCTCTCCTAGAGAACTATTTTTTGTGGAGAGTTCGCTTTCGCGGCGAAACGTTTATTTTGTGAAGGGTTCGCTACCGTTCGGGATTGCCGGAAGGCCGCGTCGATTCCGTCGAATCGCCCAGCTCCTTGCGATGGCTCTTCACTTCGCGCAAAGCGTAGATCGGCTTGTTCTGCGATTCGTAGTAGGTGCGCGCAATGATCTCGCCGAGCAATCCCATGGAGAAAAACTGCACGCCGCTGATGAAGAGCGCCACCGATAGCATCATTAGCGGTCCGTGTTCCGCCATGATGGCCTTGTGCAGGTAAAATTTTTCGTAGGCCAGGAATACTGCCAGCAGAGAACCAAGCCCCGCCCCGGCCACGCCCAGCAACCCGAAAAACTGGAGCGGCCGCGTCGAATAATCCAATAAAAATTTGACGATAATCAAATCCAGAAATACGCGGATGGTGCGACCGATCCCGTAATTGGACCTTCCACTCTTCCGCTGGAGATTCTCGATGGGCACTTCCGCGATTCTCGCGCCCGTCGAACTCGCCAGCGCCGGAATGAACCGGTGCAGCTCGCCGTAGAGCTGAATTTCCTGAATGATCTCCCGGCGGTAGGCCTTGAACGTCGTTCCGAAATCGTGCAGATCGATTCCCGATAGCTTTGCCATCATCCAGTTGGCGGCGCGGCTGGGAAGCTGCCGCATCAGCCAGTGATCTCGCCGGTTGTGGCGCCAGCCACTCACCAGGTCGTAGCCTTCTTCTATTTTTTCCAGAAAACGCGGAATCTCTTCGGGGTCGTGCTGCAGGTCGCCGTCCATGGAAATGATGACTTCGCCCCGCGCAAAATCAAAACCTGCTTTCAACGCCGGGGTCTGCCCGAAATTTCGCCGCAGCCGCACCAGGTTGACACGCCGGTCGTGCTCATAAATTTCAGAGAGCACCTTGAACGAATCGTCTTTGCTGCCGTCATCCACAAACACCAATTCGTAAGGCCCGCCGATCGCGTCCATTACTTCGGTCAGCTTCATGTAGAGAGGCGGGATGTTTTCCTGTTCGTTGTAGAACGGAACGACGATGGAGTACCGGACTGGCGAATCGCTTTTCATTCTTTTCTACAAAGTTCTTCTTTAAGCTTCCTCAGCTATCAAGCCATAGTCTATCAGGCGAATCCCCATGGAGGCGACAAGATTTCGGATCCCGGTGTCCGTCAGGATCTGCAGCTCGGTCTGCCGCGAATCCTGCAACCGGGTCGGTGTTTTCTGCAGCGCCGCATCCGCGTAGCCCGGGTGGCACATCAGCTCCGTCGTTCCGTCCGGCAGGCTCTTCACGAATTGCTCCACGCCCTCGCGCGTCAGCTCGCCGGTCTGCGCGATCCCGCAAAAATAATCCGCCGTGGAAATGCCCGCGTGCTCGGCTCGTTCGCGCGCATCGCGCGCCAGCAATTTCAATCCACGCGCCTGCACGCCTTGTTTCATGACCACGCCGGCATTCTGTTTTGAGCCCGAAGAAAGAGCCGCGCGCAGACTCGACGCCTCCAGCGCAACCCGAATCGCGCCGATGTCATGGCGTTTCGCCAGCTTCAGTGCAATCTCAAACAGCCCGGGAAGCATGTGAACATGTTTATGCCCATCGAGGTGCGTCGGCGAAATGCCCGCATCGCGGACTTTCTGAATCTGCGCGTCCCACTCATTCTCCACTTCCGCCAGCAAGAGTCCGCGCCGCGCGCGACGCAGAAGCAGGTTCTCGGGTCCGCCCGCGAATTCGCCGTCCTTATTCAAAAGGCTGGTAACGGTTTCCCGGTCGGCCACCGGCGGGCCATCGCTCAAATTCAAATGCACCCCCACGCCCAACCCGGGCGCCGACCGCGCGGCCTCCACGCCTCCCGCAAACGCGGCGCCGTTGGCCAGGAGCGAAGTGCTGGTTACAATCCCGTGATGAAACGCTTCGACGATTCCGCGGTTTACCCCGTCCGTCCATCCCAGGTCATCCGCATTGACGATCAGATTCTTCAACGCCTGTCCCGCTCTCTCGTTCTCCCCTGTCCTTTCGGACAGCTACTCATTTGCGCGCCCGTCTGTATTCGTACCATTGACCCTTTTCGTCCTCAACTCTAGCATGTCGTGGTAGAGGCGAAGATGCAGGCAAAGCTGCGTGAACCCAAGCGTCTTGGTTCGCGGCACCACGAGAAGCGCCGTGGCCGCCGAATGAACTCCCAGGTACCCGTGCGTCTCGGGTGGGACGACGAGTCCGGCAATCGCATCAGTGTCGAAGCCCGTACGCGGGTGGTCAATCCTTACGGGTGCATGGTCGTTCTGTCGCAGTCGCTCAACCTCGAGCAGCGGCTGGCGCTCACCAATCTAGTCTCCGATACCAGCAATGCCGCGATCATCGTGTGGAAGGGCAACCAGCGCCCGGACGGCTGGGAATATGGCGTCGAGCTGGTCGCGCCGGAAATGGATTTCTGGGGTATGGACCTGTGAAACCCATTTCACACGTGAAGCCTTCGCCGTACGCGAAACCGGGTTCGATAAGCGCAGTGCGCCCCGTCCAGACGCGGCAGCCTACGCCTGAAGAGCGCCGGCGCGCGCAGCGCGTTCTCCTGCGTATGCCCGTGGTCGTCCACCTTCCCAAAAACCCCAAGCCAATAGAGGGATTTACTCACACGGTGAGCGCCAGCGGGGCCATGATTATTCTTCCCGAAGGCATCGCCCAGGGCACTAAGTTCACCCTCGAAAATCCAAGAACACAAGAGCGCGTGGAAGTGAATGTTGTACGTCCGCCGCAAATGAACCAGCAAGGATCTCTCATTCCCGTCGAGTTCCTGTCTCCCGCGCCACAGTTCTGGAATATTGTTTTCCCACCCAACGCCAACTGACGATCCGATAGGAGCCGACATCCTGTTTGCGCTAGCGTCCTCAAACACAGATTCTCCACTTTGGGAATGAAGCGAATGATCGCTCGGGACAGAAATCCTTCTCGGCATTTCTAGTTGACAATAACAGGCCCTACTCCCCCTATTTTTCATAAGTGTTCATTCTAAAGGGAGATAAAGTAGCTTTGTTGACTTCCTCTGTATCTGGGGGACGCCTGAGGCGATACAGGTTGTAGGCGAGGCCGAGGAGCAATGCTTGGCGGATCTGTGAACTCAGACTGCGGCCTGGAGCGCGGGAGGAAAGTTTGCGTTTCACCACGGAGAAGGTCGTTTCCACTTTCGCTCGTTGTCCATACTTTTTCTGAGGAAAAGCGCGGTACATCTGACTGCGCAGGGTTCCTCGCGGAACACCCCGGCGAGGTTGTGCCGGAATAATGCTTTGCGCGCCACAGCGTTGCCGAATGTGCTGATGGTTCGCTTCGGAATCGAACTCGATCCGCCAGCACCAAACGGAGTGGCGCGCATCGCGCCGCAGCATCCACTAATCCCGGCAGCGCCCGCGTGTCGACCCACGGTCCTTGCCGCGCTTGCTGTGCCAACACCACCTGTTGCTTTACGTCCACCACCACCAACCACTTTAGATAGTGCCGATAGCGTGGCTTTCCGCCATTCTGCTGTTCGCTGCGGCGAATGAAGTACGTGCGGACGGCCTGCGGGGATAACCCCGTGCCATCGACGGTCGCGGAAACGCGCCCGTGTGTTTTGCCGCGACGCAGGCGGCGCACCGTTTCCCCCAGCCCACGCTCGAGCGTGTCATCCTCCAACCGCTTCAGAAAACGATACAGGGTGGTGTGGTCCGGCATGTCAGTGAAGAGAAGAATAGGACTCAACACAGAGGGCGCAGAGTTCACCGAGACAGAACCAGAACCGACGTTTGAAGAGCTACGCGGCTCCCTCCCCCCCTATGTTTCTGTAAAACTGGGTGTCGATCTGAAGCCGAAGATTGGCTCGAACTATCAAGAGATATGATAGCACGGAAGGCAATGGCTGTCAAGGATAACTAGTTAGCTATTCTAACGACGGGATGAATCTGAAAATGGATGGGGTAAGTGGGGCGGTTTGAAGGAGTTGCGGGTGGTGGTGATTCGAAAGATCTGTGGAAAAGTTAAAAGCGAATATGAAGTAAGGAGGTAAGGACGAAAGGATGCAACGAAGTAGAATGTAAGAAGATAAGGATTGGAAGTGGGCAATCTGGTTCGTCTGGCTAGGCCTCTCGCGCCGTAAGCGTTTCCAATGGTTGTACATCCCGCGCAACCTTGGCGGCGATCTCGTCCTCAGCCACTTCCAGGTCGTAGCGCGTCTGGAGATTCATCCAGAAAGCAGCGGAGTTCTTGAAATAGCGCGCAAAGCGCAGCGCCGTGTCGGCGGTGATGCCGCGGCGCTCGTTCACGATATCCGCGATTCGCGTCACCGGCACCCGCAGTGCCATGGCCATCTTGTTCATACTTAATCCCAGCGGGGTCATGAACTCCTCGCGGAGAATCTCGCCCGGGTGCACCGGCTTCAGTTTCTTTGCCATACTGCTCTCCCTTAGTGGTAATCGACGATCTCGACTTCGTAGGCGCTACCGTCCCGCCACGTAAAGCACAGGCGCCACCGGTCGTTGATGCGGATACTGTACTGGCCCTCGCGATCGCCCTTCAGACGCTCCAACCGGTTTCCCGGCAACAGCGAGAGCGTTCGCACGTCCGGAGCCGCGTCCAGCATGTCCAGTTTCCGCAGGCCTTGACGCTCAATGGCCTTAAACCGGCTTACGGCTTCCCGGCGGAAGAGGCGCTCCGTATCAGCGCAGCGGAAAGTCCGGATCACCTGTAAAACGTATACCGTTAATCAGTAAATGTCAAACAGTATAACTCTCGTGTGGACGGCACCATCCGCCCGTAAAATAAGTAAAGAGAGGCTAGCGAAATCAGCCCACCCTTTCTGCACAAAACGCAGAAAAGGATGGGCCAATCAAAAGCGCGATTGAGGATCGAAGGGCGGCCACCCGCCCGTCCGGAAAATCTCGCAAGGAATTCAGTCGGCTACGAGCCCTCCTAGAAGACGAACTTCGCGGCCAACTGGAAGATTCGGGGTGTGATGTCCGAGGTCGGGAATTGGAACGGGAAATTTCCCGGATTTACGACCCGAGGTGGCGCCAAGCAGGGAGCGCCAGCGGCCCCACAGAAAGCGGCCGACGTGGTCCTTGAGTACTTCGTGCGGCTGACGCCGTTGATGTTGGTGTGGTTGAAGATGTTGAACGCCTCGCCGATAAGCTGCAGGCGGAGTCGCTCGGTTAACTGAACATTCTTGGTGACTCGCGGATCGAGAGAGATGGTGCGTGGCAGGTAGAAGGTGTTGCGCCCTACCCCCGGCGTGCGTTCCGTGGAGCGGTTCGAATCGTTGTTCAGGTCGAAATTCACCTGCGCGGAGTATGGCTGGCCGGACTGAGCCGTCAAGATTCCGCTGAGCTCCCAACCGCCGAGGACCTGTTTGGCAGCGCCAGAAAACCGCTGGGCGTAGTTCAGATTCCAAACGCCGCTGAGTACGAATCTGTGGCGCTGGTCATTGATGCCAGCGGAGCGATCCGCACGGACGTTGCCGGGATCGGAAACCATCTTGGCGTCGTCGCCACCCGAAAAGGGTACGACCGAGGTGGAATCCGGAGCATCGTCAATCACTTTTCCGTAGGTATAGCTCCCCAGGACTTGATAGTTGTGCCCGAAGCGTTTATTGAGTTGGATAATCAGGCCGTTGTAGATCGAATTTGCATTGCTCTCGACTTCCTCGATGCGCTGGAAGTTGCCGTTGGGCCTGCATGGGCTACTGAGGGTGACAACGAAAAGGCCCGCAGGACACGTAGCGGGTGTGCCGGTGGGGCTCGGATACCGAAGATAATTCAAGACCGTGCCGGTCCCCGCGATCCCAATGGTGGCGGGGACTTCTCCGGCCAAGTTGATATCGCGGGTGCGCTGGAGGTGGACACCACGAACGCCGAGATAGGAAACGGTAAGAGCCGTGTCCTTCGCCAACTGGTATTCGACTCCGAGACTCGCTTGCTGCGTGTAGGGTTCCACAAAGTTGCGATTGAAGACAAAGATTGTCGGCGGTGGCGGCGTCGGAACACCCGGACCTGGAGCGGGCGGCGGGCAAGCGGGGTTGGTAACCGGGGCGCCGCAGACAGTGTTGGGATAGGTGACAGGAATGGAAGTGTCGCTATAGGTGAGGGTTGTCACCTGAAGGCCATTGTTGGAATGCGCTGTGCCCACCAAGATGGAAGGTGTGCGTCCATAATAGATTCCGTAGCCGCCGCGGACAACAATCCGTTGATGGAAGCGATTCGGTGTCCAAGCAAAGCCGAGACGCGGGCCAAAATTATTCTTGTCACTATTAATCCGATTGGTGAGGATACCAGCCTGCGCGGCGATGGGGTTCAAGACGGGCGGCTGAGCCAGAGACTCGTAGTCATAACGAAGGCCCGGGTTCAGCGTAAAGGTCGGGGTGATTCGCCATTCATCCTGAATAAACCCAGAGTATTCGTTAAGGTTCGGATGAGTGGCCGGCCCAGTAGTGCCGGCACCGCCGAATGCCTGAACAAACTGGTCCCCATTGCCATAGCAAGGGGCGCCTAAGAGACTGCAGCCGAAGGTTCTCAAACTATTAAAGGTGTAAGCGCCGGAAAAATTTCCCGGAAAGAAGTTTGCGATCGCATCGGTCAAGACATCACCGCCGAATTTAACGGTATGCCGGCCTTTGATCCAGGTGAGGACATCGGCAAACTGACCGCGCTTGATGTTGGTGAAGCGGGGACTAAAGAAGTTTCGTCCGACGGTGAGCTGCGCCTGGCCACCATTGAGGACGGAAGCTTCGGGATTTGCGCTATTGGCTTGACCCGGCTCGTTGTCGCGAACATAGGCGGCGCGGAATTCATTGACGAAGCGGGGCGAGAGTGTGGAAGTAAGCTGTCCGGAGATGGTATCGGAAATAACGATGGCAGCGCCGGTGTGTTCGAGGGAGTTCGTGGAGCCGCCATTTTCGAGGTTTGCCCCGGTGAAACGCTGACTATTGATTCGCACGCTCAGAAGTTCATTGGAATTGATATGCCAGTCCGCCTTGCCGAGATAAACATCCTGATTGAAACCACTGGTCCAGGAGGCGCTTCGCGCCAACAGATAGGTGCAAGCGGCGGTGATATTGGCATCGGTAGAAGACGTGGCACACCCGCTGATCGGGAGAACCAAATTCTGGGTGATGTTGCGCTGGCCGTCGTAGTCAAAAAAGAAGAAAAGGCGGTCCTTGAGAACCGGGCCGCCGAAATTCCCGCCGAACTGGTTGAAATGGTAGGGTTGTTTGGCCTTGCCCTGCGCCTTGGCGATCGGATCGGTGGCATTGAGACCGCGGTCGCGGAAGAACTCGAAACCGGTTCCATGGAACTGATTGGTGCCGGATTTGGTGACCACATTGATGACGGCGCCGCCGGCGTTGCCGTATTCGGCGGTGTAGGCATTTGAATTGACCTGGAATTCCTGAACGGCATCCTGGCTGAACTGGTAGGGAGCGCGGCCCGAGCCCGTGCGGCCCAAAGTTTGGCCGAAGAAGGTGTTGTTATTGTCGGAGCCGTCGACGATGAGAGAATTGAGGGTGCCGCGCTGGCCGGCAAAGCTGATGTCACCGCCGCGTACGTCGGTGGTTACCCCCGGAGTTAGGAGAGTGAAGTTGATGAAATTGCGGCCGAGGGTGGGGAGATCACTTACGGCCCGCTCATTGACAGAAGATTCAACCGAAGAACGCGTAGCCTCAAGGATGGGAGTCTCCGAGGTGACGGTGACGGAGGTAGCTTGGGTTCCCACTTTCAGCTGGACGGGCAGGTCTATGGTAGCGCCCACAGCCACAGTGACGCGAACGGCGTAGTTGGAGAAACCAGCATTTTCAGCGGTAACAACATAAGTTCCAGGAGGCACAACGGGAAAATGAAACAAACCGTTCTCGTCGCTGACAGACTCGAGCTTCAGGCCGGTATCAGAATTGACTGCCCGGAGTCTTGCACCGGAGATGGCGCCACCCTGAACATCGGTAATGGTGCCTTCCATCGAGCCGCTCGTGCCGCGCTGGGCGCGGGTAGTACAAACAAGAAAGAGCAAAACAGCCAAGCAAATACCTGCGGCTCTGCGCAGAGAAACAAATGACAAATTCATCTCAAGCTCTCCTCTGATGATGACATCATTCTGTATGATGGGAATCCGCATCCCAATCGTACTTATTGCACTTCCTGCTCATAGTACCAGCAAGCGACCGGCGCATTGTGCGCTGGCCCATAACCTTCCGGGGTAGATTGGAGGGCTCCCCACAGATTGGGGACGGATCACGGTGGCAAAAACGCCGACCCCAGACATAACCCAACCAACATCGGGATTGATGGTCTATTTGCTATCACAGGAATTGCATAGATTGAAACAAACCCTGTGGAAAACTTCGGTGCGCCTGAAGCAATAATTTCAATGCGCGCCGGCACCAAAAACACAGTCTAAACGCCAACTCAATCGATTGCCTAAGGCTAAGCGATACAGATTGAGGCCGTATAAACCCTCTAATAATGGCGCATTACAAGTGACCGGCGCGGTCACTTTTCGACGGAAAACTTGTAGGTGGTGATGGTGTGGTAGCGCTCGCCGGGCTTGAGGACGACGGAGGGGAATTTCGGCTGATTCGGCGAATCGGGAAAGTGCTGGGTTTCCAGGCAGAAGGCGTTGCGGCGCGGATAGGTGAGGCCGCCCTTGCCGGGAGTTTTGCCATCGAGAAAATTTCCGGTGTAAA
>WNFK01215713.1_pt1 | contig 18102 bp, 23 predicted proteins | sample 5400281 | NCBI WGS metagenome assembly WNFK01 (sample SAMN13153350, study PRJNA577476) | soil metagenome | isolation source: 20 cm soil on Douglas fir-dominated hillslope | place: USA:California | collected 2013-09-17 | reverse complement strand
TCGTGTGGGGGCGGCAGGACCGGATCGTGCCGGTCGGGGTGGGGGAGCAGTACGCCCGCGCGCTGCCCAAGAACCGCCTCAGCGTGGTGGACGGGGCCGGCCACTTCCTCGAGATGGAGCAGCCGGCCGCGCTCGCGAAGCTCATCGTGCCCTTCGCCGCCCAGGCCTGATCGGGGGACCCTCCATGCACCTCATGTACTTCACGGAACAGCCGATGTCGGCGTACCCGGCGGACGAGGGGCGCAAGCGGGGCGCCACCGCGCTGATGTTCTCGAACCGGCACTTCGATCCGGTGGCGGGCAGCCGCCTCTACAACGAGTACCTCGAGCACTACCGGCTCGCCGAGGAAGTGGGCTTCGACGGCATCATGCTGAACGAGCACCACAACGCCCCGTTCTGCATGCAGGCCAAGTGCAACGTGTTCGCCTCGATCCTGGCCGCGATGACCAAGCGCGTGAAGATCGTGCTGCTGGGCAACCCGCTCCCCCTCGCCGACAACCCGGTGCGGCTCGCGGAAGAGCTGGCCATGATCGACATGGTCTCGCGCGGGCGCCTCGTCTCCGGCTTCGTGCGCGGGGGCGGCCAGGAGCAGCTCGCCACCGGGGCAGCCACTACCAGCACCGGGTGGTGAACCCGTGGGCGGTGCCGCTGCAGAAGCCGCACCCGCGCATCTGGATCCCGGGCGTGCTCAGCAAGGAGACCATCATCTGGGCCGCGCGCCAGCGGTATCCCTACATCGCGCTCAGCACCGCGATCGAGGCGACCAAGAAGATCTGGGAGCTCTACGATTCGGTCGCCGCCGAGGCCGGCTACACCAGCGGGCCGGAGAACCGCGGGTACCTCCAGCGCGTGCACGTGGCCGACACCGAGGAGAAGGCGCTCGCCAACGCGCGCCAGTTCATGTGGATGCAGGGTGAGTTCACCGGCCTCGCGCACCCGGTGTGGTCGAGCCCGTCGGGCTACTTCTCGCCGTCCTACCGCAAGGCCTTCGTGGAATACGCGGTGGGCCGCGGCTCGAACCCCCGGGCCGCCAGCTTCGAGGACCAGATCCGCGACCAGCAGATCATCGCGGGCACGCCGAAGACGGTGCTCCCCAAGTTCCGGCGCCTGCTCGAGGAGACGCGGCCGTCGATCCTGGGACTCTGGGCCAGCGACGGCTTCGTGAGCAACGCGGACGCCACCAACTGCATCCGGCTGCTCGGGCAGGAGGTGCTCCCCGCGGTGCGCGAGATGGGCAAGGAGCTCGGGCTCTGGAGCCCGTTCGAGGCCAACGCCCCGGTGGGCATCAACCAGCCCGCCCCCGCGGCGCACCGCAACGGGGCGTGAGCCGCCTTCGCGCGGCCCGAGCTAGCCGACGGCAGAGCGCGGGGGCTTCGGGCTCATCTGCTCGGGCACGCAGCTGAAGTCCACGCGGATCTTCCCCTGCCGCACCAGCTTGAGTCCCGCGTAATCCGTCATGGCCGCGTGGCAAAGCTGGCGCGTCTCGAACGAGTCGATCGCGGTGTAGCCGCGGTCGACGATCTTCTCGCCGACCTGCGCGGTCTCGTGGGCCCAGAGGATCCAGGCCAGGGTCAGCATGTAGCGCTTCATCGGATCGTCCCCCTGTCGTTGGTGCCTCCAGGGAGAGCAAGGGCCGGACCATCAGATACCGGCCATGATTTCGCTATGTTGTCGCCACTCAGCTCAGACGGCAGAGAAAGCGCGGTGCGAAGCTGGGAAGGGGAGTACCCAGCCTGGAGGGCACCCGGCCCCGCGCAAGAGGTGCCGGCCGCGCGGGCGCCACCGCGGCGCGGGCCGAAGCCGTATACTGGCGCGCGTGATCGCTCCGCTCACCCTTTAGCCAAAGGAGGCTCCCGTGGCCACCAAGATCGTCGTCTCCCCCAAGTTCCCCCCCGCGATGCTCGACATCGCGCGGAGCTACGTCCCCGCCGGCTACGAGTTGGTCGTGGTGGACGCGGGCACGCCCGAGTTCACGGCCGCGCTCGCGGACGCCGCGTACTACGTGGGCTTCCCGCGGCCCGAGCTGAACAGCGATTTCTTCAAGGCGGCCTCGGGCCTCAAGCTGGTGCAGCTGATCAGCGCCGGCTACGACCGCCTCGACGTGGGGGCGGCCAAGCGGGCGGGGGTGCCGGTGGCCAACAACGGCGGGTCCAACTCGGTGGCGGTGGCCGAGCACACCCTGATGCTGATGCTCGCGGTGTACCGCAAGCTCTCCTGGCACCACGGCAACGTGATCACCGGCAAGTGGCGGGTGGGGGACTTCGCCTCGAACCGGACCTACGAGCTCGAGGGCAAGACCCTCGGCATCGTGGGCCTCGGCACCATCGGCAAGAAGGTCGCCCGCCGGGCCGCCGCGTTCGACATGAAGATCGTCTACTACGACATCGCGCGCCTGGTCGAGGACGCGGAGGACGCCCTCGGCGTCCGCTTCATGCTCCTGCCCGAGCTGCTGCGCACCGCCGACATCGTCTCGCTGCACGTGCCGCTGAACGCGGTCACCCGCAACATGTTCGGCGCGCGCGAGATGGGCATGATGCGGCCCTCCGCGGTGCTGATCAACACGTGCCGGGGCCCGGTGGTCGACGAGACCGCGCTCCACACCGCGCTCACCACCGGAGTCATCGCGGCGGCGGGGCTCGACGTCATGGTCGAGGAGCCGCCGATCGCGAACCACCCGCTGTTCGCGCTCGAGAACGTGACGTTCACCCCGCACACCGCGGGGCCCACCTGGGACAACTGGTTCAAGGCCTTCCGCAACGCGTTCGACAACGTGCAGCGGGTAGCCCGCGGCGAGAAGCCGCTCTGGGTCATCCCGGAGCTGCGCTAGCGTCGGTCACGTCCCTGAGCAGCGCGTGAAGCGGGCGGGCTCTCGCAAGACCGCGGCGCGGTCCGGGCTCTTCCTGACCGGCATCCGCCGGGCCGGCGCCCCGCGGGAGCCCGCCCCGTTTCCCTTCACGCTGCCGCTCTTCCGCGATCTCGAGCGTCTCGACTTCCGGGCGCCCGTCACCTTCCTGGTGGGCGAGAACGGTTGCGGCAAGTCCACCCTGCTGGAGGGCCTGGCCGCGGGGGCGGGCGCGGTGGCGGCGGGCGGCCGCGATCTCGAGCGCGATCCCACGCTCGCGGCCGCGCGCGCCTTCGCGCGGGCCTATCGCTTCCCGCGCGTCCGCCATCCGCGCACCACCCTCTTCCTGCGCGCGGAGGACGTCTTCGGCTTCACCCTGCGGGTGGGCGGCGAGATCGCGGGCCTGCGCGCGATGGAGGACGAGCTGCGCGCCTCGCGGCCCGAGGGCTCGTGGGGCCAGCGGCTCGCGGTGGGCGCCGCGGCCAAGGAGCGCGCCGCGCTGACCCGGCGCTATGGCGCCGAGCCGGACGCGCGCTCCCACGGCGAGACCTTTCTCCACCTGCTCCAGCAGCGGCTGGTGCCGCGCGGGCTCTACTTCCTCGACGAGCCCGAGACGCCGCTGTCGCCCACGCGCGTGCTCGCGCTGCTCGCCCTGCTGCGCGATCGGGTGGCCGAGGACTGCCAGTTCGTCATCGCCACCCACTCACCGATCCTGATGGCCTTGCCGCAGGCCGACATCCGGCTGCTCGAGGACGGTGCGATCGCGCCCGTCGCGTACCCCGACGTGGAGCACGTACGCATCACCCGCGCGTTCCTCGACGATCCGGAGAGCTTTCTCCGTCGGCTCTGAGCGCGGGCGGCTCCGGGCATTTGACTTGCGCGCCCGCCGCCCGGATAATTGACTCCGATGCACTGGCTCAGCTCCCGCTCCGTCGCGACCGTGTGGCTCCTCGCCGCGCTCAGCCTGGTCGGGTGGCTCATCGTCAACCTGGACATGGCGGGATGGATCATCCTCGTGGTCACGGTGGGGCTCATGGCCTTCGAGCTCACCCGGCGGCGCGACGGGCAGGGGACGCAGCCCAAGGCCCGCATCCCCGACAAGCGGACCGGCTAGCCCGCCTCAGGCGGGAGTCGGCGCGAGCGAGCGGGCCACCATCCGGCTGATATCGGCCGGGCGGGCCGGCCACGGCAGCAGCGGGGCCGCCGACTCCATCAGGAAGCGGGCGAAGTCGGGCGTGAAGGCCGGCCCGGTCACGAAGATCAGCGCGGGCATCGCGAGCGGCCACCGCGCCTCCAGCGCCTCCGACAGGGCCGACCCGTCGAGCCCGGGCATGCGCAGCGCGCTCAGCACCAGCACGTAGGCGTGCCGGTCGATCAGGGCGAGGGCCTCGGTGCGGGTCGCGGCCGCGTCCACCGGGTAGCCGTCGGCGCGGAGCACCGCGGCGAGCAGGGCGCGCGCGTGCTCGTCGTCCATTACGATCAGGAGGCGGGCCCGCGACTCTCGAGTCGTCTTCAGAACGGCCCGCCGGGCGGTGTGTCGGTCACGCGGCGCAGCGCCTCGCTCAGGAGCGGCACGAAGAGCATGGCGGTGAAGAAGAGCGTGGCCAGCCAGATGGCCACGTGGAGGAGACGAGCGCGACCGCCACCGTCGAGCATGGAAGCCACGAGCGTAGTCCCGCGCCCGGCCGCCGTCAAGCGGTCGCGCCCGCTCCCGGTTGCTATCCGGTATCCCGCTGGCTACACTACGCGCCATGCGACGTTTCCCGGCAGCGCTGAAGTGGCGGGCCAGCGCGGTCACCGGCTTCATCGCGGGACTGACCCTGGTCAGCCTGCCCATCGAGGTCACGATCGGGCTCAGCGAGCACCCCTTGATCCCGCCGGGCCGGCTGGCGTCGCTCCTGCTCATCGGCTCCTGCCTCCTGCTCGTCGGCTCCGGTCTCGGCCTGCGTCGCGTGGAGGCCGCCCGGGCGGGCGCCGGGCGGCCGACCCCGAGCGCGTAGAGACGGAGCGCGTGGGCGCGCTGGCCCGCACTCTCCGGTACCTGGGCCTGGGCGGCGGCGACGCGGACTCGCTGGCCGCCGATCTGGCCGCCCACCGCGAGGCCCGGGGCGAGCCCGCCGGCCTCGGCACTGGGCTGACCTTCAAGGGCGAGGTGGCGGGCGAGGGCGATTTCCACATCGCGGGACGCTTCGAGGGTGACATCAACGTGACGGGCCGGGTACTGGTGGGCGAAGGGGCCGACGTGGACGCCAACATCAATGCCCGCGCCATCGTGGTCGGCGGCACCGTGCGCGGCAATCTCTCGGCCGCGACCCGCGTGGAGATCCTGCCGACCGGCGTCCTGACCGGCACGCTCAAGACCGGCAGCTTCTCGGCCGCCGACGGCGCCGCGGTCAAGGGCGAGATCTGGATCGAGCGGCCCGACGGCGCCGATCCCGCGGAGGAGCGGCGGCGGTGAGCGACCTGGCCGAGTTCCTCCAGTCCCGCGGGGCGCGCCTGGGGCTCAAGATCGCCGGCGTGGTGGTGGCCCTGGGCCTCCTGGGCACCGCGGGCTGGCTCTGGCTGCGCGCCGAGGAAGCCCGCGGCCAGGCGGCGCTGGCCGGGGCCGCCGAGGCGGTCCAGCAGGGCGAGGGCCCGCTGGCCACCGCGGAGGGCCGGCAGAAGGCCATCGGCCTGCTCCAGGCCGTCCTGACCCAGCACGGCCGGTCGGCCGCGGCCGCCCAGGCCGCCTACCAGCTCGGCAATCTGCAGTACCAGGCGGGCGACTACGCGGCCGCGCGCGCCGCCTACGAGATCGCGCTCGCCAAGGGCGCGGGCGGCAGCCTCCGCACGCTGAGCGCCTCGGGCGTCGGCTACACCTGGGAGGCGCAGAAGAACTACGCCAGCGCGGTGACCGCGTACGACGCGGCGGCGCGCGGGCTCGGCCCCAAGCAGTTCTTCTTCGAGGAAGCGCTGCTCGATCTGGCGCGGGCGCAGGCCCTGGCCGGCAAGCCGGCGGAGGCGCGCGCGACCTACGAGCGGGTGCTCAAGGACGCGCCCGAGACCCGACGCGCCGAGGACATCCGCGGCCGCATCGCGGCGCTCGAACCGGCCGCGAAGTAACCCCGAGTTCCGAGCAACCCCACGTCCGCCCTGGCCTCGCCGGTCAGTCTGATAATAGTTATTATGTTAAGTTACGTTGGGCCGGCATGATCGGCGGCGCGCTCTACGTGGCGCTCATCTATCTGCAGCCGGGCCAGCAGGACGCCCTGCGTCGGTACGAGAACCTGGCCCTCCCCGTCTTCCGCCGGCACGGGGGCCGGTTCGAGCGAATCCTGAGCCCGGCGCCCGTCGCCGGCACCCCGGCCGACCCGGAGGCGCCCGACGAGATCCACCTGTTGCGGTTCGAGACGGCGGAGGGCCTGGACGCGGTCCGGCGGGATCCGGAGATGCGCGCGCTGGCTCCGCTCCGGCGGGAGATCGTGCGGCAGGCGCTGCTGCTGCGGGTCGAGGACGTGCCGCTCGAGGGGTACTTCAGGCCGGGCTGAGCGTGTGAATGAGGCCTTCTTCGAGTTCGGCGATCGACTCGAGGAGCCCGGCGGTGTCCTCCCAGCGCTCCTGCACGGCCGCGTACTGAGCCTCGCCGAAGCATTGCGCTTTGCGCTCGAAGAGCCCGGCGGCCGCCGCGCGCCCGCCTTCGCGCAGGAAGGCCGCGGCATCGTGGCTGCGCCGGGCGGCCAGCGGGAACGCGAAGGAGGTCAGGTGCCCGGCCAGCCGCTTGGCCGCCGCGCCGCGCAGGTCCGAGGCCAGGAGGCGGATCGCGCGCGGCCCGCCGTACTGATCCGCGCCGCCCGGCTCGGCGGCCAGGCCGCTGCGCACCGCCGCCAGGGTGCGCGCGATCATCTCCTCGCGCGCGGGATGGCGCACCTGGCGAAAGCCCGCGCGCATCGTGTACGGCATCTGGGCGTAACGCACGCGGTCGGCCTTCCAGGCGCGCAGGAACTCGGCGGTGGGCAGGGCCGCGTAGGGATAGCCCTCGGGATCGTGCATCCGCACCCGGTCGTGCTCGACCCCCAGCACCACCACGAAGTGATCGCTGCCCGAGAGCTGCGCGTGATGCGGCATGTACCCGAGCCCGCCCATGTCGAGCGGCCCCGCCAGCACGGGACCGCGCCCGGCCGCTTCGGCGAGCCGCTCGAGCGCGGCCTCGGGCGTGCCTTCGCGCTCCTCCCGGCACTCCCACCCGAGCGCGTCGAGCGCGGTGGCGATCCCCTGGTCGGGCGTGGCGAGGGGCGAGCTGAAGTAGACGAGCAGATCGCGGCCGACCCGCAGGTAGAGCGTGCCGAAGGGCATCGTGGTCAGGCACTCGATGAAGCCCGGCTCGGGCAGCTCCGCGGTCGCGGCGCCCGACGCGCGCAGCGCCATGTGGACGCTGTTGGCGTAGCCGTAGGCGCCGTTGCCGGTGTAGCGCGTCACTGGATCGTGGCGATGAGCGTCAGCGCGCTCTCCTCCGAGGACTGCTGGGAGCTGTAGCCGAGGATCTGCCGGGTCATCGCGTGGAGGCTGCCGGTGCTGCCCCCGAACTGCATCCGCCCGCCGTTCGGCACGATCAGGTCGGTCGCGGCCTCCACCACCTCGATCGTCCCCCCGCCCCCGGGCGTGAAGTAGCTGATGACCGGGGTGAGTGTCACCCGGATCTGGTTGCCGGGCAGGATCACCGGACGCACCGCGAGCGAGGTGCCGACGCGCTGCCACGCGACGCCCTGGGCGACGTAGCCCTTGCCGGTCGCGTAGTCGTAGTAGTACGCCATCTGCTGGTAGGGCACGTCCTGGGCGACCATGATCGAGCCGGCGCCGCCGTCCTGCACCACCGTGAAGAGCCCGGAGGAGCGGGTGACGCGCGTGGTGGTGTCCTCCACCGCGAGCCCGCCCCGGCCGCGCACCCGCGTGTTGCCGCTCCGCTCCTGCACGACGACCCCGCCCTGCCCCTGCACCCCCTGGCGGCTGCCTTGCGTCTGCTGCTTGAACTCCAGCACCACCTTCACATTGCGGCTGCTCTGAGCGCCGACCGGCGCGGCGGCGGCCAGCGCGAGCAGCGCCAGCGAGACGGCGAGAGCCCGGCGCGATGCGATCATCCGGGGATCTGCGCTTCCTCGGGCAGGCGCTCCCAGACCGGGTTCCACTCGGGCAGCGTGAGCCCGACCGCGCCCGCCTTCTCCGCCACCTCGTGGGCGAAGGTCTGGCGGACCTCGTCGTTGTCGCGCAGCTTGAGCCGGTACTTCCGGTAGAGGACGTTCTTGGCCGAGCCCGGGCGTCCGAAGATGTTCATGGTCCGGATGTACCACTTGTGGAGCGTGGCCTGCGCCTCGTCGCGCGTCTTGGGGTCCTCGGCGAGGCGCTTCACCCAGAACTCGCCGTGGCGGATGTGGAACTTCTCCTCCTTGAAGATGCCCTCGATCGCGCGCACCCAGGGCCCGTAGGAGCACGTGCGCACGTCCTCGAGCTGGTGCCCCGCCCCGCGGTCCATGCAGAAGTTGAAGAAGATGAAGTCGGCCCAGGTGTCGATCGGGTAGTAGAAGATGTTGACCCGCTTGTCGGCGGTGATCCGCGCGGTGCCGATGTCGGCGTCGTCCGCGACCCGCATCGTGAAGGCCTCGTCGTGGGCCCGCACGTGCGCGTCCACGTCCACGCCCAGGTCGGCGAGGAGCCCGTACATGACGGTGGCGTGGCGGAGCTCGTCCTTGACGATCTGCGCCACCACGTGCTTCTCCTCCACCCCGGGGGCCCGGGTGATCCACGGCACGTACCCGTAGCCGCCCGCCAGCTCCGAGTCGGCCTGCATGGTCATGAGGTGGATGAGGTTCTCGCGGTAGGTCTCGGTCATCTCGTCGGGGGACTCGATGCGCTCCCCCGCCTCGATGCGGGCCAGCAGCCGGGCTTCGTCACGCTCCGCCATGTCTATCTCCTTTCCACGACCCGCACCGCCTTGCCTTCGCTGCGCGGGATGGTCTTCGGGGCCACGACCGCGATCTCCGGATTGAGGCCCAGGTGGCCGCGCAGGCACTCGGCCACCTGGGCGGACAGCGCGGCCAGCCGGGCCGGCGCGGCCTCGAAGCCGCCCCAGTCGCGCACCACCCGCTCGTCCGGCTCCACGTGTACCGCCAGCGTCGGGAAGGCCTCGCGGCGGTCCACCACGAGCTGGTAGTGCGGGGCCAAGTCCCCCACCGTCAGGAGCGCCGCCTCGAGCTGCGAGGGATACACGTTGACCCCCTTGATGATCAGCATATCGTCGGTGCGCCCCTTGACGCGCGCCATCCGCACGGTGGTCCGCCCGCAGCGACAGGGCGCGGGCTCGAGCCGCGTGACGTCGCCGGTGCGGTAGCGGATCATCGGGAGGGCCTCCTTGGTCAGGGAGGTCAGCACGAGCTCGCCCTCGTCCCCCGCGGGCAGCGGCGCGCCGCTGCCCGGGTCGACGATCTCGGGCAGGAAGTGGTCCTCGTTGACGTGCAGGCCGTCGCGGGCCTCCACGCACTCGCCGGCCACGCCGGGGCCGATGATCTCGCTGAGCCCGTAGAAGTCCACCGCCGGGCAGCCCCAGAGCGCCTCGAGCTGCGCGCGCATCGCCTCGGTCCACGGCTCGGCGCCGAAGAGCCCGTAGGCCAGGCCGATCGCGCGCGGGTCGGTCCCCTGCTCGCGCAGGCTCTCGCCGATGTAGAGCGCGAAGGACGGCGTGCAGGCGAGCCCCTGCGGCCGGAAGTCCTGCAGCAGGAGCATCTGGCGCAGCGTGTTGCCCGAGGAGACCGGCACCACCGTGAGGCCCATGTGCTCGGCGCCGTCGTGGAAGCCCAGGCCGCCGGTGAAGAGGCCGTAGCCGTAGGCGATCTGGATGAGCTGCCCCGGCTCGGCGCCGGCGGCGGCGAGCGCCCGCGCCATGACCTCCCGCCAGACCCCGAGGTCGTGCCGCGTATAGCCCACCACGGTGGGCTTGCCGCGGGTTCCGGAGGAGGCGTGGATGCGGCTCACCTCGGTGCGCGGCACCGCGAAGAGCCCGAACGGGTAGTGGCGGCGCAGGTCGTCCTTCACCGTGAAGGGCAGGTCCGCGAGGCGATCGAGCGTGACGGCCTCGTCCTTCACCGAGGCCGCGGCGAGGGCGTCGCGGTAGAAGGGCACCCGCGCGCGGGCCCGGGCCACGGTGGCCCGCAGCCGCTCGGTCTGGAGCGCCCGCATCGTGGCGCGGGAGGCGGTCTCGGCCTCGCGGTTCCAGATCATGGATTCACGTCGGGGCTCAGCTCACCGCCACCCGCCGCACCAGCCAGCCCAGGCGCTCGAGGAAGCGGGCCATGGTCTCGAGGGTGCGCGGGTCGGCGGAGAGCTCGAGGCTGATGCGATCCGGCAGGATGTAGCGCACCTCCGGGTAGGACACGAGCACCCGCAGCAGCGTCCGCACGCGGGGATCCCACGAGAGCAGCCCCTGGTGCCCGGGGCCGGCGGTGTGCGGATCCCAGTCGCTCTGGAATCCGACCCGGAGGCTGCGGCCGGCCGGCGGCGCCATCAGGCCCGCCGAAGCTGAAGGGCTTCGTAGTGCGCGACCATCGCCGCGGTCTGACGGGGCGCCGCGAAGCGGCTCTCCACGAGCCGGCGCGCCGCCTGGCCCATGCTCGCGCGCCGGCCCGCGTCCAGCAGGAGCCCGATGGCCGCGTCGGCCATCTCGCCGGTCTCCGCCTTGGTGAGGATCCCGGTCTGCCCGTCGGTCACCACCTCGTCCACGCCGGAGGCGCGCACCGCCACCGCGGGCAGCCCGCAGGCGTGGGCCTCGGCCAGCACCAGCCCCTGCGTCTCGGTCTCCGACGCGAACAGGAAGAGGTCGGCGGCGCGGTAGTAGTCGGGCAGCGCCTCGCGGGCGAGCCCGCCGTGGAAGACGATGCGCCGCCGCGCGCGCCCCGCGGCCGCGCGCGCCTCGAGCGCCTGGCTGTGGCTGCCCTTGCCCACCAGGTGCAGCGTGGCGGTGGACACCGCGGCGGACACCGACTCGAACGCGTCGAGCACGCGCTCGAGGCTCTTCTCCCGATCGAGCCGCCCGGTGTAGAGGCAGATCAGCCCGTCGGCGGGCAGGCCCAGGCGATGGCGGGCACGCTCCCGGCTGGCCGGGCTGAAGAGATCGAGGTCCACCCCGGTGGGGATCACCGCGACCGGCGCGGCCACGCCCCGCCGCCGCAGGGTGTCGGCCACGTGCTCGGAGGGCGCGACCACCAGGTCCGCGGAGTCGGCGAAGCGGCAGGCCAGCCGCACCGCGAGGCTCCGCACCAGCCGGGGCGGCAGCGGCACGTAGTGCGCGTACTTCTCGTAGCGCGTGTGATAGGTGAATACGAGCGGGCGCCGCTGGCTCCGGGCCAGGCGCCGGCCGGTCAGGCCCAGCAGGAACGGATGGTGGACGTGGACGACGTCGAGGTCGAGCGCGCGGGCGACCCGGCCGAGGCGCCGCGAGACGGGCAGCGGCAGCGAGAAGCCCGGATAGGTCGGCGCGGGAATCGAGGGATACCGGAAGACGTAGGGCGGATCCGCGACGGCCGTCGCGACCCCGCCGCGGAACGGCAGGTAGTTGTTGGTGAACAGCCCGACCCGCATCCACTACTCGTCCGGGCTCTTCGGGTCCTTGCCGCGCTCGATCCGATCGAAGTCGCCCGGCTTGAGCGACTCGAGCCATTCCTTGATCTTGGCCTGGTCGTCGCCCTTGCCGGTGCCGATCTCGGTCTCCTTGGCGACCTCGACGCTGCGGGCCTTCTGGACCACGTCCTCCTCCACGAAGATCGGCGCGCCCACCCGCAGGGCCAGCGCGATCGCGTCGGACGGCCGCGAGTCCACCGTGATGTCGGCGCTGCCCAGGCGGAGGTGGATGACCGCGTAGAAGGTGTTGTCGCGGAGGTCGTTGACCACGATCTTCTGCACCCGCGCGTCGACCGACTCCAGGATGTTCTTGATCAGGTCGTGCGTCATGGGCCGGGGCGTGGAGATCTTCTCCAGCTCGAGCGCGATGGCGTTGGCCTCGAAGAGGCCCACCCAGATGGGCAGGGAGCGCTTCTCCTCCTCGTCGCGGAGGATGATCATGGGCATGTTGGAGAGCGGATCGAGCGCGAGTCCCTTCACTTTCATCTCCAGCCACATGGTGCGCCTCCTAGGCCTCTAGCTCCCCACGAAGGCTGTGCGGCAGCGCGCGGACGACGCGCACCGGCACCACGCGGCCCAGCAGGTCGCGACCCCGGGGATCGAAGTTCACCACTCGATTGCAGCGGGTGCGCCCGGCCGCCTCGCCCGCGTTCTTGCGCGAGACCCCGTCGACCAGGACCGGGAGCGTACGGCCTTCGAGACGCTGGCTGCGCGCGGCACCCACCCGGGTCGCGACGTCCAGGATTCGGCGGTTGCGGTCGGCCTTGACCTCTTCCGGCACCTGATCGTCCATCTCCGCCGCGGGCGTGCCCGGCCGGCGGGAGTAGCGGAAGGCGAACACGTTGTCGTAGCCGACCCGCTCGACCATCTCCTCCGTCCGCGCGAAGTCGTCCTCGGTCTCGCCGGGAAAACCCACGATGAGATCGGTGGAGAGCGCGAGGTCCCGCACCGTCTCCTGCAGCTCCGCGATCAGCTCGAGGTAGCGGGCGCGGGTGTAGCCGCGGTTCATCCGGTCGAGCACGCGGTCCGAGCCCGACTGCAGCGGCAGGTGCAGGTACTCGCAGACCTTGGGCACGTCGCGGAGCGCGCGGATGAGCCGGGGCGTGAGGTTGTAGGGGTTCGACGTCGTGAAGCGGATGCGCTCGATGCCGTCGATGTCGTTGATGCGCTCGAGCAGGGCGGCCAGATCGGTGGGCGGATCGAGATCGAATCTCCTCGACGATGACCGCGGGCGCGTGGCTGCGCTCCCGGCCGCGGGTGGTGGGCACGACGCAGAACGTGCAGTGCTTCTCGCAGCCCTCCATCACGGTGACGAAGGCCTTCAGCCGCTGGCCGCCCTCCGGGCGCGCGGTGATCTTCACGAGCGGGCTCTCGCCGGTCTCGAGCACCGGTCCCCGCCCCTGCTTGGCGCGGCCGACCAGCTCCGCGACCCGGGCGATCGCGGGCGAGCCGAACACCAGGTCCACGTACGGCGCGCGCTCCTGGATGCGGCCCTTCTGCAGCTGCGCCATGCAGCCCATGACCCCGATGACCAGATCCGGCCGCTCGCGTTTCAGGTGGCGCAGCGCGCCGAGCTGGGAGAAGACCTTGTCCTCCGCCTTCTCGCGAATGGAGCAGGTATTGAGCAGGATCAGGTCGGCGTCTTCCGGGCGATCCGTGAGCTCGTAGCGCTCCTGCTTGAGCAGGCCGGCGACGCGCTCGGAGTCGTACTCGTTCATCTGGCAGCCGTAGGTGATCAGGTGGAGCTTGGACATCAGAGCGCGGACCTCGGAGCAAAATTCCGCATGATTGTTCGGGACTTACGGTAACACCCGGCCCCCGGCATGTCAAACAACCGGCGACGGGTCAGACGGTCTCCTCGAAGACTCCGATGCGGCGGAACTTCTCGTGGCGCTCCTCGACCAGCTCGGCTTCCGACTTGGACTTGAGCTGCCAGAGCTGATCGCGCAGGGCGGCCCGCAGGCTGGCCGCGGCGGCCTCCCAGTTGCGGTGGGCACCCCCCACCGGCTCGGGCACGATCGCGTCGATCACGCCCAGCTTCAGGAGGTCGGGCGCGGTGACCCGCATCAGCTCGGCCGCCTCGGGGGCCTTGGCCGCGTCGCCCCACAGGATCGCCGCGCAGCCCTCGGGCGAGATCACCGAGTAGATCGCGTACTCGAGCATCAGGACGCGGTTGCCGACCCCGATCGCGAGCGCGCCGCCGCTGCCCCCTTCCCCGGTCACCACGCAGATCACCGGCGTGGGCAGGCCCGCCATCTCCCGGAGGTTGCGGGCGATCGCCTCGGCCTGCCCGCGCTCCTCGGCCCCGAGCCCCGGGTAGGCGCCCGGCGTGTCGATGAACGTGATGATGGGCTTGCCGAACTTGGCCGCGAACTGCATCAGCCGGAGGGCCTTGCGATAGCCCTCGGGATGCGGCATCCCGAAGTTGCGCGCGATGTTCTCGCGGGTGTCGCGGCCCTTCTGGTGGCCGATCAGCACCACCGGCTCGCCGTCGAAGGTGGCGAGGCCGCCCACGATCGCCTTGTCGTCGCCGAACACGCGGTCGCCGTGCAGCTCGACCCAGTCCTCCAGCAGCAGGTTGACGAGGTCGAGGGTGTGCGGGCGCTTGGGGTGCCGGGCGATCTGGGCGCGCTGCCAGGCGGTCAGGCCCGCGTAGACGCGCTGCTGCTGGCGGGCGAGCCGCTCCTCGAGCTTCGCGATCTCGTCGCGCGCCTCGAGCGGCTCTTCCGAGGCACGCAGCTCCGCGATCCGATTCTCGAGCTCGAGGAGCGGCTTCTCGAACTCAAGCTCGTCCGGCATACTCCACGAGTATACTGCCCGCTCCGAGCAGCCCTTCCACTTTCGACACCAGGTCCGCGGCCGGATCCACCGCGAGCTCCTTGATCCGCAGCACCACCTCCTGCTCGGGCAGCAGCACGTGGAGGAACAGCGGCGTGCGGCCCTCGTGCTCGCGGCAGACCGCCTTCACCGAGGCGAGCAGCTCCGGCAAGGCCTCCGCGGCCGCGCTCACCCGGATGCGGCAGGCGTGCGCGGAGGCGCCCCCGTTTCCGGCTCCATTGCCGTGGCCGTTGCCGGCCGGGGCCAGATTGCCCATCGCGTCCTCCAGGGGCTTGATCTCTTCCGCGAGCACGACGCGGCCCTTGTCGCTGTCGTCCGCGCGGCCGCGCACGATGACCGGGCCCTTGTGCCGGAGCGCTCCCGCGCAGCTCCGGTAGGGCTCGGGGAAGATCGTCAGGGGGGTGCTGCCGTCGACCAGCTCGAGCGTGGCGAAGGCCATCCGGTTGCCGCTCTTGGTCGTGCTCTCGCTGAACGCGCTCACCTGCCCCAGCAGGAGCACGCGCGCTCCGGTCGAGCGGGCGGCCAGGTCGGCGGCGCTGAGCGCGCCGATGCGGCGCGCCATCTCCCGGTACTGCTCGAGGGGATGGCCCGAGAGGTAGAAACCCAGCACCTCCCGCTCGTAGGCCAGCATCTCCTCCTGCGGCCACTCGGGCACCGCCGCCGCGACCGGCGCGGCCGGCTTGGCGCCGCCGCCGCCCGGCATGTCGAAGAGCGAGACCTGCCCTTCCTCGCGGTCGCGCTGCTGGCGCTGGCCGCTGTCCATCGCCTGGTCCAGCCCGGCGAGGAGCCCGGCCCGCGTGCTCCCGAGCGAATCGAACGCCCCCGCCTTGATCAGGCACTCCACGACCCGGCGGTTGACCAGGCGCAGGTCGACGCGGGCGCAGAAGTCGTCGAGGGTGCCGAAGCGGCCGTCCGCCTCGCGGGTCCGCACGATCGACTCGATCGCGGTGGCGCCCACGTTCTTGATCGCGGCCAGCCCGAAGTGGATCGCCTCCCCCGCCACCGTGAAGTCGGAGCGGGAGACGTTGACGTCGGGCGGCTCCACGCGCAGGCCCATCGCGCGCGTCTCCTCCACGTAGAGGACGATCTTGTCCGTCTTCTCCATTTCCGATGTCAGCAGCGCGGCCATGAACTCGGTCGGGTAGTTCGCCTTGAGGTACGCGGTCTGGTACGCGACGACGCCGTAGCACGCGGCGTGCGAGTTGTGGACCGCGATGCCGTTGGCGATGAAGCTGGCGGCCCCCGGCACCTCGAAATCGTAGGTCGCCTCCTCGCCCTCGAGGATGAACGCCCGACGACGAGACCATCCGATCGGCGACTCGGCGAGCGCGTACAGACTCGGGGAGTCGAGCCGCTCAGCGAGAAATCTCACCGTGTCACGACGGATCCCCCGCTTACGCCCGTCCGAGAACAGCAATCGGTAGGAGATCCCGAGAGTCTTGCAGCCTCCTCGCAAACTGGAGTACGCCTTCGCGATGGCCTCTCGGATAGGCGCAAGGGCCAGCGGCGTGGGGACAATGTCTACCGTGCCTCGGGCCAGAAGCTTTGGTCCATCGGTGGAGTCGCGCGTCAGCGCGCTCAACTCTTCGCGCTTGCGGCCCACGAGATGTGACCCGACCATCTGCTCGAACCGTCGAAACGCGATTTGCCCACCCAGGAGGTTGACGGTGAAGCCCGGTCGGCGCATTCCGCGATAGGCAAACTGCTTCCGGTGAATCGTCGACGATAGGCCGAGCTTCAGTAGCAGGCGCCGCACATCCTCGGCGAGGCCCACCGAAGAGGTTGCATAGAAGATCGAGCGGGTACCCCGGTGGATACAACCATCTCCTTGAAAGAGCTTGGCCACGAGAACCGCGATGGCACGAAGGTCCCAGTCCGCTACCAGCGCCGGTACCCGTTTGTCTAGCGCCCCCTTGCTCTTCAGGCCACAGGCCTCGAAGAGGAACCGAACGGCCCCGGCCGGCCGGCGCCGGTCAGCCCGCACCGGGCGCACTGACGACGCCTTGGGCGCAGGGCGATGCTCGATACGGGGCACCGTGTTCTCGAAAAGGGCAAGCGATTCTGCCATGTCGGCCAGCTCGTCGGCAGAAGACGAATACAGGTAGAAGTGCCCCGGATAGTTGAGCGAGCCTTCCGACAGCGCGTAGCCGAGGAGTGCCGGCAGATGATCCGGAACCGTCTGCGATCCGCACGGTAGCTCGCGGGCAACCGCCACGAAGTCATCGGCACCCAGATCCTCGGCGTTCACCCAGCCACGCTGCGTGAAGATCGGGTGGTCGGGCGTGCAGCGCACCGACATCCCATTCGCCAGCCGCAGCCGGCCGACCGGCCGCACGCCGCTGGGGCGGACCGCGCGGGCCCGGTATGGGCCGTCCTTGGTCAGAACCAAGTCGCCCGGCCGCACCTCCGTGATGGGTTTCTGGGTCCCGTCCGCCATCTCGATGCGAGTGTCGGCGGTCAGGCACTTGTTGAAGCCGTAGCCCGCGAACTTCTCGATGAGGTCCCAGATGCGCTCGGCCTTCTTGGCGTCGATCTTGTTGGCCTTGCAGCCCGAGATGAACTTCTCGCGCTGGGTGGCCATCAGCTCGCGGTCCTTCTTCCCCATCGCCTTGCGGAGGGTGTCGGCCTCGCCGAGCGAGAAGCCGGCCAGGTCCGCGGCGAGCCGCATGACCTGCTCCTGGTAGACCATGATCCCGTAGGTCTCCTGGAGGACCTGCTCCATCAGCGGATGCTCGTAGGCGATGGCCGCGCGACCGTGCTTGCGGTTGACGAAGTCCTCGATCAGGTCCATCGGGCCCGGACGGTACAGGGCCACCATCGCGATGATGTCCTCGATACGCTGGGGCTTGAGGCGCTTGAGCGCGTCCCGCATGCCCGCGGACTCCAGCTGGAACACCCCGAAGGTGCGGGCCTCGGTGAGGAGCTGGTAGGTCTTGCCGTCGTCCAGCGGCAGGGCGTCGCCGTCGAGCGCGATCCCGCGCGACTCCTTGACCAGGCGCAGGGCGTCCGAGATCACGGTGAGGGTCTTGAGCCCGAGGAAATCCATCTTGAGCAGGCCGAGCTTCTCGATGGGCCCCATCGCGTAGCCGGTGATGAGCTCGGGCCGCTTGGGGTCCTTGTAGAGCGGCACCCGCTCCATCAGCGGCTCGTCCGAGATGACCACCGCGGAGGCGTGCACCGAGGCGTGCCGGGTGCAGCCCTCGAGCGCGCGGGCCACCCCCCACATCTCCCCCACCCGCTGGTCGCGCTTGACCTGCTCGGCGAGCGGCGGCGCCTTCTCGAGCGCCTCGTCGAGCGAGATGTTGAGGGGGAAGCCGGGCACCAGCTTGGCGATGCGGTCCGCCTCGCCGTAGGAGAAGCCGAGCACGCGGGCCACGTCGCGGATGACCGCCTTGGCCCCCATGGTCCCGAACGTGATGATGTGGGCCACCCGGTCCGACCCGTAGCGGTCGACCACGTAGCGGATGACCTCGTCGCGGCGGTCGTCCGCGAAGTCGATGTCCATGTCCGGCATCGAGATCCGCTCGGGGTTGAGGAAGCGCTCGAAGATCAGCCCGTAGCGGATCGGGTCCACGTTGGTGATGCCGAGGCAGTAGGCCACCAGCGAGCCCGCCGAGGAGCCGCGGCCCGGCCCCACCGCGATGCCCTGGCGCCGGGCGTAGCTGATGAAGTCCCAGACCACCAGGAAGTAGCCGGAGAAGCCCATCTTGGAGACCACGCCCAGCTCGTAGCGGAGCCGCTCGACCACCGCGTCGGCCGGGGAGGAGCCGTAGCGCCAC
>WNFK01233695.1_pt3 | contig 18112 bp, 17 predicted proteins | sample 5400281 | NCBI WGS metagenome assembly WNFK01 (sample SAMN13153350, study PRJNA577476) | soil metagenome | isolation source: 20 cm soil on Douglas fir-dominated hillslope | place: USA:California | collected 2013-09-17 | reverse complement strand
CCGCTCGACGACTACCTGCGCGAGAACGACATCGTGGGCATCCAGGGGATCGACACCCGCGCGCTCACCCGTCACCTGCGCGACCACGGCGCGCAGGTGGGCATCATCTCGACCGAGGAACGGGACGGCGCGCGCCTCGCCGAGCGGGCCCGCGCCCTGCCCGGATTGCTCGGCCGCGACCTGGTCACCGAGGTGAGCGTGGACGCTCCCCACGGCTGGACCGAGGGCCCCTGGGAGCTGGCGCGCGGCTACACGCGGCCCGCGACCGCGCGCTTCCGGGTCGTCGCCTTCGACTCCGGGATCAAGCAGAACATCCTTCGCTGCCTGGCCGGGCTCGGCTGCGACGTCCAGGTGGTGCCCGCCGACACCAGCGCCGCCGCGGTGCTCGAGCGGAAGCCCCACGGCATCTTCCTCTCCAACGGCCCGGGCGATCCGGAGGCGGTGCCCTACCTGGTGGAGACGGTGCGCGGGCTCGTCGGGAAGGCGCCGATCTTCGGCATCTGCCTCGGCAACCAGATCCTGGGGCTCGCCCTCGGCGGCAGCACGTACAAGCTCAAGTTCGGCCATCACGGCGGCAACCACCCGGTCAAGGACCTCGAGACCGGCCGGGTGGAGATCACCGCCCAGAACCACGGCTTCGCGGTGGATCCGCGATCGGTGGAGAGGCTCGGGCTGGTGGAGACGCACGTCAACCTCAACGACGGCACCTCGGAGGGCATGCGGCACCGCGAGCTGCCGATCTTCTCGGTGCAGTACCACCCGGAGGCCTCGCCGGGCCCGCACGACGCGCACTACCTGTTCCGTCGTTTCGTCGACCTCATGACGAAGGGAGCGTGAGCCATGCCCAAGTACCTCATCGCCTACCGCAAGACGGAGGAATCGGGCCAGAAGCCGGAGTGGGCGGTCTTCACGACCGACAGCGAGCTCAGCCTCGAAGCGCACGCGGTCAAGGAGCGCGTCGAGAAGCGCATGAGCGTGCTCGGCGAGAAGCTCTGGGGCAACGGCGAGGCGCTCTGGATCGGCAACGGGCGCCTCGACGACGTGCTCTACCGGCGTGACGAGGCCGCGCCGGAGATGTCGATCGTCTACGGGTCGATCGACGCCTAGGAGCCCCCATGCCGAAGCGGACCGACCTGCGCAAGATCCTCCTCATCGGCTCCGGGCCGATCGTCATCGGCCAGGCGTGCGAGTTCGACTACTCGGGCACCCAGGCCTGCAAGGCTCTGCGCGAGGAGGGCTTCGAGGTCGTGCTGGTGAACAGCAACCCGGCCACCATCATGACCGATCCCGAGATGGCCGACCGCACCTACATCGAGCCGCTCACCCCCGAGTACGTGGCCAAGGTGATCGAGCGCGAGCGCCCCGACGCGATGCTGCCGACGGTGGGCGGGCAGACCGGGCTCAACCTGGCGGTGGCCCTCGCGGAGGACGGCACGCTCGACCGCTACGGGGTCGAGCTGATCGGGGCCAAGCTGCCCGCGATCAAGACCGCGGAGGACCGCAACCTCTTCGGCGCCGCGATGGAGCGCATCGGGCTCGCGATGCCCCTGGGCTTCTACGCGTCGAGCCCGGAGGACGCCCTCGCCGGCATGCGGCAGCGGCGGATGCAGTTCCCGCTCATCATCCGGCCCTCCTTCACCCTGGGCGGCACCGGAGGCTCGGTCGCCTATCACCCGGAGGAGCTCGAGGCCGCGATCAAGTGGGGGCTCCAGCAGAGCCCGCTCCAGCAGGTGCTGGTCGAGGAGTCGGTGATCGGGTGGAAGGAGTTCGAGCTGGAGGTGATGCGTGACCTGAAGGACAACGTGGTCATCGTCTGCTCGATCGAGAACTTCGATCCGATGGGGGTGCACACCGGCGACTCGATCACGGTGGCGCCGGCCCAGACCCTCACCGACAAGGAGTACCAGCTCATGCGCGACGCCTCCCTCGCGATCATCCGCGAGATCGGCGTCGAGACCGGCGGCTCCAACATCCAGTTCGGGATCAACCCGTCGGACGGCCGCATGGTGGTGATCGAGATGAACCCGCGGGTGTCGCGGTCGTCCGCGCTCGCCTCCAAGGCCACCGGCTTCCCGATCGCCAAGATCGCGGCCAAGCTCGCGGTGGGCTACACCCTGGACGAGCTGCGCAACGACATCACCCGCGAGACGCCCGCGTCGTTCGAGCCCGCCATCGACTACTGCGTGGTGAAGATCCCGCGCTGGGCCTTCGAGAAGTTCCCCGAGGCGGACCAGACCCTGACCACCCAGATGAAGTCGGTGGGCGAGGTCATGGCGATCGGCCGCACCTTCAAGGAGGCGCTCCAGAAGGCGGTGCGCTCGCTGGAGCAGGACCGCTGGGGGCTCACCCTGGACCGGCCGGTCGCCGACCTCGACGAGCTGCGCCAGAAGATCCGCATCCCGAACGCGGACCGCGTCTTCGCCATCGGCGAGGCCTACCGCCGCGGGCTCGGCACCCGCGAGCTCCACGAGCTGTCCGCGATCGACCCGTGGTTCCTCGACAACATCCGGCAGATCGTGGAGTACGAGACCACGATCGCCGCGGCGGGCCTGGGCGATCCCGACGTCCTGCGCCGGGCCAAGCAGGTGGGATTTTCCGACAAGCGCATTGGACAGCTGACCGGAGCCACGGAGGGTGAGGTCCGGCACGCCAGGGTTCAAGCCGGCATCAAACCCGTCTACAAAATGGTCGACACCTGCGCAGCCGAGTTCGTGGCCCACACCCCCTACCTCTACTCGACCTACGAGGAGGAGGACGAGGCCCCGCCCACGCCCCGCGAGAAGGTGGTGATCCTCGGCAGCGGGCCCAACCGCATCGGCCAGGGCATCGAGTTCGACTACGCGTGCGTGCACGCCGCCTTCGCGCTGCGGGAGGCGGGCGTGGAAGCGATCATGGTCAACTGCAACCCGGAGACGGTGTCGACCGACTACGACACCTCCGACCGCCTCTACTTCGAGCCGCTCACGTTCGAGGACGTGATGAGCATCGTGGAGCGCGAGCAGCCCCGCGGGGTGATCGTGCAGTTCGGCGGGCAGACCCCGCTCAAGCTGGTGGTGTCGCTCGAGCAGGCCGGGGTGCCGATCCTCGGCACGCCGCCCGACGCCATCGACCGCGCGGAGGACCGCCGCCGATTCTCCGACCTCCTCGACCGGCTGGGGCTCGCCCAGGCCCCCGGCTCGACCGCGCGCTCGTTCGAGGAGGCGGCGCGGATCGCGGCCACCATCGGCTATCCGGTGCTGGTGCGGCCCTCCTACGTCCTGGGCGGGCGCGCCATGCAGATCGTCTACGACGAGACCGACCTGCAGGCCTACATGACGGAGGCGGTGCGGGTCAGCCCGGAGCACCCGATCCTGGTCGACAAGTTCCTCGAGGACGCGCTCGAGATCGACGTGGACGCCATCGCGGACGGCCAGCGGGTGGTGGTGGGCGGGGTCATGGAGCACGTGGAGAAGGCGGGCGTCCACTCGGGCGACTCCGCCTGCGCGCTGCCGCCCTACTCGCTGGGCGACGACCAGATCGAGCGCATCCAGGCCCAGACCCGTGCGCTGGCCCGCGAGCTGGGGGTGATCGGCCTGCTCAACATCCAGTTCGCGATCAAGAACGAGCAGGTCTTCGTGCTCGAGGTCAACCCGCGCGCCTCCCGCACGGTGCCCTTCGTCTCCAAGGCGATCGGAGTGCCGCTCGCCAAGCTGGCCACCCGGGTCATGCTCGGGTCGACGCTGGCCTCGCTCGGCTTCACCGAGGAGCGCGAGGTCGCGCACATCGCGGTGAAGGAGGCGGTGTTCCCGTTCATCAAGTTCCCCGGCGTCGACACCATCCTGGGTCCGGAGATGAAGTCGACCGGCGAGGTGATGGGCATCGACTACGACTTCCGGAAGGCCTACGTGAAGTCGCAGCTCTCGGCCGGCTCGCCCCTGCCCACCTCCGGCAAGGTCTTCCTCTCGGTGAAGAACCGCGACAAGCGCGCGGTGCTGCAGATCGCCAAGCGGCTGGCCGAGATGGGCTTCAGCCTGGTGGCCACCGTCGGCACCGCCAAGCTCCTGCAGCGGCAGGGCATGACGGTGGAGGTCGTGCACAAGGTCAACGAGAACTACCGGCCCAACATCGTCGACCTCATGAAGCGCGGCGAGATCGCGCTCGTGTTCAACACCCCGGAGGACGGACGGGCCCGCCGCGACTCCTACCTGATCCGCCGGAGCGCGGTGACCCTGAACATCTCCTACTACACCACGGTCGACGGAGCCCAGGCCGCCATCGGCGGCATCGAGGCGCTGCTCAAGGGCGAGATCTCCGTCAAGCCACTCCAGGAGTACTACCATCCGCTCCCTCGCGGGGAGCGGGCCGGCTGAGGCCCCCATGCATCCGCCCACCCACGCCAAGGACCGCCTGATCGTCGCGCTCGACGTGGAGACCCTGGTCGACGCCGAGCGGATGGTCGACCGCCTCGAGGGGCTGGCCACCCGCTTCAAGATCGGCTCGCAGCTCTTCACCGCGGCCGGGCCCGGCGCGGTCGAGACCATCCAGAAGCGGGGCGCCGAGGTCTTCCTCGACCTCAAGTTCCACGACATCCCCAACACGGTGGCGGGCGCCGCGCGCGAGGCGACCCGCATGGGCGTGCTGATGTTCAACGTCCACGCCTCCGGCGGGCGCGCCATGATGACGGCCGCGGCCGAGGGGGCCGCGACCGCGGCCCGGGAGCTGGGCGGCCGGCGGCCGATCGTCCTCGCGGTCACCGTGCTCACGAGCCTCGACCGGGCCGCGCTCGGCCGCGAGCTCGGGGTGGCCGACTCGGTCGAGGGCCACGTGCTCCACCTGGCCGCCCTCGCCGCCGCGGCGGGACTGGACGGCTGCGTGGCGTCGCCCAACGAGATCGGCGCGCTCCGGACCAGCCGTGGCGCGGGCTGGGTGATCGTGACGCCGGGCGTGCGGCCGGCGGGCAGCGCGGTGGGCGACCAGTCCCGCATCGCCACGCCGGGGGCGGCTGCGGCCGCCGGTGCGCACTACCTGGTAGTCGGGCGGCCGATCACCGCCGCGCCCGACCCGGCCCGCGCCGCGGAGGCGGTGTTACGGGAGATGAGCGCATGAGCGCAGCCGTCGGGCTGCAGGAGATGGGCGCATGAGCGCCGACGCCGCACCACCGGCCCTCATCCGGCGGCTCTTCGAGATCGGTGCGATCCGCTTCGGCGAGTTCACCCTCAAGTCCGGCATCGTCTCGCCCTTCTACATCGACCTCCGCGTGGTCATCTCCTTCCCCGACGTCCTCGAGCAGATCGGCGCCCTCATGGCCGCGCTGGTGCGCCGCTGCGGGGGCGACCGGGTGGGCGGCATCCCCTATGCGGGGCTGCCCCTGGCGGTCGCGGCCAGCCTGGCCGGGCGCGTCCCGCTCATCTACCCGCGGCGCGAGGAGAAGGGCTACGGCACCCGGAAGCGCATCGAGGGGCAGTTCAAGCCCGGCGAGCGCGTGGTGCTCATCGACGACATCATCACGGACGGGGCGAGCAAGCTCGAGGCGATCGCCCCGCTCGAGGAGGCGGGCCTGGTGGTCCGGGACCTCGTCATCCTGGTGGATCGCGAGCAGGGCGGCCGCGAGCTGCTGGCCGCGCGCGGCTACACGCTGCACGCGGTGCTCACCATCTCCCAGTGCTTCGACGAGGGAGAGCGGGCCTCACTGGCCCCGGTGGCCCTGATCCGCCAGTCGCGGGAGTTCCTCCAGGCCACCCGGTTCGCCTGATGCCGGCGGCGAGCGACGGCCCGGGCGAGATCCTCGTCGAGCGCGAGGCGATCCACGCCGACGTCGCCCGGCTGGCGGCCCAGATCTCGGCCGACTACGAGGGCCGGCCGGTGCACCTGATCGGGGTGCTCAAGGGCTCCGCCGTCTTCCTCTCCGATCTCATGCGGGCGATCACGGTCCCGGTCACGGTGGACTTCATCTCGGTGGGGGCCTACGGCCCCACCATCACCCCCTCGGGCGTGGTGCGCATCCGGAAGGACCTGGACGAGCCGATCGAGGGCCGCGACATCGTGGTGGTCGAAGGCATCTGCGCGAGCGGGCGCACCCTGGCCTATCTCCTGCGCAACTTCCAGACCCGGAACCCGGCCTCGATCCGGGTCTGCACGCTGCTGGCCAAGCAGTGCGCCCGGGCCCAGGAGCTGACCCTGCACTACGTGGGCCGCGAGATCCCGGACGTGTTCGTGGTCGGCTACGGCCTCGACCGGGACGAGCGCTTCCGCAACCTGCCCCACGTCTCCCGCCTCGCCTAGACCCTTCCGTAGGTCACCGGTGGTTTGGCGCACTTGCGGTATGCTTTCCTGGTGAGACTCCGACGTCCACTCCACGCGGCGGCCGGGCTCCTGGCCACCGTCGCGCTCTCGATCGTGCTCGCCGGGTGCGAGAGCGGCGGCATCTCCCGCACCGTTCACATCGCGGAGCGGCCGATCTGGACCGCGGGCAACTCGTGGACCTACCGGGGGCGCGGCCCGAACGGGGCGTACACGATCACCCGGAAGGTGCTGAGCGAGGGGATCTTCGAGGGCCGCGACTGCTACCAGGTCGAGGCGGGTGACGCCCGCTACTGGTACACCAAGCAGCTCGGCTACCTGGCCCGGACGAGCGGAGACAAGACGGTGCGCCTGGCCGCGCCGCCCGAGGACTGGCAGTGGCCGCTCCAGGTCGGCAAGCAGTGGTCGTCCACCGTGACGTGGACGGACAAGGGCGAGCAGGAGCGGACCTTCGTGCTGACCGGGGTGTGGATGGTGGAGACCTACGAGGAGGTCAAGACCCCGGCCGGGACGTTCAAGGCCTTCAAGGTCTCCCGCCGCGAGGTCGAGAGCGGGGCCTCCCAGGAGTTCTGGTACAGCCCGGAAGCCAGGGGCTGGGTCAAGATCCGCGGCACCAACACCGCCGACGGGAACTACGAGGAAGAGCTGACCGCCTACACCGCGCGCTGATCCTCAGCGCTGTCGGTTCTCGGGCCGCCACCGCAGCAGGCGCGCCTCGAGCTGCTTGATCCCCAGCGCCATCACGATGCCGATCGCCCCCAGCACGAAGAGCGCCACCATCATGTCCGCCGCGTTGAGGGTGCCGAGCGACTGGATGATCAGGTAGCCGAGTCCGCCCCCCGATTCGCCTCCGATGAACTCGCCCACCACCACCCCGATGAGGGCGAATGAGATGGAGGGGGTCAGCGACGCGAATGTCCAGGCGAGCGCGGAGGGCACGATCACGCTGGTCATGATCTGGCGCTCGGAGGCGCCCAGGAAGCGAGCGGAGTGGATGAGGTCGGCGTCGACGCTGCGCGCGCCCTGGAAGGTGTTGAAGAAGACGATGAAGAACACGATGCTCCAGGCCAGCACGATCTTGGCGAGCAGGCCGAAGCCGAAGATCATCGTGATGAGCGGCACCAGCGCGATGCGCGGCAGCGAGTTGAAGGCCACGATGTAGGGCTGGAACACGCGGGCCAGCCGGTCGCTGCGCCCGAGCACCAGGCCCGCCACGAAGCCGGTGGAGACGCCGGCGAGGAAACCCCACACGGTGGATTGCACGGTGGAGAGCGCCATCTGCCAGATGGTGAGCCGCACCCGGGGCGACATCAGGTAGACGAACCGCTCCGCGATCGCGGACGGCCGGCTGATGAAGAACGGATCGATCCAGTAGAGCCCCGGCGTCCTCGACACCGCCTTGATCCCGGTCAGGTACTGCCAGCCGACCAGCACCACCGCCAGGATCAGCACCTGCCAGGCCAGGACGCGGAGGCGGTCTTTTGTCATGTACACCCGTTTTCTGCTTCCAGACGAACCCGCCCCTTGTTCGGCTGCGGGGGCCCAGACATGGCCCCCGCACTCCCCCAGCCCGCGGACAGCCCGCGCGCGCCGCACGGCCCGTGCGCGGCGGACTGCCCGCGCGGCGGTCGACCCGCGGGGCTCCGCCTGATCATGCGGGCACCGGCCGGAACTCCTCGCCGAGCGCGTGCCAGATCTCGGAGTACTCCCGGGAGTACTCCGCGGTCTCGCGCAGGCGGATCACGTCGCGGGGGCGCGGCAGGTTCACGTCGTAGAGGAGCTTGATGCGCCCGGGGCGGCGGGTCATCACCACGATGCGGTCGGCCAGGGTGATGGCCTCGGAGAGATCGTGGGTGACGAAGATCACGGTCTGCCGCTTGGCCTGCCAGATCGCGAGCAGCTCGGCGTGGAGGTTCAGCTTGGTGTGGGTGTCGAGCGCGCCGAAGGGCTCGTCCATCAGCAAGATCTCGGGATCGACCACCAGCGACCGCATCAGGGCCACGCGCTGCCGCATGCCGCCGGAGAGCGTGGCCGGGAACGCGTCCTCGAAGCCCTGCAGCCCGGCCAGCGCGATGGCCTCGCGCACCCGCGCCGCGCGCGCGGCGGGCGGCACGTTGCGGTACTCGAGGCCGAGCGCGATGTTGCGCTCGACGGTCCGCCAGGGGAAGACGGTGTCCTTCTGGAAGACGTAGCCCACCTGGGGCGGAGGAGCGCCGGCGACCCGCAGGCCGTCCACCACGATCTCGCCGCCCGACGGCGCGACGAGCCCGCCGATCATGTTGAGGATGGTGGACTTCCCGCACCCGGACGGCCCCACGATGGCCACGAACTCGCTCTCGTGGACGTCGAAGGACACCGGAGAGACGGCGGGGACCTCACGAGGACCCTGGCCGAAGGTCTTCGAGAGGTCCCGGATCGAGACGCGAGCGCGCGGCGCCACTGCCGCCGGCTTACTTGTACCGCGCCTGCGCCTTCTTGACGAAGCTCATGTCCACCGCCTGCTTGTACGGGATCGGCTTCTCGACCGCGGTGGGCACCCACACCTTCATGCCTCGCTCGTAGTCCTTCTCCTCGATTACGAAGTCCCAGTCGAAGATGGTCCGGTAGTAGCGGACGGAGTCGAGCACCACCTCGCGCTTGAACGTGTCCATGTAGGGCTTCCAGAGCAGATCCGTCACCTCGTCGTCCTTCGCCTTGCGGATCCACTGCTGCGCGCGATAGTTCGCGTTGACGTAGGCCTGCACGAGGTCGGGCGACTTCTCGATGGTCTCCTTCAGCACGTAGCCCACCGTGACCGGGATGGGCCCGCCGAAGACCCGGTTCCACGCCTTCTCGTCCTGGATGTCGTAGAGCGGCTTGCCGAAGCCCTCGTCGACCGCGGCCGACTGCCACTCGGGCACCGCCATGATCGCGTCGAACTTGCCCGCCTTGAGCCCGCCGAGCATGGTGGTCGAGGCCCCGCCCCCGACCCACTCGACGTGGTCGTTGACCGGGCGGCCGTCTGGCCCCTTGATGTTCTGGAGCACGTAGACCCCGTAGACGTAGGTGCCGGAGCCGATCGCGGTCGCGGCGACCACCGCCTTGCGTCCGACCAGCTTGCCGTCGGCGAGGGCCTCCACCGTCTTGACCCCCTTGTCCCACAGCTCCTTGCGCACCACGACGTTGGCGTAGGAGCAGCGGGTGTCGGTGGCGAAGATCATGAGGGCGTCCTTGCCCTTCTCGGTGATCTTGAGCGGGTGATTCGAATCGCCCAGGGCGAACTGCACCTGTCCCGCGGCGAGGGCCTGGACGACCTTGGCCCCCCCACCCGGGACGACGAAGTCCGGCGTCCGGACCCCCTCCTCCTCGAAGAACTTCTTCTGCGCCGCGACCAGGTGCTGGCCGTACACGAAGGTCGACACGCTGTGGGAGGCCGTGATGGCCTTGAGGCCCTGGGCGCGGGCCACCCGCGCCCAGGGCGTGGCGACCGCGGTGACCCCACCCGTGAGCCCCACCAGCTTGAGGAAATCCCGGCGCCTCATGCGAGGCATGCTACCGCCGGTCGGCCGGGACTGTCAACGCCGGATTGGCCCAAAGACGTTGACAGATAAGGTTTTTTAGGCTATCGTTCGGGCGATGCCTGCGCCGGAGTCCCCCCTCATCCCGAGCCGTCCGAGGCGCTCATGATCCGCAGCATGACCGGGTACGGGCGGGCGGAATCCACCGGCACGCGCACCATTCTCACCGTCGAGTGCAAGTCGGTCAATCACCGCCACCTCGACGTGTCCCTCAAGCTGCCGCGGGTCCTGACCTCGTTCGAGGCGGACGCGCGCCGGATGATCCAGGCCGCGGTGCAGCGCGGCCGCGTCGACGTGAGCGCGGCGGTGACGACGGCCGAGGGCACGGTGCTGAACCCGCTCAGTGTCAACATCGCGCAGGGCCGGGAGTACGCCGACGCCGCGCGCCGGCTGGCCGACGCCCTCGACCTGTCCGACGGGCCCTCCCTCGGCTGGGTGATGGGGCAGCCCGGGGTGCTCACCCGGGAGGAGCAGGTCCCGCTCTCCGCGGAAGAGGCCTGGCCGCTACTCGAGAAGGCGCTGGGCGGGGCGCTCGCCCTCATGGTGGAGCGCCGTGAGACCGAGGGCGCCTCGCTCGCGGAGGAGCTGGGCGGGCTCCGGGAGGCCCTCGCGGGCCAGGTCGAGACGGTCGCCCGGCGCGCCCCCGCGGCGGTGGAGCGTCGCACCGCGCGACTGCGCGAGCGGATGCAGACGATGCTGGGCGACGCGCAGATGGACCCGGCTCGCCTGGCCACCGAGGTCGCGGTGTGGGCCGATCGGACCGACGTCAGCGAGGAGCTGACGCGGCTGCGGGCGCACCTCGCCCAGCTCGCCGCGCTGCTGGCCGGCGACGAGCCGGTGGGGCGGACGCTCGACTTCCTGATCCAGGAGATCAACCGGGAGGTGAACACGGTCGGCTCCAAGGCGGACGACCTGGAGATCTCCCAGACCGTCATCGCGGCAAAGGCCACCCTCGAGAAGATGCGCGAGCAGGTGCAGAACATAGAATGATGCAGGAGTGATGCAGCTCATCAAACGCCGCGGCACGCTGGTGGTCGTCTCGGCCCCGTCGGGGGCGGGCAAGACCACGCTCTGCCACGAAGTGCGCACGCTCGTGCCCGATCTCTACTACTCGGTCTCCTACACCACCCGCTCGCCGCGCCACGACGAGACGAACGGGACCGACTTCTTCTTCGTGACCGAGGGCGCGTTCACCGCGATGCGGGCGCGCGACGAGTTCGCGGAGTGGGCCGAGGTGCACGGCCACCTCTACGGCACACCGGCCAACGCGCTCGAGAGCGCGCTCGGCCGGGGCCTCGACGTGCTCCTCGACATCGACACCCACGGCGCCCGTCAGCTCCGCCAGCGTTACCCGGAGGCGGTCTCGGTATTCATCATGGCCCCGTCCATGGCCGAGCTGGAGGCGCGCCTGCGCGAGCGCAATACCTGATCATCAACCGTGACGTGAAGGACGCGGTGGACCAGCTCGCGACCATCATCCAGGCCGAGCGCTGCCGCACGAGCCGATTGACCCTGCGTTTCCCCGACATGGAGGTGCCGGCGTGATGTCGTTCCCATCCCTCGAGAAGTCGCTCGACAATGTGTCCAATCGCTACATGCTGGTGGTGCTCGCCGCCAAGCGCGCCCGCCAGCTCAACCGGGGCGCCAAGGCCCAGGTCGACACCCGGCACAAGAAGCCCACCAGCACCGCGCTCGAAGAGATCGCCGAAGCCCGCGTCGGCTACCGCGTAAAGGAAGAAGACACCCCAAAGCTCTGAAGGCAACACCCAAGACGGGTGTCCGCAACTGGGGGAGTGCGGGGGCCATTTCTAGGCCCCCGCAGCTGAAAGGCTTAAAGACTTAAACGACTGACAGCAAGAACGGCTGACAGCACGAACGAAAGACAGCACAGCAACCCATGAGCCTAAACGACAAAGACCTGATCCTCGGCGTCACCGGCAGCATCGCCGCCTACAAGGCGGTCTACCTGCTGCGCGAGCTCACCCGGCTCGGGGCGCGGGTCACCGTGGTCACCACCGCCCACGCCGATCGGTTCATCGGCCCGTTGACCTTCCGGACGCTCTCCGGCCGCCCAGTGCTCTCCGATCTCTTCGATCCGCAGAGCCCGGAGGCGGTCGAGCACGTGGCCCTGGCCGAGCGCGCCCACGCCCTCGTGGTCGCCCCCGCCACCGCCAATCTCCTGGCGCGCGCCGCTCACGGCCTCGCCGACGACTTCCTGACCACGCTGCTGCTCGCCGCGCGGTGTCCGGTGCTGATGGCCCCCGCGATGGACGGCGGCATGTGGGATCACGCCGCGGTGACCGCCAACGTCCGCACCCTGCGCGAGCGCGGGGTCACCGTGCTCGAGCCCGACGCGGGCGCGCTCGCCTCCGGCCTCTCCGGGCGCGGGCGCCTGCCGGAGGTCGACACCATCGTGGAGGCGCTCGAGCGCCTGCTCGCCCCGCGGCGCGACCTGGTCGGCGAGCGCCTGCTCGTGACCTCGGGTCCCACCCGCGAGCCCATCGATCCGGTGCGCTACATCTCGAACCGCTCCTCCGGCAAGATGGGCCAGGCGGTGGCGACCGCGGCCCTGCGGCGCGGCGGCGAGGTGACCCTGATCTCGGGGCCCACCGCGCTCACCCCGCCGCCCGGCGCGGTCTACGTGCCGGTGCAGACCGCGGAGGACATGCGCGAGGCCGCGCTCCAGCACCTCGAGCGCGCCACCATCGTCATCAAGGCGGCCGCGGTGGGCGACTATCGCGTCAAGCGGCCGAGCGCGACCAAGATCAAGTCGAAGAAGGACGAGGGGCTCGCGCTGGACCTGGTGGCGAACCCGGACATCCTGCGCGAGCTGGCCGCCCGCAAGGGCCGCGCCTTCCTGGTGGGCTTCGCGGCCGAGACCAACGACGTGCGCGCCAACGCGGCGGCCAAGCTCGAGGCCAAGGGCGTCGATCTCCTCGTCGCCAACGACGTGAGCGTGCAGGGCATCGGCTTCGAGGCCGACGACAACCAGGTGACGCTGCTCGATCGCTGGGGCGGCGTGGCCGACCTTCCCCGGATGAGCAAGCTCGAGGTGGCCGACGCCATCCTCGACCGGGTGCTCGGCCTGCGCGCGGCGCAGCGCGCCGGGACTCCCGACCGCACCGCGCGCTAACCGGATGAGCGACCCGCGGGAGGCCGTGGCCCTGGCCCTGCGCGGGCTCGCCGACACCCTCCGGCACCATCGCGACCTCGGACTCCGCGACCTGACCCTCGCCTCCGTGCCCTTCCCCGATCCGGCCGACGCCCTGCGCGAGCAGGAGCGCGCCCGGCAGGGCTGCCAGCTCTGCAAGCTCTGCAAGAGCCGCACGAACGTGGCCTTCGGCGCAGGCCACGCGCGCGCGCGCCTCATGGTGGTGGGCGAGGGGCCGGGCGAGGAGGAGGACAAGCAGGGCGTGCCTTTCGTGGGGCGCGCGGGCCAGCTCCTCACCAAGATGCTCGCCTCGGTGGGCTTCGATCGCGAGCGCGACTGCTACATCGCCAACGTGGTGAAGTGCCGCCCCGAGCGCAACCGCAACCCGGAGCCGGACGAGGTGGCGGCGTGCAGCCCGTTCCTGATGGCCCAGATCGACACGGTGCGCCCCCACGTGATCCTGGCCCTCGGCAACTTCGCGGCCCAGACCCTGATCGGCACCAAGGAAGGGATCACGCGGCTGCGCGGCAAGACCTACCCCTTCCGGACCGCGGTGCTGGTGCCGACCTTCCATCCCGCGTTCCTGCTGCGCAACCCGGGCCAGGAGTTCAAGCGCATGGCCTGGGACGACCTGAAGCTGGCGCGGCGCGAATACGACGCGCGCGCGAACGACGGTGGGCGGACCAGCGGTTGATCGCGGATATCGTCTTCGATATCCCCATCGACCACGCGTTCTCCTATGCAGTGCCGGCCGGCCTCGACGTCACCCGGGGGCAGCGGGTGAGCGCGCCGCTCCACGGCCGGAGCCGTGTGGGGGTGGTGGTCGGGCTCCGTGAAGGCGACGCGACCGCCCTGAAGCCGCTCCAGCGGGCGGTCGAGCCGGTGCCGCTGCTGTCGGACGCCGCGCTCGAGCTGACGCGCTGGGCCGCGGGCGAGAGCCTCTCCTCGTGGGGCTCCACGCTCCTGTCCCTGCTGCCGCCCCCGCCGCGCCCGTTCGCGGCGGAGACCGTCTCGCCCCCCGCCGATCCGCCTGCGGGCCCCGCGCACGAGCCCGAGCTCTGGGCGGATCATCGCCGGGAGGCCCGGCTCGCCGAGCATCTCGAGCGGGAGACCGGCGCCGCGCTCGTCATCACGCCCGACCGCGAGGCCGCCGCGCGCTGGGCGCGCCGGCTCGACGCGGTCCGCCTCGACAGCGGGGTGCCCGAGCCCGAGCGGCGCCGCGCCTGGTTCGCGGCCTCGCGCGGGCGCAGCCGCGTGGTGGTCGGGACCCGCTCCGCCCTGCTCGCCCCGCTGCCGCCCCCGGCCACGCTGGCGCTGATCGACGAGCACGACCCGGCCCACAAGCCGCCGGGCGCGCCGCGCCTGCACTCGCGCGATCTGCTCCTGCGCCGCGCCGCGCTCGACGGCAGCCGGCTCCTGCTGCTCTCCGCGACGCCGTCGGTGGAGACCTGGTGGCGCGCGCAGGACGGACAGATCACTCGCGCCGAGGCCCCGCCCGGCCCCTGGCCCCAGATCCTGACCGCGGACACCCGCGGCATCCTGCGCAATCACCCGCTCACCCTGCCGCTGACCCGCGCCATCGAGGACAGCACGAAGCAGGGCCGCCGCGCCGCCCTGGTCGTCAGCCGCCGGGCCGCCGCACTCGCCTGCGACGACTGCGGGGCCATCCTCCGCTGCCCGGACTGCGGCGTGCCGCGCGCCCTCTCGCGAGACCGCCGCGAGCTGCGCTGCCCCCTCTGCGCGGGGGCCGACGCCCCGCCCGATCACTGCGCCGAGTGCGGCGGCCACCGCCTGTCGCCCTTCGGCTGGGACGCCGAGCGCGTGCAGACCTCGGTGGTCCGCCGCTTCCCGCGTCTCACCGTCTCGCGGCAGAACCTCGAGGCCCAGGTGGTGATCGGCACGCCGGCGCTGCTGCGCACGCTCCCGACGCGGTCGGTGGGCTGCGTGGGCTTCATCGCCCTGGACGCGATGCTCCGCGTGCCGGACTTCCGGGCCGGCGAGCGCACCTGGGAGCTGCTATGGGCGGCGGCGGAAGCGGTGATGGCCGATGGGCGCGTGATCGTCCAGACCCAGCACCCCGAGCACTACGCGGTCCGGACCGTCCAGGCGCAGGACCGCGCCGCGTTCTACAAGGAGGAGCTGCGCTTCCGGGCCGAGCTGGGCTACCCGCCCTTCCGACGCCTCTGCGAGGTCTCGGCCCGGGCCCGCGAGGACAGCCGGGCGCACGCGCTGGCCGACGAATGCGCGGCGGCCCTGCGCGGCATCCCCGATCTGACGATCTACCCGCCCGCCTCGGCCAGCCCGGCCGGCGCGCGCAACCGCCGCTGGCGATTCGTCGTCAAGGGGCCCGCCGACCTGCCACATCGCCTGGCGCCCGCGCTGGCGCCGCTGCTCGGGAAGCGACGCGGCGCGGCCGGTATGGTAGAAGTAGAGATGGACCCGCAGGCGAATGCCTGAGGTGGCAGCGGTCCAGAGGAGACGCGCCCAGTGGCCCTGCTGACGGTGAAGCTGTACGGCGACCCGGTGCTGCGACAGGTGGCCGCCCCGGTCCGCGAGATCACCCCGGAGATCAAGCGGATCATCGCCGACATGACCGAGACCATGTGGCACCAGGTGGGCATCGGCCTGGCCGCCCCGCAGGTCGGCCTGTCCCACCGCATCATCGTGATGGACGACAGCAAGGGCGGGGTCGAGGCCCTCATCAACCCGGTCATCGAGTCCCGGAGCGGGACCATTCGCGAAGAAGAGGGTTGCCTTTCCCTTCCCGGCATCTTCGCGGACGTGGAGCGGAGCCGGTCGATCACCGTCTCCGCGCTCGACGGGGACGGCAAGCCCTTCTCGTTCGAGGCGACCGGGCTCAAGGCGCGGGTCGTCCAGCACGAGATGGACCACCTGGACGGCGTGCTGTTCATCGACCGCCTGCCGCCGGTCACGCGGGACCGCATCAAGAAGAAGATCCAGAAGGAAGGCTTCCCCAAGGAGACCGCGCACCACGCCTTCGCGCTCTAGCGAGTCGGGGCTGCGCGTCCTGTTCTACGGCACCCCGGCCTTCGCCCTGCCGACCCTCGAGGGCCTGCTCGCACATCACCACGTCGTGGCCGTGATCACCCAGCCCGATCGGCCGGCGGGACGCGGCCGCCCCCTGACCGCCTCGCCGGTGAAGCGCCGCGCGGGCGAGGCCGGCGTGCCGGTCCTCCAGCCGCCACGGCTGCGCGATCCGGGCTGGCTCGAGCGCCTCGCCGAGTACCGAGCCGACGTCGCGGTGGTCGCGGCCTTCGGCCAGATCCTGCCCAAGACCGTCCTCGACGTGCCGGCCCGCGGGTCGATCAACGTCCACGCCTCCATCCTGCCGCGATACCGCGGGGCCGCGCCCATCGCCTGGGCCATCATCCGTGGCGAGACCGAGAGCGGGATCACCACCTTCCAGATGGACCCGGGCATGGATACCGGGGCCATGCTCCTGCGCGAGCCGACCGCGATCGGCCCCGACGAGACCGCGGGCGAGCTGTCGGCGCGCCTGGCCGGGATCGGCGCCCGGCTCCTGCTGCGAACCCTCGGGGAGATCGACACCCTGCCCCGGATCCCGCAGGACGCGGCACAGGCGACCCTGGCTCCCCGGCTCAAGAAGGAAGACGGCTGGCTCCGGCCGGCCGAGCCGGCGCGCGACCTCGTCAACCGGATCCGCGGGTGCAACCCGTGGCCGGGCGCCGCCTTGCTCACGCCGGTGGGCCGCCTCCTGATCTGGCGCGCCACCGCTCTGCCCGGCGTCGCCACTGACCCGCCCGGCACGGTGATCCCCCTCTCCCCCGAGGGGAGAGGGCAGGGTGAGGGGCCCAAAGTCGAGGGGCTCAAAGTCGAGGGGCCCCTCGGCATCGCGACCGGCTCCGGCATCCTCCTCCCGGTCGAGGTGCAGCCGGAAAACCGCAAGGCCATGCCCTGGGCCGACTTCCTCCGCGGCGCGCGCCTCGAGCCGGGCGCCCGCGTGAGCGAGCCCACCCCGTGAGCCCGGTGCTCCGCGCGGGCCCGGTCTCGCAGGCACGCTACGAGGCGCTCCACATCCTGGTGCGGGTGGAGCGCGACCGCGCCTTCGCCGACATCGCGCTCGAGCACGCGCTCGAGCGCGCGCGCCTGGACCCGCGCGACGCCGCGCTCTGCACCGAGATCGTGTTCGGCACGCTCCGCTGGCGTCGCCATCTGGACTGGCGGCTCACCCCGCACCTCAACCGGCCGCTCGCCAAGCTCGACCCCTGGGTGCGGGCGCTCCTGCGGCTCACCGCCTACCAGCTGATCTTCCTCGATCGCGTGCCGCGGTGGGCGGCGGTGGACGAGGCGGTGAGCGTGGCGCGGCTCAAGTCGCGCGTGCCCGGGCCCGCCGAGTTCGTCAACGCGGTGCTGCGCTCTCTCACGCGCGCGCCGGCGCCTCCGCGGACCCCGGCCCTGCCCGTCGAGGCGGCCGCCGTGCGCTGGTCCTTTCCCGACTGGATGGCCGTGCGCTGGATCGCCCGCTACGGAATGGAGGAGGCGGAGCGCCTCATGGCCGCGCTCGACGAGCGCCCGCCGGTGACGATCCGGGCGAATACGCTCCGGATCACCCGCGAGGACCTGGCCGCCCGTCTCCGGGACGAGGAGCTGGCCGAGACCGACCCGACCGCGCTGGCTCCTGAGGGCCTCACGGTGCGCCGCGGGGCGGTCGGCCGCTGGGCCGCCTTCACGGCGGGCTGGTGCACCATCCAGGACGAGGCGTCGATGCTGGTCGCGCGCCTGCTCGATCCGCAGCCCGGGGAGCTGGTGGCGGATACCTGTGCCGCTCCCGGCACCAAGACCACCCACCTGGCCCAGCTCATGGCCAACCGAGGCCGGATCGTGGCCATGGACCCCAACGCGGCCCGGCTACGGCTGCTGACCCAGGCGGCGTCCCGGCTCGGCGTCGAGATCGTCGAGACCCACGCCGGCGGGGTGGCCCCCGTGAGCGGCCGCTGGAAGGGCCGGTGCGACCGGGTGCTGGTGGACGCTCCGTGCTCGAACTTGGGCGTGCTGCGCCGCAACCCGGACGTGAAGTGGAACCGCGAGGAGGCGGATCTCGGGCGCCTGGCCGAGAAGCAGCGAGGCATCCTGGCGGCCGCGG
>WNFK01190128.1_pt1 | contig 18116 bp, 13 predicted proteins | sample 5400281 | NCBI WGS metagenome assembly WNFK01 (sample SAMN13153350, study PRJNA577476) | soil metagenome | isolation source: 20 cm soil on Douglas fir-dominated hillslope | place: USA:California | collected 2013-09-17 | reverse complement strand
CCGCCACGGATTGTTGCGGTCCCGCTCGACGAGGCCCTCGCGCAGCCGCGCCGCGTGCCGCTCGACTCCGACAGCATCGCAACCGCCCGAGACCTGGGTGTCAGCTTCGGCGATTGACACAGGACAGTTGTCGCAATTGCCGGACACGGCAGCGCCGTCCGCGGCATCACGTAACACCCAATCAATTAATGACTTAGACCAGTCCCACAGCCTGGCACGCCTTTTCCTTAAGAGGGGCGCATCCAGGAGGGACAATGAAACGCGTACTCGTTGCCGTTGCTTTGCTGCTCGGTCTTGCTACCGGCCTCGCGCAGGCCCAAACACGGGTCGGCGTCTCGCTGAGTTTTGGTGATCCGTACTTCGGTGGACAAGTCGTGATTGGCCAGCCGTATTACCTCCGATACCCGCATCCTTATTACTACCGCTACCGCCCAACCCGCGTCATTGTCGTCGAACCGCGCTACTACCGCAGACCGCGAGGCGTCGTCGTGCGCCCGCATCGTCGTTACAATCGCGGTTATCACCGGCACTGGTAATCGTCGAATGCGACCGTCACGCCGGCTCGTTGTGTCCGGTTGCATCCTCCTCCTGACGGGATGCATCCCGCTCCACAACGGGCCGGCGGGTTCCGTTCCCGCCCCGCTGCCGCGGGCAAGAACGCGCGTGCCCGTCGTCGGCGTCCCCAAGACGATCGACAACGATGTCGGCGGCACCGTCGCGACGGTGTGAGAACGCCAGCGAGCCCGATGCCCCGTTAGCGCTGGTTATCTTCCGGTGTGCGTACATCCCGCGACCACTTCCTTCCCCCCGACCCCCAGGCATTCCTCGCAGCCGAGCCATCCACCGGACGGGTCATCGTCATCGCTCCGACGCGGGCCGCCTGCGAGACCATCGAGCTCGCCCTTGGGCTGACGCTCGAAACGCTGCTCGAGCGCGAGCACGGCGATGACATTCGCCGCCTGGCGGGAGGTGGCAGGGGGTTTGGTATCGTGGCAGGGACGGGGACGGGGAAGACACTCGCCATCCGCAGCATGGCGGAGACGATCCTCAAGGCACCGCTCAAGGTGGGCGTGGTCAATCGTGAGCGCGAAGCCACACCGGAGACGCCGACTTGGAATGTCGTCATCGTCACGACCGGCATCGCGCGCCGGTGGTTCCAGGATGGCCTCATTACCGCGCGCGATACGCTGGTCGTGGATGAGATTCACCAAACGTCCGCCGAGATGGAGCTGTGCCTGGCGCTGGGGAAGCGTGCCCGCTGCCGGTTCATCTGGCTGTCGGCGACGGTGGATCCGAGCTTCTATGCCGCTTACCTCGCCTCGGCGCAGGTCCTGGAGACGAGGGCGTTCGATCCAGCCAAGGCAGCGCAGGTCAGCGTCCTGGCAGAACAGCCCCTCGAGTTCTTGAACGATCGGTTCATAAAACGCGTCATGCGTGAGCGTCGCGGCGTAGCCGTGTTCGTTCCGACGCGCGCCGAGGTCGAGCAGATCGCCAAGGAGCTCGGCGACCGCTGGCCCAATCTCGCCACCGCGTTCTACCATGGCGGCGAGCCGATTCGGGTGATCCGCCCCTTTCTTGACGGTTTGGTCAAACGTCCATTCCTGCTCGCTATGACCGCGGCAGGACAGTCCGCGCTCAACATCCGCGGCCTGGATACTGTGGTGGTCTACGACGCCCGCTACACGAACGTCGTCGAGCGCGGCAAGAACGTGCTGACGCGCGCCTACCTCGGGGCGAACGAAATTCTACAGATGGCGGGCCGCGTCCACGGCCGCGTAGAGCACGGTGAGGTCTACATCCTGAGCGACCGCGACCTGGCGTTCGAGGATCTGCGCCCCACCGCGCCCGAATTCCAGCTCGCAGGCGACGCGGAACGCGTGGCGATTACGTGCGCCGCCATCGGCGTCGATGCCACCGAGCTCGAGCTGCCCGTCCCACTGGATCGGCGGGCTTACCGGGGAAGCGTCGAGCTGCTCACCGACCGCGGGCTCATAGAACAAGGCAGGTTAACGACTTACGGTCGCGCGGTAGAGGAGATGCCGGTCGAGCGGCCCTGGGGAGAGCTGCTCTATCATGCGGAGCCGCCCCTCGTGCCTCTCGTCGCCGTCGCGTCCAACATCGAGTCGCTGCACCGCATGACCAGAGAAGAGCGGCAGCTGGCCGGCCTCACCGTCTCGGGCTCCGACCACCTCACGGCCTACAACGTCTACGCGGAAGCCGTCAACAAGCACGGGTATCTCGGCGAAGTGTACGGGTTGGCGCGTCACCTGTTTCGTGAAGCGGACATCGAACAGTGGGCAGAGGATCGTGGCGTGCTCGTAAAAGCGATCGAAGACATTGCGCTCGGCACGGCATCCGTCTATCGCCAACTCGAGACCCCCCTCCCTGCCAAGCTGCCCTATGGTGACCGCAAGACGCTCGATTTTTTCGCTGACCTTTTGGCCAAAATCATGCCGTTCGACCTGGTGATCGACGAGCAGACCGCTGATGGGCGGGAAGCCCGAGTAAGCCGTAGCTCGGTCTGCGGCAGTTGGGGCGCCATCGCCGGATCGCTGCGGTACTTCGCTGATCGCTTCGGAAACCCGCGCGCCAGCATCGAAGGGACGCAGATTCCGGAGCGGGCGATTCGGCGCTACGCACGCAAAGGCAGGCCCGATGTGGTTTTTGAGCGGCAACGGCGCCGGGAAGGGTTGATGATCGTCCGGACCGTCGAGTACTTCGGCTTCACGCTCGATCGCGAGGTCGAGCACTTGCCGAGCCCGTTCCCGGAGGAGCTCGCAGAGTCGGCGCGCCGCGCCCTCATCGAGGCGCTGCTGGCCGGCGAAACACCTCACCCCGATCAGGGGAAAGTCAGGCGGGCGCTGGAGCGGTTCGGCCACTACTGGCGTCGCTCAGGTGGGCGCTTGAGCCAGGCCGACCGCGCACGCCTCGCCGAGCAGATCGCGGCGCAAGTCACAGCGGTGCATTCCTGGGATTCCTTTATCGGAACGCGGATTATCCTCGATCCCGACGCTGCCATCCCCGCAGACGAACGGGAGCGGCTCGACGCCCTGCCCTCATCGGTCTTCCTGTATGGCGACCGCGTTCCCGTGGATTACGACGTCGAGCATGGGGTCGGCGTCATTCGCCTGCGGCTGAAGGAGGGTCAGGCGCGCCGGCTCCAACCCAAGGACTTGCCGCCGTTCGATCGGCCGGTGCGCTTCACGGTGACACGCGGGAAGCACGAGGCTGTACGCGCCGGCTCACTCGACGAGCTGCGGCAGGGGTTGCGGAGTCTGGGGAGCGCGCAGCGTGGGCGGGTAGTGCGCGGCGGTCGCCGGCCCAGACGGCGTTAGCTCTTCGCGGTCACCTCGAGGAGGGTTAACCACAGCGCATCATAGGCGTCTCTCGCATCAGCGAGCGGAACGCCCGTGGCCAGCGCCAGGGCGCAACCGTCCACGATGGCCTCTCGAGCCGCGTCCTCAAACCCGGCGTTCCCGGCTGAACGGTCGATCAGACCGGCGGACGAGAGGCTGATCCAGGCGCGGGCAGTACCATCCTCGGCCTGATGCCGGAGCTCTTCCCAGCAGGCGTCCAGTCCGGCTGTACCGGGAGCGCTTCCGAGGGCGCGCCGCAGGGCGGCGCTGCGCGACGTCGCGATCTGAGCGGCGGCGGCTCGCAGCAACCGGCCGCGTGATGCGTAGTGATAGAGGACTAAGCCTTTCACAACTCCGGCGCGACGAGCGACGGCATCGAGGGTGAACCCCTCGACGCCTCCGCGCTGCAGCGTTTGCACGGCTGCGGCGAGAATGTTCGCGCGGGTGGGGGCGGCGTCTTTGGGCACGTGTTTGGCCTGGTGGTCAATAATGCGAGTCAGTAAGGAGGGCGCAAGCCGAAACAAACCAGCAACCTTTTGACCTATGAGCGAGTCTCATCTTGACACGAATCTTACAGCCCAATTTCGTCCCGGATGAAACCTTGGAGACGCAAGTTTTGTATGAGGATAACCACACAATGATCGACAAACCCGTCAGTTCCGCGGGCAGCCTGCCCGCAACCTTCTCCCCCTTGGTGCGCGCGGTCATCGATTCGGTCACCGAGGGCATCGTCATTTTCGACCAGCAGGGCCGGTTGCTCTACGCCAACGCGTCAGCCCGACGGGTGATCGACGGGCAGAACGGTGATGTGCGCAATCGCCTGCAGAGTCTCGGAGCCCGGTTCTCGCCGCTCAGGAACGGCACGCAGAGTCTTGGCGAAGCCGCGATCCTCCCTCCGACAGGTGCTCTGACGCTCGCCGAACGCGAACGCCAGGCCATCACCGACACGCTGCAGGACACGAGCGGCAAGCTCGCGGAAACGGCGCGCCGGCTCGGGATCAGCCGCACCACGTTGTGGAGACGCCTCAAGTCCTACGGGATGGACGGCTTCCGCGCCTCTCCCTAGGCTCCTAGCTTCTCCGGGGGATGGCCCCCCCCGACCACGAGCCGCAGCCGTTCGTCATTGAGGAATACGTCCGCTGGTCAGACGTAGACTTCGCCGGAATCATTTTCTACGGGTCCTACGTGCGGCTCTTCGAAGTCGCCGAAACAGAAATGTTTCGGCATTGCGGTCTCGCCTACGCCAGGGTATTCGACGAGTACGACATCTTCCTTCCCCGCAAAGCCGTGCACAGCGAGTTCTACTGGCCGGCCCGCCTCGATGACCGACTGCGCATCGCCGCCTATGTCGGCAAGGTCGGGACGAAATCTCTGACCCTGCACTTCGACGTGCTGCGTCCAGACGCACGGGCGCTAGGCGCCGCGGGATGGATGGTGCTGGTCGCGGTCGATCGCAAGAAACTGAAGCCCACGCCGCTGCCCAAAGGATTGATCGCCTCGCTGGCGCCCCACACGTTGAGTCCGGAAACCGCGCGGAAGTTTCTCGGAGTCGATCCATCGCCCCGCTGAGAACGGCCCCTGCCCTGCTACTGCTGGTCATGGGTTGCGACGGCGCGGGTGGCGGCTCGCGGCAACCGCTCCTGCTCGATGCGATGGTCGCGTTTCCGCCGAGAGACACCGTCCGTTTTTCCCTTCCCGCGACGACCCACCGCTGTGCCGACGGCCGCACCGTATTGCTCGAGGCCGTGAATCCCGAGGGCAGCGGCGTGCTCGTGCGCCTGCATTTTCGCGACAGCCTTGTGTCGGGTTCCTATCCCGTGCTCGCTCCGGGCGACACGACCACGCCGGGTGCCGTCGTCGCGGTGCGCTATCTGCTGCGCGACGCGTCGCACGGATTCTTCTTCGATACCGGCGCGGTTCAGGTGCGCCTCGAGGCGGGAAGAGTCGCCGGTCATATCCAAGGGTCCGGAACGGAGACGGGCATTCACACACCCACGCGCATCGACTACCGGGACGTTCCACTTCCGCTCGCGACCGACACCACGTCGTGCGGTTTCCAGCTGTGACGGCAACGCGCGACGTGCGGGTCGGCTTCATCGGCTCCGGATTCGCCCGGCGCGTGCAGCTGCCCGCGCTCGCGCTGGTGCCAGGCGCCAAGCCCACCGCGATCGCGAGCGGCCGCCGCGCCAACGCCGAGGCCGTAGCGCGCGAGTTCGGTCTGCCGCATGTGTTTGCGGACGGCGCCGAGCTGGCCCGATCGCCGGACGTGGATCTCGTCATCGTGGCGTCGACGCCCGATTCGCACGCGCGCTTCGCGATCGCGGCGCTCGAGGCCGGCAAGCACGTCCTGTGCGAAAAGCCGATGGCCATCGATGCGTTTGACGCGGCCCAGATGGTGACAGCATCGGAACAGCATCCCGACAGGCTCGCCTGGATCGACCACGAATTGCGCTATGAGCCGAACCGGCGGCGGGCGCGCGAGCTGATTCGTTCCAACGGGATCGGGGAGCTGCGCCACGTTGAATTGTCGCTCAAGCCCTACCTCCGCGGGGACGGCCGGCCGCAGGCGTTCGACGCGCCGTGGAACTGGTGGTTCGACGCCTCGCGCGGCGGCGGCATTCTGGGGGCGGTCGGATCGCATCTCATCGACCTGTGCCGGTTCTGGAGCGGAAGCGAGATCACATACGTCGCCGGGCTGGTCGAGACGTTCGTGACACAGCGCAATGATGAAAGCGGGGCGGCGCGTCCGGTGACGGCCGACGACTTCGCGAGCTGCGTGCTGCAAACGGGAAGCGGCGCCGTCGCCACGATCACGTTGAGCACCGTCGCGCACCACGGGCCCGGCCATCTCGGCCAGGTGACCGGCAGTGAGGGAACGCTGTTGCTGAGCGGCGAGACAAAACTCGAGCTCGGCAAGTCGGGAGGACCGCTCGAAGACATCTCCGCGCCGGACGAGCTCTGGGAGAAAGTGAAACCCAACAACATGTGGGCGCGCTCGTTCGTCCGGTTGCTGCGCGAGATGGTGCACGTGATCTCGGGAGCCGGGCCGCAAGGCGAGCCGGCCACGTTCCGCGACGGCTGGCAGGTGCAACGCGTGCTCGACGCGATCCGCGGCGGCCGCGGTGTCCGGTTAGATTGAGGCCGTGGAACAGACCTACTTCCGCAAGGGATTCGGGCTCAAGGGAGCGATCGAAGGAGCGCTCACGGCCGACTACCACAGCCGCGTCGTCGATCGCATCCGCGCATCGGGCTACGCGCTGGAGGTCGGCGAGCTGACGTTTCGGCTTGCCGGCGAGTTCGGCTTCTGTTACGGCGTGGATCGCGCCGTCGAGTACGCCTACGAAACCCGCACCAAGTTTCCGGACAAGCGCACGTTCCTCGTCGGCGAGATCATCCACAACCCGCACGTCAATCAAAAGCTGGCCGCCATGGGCGTCGCGTTCCTGCATCGGCCCGAGGGTGGAGACGGGGAGTTCGACTTCAGCGCCGTGAGCGCCGCTGATGTCGTCATCCTGCCCGCCTTTGGCGTCACGGTGCGCGACTTCGAGCGGCTCCGTGCCATCGGCTGCGTGCTGGTGGATACGACGTGCGGATCAGTGCTCAACGTCTGGAAGCGGGTGGAGGTGTACGCGCGCGATGGCTTCACCGCGCTGATCCATGGCAAGAACTACCACGAAGAGACGAAGGCCACATCGAGCCAGGTCAATAAATATCCGGGCGGGAAATACATCGTCGTGAGAGACATGACCGAAGCCCGCGTCGTGTGCGAATACATCGAGGGACGGGGGACGCGGGACGGGTTTCTGGAGCAGTTCAATGGGAAGGTGACGCCCGGGTTCGATCCCGACCGTGATCTGCAGCGCGTCGGCGTCGCGAATCAGACGACGATGCTGTCGGGCGAATCGCTCGCGATCGCTGCTGAAGTCGGCAAGAGTATGGCGCGGCGCTGGGGAGCAGCGTCCCTGGCGGAGCACTTCCGCACGTTCGACACGATCTGTTCGGCGACGCAGGAGCGGCAGGATGCCGTACTCAAGTTGATCGCCGAGCCGCTCGACCTGATGGTCGTGATCGGGGGCTACAACTCGAGCAACACGACCCACCTCGCGGCGATCTGCCATGAGACGGTCACGACCTATCACATCGAGGACGCCGCCTGCATCGATGTCGACGACGGCAGCATCCGCTATCGCCCCGTCGGCGCGCATTCCAGTGAAGCGCGGCGCGAACGGTGGTTGCCCGCCGGACGCCTGACGATCGGCATCACGGCGGGAGCGTCCCCCCCGAACAACAAGATCGGCGAGACGATCGAACGGATCATCGCCCTGCGCGGCGCCACCCTGGCCGAGGTTCTCGGCTAGCCAGGTTTCGGGTATATTTCGGGTATGCCGCTGACCCGCTTCCATCCCGCCATTGCACGCTGGTTCTCGAACCGGTTTGCCGAGCCGACTGAGCCACAGCGCGGCGCCTGGCCCGTCATTCAGCAGGGCGGCGACGTCCTCATTGCCGCGCCGACCGGCTCGGGCAAAACGTTCGCGGCCTTTCTTTCCGCCATCGACGGGCTGGTGCGGCAGGGCCTGAACGGTGAGTTGCGCGACGAGATCCAGGTCCTCTATGTCTCACCGCTCAAGGCGCTCTCGAACGACGTTCAGAAGAACCTCTCGGAGCCGCTGGCGGAAATCCGCGCTGCGCTGGCGGAGCAGGGGCTTCCCGACGTCGAGGTAAGAACGCTGGTCCGCACGGGCGACACGCCGCAGTCGGAGCGGCAGGCGATGCTCAAGCACCCGCCGCACATCCTCGTCACGACCCCGGAATCGCTGTACCTCATCCTCACTTCCGAGCGCGCCCGCGAGATGCTGCGATCGGTCCGTACGGTGATCGTCGACGAAATCCACGCGGTTGCTCGTGACAAGCGGGGCAGCCATCTGTCCTTGTCGCTGGCCCGGCTCGACGCCCTCAGCGGCAAGCGAGCGCAGCGCATTGGGCTTTCCGCCACGCAGCGCCCGATCGAAGCGATCGCGCAATTCCTCGTCGGGACCGGCCAGCCGCAGCCGACGATCGTAGACTCCGGCCACATCCGCCAACTCGACCTCGCGCTCGAGATCCCGTCGTCCCCGCTCGAGGCAGTGATGTCGGCGGAGGTATGGGAAGAAGTCAACAGCCGTATTGCCGAGCTGATTTCGCAGCACCGCACGACGCTCGTATTCGTGAACACGCGGCGCCTCGCCGAGCGGCTGGCGATGCAGCTCTCGGAGCGGATTGGCGCCGACCACGTCACGAGTCACCACGGCAGCCTGTCGCGAGAAAAGCGCTTCGAGGCCGAAGAGCGGTTGAAGCGCGGCGAGCTGAAAGCGCTGGTCGCCACCGCGTCGCTCGAGCTCGGGATCGACATCGGCAGCGTCGATCTCGTCATCCAGCTGGGATCGACGCGATCGATCGCCACGCTGCTGCAGCGAGTGGGCCGGGCGGGGCACCGGCTCGGCGCCATTCCGAAGGGGCGAGTCTTCCCCCTGTCGCGCGATGAGCTGATCGAATGCTCGGCGCTGCTGCGGGCGACTCGCGAGGGCCGGCTCGATCGCCTGATCATCCCCGACAAGCCGCTCGACATCCTTGCGCAGCAAATCGTCGCAGCCGCCGCAGGGGAAGAGTGGAACGAAGCCGACCTCTACGAGCGGATGCGTTCCGCCTATCCCTATCGCGATCTCTCGCGGGCCGAGTTCGACGCCGTGGTCCAGATGCTGGCCGAGGGGTTCACGACCCGCCGCGGCCGGCGCAGCGCGCACATCCACTATGACGGCGTGAATCACAAGCTCTCGGGACGCCGTGGCGCACGGATCGCCGCGATCACGTCGGGCGGCGCCATCCCCGATCTCGGCGACTATCGCGTCATCCTCGAGCCGACCGAAACGTTCGTCGGTACACTGAACGAGGACTTCGCGATCGAGAGCACACCGGGCGACATCTTCCAGCTCGGCAACATGTCGTATCTGGTCGTGAAGATCGAATCGGGGCAGGTGCGCGTCGCTGATGCCAAAGGTCAGCCGCCGACGTTGCCCTTCTGGCTCGGGGAAGCACCCGGGCGCACCATCGAGCTGTCGGAAGAAGTCTCCAGGCTGCGCCAGGATGTCGCCGACCGGCTGGACGATCCAGCGGCCGCGATCCAGTGGCTCGTGGCAACGATCGGCCTCAACGAAGCCGGTGCCCGGACCATCGTCGAGTACCTGGCGGCGACGCGTCAGATCCTCGGCACGATTCCGACGCAGAAATGTCTCGTGCTGGAGCGTTTCTTCGACGAAGCCGGCGGGATGCAGCTCGTGCTGCACGCGCCGTTTGGGAGCCGGATCAACCGCGCCTGGGGACTCGCGCTCCGCAAACGGTTCTGCCGCAGCTTCAACTTCGAGCTCCAGGCGGCGGCAACCGAAGACGCGATCATCCTGTCATTGGGGCCGCAACACAGTTTCCCGCTCGAGGACGTCTTCCAGTATCTCAAGCCAGCGACGGCGGAGCATCTGCTCGTGCAGGCGATGCTCGACGCGCCGGTGTTCGGGACGCGCTGGCGCTGGAACGCGACGCGCGCGCTCGCGGTGTTGCGCTTCCGCGGCGGCCGGAAGGTGCCGACCCCGTTGCAGCGGATGGAAGCCGAGGATCTGGTCGCGGCCGTCTTCCCCGATCAGCTCGCGTGCCCCGAGAACCTGGTGGGTGATCGAGAGATCCCCGACCACCCGCTGGTGAATCAGACGATTGCCGATTGCCTGCTCGAGGCGATGGATTTCCCCGGGCTGAAACGCGTGCTGGAGGGCATGGATGGAGGCGAGTTCACCCTGATCGCGCGCGACACGACCGAGCCGTCCCCCATGTGTCATGAGGTTCTCAACGCACGGCCGTACGCATTCCTCGACGATGCTCCGCTCGAGGAGCGCCGGACGCAGGCCGTGATCACGCGCCGCGGGCTGGATGTGAAGACGGCCGACGAATTCGGCAAGCTCGATCAGTCCGCCATCGACCTCGTGCGCGAACAGTCCTGGCCAGATCCGGAGACCGGGGACGAGCTCCATGATGCGCTGCTGATCATGGGGGCGGTGCCGAGCGTCGAAGCGGGAACAAGCGCGTCCTGGAAGGACAAGTACGACAGCCTGGCCGCCGCCGGCCGCGTGACTACCGTAGACGGCCGCTTGTGGGTGGCGACTGAGCGGTTGCCGATGGTACAGGCAGCCTTTCCCGGCGCGCCTCACGAGCCCGCGGTCATCCCGCCGGAGCGCGACCAGGCAAAAGCCTGGACACGCGAGGACGCGATTCGGGAGCTGGTGCGCGGGCGGCTCGAGGTGGTCGGCCCGACGACCGGGGCCGACATCGCAGATGCGCTCGGGCTTCCGGCCGGCGACGTGGATTTCGCGCTCGCGGGGCTCGAGCACGAAGGATTCGTGCTCCGGGGCCGCTTCTCGGCGGGCGTCGAGGGACTCGAGTGGTGCGAGCGGCGGCTGCTGGCGCGGATCCATCGGTACACCCTCGATCGGCTGCGCAAAGAGATCGAGCCCGTCGCGGCTGCCGACTTCCTGCGGTTCCTCTTCAAGTGGCAGCGTCTTGCGACGGGATCGCGGGCGGAGGGGCCGGAAGGCCTGGCCGCCGTCCTCGACGTGCTCGACGGCTTCGAGCTGGCGGCGGGGGCGTGGGAGTCCGACGTGCTGCCGGCGCGGCTCACGGACTACGACCCGCTCTGGCTGGACGGCCTGTGTCTCTCGGGCGAGATCGCGTGGGGACGGCTGACGGCAATTCGAAATGCCGAAGTGGGAATGCGAAATCGCAAGGTTGGGCCAGTGCGCTCGACACCGATTGCGTTATTCCGGCGTGAACGTGGAGAGATCTGGCGAGCGGGCCTTCCAGAAGCCGATCCGGCAACGCTGCCGCTGTCATCGACAGGGAAGGCGCTGCTCGCGGCGTTCGACTCGCGCGGCGCGCTGTTTTTCGGCGATCTCGTCAACGCGACGGGGCTGCTGCGGACCGAAGTCGAGAAGGGACTCGCCGAGCTGGTGGCGTGGGGCCTCGTTTCGTCCGACAGCTTCGCGGGACTCCGCGCCCTGCTCGTGCCGTCGGATCGCCGCCGGCCGCTCGGCGGCGGCTATCGGCGCCGTGGCAGGATCGCCCCGTTCGGGGTCGAGACCGCGGGCCGCTGGGCGCGGACGCTCGGCAAGCCACCGGTCGCCGAAACTCAGGTTGCCGAGACGATTGCCTGGCAGCTGCTGAGGCGGTACGGCGTGGTGTTTCGGCGGCTGGTGCAGCGCGAGACCCTGCTCGCGCCGTGGCGCGACATCCTGCGCGTCTATCGGCGGCTCGAGGCGCGGGGCGAGATCCGCGGCGGGCGGTTTGTGGGCGGATTCTCCGGGGAGCAGTACGCGCTACCGGAAGCGATCGGCCTGCTGCGCAGTACCCGCAAGGAGCAAGGAGAAGGCGAGCTGATCGCCGTGAGCGGGGCCGATCCGCTCAACTTGGTCGGGATCCTCACGCCGGACGAAGCTCTGCCCGCGATCACGACGAACCGCGTGCTGTACCGCGACGGCGTGCCGATCGTCGTGAAAGAAGCGGAAGGGAAGGAGCGGTTCCTGGTGGATGTCCCGGCCGAAGAACGCGACATCCTGCGCGGCGCGCTGCTGCGGCGCCGCCCGGCGCCGCTCGTGCGCACCTACCTCGGCAAGAGCAAGGCGGCGGGCTAGGCCTTCAGTTTTTCGAGGTACTTGCTCCGCAGCTTCGCGACCTTGGGCGCGATGACGGCGCGGCAGTAGGGCTGGTTCTGATTCCTTCTGTAATACTCGCGGTGGTACTCCTCGGCGGGATAGAACGCCTCGGGTCGTGGAGCGTGAAGAAGACCATGCTTTCATTCTCGCTGGTGCGTCAATAGGCGGCAAACGTAATCGGCTGACGAATCGTCACGGATGTTGCCCGCCCGTGGATTCGGGCCGGCCGATAGACAGACGCCAGCACCACGCGCTTCGTCTCTGCATCGAACACGGGATTCGGGCTCTGCACGACCCTGACGGTCGCAGGAACGACACGGCCGGTTGCATCGAGGGTCGCTTCGACGATTGACGTCCCGCCGACACGCAGCGCCTGCATTTCGGGTGCGTACCGAATGGGCGGATGCGAGATCAGCACCGGTTGCTCGTCCACGACGCCAACCGCGGCGGGATTGCCGAACGGGGACGGCGTTCCGGCGGGCGTCGCGCTGCGGCGACTGAAGCGGATCGAGTCCGCCAGGCGCTTCACGAAGGGCGCGAGATCGACACCGCGCGCGGTAAGCTCGCGGTAGCCCGTGATGCCGGCGTCGAATGCGAGCGCCGCGAGGCTGTCGCGTCCCTTCTGATGCAGCGCCGTCGCCCGAACGAGGAGGGCGTAGACGCGCTCGCCGGCGGTGGGCTGGTTGAGACTATCCAACGCTTGCTCCGTGAGCGTCAGTGCGCTGTCGGCGTGATGGGCGTGCACTTGCTCGCGCGCCGCCGAAATCAATCGCGTGGGATTCTCGGGGGCGGGCGGGGGCAGATCGAACCCGACGGTTACCTGACTCCGGACGGCCTGACCCTTGCGTCGCCCGGGCGTGAACTGCGCGGCGAGCATCATCTGCTGCAACGGCTCGTCGAACGCGGGATCCGGCGACTCGAGCACGGTCAACCCGAACCCCTCGGCCTCGCCAAGGGTGTCGATGACCGCGCGCACGATGGCATGCCCTGCCACGCGCCGGCGCTGGAGTTCGGGCGGATAGGCGAGTTTAGGGCCCGAAAGCCACGACGCGCGCTCGTCCAGCTCACTGTCGGGGTAGACTCGGAACCGTCGGGCTTCCGATTCGAACACATCCGAGAGTCCGGTGGCGATCTGATCCAGGCCGTTGACTCGCAGGGCCGAATACAACGCGAGCGCGGCATGGAAATTCACCCGGGCGAGACTATCGTTGCCGCGCATATGCCCGAGAATCGCGCGCCATACAAACACGTGCACCGTATCCATAAGGTACGCCGATGCCCCGAGTGCGTGGTCGAGCGCGGTATCGGCTTCGTCGAATTGATGCGCGGCGATGTGCGCACGGGCGGTTGTGATGAATGCGTCGGTAGGGCCCTGCGCTGCAAGTGCGGGGACAAACAGGACGAAGCCAATCGTGAAGCAGAGACGGCGCAACACGGTATCGATTACGCTGCTTAGGCGGGCCCGGCGGCGTCAAGCCCCGCCGATCAATGCGTCATAATGAAGCGCGCCACCACCTGGTTGAAGTAGTTGAAATTCCCCGCTTGCGGGGGATGCGCGGCACCAGGAATGACAACCGTGGTGTCGCTCTGCAGGCAGCGCGCGAGCTCATCGCTGATGAGCTGGAACATTCGAGGGCTGCGCTCGCCCCTGACGATCAAGACGGGAGTCGTAATCCGTCCCAGCTCCGCGCAAGAAACTGTGGGATAGTAGGCGGAGCGCTCGGCGAGCATTTCGTGGCGCATTTCGAACGAATGCGCCAGCATATCGGCGCGCGTGGCGGCTGGCAGCCGATCGAACGCACCCCGGCCCGCGGTCCCGTCATAAAAGAACCGCAGCCCGGTCACCGAGTCGCCGCGCGCGAATGCGGCCCGAGCCGGGTCGAGTGCATTCGTATAGAAGGCGCGCCGCGCGGCATCCCCCTCTTCGGAGCCGGTCAGCAGCGAGACAATCGGCGGCTCCGCCAACACGAGCGAACGCACCAGCTGCGGGTGGTCGCGGGTCAGCTGCAGCGCCGTATAGGCGCCGTAGGACGAGCCCACGACATGCGCGGGAGCGAGGTCGAGCGTCAGGAGCAGGGCCGCGAGGTCCTCAGAGTGCAGCTTCGGCGAGTAGGGTTGGTCGTCGTTTACCTGGGGATTGGGGGGATGGTAGCGACGGCTGTACACGAGGACGCGATACACTTGCGCAAAGACGTTTTCCTGGCCCGCCCACGACCTCAGGTCTCCCAATGAGCCATGGACGAAGACGACCGGCGCCGCTCCGCTGTCACCCGTGAGTCGATAGGTGAGGCGCGCGCCGTTGAGGTCGAGCGCGTGGAGGGTGCGCTCGAACGTCCGCATCGGTGGACCGCCCGGCGGCGCCGCACCCGCGGGCGATGTGTTCTCCGGGCCCGGCTTCCCACCGCAGGCGACGACGAGGAGACAGCACAACGCGATGCGCATGTCTACACGATGGCGATTGAGAAACCAAAACGCCATCAGCCGACGAGCCACGCAGCGGCGGCGGCCACCTTTTGCTCAGCGCGCCAGCGCGCTACGCTTTGCCCCAGCGCGGTGACCTTGTGCTTGGCCGCGCTTGGACGGAGGCGCAGCGCCTTCCCCAGAAGTTCATAAATCTCTCGCTCCAACACTACGCGCACCCTGATGTCGCATTTTTCGAGGCCATCAACCAGGACGGTCCGGAACAATCGCCCCTCGGACGCATGGGCTCGCATGTGTTGGTTGGCGATGGAGGCCGGATCGGTAAGTGAGGAGGCGACGACGGCGGCGCGGCGCAGCTGATGCCGTTCACGGTATTCGGCGACCAAGGCGGCGATCGCGTGGCGGGAGAAGCCCTCGATGCCGCGAACCAGGCGAGTGACCTTCGTCGGGTCAGTCTGCGCCGTACCGACCCCGGCATGGTAGGGCTGGCGCGAGTCCGCCAGGGCCGGATCGGCCAGCTCGATCACACGGCTGTCGATGACGGTGGGTGCTTTCGCCGAGTGCGCGATCAGCACGGCTGCAGCCCAGCCGGATTTGACGCGAAAGCCGAGTGTGCAGGATTGTCGAGCACTCATCCCCAATCCTTCGAATCGGGCGCGACGCGGCGCATGGCGCGGAGAAAGGAAAGCGGGGTAGGCGAGTCGTGAAGGGGCGCAGCATGCTGCGCCCCTCCCAATCGCAGCCCTTCCACTTTCTCCGCCAGCACGTTCACAGTCCCGTCGTCCTTCGCCAACTTACCGGTTACCAGAACGAACGGCTCCCCGCGGACGGCGGCGCGGTAGCGATCGTAGACATCGGGCCGCACGATCACGTTCGTCATTCCCGTTTCGTCTTCAACCAACATGAAGACGATTCCTTTGGCCGTCTCGGGACGCTGACGGGCGACCACAAGGCCGGCCACCTTGCATTTGACGCCGGTTTTGAGATTTCCCAGGTCCCGGTTGAGTGTCAGGTCAGGTGGTAACGCGTTCCGCACCAACGATAAAGGATGCCCGCTGGCCGAGAACCCGAGCGTGGCGTACTCGGCCAGCAGGCGCTCGTGAGCGGCCAGCCCGCCGAACGCCAGTTGTTCATGGGGATGATTCAGGGCGAGCTCGAGCTGACGCCGGCCGCGGCCGTCACCCGATTGGGAGGCCTTGGGCGGCAGCCAGAGGCCGACCTGCCAGAGCAGCTCGCGTCGCGTCAGACCGAATCCGTCGCAGCCGCCGACCCACATGAGGGCTTCGATGGCGGTGCGCTTGAGCGTCGCCGGCGCGCGCCGGATGAAATCACCCACGCTTTTGAATGGACCATGTTGCTCTCGCTCGAGGACGGTTGCCGTGGCGGTCTCTTCGCTCCAATGGCGAATGAACCCCAAACCGACTCGGAGTGCTGACGATTCAACCGTGCACCAGACGTCGCTCACGTTGATATCGGGCAGCCGCAGGTCGATGTCGTTGCGCATGGCATCGCGGCCCAGCGCGTCGATCGAATAGAAGCCCATCGGCTGATTATTGAAGAGCGCGACGTAGTACTCGACCGGGTGATAGTGCCTGAGCCACGCCGACTGGTACGCGAGCAATCCGAACGCCGCAGCGTGCGACTTGGGAAAGCCGAACTCACTGAACGCAATCACCTGACCGAACACCTTCTCGGCGGTGGCTTCGGGAACGCCGCGGGCGAGCGCGCCTGCGCGAAACTCCTCCCAGAAGCCGGCCATGAGGTCGTGCGAGCGGCGGCGGCTCATCGCGCGGCGCAGTGCTTCCGCCTGTCCCGAAGAGAATCCGGCGAGTGCCTGGCAGACTTGCAGGACCTGATCCTGATACAGAATCACTCCCAGCGTTTCCGTGAGGCATTCGCGGAGCAGGGGATGATCGACGGGCGGCTCGTAGGGCCGGCCAGACGCGTGCGCGCGGCGCTGCTCCTCGCGCCGGCGCACGTATGGATTGACCGCGCCGCCGACGATCGGCCCCGGGCGGACGATCGCGACCTCGACCGCGAGGTCATCGAGATTGCGCGGCCGGCTGCGCCGGATCATCTGGATCTGCGCCCGGCTCTCGATCTGGAACAGCCCGATGGTGTCGCCGGCGCAGATGCGGTCGTAAATCGCCGGGTCCTCGAAATCGATGCGCGAGAGATCGGGCGGTGTCCCGGTGCGGCGCGCGATCAGCTCGACGCACTCTTCCACGAGTGACAACATGCCGAGCGCGAGGAAGTCGATCTTGATGAAGCGCGCATCGTCGCAGGAGTCCTTGTCCCACTGGCAGACGACGCGGTCTTCCATCGCGGCGCGCTCGAGCGGCACCAGCTCGATGAGCGGGCGCGAGGAGATGATCATGCCCCCAGGATGTTGCGATATATGGCGCGGCAGCCCGCGAATTTCCTGCGCCAGCTGGCACAGTTCTTTCCAGAGCGGCGCATCTTTGCGACCGGCAAACCCTGGGAGGTGCTCCATCTCGTCCGCCAGTCCCTCCGACCGGCCGTCCGACAGTTTGGCGACCAACTCGATTTCGCCGAGCGGCAAGTCGAGCGCTTTGCCGATTTCGCGCACGGCGGAGCGCAGCCGATACGTCGGGAACGTGCACACGAGGCCGGCGTGGTCAGCGCCGTAGCGGATGTACACGCGGCGGATCAGCTCCTCGCGGATCTCGCGCGGGAAATCGAGATCGATGTCGGGGACCGACGCCAGGGTCTCGTTCAGGAACCGGCCGAGGAAGAGCTTGTTGGCGATCGGGTCGATGTGCGACAGGCCGAGGAGATAGCACACGATCGAGGAGACCGAGGAGCCGCGTCCCCGGCCCGGCAACAGGTTGCCCGTAGCGCGGCGCGAGCCGCGCCGAACATCGGCGGCGACGTCGCGCGCAAGATCGAACAGGTCGTGGTAGACGAGAAAGAAGCCGCTGAGCTGGTGATGCTCGATGAGCCGCAATTCTTCCTCGAGCCGGCGCACCGCCTGCGGGTGATAGACCGCGCCGGACGGGTAGCGTTCCTGCATCCTGGCACGGCACAGCTCGGCTAAGACCTGCGGCGCGGGCGCTCGATCCGCCCCGCGGAAGTCAGGGAACGTGTACCCCAGGTCGCGGGTCAGGTCGAAGGCCTTACACCGCGCTGCGATGGCCGCTGTTGTGGCGACAGCATCGGGACAGTCAGCGAACAGCGCCACGACTTCTTCCAGGGGCCGCAAGTAAAACTCGCTGTTCGGATTTCGCACGCGGTGCGAGCCGTCGAGCGTCGTGCGATGGCGGATCGCGACCATCACGTCGTGTAAGCGGTGCAGGCTCCGGACGTGATACTGAACGTTTCCAGACGCCACGACACCAAGTTGCAGATCCGCCGCGATGCCGATCAATGCCCGGCTTTGTGCCAAGTCGCCACGGACTCGATTGCGCTGGATTTCGACAAAGAACCGATCCGGCCCGAACACCGTCTTGCACCGCGCGGCGAGTTTGCGCGCTGCACGCAGTCCTTCGTTTTCCAATGTTCTCGAGAGCAGGCCGTCGCGACGAGACCCCGAGAGAATGATCAGCCCTTCATGGCGCGTCTCGATTGAGCTGAGCGGCAGCCGCGGGTCGAG
>WNFK01259118.1_pt2 | contig 18122 bp, 16 predicted proteins | sample 5400281 | NCBI WGS metagenome assembly WNFK01 (sample SAMN13153350, study PRJNA577476) | soil metagenome | isolation source: 20 cm soil on Douglas fir-dominated hillslope | place: USA:California | collected 2013-09-17 | reverse complement strand
AGGCCGTGAACGTTCTTCGTGCCCGATCCGGTGGTGGCCGCCACGGCCTTATCGGTGACCGTGAGCAGCTGCCAGCCGATGGTGTTGAACGTCACGTACACGGTCTTCTGGCCTTTGTCGGCCGCGGCGAAGGTCGCGTTCGCTGGCAGGACCGCGGCCGCGTCCGAGCTGGTGAAGACCACCGTACCAGTATAGGTCGGGACCCGGTTTGCGAAGGCGTCTTGCGCGGTGATGGTGGCGCCGGCGGCAGTGCCGGCCCAGGCTTCCGGCCCGCTGAAGGTCACCGCCAGGACCGTCGCGCCCGGGACCACGGTGGTCGAGGCGCCACAGGTCAGCGAGGCAAGGGCGGCGTCCTTCGCGGTCACGGTCTGGGTCCCCGCGGTCCGCAGCTGGATTCCGAACGCGCGGGCCCCGGCGTCGGTGGCCGTATACATCGCCGGCGCCGGGAGCTGCGCGGCGGCGTCGGTGGCGCTGATCGCGATCGTCCCCGTGTACCCGGTGGCCAGGTTGCCGAACGCGTCCCGCACCGCGACCAGGAATCCCACCTGGGCCCCGGCTGCCGCGGCGCCCGGCAGATCGATCAGACTGCACGCCGCACCCGCCCCAGCGGAGACGGTGAACGTGGCGGACCCGTTCGCGCGGCCATCCGTGACGAAGAGCGACTGGGATGAAGCCAGCCGGAACGTGACGCTGAACGTGTGCTGGCCGGCATCGGCCGAGCTGAACGTGAAATTGGCCGGCAGCGTGGCCGTCGCATCGCTCGAGGAGAAGCTGACCGTTCCGGCGTAGGAGGCCGCCGTGTTGCCGAAGCCGTCCTTCGCCGTCACGGTGGTCGCGGCTGGGGAGCCCGCGGTGGCCGCGCCGCCGCTGACCAGGAGCACCACCGCGTCCGCCGATACGATGTTGACCGTGCTGGTGTTGACGTGGATGGAGCCGAAGACCTCGTTCGCGGTGGCGAAGTGGCTGCCCACGGTCACGAAGGCGAGCGCGACGTTCCGGACGCCGTTGGTGAAGCCGCCCGCGGCGGGGAGGCGATCGGAGGGATCGGTGGAAGTGACGCTGGCGGAGCCGGTGTAGCCCGTGACCACGTTGCCGTGCGCGTCGACGGCGGTGATGGTGAGCGCCAGCGGCTCGCCCGCCAGCGCCGCGCTGGGCAGGCTCGAGAGGCTATAGGTTGCCGCCGCGCCGGGCCGGACCCGCGTCTCGGCGCTGCCGGTGATCGACGGCTTCACGGTGTCGGTGGCGATGATGGACTGGTCGCCGGCCGTGCCGAACTGCGCGATCACGTCCGTCCTGCCCGCCATCGCCGCGGTGAAGGTGACGTCGGCGGGCGGCCTCCCCGCCGGGTCGGTGAGAATGAATTGCAGCCGCCCGGTGTAGCCCGTCGCGACGTTCGAGAACGCGTCGCGGACCGTGACCGAGACCGTCACGTTGGTGTCCACGATCACGCTAGACGCCAGCTCGAGCGAGACGCGGGCGGCCCCAGCCACCTTCACCGACACGCTCACGCTGCCGCTGGCGGAGCCGCCGACCTCCGAGGCGGTGATGGTCTGCCCGCCGGCGGTGGTCAGCCGGAAGGCCACGTCCGCCTGGCCCTTCGCGAGCTCCAGGTCCCCGGGCAGAGTGGCGTTGGGATCGGTGGAGCTGAAGCGCACGGTCTGGTCGAAGGTCTTGACCACGTTGCCGCTCTTGTCGACCGCGCTGACCGTGCCGATCAGGATCTCGCCCGCGACCGTGGACCTGGGGATGCCGAAGGAGAACGAGACCGCCTTGGAGGGCTGGACCTGCGAGTCGCCCTGGCCCTCCCGGCCGCCGTCGTCCCGGTCGGTCGCGAACACGGTGAAGGTCCCCGCATTCTGGAAGGTCATGGAGACCGTCGTCTGACCCTGATCCGCCGCTGCGAACGTCACGCTCGCCGGAAGGACGGCGTCCGGATCGCTCGACGAGAGGACCACGGTGCCGCGGTAGAGCTTGTCCACCACGCCGGACGCGTTCAGCGCCGTCAGCCCGACGTCGATCGGCTCGTTCGCCGTCGCCGTGTCCGGCAGCGCGATCTCGAACGAGGCGGTCCGCGGAACGGTCGTGGTCTTGGGCGAGCCGCAGGCGGCGGCCAGCACCGCGAGGATCGACGCAAACCGCTTCATGGCGTGCTCCCGAACTTGGCGACGAGAGCGCTCAGGTCCGCGTCATCGATGGTGGAGCTCGCGTCGAGATCGACGCTGGAGTCGTAGGTCAGGTTGTTCGTCGCGGAGGGCGTGGAGCCCATGCGGGCGGCCAGCGAGGCCAGGTTGAAGAAGTCGATCACGCCCGTCCGATCGAAGTCGCCGTTGCCCTTGGCGACCGGCGGCTCGCTGTTCGGGTGGATCTCCCAGATGCCGCGGCCGTAGGTGGCGATGCGCACCAGGCTGCCGTTGGCGGAGATGCGGACGTCCCAGACGCGCACGGCGGGCAGCCCGTTGCCGTAGGGCGACCAGGTGTCGCCGCCGTCGGTGGTCCGGTAGAGGCCGAGCTCGGTCCCGACCCAGAGGGTCTTGTCGGTGGGATCGGCGGGATCGTACCGCATCACGTAGACGGGCAGGTTGGGCAGGTCGAAGCCCGTGCCGTTGCCGTGGAACGGCGTCCAGGTGTTGCCGCAATCGATGGTCTTGAAGATGTGGCCGACGGAGGCCGGGATGATCACCGCGGGGTCGCACGTCGCCGGGACCGGGCTGCCGGCGCAGCCGACGGCGTTCGAGAGGACGGAGTTGCTGGAGACCAGCCAGGTCGTCCTCGGATCAGTGGCGCCCAGGCTGGCGGGATTCTGCGGCGCGGCGAAGTCGCTGCCGTTGCCGATCCAGATCGTCCCGGTCCCGAAACCCGTGACGTTCGGGATCCGGACGCCGTGCACGGCCGACGACACCGTCGCCGAGGCGGCGCCCGGCTTGTCGACCACCAGGAACGAGCCCATCGAGGTCGGGCTACTGGTGGTGACGCCGCCGTAGATGCGCGTGTTCGGCACGCCGTCGATCGTGTAACGGTAGGGCGAGACGCGCAGGCCCATGCCGCGGATGGTTCGCACCGTGCCGTCCACCACCACGCCATTGTTCGGCACCACCGTGCGCACGCTCGCGAGCAGCGAGGTCGGGTTGATCGTCCAGAGGAAGGCGGAGGTGTTCGAGGCCGAGGCGACCGCCGAGGAATCGTCGTCCAGGGTGTCATAGCGGATCAGGAACGGGTCGGCGGTTACCGCTCCTGGGTTGCGCCAGTTGGGGCTCTCCACGCCGTTCTCGATCCGCGTGGCCTGGCTGCAGTCCCACATCCGCGGCACGCAGAACCGACGCGAGAAGTTGACGGAGATCCAATAGACCGCGTTCTGACCCTTGGTGTCCGAGACCGCGGCTGCCCCGAGGCCGTCTCCGCCGAGGATCTGGTCCCAGTTGCCAGGGTTGAAGTCGGCGATGAAGTTCTCGTCCTCGATCAGGCGCCAGCGGGTGCCGTTGTCCTGGAGGCCACCGAACACGATGTTCGGGTTGCCCAGCGTCGGATCGCCGGTGCCGATCCCGTAGAAGAGGTGCGTTGCCAGGCCCACGTTGGGCTGGCTCCAGGAGCCGAGCTCGGGTGTGGGAACGTCCCAGATGTTGCGGGTGATGAAGAGGCCACCGTCGGTGCCGGCCATCAGCACCGGTTGGCCGTTGATCCGCAGCGCCAGCGAGGCGTGCCAGTCCGCGTGGACGTAGGGCAAAAAGCCGAAGTTGGTGAACCCGGCGCCGCTCTGCGGCAGCCAGTGCGAGGAGAGTGAGTAGGTGGCGCCGCCGTCGACCGTGATCGCGCTGCACAGATCGCCGCCGAAGATCGCCCGGTTGGAGTCCCCGGGATCGACGGCCACCGTCAGGTTGTAGAAGCTCTGGAGGTGACCCAGGTTCATGGTCGTGCAGCCCGCCTGCGTCCCTCCGTCGGTGGCCAGGATGGTCGGGTTCTTCACCGGGGTCGGCGTGGTCAGCGGAGTGGCCAAGGTCAGGCCGGTGGCGATCCGCGTCCAGGTCGACCCGCCGTCGACGCTCTTGAGAACCGCGGCGACCGAAGCGGTGAACGCCGGGGCGGCGATGGTGACCTCCTGCGCGGAACCGCCCTGGGCGTAGAGCACGGTGGTCGACGGGTCGCTCCCCGGCGATCCGACGGCGAAGTTGATGCGGCCCACGTCGGTCAGGTTGCTGTCGGTCACGTTCGCGGGGAGCCCGCCCGCCGTCCGGATCGACGTCCAGGTCGCGCCGCCGTCCGTGCTCTTCCAGAAATCGCCCTTGTTGTAGTCGCCGGGGTTGGGATCGCTGGCGCAGGCGAGCGAACCGGTCAGGCCCGCGCCTCTCGCCTCCGACGAGGGCGAGGGCGGGCGGGTTCCGGCCGACGCTCCCGGAAGCGTGGGGCAGGCGTAGACCCCGCTGACCACCCACTGCGACTTTCCGTCAGCGCCCTGGCCGACGTACTGGATCTGCCAGGTGGCCTCCCGGGTCTTGCCGCTCCGCGGGATGGTGGCGCCGATCGACGGCTCGTTGGGCAGATCGACCAGCTGGAAGGTCGACCCGCCATCGGTGGACATGTAGAAGCCGTCGTCGGTGGCGACCAGGATGCGGGTCGGGTCGTTCGGGTCGAGCTTGATGTCGCGGATGTTCAACGGTGAGGTCGGGAAGCCGTCCGCGGGGTGCGACGCGGCGCCGAGCTGGATCGGGCTTCCCCAGATCCCCGACAGATCTCCCGGCGTGTAGGTGCCTTTGACGATCACGCCCGATTGCTGGTCGAAGGCGTCGCCCAACCCCACCCAGAGGGTCACCTGGAGAGTGGTGGCGTTGAAGTTGGGATCGATCGCGATCGCCCCGATGGCGAGCGAGCCGAGGTTGTCGGTGATCGGCGCCCAGAACGGATAGTTCGTGCTCACGTCCGCCACCCAGATCCCGCCGCCCGAGGTCCCCAGGAACACGAAGTTCGGATTGCCCGGATGGACGGCGATCGCCGTCGGCCGTCCGGAGTCCATCGCCTTGTAGTAGGTGGCGTTGAACTCGTTGCGGGCCGCGAGCGGGCCCAGGTTCGTCCAGGTCCGCGTGCCGGGCGACGATGCGCCCAGCCCTGCGACCCGGGCGAGCACCGCCGGATCCCTCCACTTCGCGCGCTCCTGCGCGGCGAGGTTGAGGAGGTACATCTGCGCCTCGGGCGTGCGAGGGCCGATCTCCGCCGCCATCGCCAGGCCGCGGATCTGCGCATCGTCGGCTTCGTTCTGCCCGTTCTCCTCCGCGTCGGGCTCGTTGAGGAGCGCGGACAGCTCGGGGAGTCCGTCGGCGCCCGCCTTGAGCGCGTTGCGCGCAGAGAGGATGGTCGCCTGGCGCTTGGTCGCCTCCCAGCTCTTGAATGCGTTCGCGAGCCGTGGCGCGGTGACGAAAGCCGCCAGCGGAATGAGCAGGGCGGTCGCCCACAGCCAGATTTTGCCGGACATTGTCGACTCCGGAAGATGTCCAGCTGAAGGGATCTCGTCGCTGGGGAAGAGAGATGCTGAGAGGTGGGTGCAGAAATACAGGACGGGTTGGATGTGGGTCAATGAAGTCTGCGCTCCCACGCCGGGCCCCGAAGAATGGGCGGCTGCCACGGCGTCTCGACGCGGCGGGACAATCCAGAGGGATCAAGCCGGATTGCTTCAGGACGACAGCATCGCGGGAAACGGAGCCTCCGAGCCCGCCTCGAACACCAGCACGCCCTCGTCCACGTAATCCTCCAGGTCCTCGGCGAGCCAGCGCTGCCGGGCGCGGATCTTGTGGAACCGCACCGCGCAGCTCTCACCGTCGTAGGAGAGGATTACGTTGAACCGCCCAGGGTAGCGGGACAGCGCCGCGGAGACCGCGCGCGCGGTGAGCAGGCCCGCGGTGAGGAGCAAGAGGGGGCACGAGCGCACCATGCGCGTCTCGAGCATCGACTCCATCCGCAGCCGGTTCGCGCTGCACTCGAGGCGGGTCCGATCGGGAAAGTCCGCCGGGCTCAGGTGCGGACGTCGACGGTGCGCGGCGGGACCACCGCCTCCACCTCGCGGCTGCGCAGGTCCTCGAGATAGCTGCCCATGCGGCGGTTGAACCTCATCGCCTTGAGCATAGGTCACAATCGCGCGGACTCCACACGCAATCGCGTTCGCCGCGGCCGCTCAAGCCGGCTCCCAGAGCGGCGCATGGCCGGCCTCGACCCTTCCGTGCAGCCTTTCCTGCGGGCGGAACCGGCCCTTGTATTTGAGCGAAGGGCAGTCCTCCACGCGGTAGCCGAGGTAGACGTAAGCGAGACGCCGGTGGCGCGCGTACTCCAGCGCGCGCAGGACGTTCAGGGTGCCCAGGGACAGGTGGGCCCGCTCCGGGTCGTAGTAGCAGTACACGGCCGACAGGGCGCGCTGCGTTTCGTCCGCGATCCCGACCGCCACCAGCTCCTCGTCCTCCCAGTAGGAGAACTCGCGCGCCGCGGCGTGGGGAAAGCAGAACTGCATCGCGTAGGACTCGATGCCGATCCGATCGGGCTTCCAGCCCCGCTCTTCCTCCCGGCTCTCGTGCCACCGGCGATAGAGCGCGAGTCGGACGTCGTCCACCACCGGCTCGCCGACCTCCAGGCGCAAGTGGGCTGCCCGCTTGAGTACCCTCTTCAAGTTGATCGAGGCGCGGAAGGTCGTCACCGGCACGCGCACCGAGCCGCGCTCGAGCAGCTCGTCGAGCTCGGCCACCGTCACGCCGGTCATCAGCATCGTCTCGGTGGAGGAGCTGACTCCATCGAGGTAGGGACAGGGCTCCGGGCCCGCGATGCGGTGCTGCAGCAGGCGCACGGACCCATTCTAGCGCTACAATTTGCGCGTGGGCGGTTACCGGTGAACCTCCTGTTGCTCGAACCGGAGGACCTGGCCCGGGACGGGACGGCGCGCCTGACGGGGCGGCGCCTGCGTCACGCGCTCGAGGTATTGCGGGCCGCGGACGGCGACGTCCTGAGGGTGGGTCTGCTCGGCCACGCGACGGGCACCGCCGAGGTCTTGCGTGCGGGCGAGGAAGAGCTCGTGCTGCGGCCGATGCTGACCGACCCCCCGCCGCCCAGGCCAGACATCGACTTGCTGCTGGCGGTCCCGCGGCCCAAGGCGCTGCGCAAGGTCCTGCCCGCGGCCGCTTCCCTGGGAGTAGACCGCATCGTGCTGGTCAACGCGGCGCGGGTGGAGAAGAGCTATTTCGCCTCGCGGGTGCTCGACGCCGCGTCGATCCGCGAGCTCCTGGTCCTCGGCCTCGAGCAGGCCCGCGATACGCGGCTGCCGGAAGTCCTGATCCGCGAGCGGTTCCGGCCCTTCGTGGAGGACGAGCTGGACGGACTGTGGCCGCGGACGCTGCGGCTCGTGGCGCACCCCGCCGCGCGGGCGACCCCGGCCCGCGACGCCCGCCGGGTCGCGCTGGCCATCGGACCCGAGGGCGGCTGGGTGCCGTTCGAGATCGATCTGCTCGCCTCGCGCGGCTTCGAGCCGTTCACGCTCGGGCCGCGGACGCTGCGCGTGGAGGTGGCGGTCGCGTACGCGCTGGGCGCACTCAGGGGGCCGTGAGCCGATCCATGCTCAGGCCGTAGAACGCTGCCTTTCCGCTGAACCGCCATCCGAGGTGCGCGCGGCAATTCCTACAGAGTGAGATCTGCCAGGCGCAGCCGGGAAACCAGCTCCAGTATGACGAAGGCGCGCTCACCTCCCTGCAGCCTGCCGCCTGAGCGAAGCCGGTGAGCACGTACTCGAAGCCGTCGGGGTTCACGAACGCCCGCGTCTCTTGTCCGTCGAGGAGAATGCGATCGCGGTCGCGCGCGATCTCCGCGCCGCAAGCAGCGCACCGCCAGACGGAACCGTCTTCCGCGGCGACGGCGCCACCCGCCTGCTGAGCGTCTTCCCGGAGCATGCCGGGGCATTGTAGGCCCGCGCCGGCCGCGTGGGTTGCGTTCCCCCGCGCGGCATGTCACGGAGTGCCCGTGTTCGAGCGGCTCTTCCAGCTCGCGGCGCGCGGGACCACGCCGGCTCGGGAAGTCCAGGGCGCCTTCCAGGTGGCGCAGTGAGGCGCCTTTTGCCGCAGAGCGCGGCGCCCGACGCGGTGCGCCTGATCGGCACGCGCGCGGCCCGCGGATTCGCGGACGGGATCGCCAGCGTGCTGCTCGCGAGCTATCTCTCCCGGCTGGGGTTCACCCCCGTGCAGATCGGGGCGATCGCCACCGCCACGCTCTTCGGATCCGCGGCGCTGCTCCTGGCGGTCGGCCTTCTCGGGCACCGCTTTCCCCGCAGGACGGTGCTCCTCGCCTCCGCCGGCCTGATGTGCGCGACCGGCGTGGCCTTCTACTTCGCCACCGGCTTCTGGGCGCTGGTCCTGGTCGCCTTCCTGGGCACGCTCAACCCGTCGTCGGGAGACGTGACGCTCTTCTTGCCCACCGAGCAGGCCGTCCTGGCCGAGTCGGCAGCGCCGCAGGATCGGACGATCCTCTTCGCCTGGTACAACCTCGCCGGCGCCTTCGCGGGCGCGTTCGGTTCGCTGGCGGCCGGGCTGCCCGACGCGCTGGCCCCGGCGCGGGCCGCGCAAGCCGAGCGCGCCGCGTTCCTCGTCTACGGCGCGCTCGGGGCGCTGAGCGCCTTTGCCTACCGCAAGCTGTCCCCGCACCTGGAGCCGCCCCGCTCCGCAGAGACCGGCGCGGCGCTGAAGCAATCCCGCGGGGTGGTGTTGCAGCTCGCGACGCTGTTCTCCGTCGACGCCTTCGGGGGCGGGTTCGTCGTGCAGTCCATCGTGGCCCTCTGGCTGTTCCGGCGATTCGATCTGGCCGTGGGCACGGCGGGCGCGATCTTCTTCGCCGTGAACCTGCTCTGCACGTGCGCACGATGGTGTACACGCACTTGCCCGCGAACGTCTTCCTGGTGCTGGCGGGGCTCATGCCGACCCTCCCGCTGGCGGTCCTCTTCCTCTTGCTCCGGGCGATGCTCTCGCAGATGGACGTGCCGGCGCGGCAGGCCTACGTGATGGCAATGGTGCCGCGGGAGGAGCGCGCGGCGGCGGCCAGCGTCACCAACGTCCCCCGCAGCCTGGCCTCCGCCATCGGGCCTCTGCTGGCCGGGGCGCTGCTGCAGATCAGCCCGATCGGCTGGCCGCTGATCTGCGGGGGGGCCCTGAAGATCGCCTACGATCTGACGCTGTACGCGACCTTCTCCCGGAGGACGCCCGCGGAGAAGCAGAGCTGACGGGCAACCATCCGACCGTCGGCCGCGCGAAACCCTGCACAACTCACCGGCGACCTGCTATGGGAGGGCGCCTTTTTAGAGGGAGCGACGTTCGATGAAGCGGATCCTGGTCACGGGCGCAGTCGGTCAGATCGGGTCGGAGCTCACCATCGCGCTCCGCCAGCGCTACGGCGGAGACCTGGTGGTGGCGAGCGACGTGCGCATGCCCACCGACCCGGTCCTGCGCGACGGCGGGCCCTTCGAGTTCGTGGACTGCTTGGATCCGCACCACCTCACCCGCGTGATGCAGATCCACCAGGTGGACACCATCTATCACCTGGCCGCCCTGCTCTCCGCCGTGGGCGAGCTGCGGCCGCTGCAGGCCTGGCAGCTGAACGTGAACGGCCTGGTGAACGTGCTGGAGGCGGCGCGGCAGTACAGGTGCGCGCTGTTCTTCCCCAGCTCCATCGGCGCCTTCGGTCCGGATACCCCGCGCAACCGCACCGCCCAGGTCACCATCCAGCGCCCCACCACCATGTACGGCGTCACCAAGGTCGTCGGCGAGATGCTCTGCGAGGACTACCACCGCCGCTTCGGCACGGACACGCGCGGGCTGCGGTTCCCCGGGCTGATCTCGTACCAGACGGAGCCGGGGGGCGGGACCACCGACTACGCGGTGGACATCTTCCGGCAGGCGCTGCAGCACAGCGTCTACACCTGCTACCTGCGCGCGGACGCCCGGCTGCCGATGATGTACATGCCGGACGCGATCCGCGCGATGATCGAGCTGATGGAGGCGGAGCCTTCGCGGCTCATCCACCGCAACGCCTACAACCTGGGCGCGATGGACTTCACCCCGGCGGAGCTGGGGGAGGCGATCAAGAAGCGAATCCCGGCGTTCCACGTCGAGTACCACGTCGATCCGCGGCGCCAGGCGATCGCGGATTCCTGGCCGCAGTCGATCGACGACAGCGCGGCGCGGGAGGAGTGGCACTGGGCGCCCCGCTACGGGCTCGACGCGATGGTCGACGACATGCTGCAGAAATTGCGTTGAGGAGCCGGCCATGCCGCTGCAGAAGCTGCTCGAGGACTTGAAGGCCCAGCTCGCCGACCTGGAGGCCGCGGGCACCGCCAAGGGAGGGGAGCAGGTGGTGGTGGCGGTGAAGCCGCCGCAGGGCGGCCGGGGACCGCGCTTCGTACTAGAGGGATTCGGCGAGCGCGAGTTCATCCGCATGAACTCCAACTCGTACCTGGGGCTCTCGCTGCGCAGCGAGCTGATCGACGCCGAGGAGCGCGCCGCGCACGCCTTCGGCGTCGGCCCCGGAGCGGTGCGGTTCATCAGCGGCACCTACGAGCCGCACCTCAAGCTGGAGCAGGCGCTGGCGGACTTCCATGGCCGGCCGGCCGCGATGGTGGCGGGCTCCGCCTACACGGCGGTCGCCGGCGTGCTCTTCAGCCTCTCCACGCCGCAGACGGCGCTGATCTCCGACGAGCTGAACCACAACTGCATCGTCAATGGGATGAGGCTCGCGCCACACAAGGCGCGCAAGGTGTACCGGCACCTCGATCTGCGCGCCCTGGAGCAGCAGCTGGAGGAGTCGGTGGGCGAGGCGGAGGGCGCGCTGGTGATCAGCGACGGCGTTTTCAGCATGCGGGGCGATCATGCGCCCGTCGACCGGATCGCCGAGCTCTGCAAGAAGTACGATCCGCGCTTCGAGCGCGGCTGCGCGCTCTTGGTGGACGATTCCCACGGCGTCGGCGGCTTCGGAACCACGGGGCGCGGCACCGAGGAGGTCACCGGCGGGCGCGCCGACGTGTTGATTGGCACCCTCGGCAAGGCGATGGGGGTGAACGGCGGTTACCTCGTCTGCGAGGCGCAGCTGATCCGCTGGCTGCGCGAGAAGAACCCCTTCTACATCTACTCGAACCCGATCGCGCCGGGCGAGGCCGCGGCGGCGCTGGCGGCGCTGGAGCTGATCCGGGGGCGCGAGGGCGTCGCCGTGCTCTCGCACCTGCGTTCCGTCACGCAGCGGTTCCGCGACGGCCTCTTGCGGCTGGGATTCGAGACCATTCCCGGGCAGCACCCGGTGGTGCCCCTGATGGTCCGCGACACCGACCGGACGCGGGCGTTGGTCGGGTTCTTGCGCGAGAACGGCGTTCTCGCCACCGGGCTCAACCACCCGGTGGTGCCCCGCGGCGAGCAGCTGATCCGCTTCCAGGTCTCCGCCGACCACACCGAGGGCGACATCGACCAGGTATTGGCGGTGCTTTCAAGATTCAAGTGACCGGTCAGGAGTCGAAGAGGGGAGTCCACATCCGCTTGCGGCGCGCGATCCGGGCCTCGGCCGTCTCCCCCTCGTAGGACACGACTTGCGGAGGGCGATCGAAGGCCTGGAGCAGGAAGAGGTTTGCGTTCAGGACCGCCCAGCCGCGGTCTGGCTCGCGGTAGACGGCCGCGCAATACATGCCGCAGCGCGAGCAGACGATCATCTCGGAGGTGCGCAGGCCGAAGAGGTAGCGCGACACGAGCTGCGGGTCCTGGATGCCGACGCGGGCGCGCCCCTGCGGATCGGAGATGGTCCGCGCGCCGTGCCGGCGGCAGAAGCTGCAGTCGCAGGCGCGCAGCGGGAGCGCGCTCGGGTCCTGCTCGGTCTCGAGTACGACCGCGATGTTCCCGCAGTGGCAGGTGGCCTCGAGTTTCATGCTCGATTATGGCGCGCAAGAGGTGAGGATCGTCAACGGCGCGATCGACAGGCGCTTGCAGACACGAACCTGTGGCGAAATTGACCCAGGCAGCGCAGGGGAGGACCGTGGCCGATGAAGATGCGCACGTGGTCATCGATCGTGGAAAGGCGCGCCGTTTCCGGGACTCCTGATCGATCCATTCCGTCATTCGTTGGCCCCGCGATGGCTGCTGTGGCGGCGTTCGGGCTTGCGCTCGCGCTTGCATTCGTCTGCGCGCCGTACCCCGTGGAGTGGGCAGAGGGCCGGGTCTTCGAGACCGCACGCCTGATGCTGGCGGGCTCGCCCCTGTACTGTGACATCCATGTCCTTCCCTGCGCCGATTTGACCTACCCTCCCGCCTATTCCGCAGTGGTTGCTGCGCTGGGAAGGGTCTTCGGCCTCGGCTTCACGGCCGGTCGCGCGGTGAGCTTCGCAGCGCTTCTCTGGGTGCTCCTCGGGCTCTACCGGATCGCGCGAGCGCAATCTGACCGGTGGACCGCGCTCGCGGCGCCGGCCGTCTTCCTCTTCTTCACCGAGGTCTCCTACTACGCGGGGTCCTTGCGGCCCGACCTCTTGTCGCTGGCGCTCGTCGTTTCCGCCTTGGCGACGCTCCTCCGCTGGCCGACCATCCGGGGCACGGTGTCCTCCGCGCTGCTCCTGCTCACCGGTCTCTTCGTCAAGCCCCAGGCGTTCGCCGCGGTCTGCGCCGTCTGCATCTACCTGGCGATGGTGGACCGCAAGCGCCTCGCCGCCTTCATCGCCGTCGGGGCGGTGGGTGGGGCGCTCATCTTCGGCCTGGGCCAGTTCCTGACCCACGGCCGGTTCCTGGATCACCACTATTGGTGCATCGTCTATCCGTCCCACACCCTGGGCCAACTGGGAACGGTCCTCTTCTATGGGGCGCTGCCGTGGACGATCTTCATCTGCGTCGCGCTCCATCATTCGGTGCGCGCGCTGCGGCAGCGTCCGGTCGGCCTGGTTCCAATCTATTTCCTCTGCAGTCTGGCGTGGGTGCTTCCTACGGCCGCCGGCGCCGGCGCGGCAGCGAACTACCTCTTCGAGCTGTACGTTGCCACCAGCCTGGCGTTGGCCGGCTTTCTCCAAGGCCTGCGCGAACGGCCGCTGGAACCGGTCAGCCGCGTCGATCGCGTCGGCGCGGTCCTGATCTCGATCCAGGTCGTCCTGTCGCTGGCGCTCAATCCCTGGATCGGCCTGGAGCACTATTTCTCCACCCGAAGATTGTGGTCGAGCCGGGACACGATGGTTCCGGCGCTTCGGGCCGCGCCCGAGCCGATCCTCGTCGAGGAGCTCGGCATGGCCGGTTACACGGGGCACCAGCTGTTCGTGGACTCCTTCGTCGCCACCCGGCTCTCCGACATGCACCGGTGGGATGAAGGCCCGCTACTCGCCATGCTCACCGAGGGACGGTTCTCGAGGGTGGTGCTGCGCGAGGCGCCTGCCGATCATCCGAGTCCGCTGCAGCGAGAGCGCTTTACCCCCCGGATGCTAGAGACCATCGTCGCGCACTATCGTGTGTCCTGGTCGGATGGGAACTGGTTCGTCTATGAGCCGCGCCAGGGCGGTGCCCGCTGATTGAAAAACGTAGCAGGGTTCGTTGCCCTGCTAGAGCGCCGAGCGCAGCAAGGGCGCCCCCACCAGCGCGCCCTCGCGCTCGCGCAGCATCGCCACCAGGGCACCGTCCTGTACCGCTCGCAAGGGCGCGCCGGGATCCGGAAAGCCGGCCGGAAGCGTCCAGGCGGGTGGATCGGTGGGACGGAGCGGAATCGGCCGCGACGCTTTCAGGGCGGCGAGCTCGCGCGCGTCGACGCGGACGGAGGCGCACCAGGGAAAGAGCGCGGCGCCGCGCACCCAGGGGCGTTGGCCCGGGGGCGGATCGGTCCAGGGCCCGATGGCCGTGCGCTGCAGAGCCGACAGGTGTGCGCGCGCCCCCGTGACACGGCCCAGATCCCGCGCCAGGGAGCGCACGTAGTAGCCTCCCCCCGTGACCAGCAAGAGCGCGCTGGAAGCAGGCAGGCGGTGCGAGAGCCAGCGCGCCTCGTGCAGGTAGACGCGCGAGGGCGGCAGCTCGAAGACCTCGCCGCGGTGTGCCTTCCGGTAGGCGCGCTCGCCGCCGATGCGTTTGTTGCTGGTGGCCGGAGGCACCTGCTCGCGCCAGCCGACGAACGGAGCCAGCGCGTCCTCCAGCGCTTGCGGCGTCAGACCCACGGCGTCGCCACGCTCCACCACGCGCCCGAGCGGATCGCCGTTGTCCGTCTCCGCTCCCCAGGCGATCTCCGCGACGTACGTCTTGGGGATCGGATGCAGCAGGTCCATCAGCCGGGTCGCCTGGCCGGCGAGGAGCAGCACGAGGCCCTCGGCGAACGGATCCAAGGCGCCCCCGTGGCAGACCGGCAGCCGGTCCCGCCGGAGGCCGGCCGCCCGCGCCTCCTCCATGAAAGTCTGCACGAGCGAGAAACTGGTCTGGCCAACCGGCTTGTGGACGCGGTAGATGCCGGGCCCGATTTCCGCTCGAACGAAAGGGACGGACATGAAGACCTTCGCACTCCTCGCGCTCGCCGCGCTCCCCGCCTTCGCGCAGGGCGCGGGCAAAGGCAAGACCGAAGTGACCTGGTACGGGCACGCAGCGTTCGTGGTGAAGACCCCGGGTGGGACCACGCTCGCGATCGATCCCTGGATCAGCAACCCGGCGAACAAGGACAAGTCCGCGATCGAGAAGATCCAGAAGCTCGACTACATCCTCATCACCCACGGGCACTCCGACCACGTCGGCGACGCGGTGGCGCTGCAGAAGAAGACCGGAGCGAAGATCATCGGGGCTTTCGAGCTGGGCATGCAGCTCGTGGCCGCCGGCGTGCCGAAGGAAGCAGCCGGATTCGAGACGCTCGGGAACATGGGCGGCATCTTCCAGTTGAACCCGGAGGTGAGCGTGGCGCTGGTGCCCGCGGTGCACAGCTCTGGATTCCAGGCGGACCCGAGCGGGCCGATCCTGTACGGCGGCCCGGCCATGGGCTTCGTCATCCAGATCAAGGGCGGGCCGACGCTGTACCACACCGGGGACACCGCTTGGTTTCCCGGGATGAAGCGCATCGGCGAGCGCTTCCATCCCGACGTCATGCTCGCGTGCATCGGAGGTCACTTCACGATGGATCCGACGGACGCCGCCCTCGCCGCGCGCGACGTCGGCGCGAAGAGCGTGGTGCCGATGCACTTCGGGACTTTCCCGGTCCTGACGGGAACCCCCGACCAGCTCGCCAAGGCGCTGACGGGGACCGCGCCAAAAGGGAAGATGACCCAGATGCAGGTCGGCGACACGCGGACGTTCTAGGCGCGCCGGCCGAAGGCCGGTTAGCGCCTACGTTTGAGCACGAACATTCACGGACTGAATGACGTTGGATGGATTCTAGAGCTGCGGCGGCAGGTCGCGCAGCCGCCGCCAGAACGACAGCGTCTCGGCGGCGGCACGGCGCGGCGTGAAGGAGAGAGCCCGCTCCCGAGCGGCCTTTCCCAGCTGCCGGGCACGGGAGAGATCGCCCAGCAGCTCGGTCAGTGTCTCCGCGATGGAGGCGGGGTCGGCGGGCCGCACCACCCTGCCCGTCTCGCCGACCAGCTCGGGCGGAGCCCCGTCGTCGCCGGCGACGACCGGGATCCCGCAAGCCATCGCCTCCAGCACTCCGCGGCAGGCGCCATCGTTCCCTTCCCGCAGCCAGACGGCGACGTCGAGAGCGCGGTAGGCCTCCAGAAGCCCGGCCCCGCGCAAATAGCCGCCGAATACCGCGCGACCGAGACCCAGCTTCGAGGCCAGCGCCCGGAGCGCGGGTTCGTCCTCGCCGCGGCCCACGAGCACGAGCCAGGCCGGGGGAAGCTCGCGCTGCACCCGGGCGAATGCCTCCAGCAGCGCGCGGTGCTCGCGCTCCGGCTTCATGCGCGCCACGATCCCCGCCAGCGGTGCGTCCCGCGGGATTCCCCAGCGCGCGCGAAGCTCCGGAGGCCCGCCGAGAGCAGCTCCGCCGCGTACTTCGCGCTATGCACGACCACGCCGTCGGACCGCCGCAGCGCCCAATGCCTTTGCCCCAGCACCCCGGGGGACACGTCGGCGCGGCGCTGGGCCGCGCGCACCACGCGCAGGTCGGGATTGCGGGACCGGCGCGCCGCCCACAGCGCCAGCGCGTGGTCGTGGGCGAAAGCCGCGTGCAGGACGTCGTACCGGCCGGCCCGCGCGAGCGCGGTCAGGGCCTTTGCGTCGTGCACCACGTCGCCCAGGCGCACCTTGCGCGAGAGCCGCAGGCCCGTTTCCCAGGGAACGCCGGCCATCGCCAGGTGCTCGCCCAGGTTCTCCCCGGGGCGCACCGTGTCCCCCGCGAAGCGCGCGTCGCACCCTTGCGCCCGCAGCTCCTGCGCGAGCGAGATCAACCCCTCGGCGGGTCCCGTCCGGGACGAGCTGGAGACCATCAGCAGTGGCGCGCGCGGCCAGCTCACGCCGAGAGCAGCGGCAGCCGTCCGGCGGAGAGCAGCGGGGAGAGGGCGGACCAGGCGCGCTCTTCGCCGAGATCGAGCATGCAGCGGAAGTGTCCGCGGGGACAGCGGCGCCGGCCGAAGAACGAGCAGGGCGCGCAGGAGACCCCCGCGAAGAGGACCTCGTGGCCGCGGAAGTCGAACATGCCGGGATCGGTGGACCCGAAGAGCGCGAGCGTGGGCACGCCCAGCGCGCGCGCCATGTGCATCGGGCCGCTGTCGTTGGCGGCGAAGGCCGCGCAGCGGGCGATGAAGCCTCCCAGACCGCGCAGATCGAGCTTGCCGCAGAGATCGACGGCACCCGGCGCGAGCTGCGCGATGGCGCGCCCCAGATCCGCCTCCGAGGCGCTGCCCTGCACCGCCACCTGGATGCCGCGGCCGAGCGCGCGGCGCGCCAGGCCCGCGAACCGCTCGACCGGCCAGCGCTTGGTGGCCCAGTTCGCCCCCGGCGAGAGGCCCAGCAAAGGGCGCGCCGGATCGATCCCCGCGGCGCGCAAGGCCGCATCCGCGACTTCGAGGTCGTGGGGGCCCAGGAAGTACTGCAGCTTGCCCTTGGGCACCTCGTGCCCGACCACCCGCTCGACGGCCGCGTGGTAGCGGTGGGCGAACAGCATCGAGGCCCGGTAGGGGCGGAGCGCGAGCTTCACCGGCAGCGTGTCCCGGAAGTCGCGCTTGTGCCAGACGACCTTGGGGATCCCCGGGAGCAGCGCGCGCAGGATCCGGCTGCGGATCTTGCCGTGGAGGTCCAGGACCACCGAGGGCCGGGCGGCGCGCAAGCGGCGCGCGTAGGAGAACGGCCCTTCGCCGTCCCGCAGGCCGATCACCTCGTCGACGTGCGGGTTGTGCTCGACCAGGTGCGCGAGGCGTTGCTTGACCGCGTAGACGATCCGCGCGTCGGGCCAGGCGGTGCGCAGCGCGTGGATGGCGGGCGCGGTCAGCAGCACGTCGCCGACCGCGCTGAAGCGCAGCACCAGCACCGTCCGGTTCACGCCGCTCCAGCGAGCAGGTGGTATGGGGCCGGCAGCCTGCAGTTCCGGAGCGGGATGAGGAAGGTGTCCACCAGCGCGTGCTGTCCGGAGATGCACGCGTGCGAGACGCCGTCGGTGAGCACCATCCAGGCGGAGAACGGAGCGAACGAGAAGCGCTGGTGCGGCGGCCCCTGGAACGCGGGCGTGTCCTTCATCCAGTTGTGGAAGCTCCGCATCCGCCGGTCGTAGGGCGAGGTCTCGATCACGCGGGCCATGGGAAGCGCGCGGCGGCCGAGCCGCAAGAGGCCGCTGAGCGCGCGCTCCGGCAGCTTCGGGTCGAGCCCGCCCCTGCGCACGCCGGCCTCCTCCCCGTGCTTTTGCAGCAGCTCCGCGAAGGTGCCCTTGCTGATCCAGACGCGCTCGCTGCTGGGGTTCAGGTTGACGAAGAAGCGGAGGATGCGATCGCCGTGGGTCGCGCCGTACGCGCCGGCGTCGACGTGGATCAGCTCGTTGCTGGCGTGCGGCGAGAGCCCGCGGCCCTGCTCTTCGACGGGCCGGAAGCTGGAGGTTCCGGGGACCCAGTCCCGGGTGAACCCGGGCATGCCGCTCCGGAGGAGCTCTTGCACCCGGCCTGAAGGCTCCGCAAGGACGCGACGCGCCCGGTCGACGGCGGACCGGCGCGCGTCCAC
>WNFK01181735.1_pt1 | contig 18139 bp, 15 predicted proteins | sample 5400281 | NCBI WGS metagenome assembly WNFK01 (sample SAMN13153350, study PRJNA577476) | soil metagenome | isolation source: 20 cm soil on Douglas fir-dominated hillslope | place: USA:California | collected 2013-09-17 | reverse complement strand
TTACGCGCCGCGGTGGAACCCTTTCGGTTCAAGGCAAGTAGGTCCGATGTCACCGAACCAAAGGAGCACCAAGATGTCGATGACGAAGAGAGTCTTGCTCGCGTCGGGCGCAACATTGGCCCTCGCTTCCGCCGTTCGCGCCCAGGGACAGCCGCAAGGATCCAACCAGGCGGAAGACGTCATATTGGATCATGAAGCCGTCCAGCTGACGCCGGAGGGGCGGCACAAGAGGATGAAGATCAACGAGACCGGCGCCGCCATGGTGAAGAAACACGGCCAGGAAGCGAAAGGGCACGTGGTTTTGTACCGGGAAGGAGGCAAGAACTACGTGCTGCACGACCAGAAGATGGCGGACGGGACCATGCTGTTCGACCGGGCGGGCGAGTGGGAAGCCCGATCGTGACGTGACGGCGGCTGGACGCCGCCAACCCTGTGCCCCGTCATGCCCGCGCTTGTCGCGGGCATCCACGTCTCACTGCGTTTCAGGTAGTTCGTAGCCCGGATGGAGCGCAGCGTAATCCGGGACCGGTGTTCCCGCATTGCGCTTCCGCCTTCGCGCTCCGCGCTTCGGCGGACTCGCTCGCGCGGAACCCGCCGTAGCTCGCGAAGCGAGCGAAGGCGCGGTCGCTCCATGCGGGCTACGACCCTGTGCGCGGGCATGACTCAGCGCGTGATTTTTATCGGGACACGCTCCGGCGGGTCCAATCTTGATTCTCGACGCCCATTTTTTTGACCGCACCCGCAAAACCGTATAGGAGAAATTCCACACTTGGTATTGCGCCCGGCGCCCCCAGCGCCGGGCGTTCGCTTGCGAGCGACAGGCCGACAGGGACGCGATTTCGACCGAGGGACCCGCCATGCAAGTCGACGGCTACGACATCGACATCGTGATCCAGGGCTATCCGGGCAAGACCGTCTGCCATGGCGGGCTGGGCTGGAGCACGATCGCGCTGATCCGCGGCCGCAACCGGGTGGCGCTGGTCGACACCGGCGGCTTCGGGGTGCGCCCGCTGCTGCTGACGCGCCTCGCCCGGCGCGGCCTCAAGCCGGCCGATGTCACCGACCTGCTGCTCACCCATGCGCATCACGACCACATGGTGAACTGGACCATGTTCGGGGAGGCCCGCATCGTCATCGGGGCGAATGAGATGGCCTGGGCCCTCGAGGAGCCGTGGGGAACGACCCCGGTGCCCGAGCTCTATGTGAAAGAGTTGCGGGACTGGAAGACGGTCCACGCCGCCAAAGAGGGCGAGGAGGTCCTGCCCGGCATGACGGCGCATCTGGTGCCGGGCCACACGCCCGGGCATCTGATGTATGTGCTGGCGGGGAGCGAGCGCGACGTGATCTTCACCGGCGACGCCGCCAAAAACCGGGCCGAGCTCACCTGCGGGCGGGCCGATGCGAGCTACGACGCGGCGGTGAGCGGCGCGTCGATCGCGGCGATCTGGACAATCTGGCGCAGACGGCCGGGCAGCATGGTGGTGCCGGGCCATGATATACCCATGGTGCTCAAGGACGGCCGCGCCGAATATGTCGGACAGCGCGAAGCCGCGATCAAATCCTGGTTCGGCGACGACCTCGAGACCACCACCGCCTTCGAGCTCACGCTCGCCTGAAAACGGACTGCCGGAGACGCTCATGAACTTTCTTCGCTCGCTGCTGCTGTTGATCCTCGCCTGGTGCCTTGCCGCGCCCGCCGCGGCGGAGGATTATCCCAGCCGGCCGATCCGGCTGATCATCCCGTTCCCGCCCGGCGGCAGCAACGACGTGGTCGGGCGCGTCTTCGCGACCCGGCTGAGCGATCGCCTCGGCCGTCAGGTCGTGGTCGACAACCGCTCGGGCGCCGGCGGCGTGGTCGGCACCGAGGTGGTGGCGAATGCGCCGGCCGACGGCTACACGCTGCTCGTGATCTCGCTCGCGCACGCGGTCAATCCCTGGCTCTACAAGCTGTCCTACGATCCGATCAAAGCCTTCACGCCGATCGGCATCATGGCGAGCGGCACCAACGTGCTGGTGGTCCATCCCGACCTGCCGATCCATTCGGTGAAGGAACTGGTCGCGGCCGCCACGGCGAAGCCGGGCGACCTGCAATATGCCTCGGCGGGCATCGGCAGCTTCCAGCATCTCGGCGGCGAATTGTTCAAGCTCACCGCCAAGGTCGACCTGCTGCATGTGCCGTTCCGCGGCGGCGGCCCCGCCATGATCGACGTGGTCGGCGGCCACACCAAGGTGATGTTCTCGTCGTTGGTGCAGACCACGCCCTTCATCCGCTCCGGCAAGCTGCGCGCGCTTGCGACCGGCGGCGCCAAGCGCAGCCCGGTGCTGCCCGATCTCCCGACCATCGCGGAAGCGGGCGTGCCCGGCTACGAGGCGACCAACTGGTGGGGCATCCTGGCGCCCGCCGGCACCCCGAAGGAGATCGTCGACAAGGTGCACGCCGCGATCACCGCCGTGCAGGACGCGCCGGAAACCCAGAAGCAGCTCGAAAGCGAAGGCGCGGAGGTCGTGAAAATGAGCACGCCCGAGTTCGGCGCCTTCATGGTCAGCGAGATGGCCAAATGGGGACGCGTCGTGAAGGAAGGCGGCATCAAGGCGGAGTGACGCGGCGCCGCGAGCACTGACTGTTGCCCTCTCCCTTGGGGGAGGGATTAGGGGGGGGGGTCGCGAGGCGCCGCCGCTTCAGAAATTTTCTTGGGCCAATCCGTGAAGCTGAGACTTCTCGACAACAAGGACTTCTGGGCCGGCGCCCTGCTGGCGGCGATCGGCGTCGCGGCGGTGGTGCTGGCGCGCGACTATCCGTTCGGCACGTCGCTGCGCATGGGGCCGGGCTATTTCCCGACCGTGCTCGGCGCCACGCTGGCGCTGTTCGGCGGTTTTTTCCTGGTGCGGTCGCTGCGCGCCTCCGAGACGGTCGACACCAACTGGTCGCTGCGCGCGCTGATCGGATTGACGGTGTCGCTGATCCTGTTCGGCGCGCTGATCGACCGCGCCGGCTTCGTTCCGGCCCTGGTGGTGCTGATCTTCGGATCGGCGGCGTCGAGCACCGAATTCAAGTTCGGCGAGGTCCTGCTGTTGACCGCGATCCTGACGGTGTTCGCGGTGGTGCTGTTCATCTGGGCGATCGGGCTGCCATACCGGCTGTTCGCGGGATTCTAGAAAAACCGGACCATGGACGTCTTTGATCACCTGATCTTCGGTTTTGGCGTCGCCCTCTCGCTGCAGAACCTGTTCTATTGCCTGGTCGGCGTGACGGTCGGCACGCTGATCGGCGTGCTGCCCGGCGTCGGCCCGCTCGCCACCATCGCGATGCTGCTGCCGATCACCTACAACGTCTCGGCCGTCGCCGCCCTCATCATGCTGGCGGGCATCTATTACGGCGCCCAGTATGGCGGCTCGACCACCGCGATCCTGGTCAACCTGCCGGGCGAGACCTCGTCGATCGTCACCTGCATCGACGGCTATCAGATGGCGCGCCAGGGGCGAGCGGGCCCGGCGCTCGCGATCGCGGCGATCGGCTCGTTTTTCGCCGGCACCGTCGGCACCTTCCTGGTGGCGCTCGCCGGGCCGCCGCTCGCCGAGGTCGCGCTCCGGTTCGGCGCGCCGGAATATTTCTCGCTGATGCTGATGGGCCTGATCGCCGCCGCGGTCCTGGCCCAGGGCGACATGATGAAGTCGCTGGCGATGGTCGTGATGGGGCTGCTGCTCGGCATCGTCGGCTCCGACGTGAACACCGGCGTGCCGCGCTTCAGCTTCGGCATCGTCGAGCTGTCCGACGGCATCGGCTTCATCGTGGTGGCGGTCGGGGTGTTTGCGGTCGGCGAGATCGTTAAGAATCTCGGCGATCCGGCCGAGGAGCGCTCGGTCTTCGACACCAAGGTGACGCATCTCTATCCCACCCTGGACGACCTCAAGCGCTCGATCGGCCCGATCCTGCGCGGCACCGGCATCGGGTCCTTCTTCGGCGTGCTGCCCGGCACCGGCCCGGCGATCGCCTCCTTCGCGTCCTACATGGTCGAGAAGAAGCTCGCCGCCGATCCGTCGCGCTTCGGCAAGGGCGCGATCGAGGGTGTGGCGGGGCCGGAATCCGCCAACAACGCCGACGCGCAATGCAAGTTCATCCCCATGCTCACGCTGGGGCTGCCGGCGAGCGGCGTGATGGCGCTGATGCTGGGCGCGCTCACCATCCAGGGCATCCAGCCCGGCCCCGAGGTGATGACTCAGCGGCCGGAACTGTTCTGGGGGCTGATTGCCAGCATGTGGATCGGCAACCTGATGCTGGTGGTGCTCAATCTGCCGATGATCGGCCTGTGGGTGAAGCTGCTCACGGTGCCGTACCGGATGCTGTTTCCCGCCATCATGGCCTTCTCGGCGATCGGCGTTTACAGCGTCAACTCGAGCGCCTTCGAGATCTACCTGACGGCGCTGTTCGGCGTCGTCGGCTTCGTGTTCAGCAAGCTCGGCTTTCCGCCCGCCCCCATGCTGCTCGGCTTCGTGCTCGGGCCGATGATGGAGGAGCATTTGCGCCGCGCCATGCTGATGTCGAAGGGCGACCCGTCGGTCTTCGTCACCCACCCGATCAGCCTCGTCTTCATCCTGGCGTCGGCCGCGATCCTGGTCGTCATGGTGCTCCCGGCCGTGCGCCAGCGGCGGGGCGAGATCACGGACTGAGGGGGGAGCGGCGAATAGGGAATGGGGAGTGGGAGTAGGCTGTTTCCATTCGCCATTCGCTCCTCTGCCGCCGCATCACGCTTTGGACCCGATTTGGTTCTAGAAAGACCGCAATGCGGTCTAGGGTTGGGCCGGGGAGAACAGCGCTTGCACCTGGCCTGGGCCGGGTCGCGGCGCCAGCAAGGGGGTGACATGATGAACGGGGACAGACCGCGACGGACATACGATCCACGCCAGGCTGCGGAAGCAGCCTTCAAGGCCGCGACCACCAAGCCGCTGGAACCGATCCGGGGCCCGGACCCGGTCAGCAAGGCGCCCTCGCTGCCCGGAGCCACCGAGCTCGTTTCCTTGCGGATCGATCGCGACGTGCTCGATCATTTCCAGGAAGACGGCCCGGGCTGGCAGGCCAGGATCAATCAGGCGCTGCGAAAGGCGGCCGGAAAGTAGGATCGACGGAGCATGTCGGCGAAAGCCTCGGTTCGCCGCAAAAATGCGACCCTGTATCCGTCTGGCCTGCTATAGACTGCCAGACGCCTGCATCCGGGGTGAGGTCACGCAATCCGCCACGCCTCCTAATTCGTTCCAGCCGCCGCGATTTCATCGGGGGCCCCAGAGGAGATTGAGAGTGACCGACCGATCGAACCAAAAGCAGGCACGCCCGGGAAAACCCCCATCGCCGGAAGCGGAGGCTCAGGCCGTCCGCGAGAAGACCGCGCGCCTGCGCGCGCTCCGGCTCGCCCGCGACGCCGAAATCGCCGCGAATGCGCCCCCGGCGCCCCCCAAGCGCGCGGCAGCGAAGAAAAAGTCCGCCAAGTCAACCGAGAAGGGCCCTTCCTTGTCGGATTGGTTGAGCACGCAGCAGACCCAGGGCCGGCGCAACTAAAGGCCTGGGGAATCGTCGGGCGCAGCGAGGTGGCGCGCCGCCGTCGTCACGCCGCGATGCCGTGCCGGGTCAGCAGCCGCTCGGCGCTGTCGTTCCACACGTCCATCTGCACGATCTTGCCGCCGCGCACCACGAAACGGTCGACATAGCGATTGCCGTCGAAGGGCGTGCCGTCCGGCCATTCGCCGTAGAGCGTTCCGATATTGTAGACGATGGTTTCGGCCATGCCCGGGACGACGTCGGACCGCTCCATCTTCTTTTTCACCCATTTGTAGCGCCCGGCATTGAACGCCGCGGTCTCGCGCGGATGGCCGTATTTGCGCCCGCCCGTGAAGGTGATCTTCAGGTCCGGCGCGATGTAGAGCGCGGCGGTCGCCGGATCGGGCACCATCGAGGCCTCGAGAAAGCGCTCGACAATGTCCGCGGCCGCCTGGGTCTCGGCAGGAAGCGGGAAGGCGATAGCCGGCATGGCGGGTCCTCGTCGGATGGTCTGCGCGCGCCGCGCGCCAGGGGTTCGCCCGATCCTATGCAGAAATCCTGCCATCCAAAAGCGGCGATAGGACGTGACCGTCGTCGAGGTCATCGCGGGGGGCTGATGCCGATCGGTTAGGCAATTGCCGTTTTTTACGGCGGCGCCCCGGCCAGGCGCGCGGATCAGGAGCCGTTTTCAATCCCTGGAGGGTGGCATAGCCTTTGCGTCCCTATGGCAACTTCAACCTGAGGACCTGCCATGACATCCAGGCTCGCTTCAATGAGCTCATTCCTGCGCGAACGCGCGACGCTCCGCCGCCTCGTCGTCGCGGCCCTTGCGGCCGCGTGCCTCGTCCTGCCGGCCCAGGCCCAGGAGACCATCAAGCTCGGGCTGGTCGCCGCCATGTCGGGGCAATCGGCCAAGTCCGGAGAGGCCATCGTTCGCGGGCTCTCGCTCGCAATCGATGAGATCAACGCCAAGGGCGGCATCCGCGGCCAGAAGCTCGAGCTCGTCGTGCGCGACGACGAGAGCAACCCGGCCAAGGGCGTCGTCGCGGCGCGCGAGCTGGTCCAGCGCGAAAAGGTGGCGGCCTTCTTCGGCGGGCTCGATACGCCGGTCTCGATGGCCATCGTGCCCTTCGCCAACCAGGCGAAAGTGCCCTTCATGGGCGTGTGGGCGGCGGGCACGCCGATCACCCGCAACGGCGCGGCGGAGAACTATGTGTTCCGGGTGTCGGCGGTGGACGACCTGGTCGACGTCGCGCTGGTCGACTACGCCATGAAAAAATACGGCGCCAAGAAGCCCGGCATGATGCTGATCAACAATCCCTGGGGCGAGTCGAACGAAAAGGGGCTCAAGGCCGCGCTCGGCGCCAAGACGCTGCCTTTCGCCGGCGTCGAGAAATTCGAGACCAACGACATCGACGTGGTGCCGCAGCTCACGCGCCTCAAGGAGGCCGGCACCGACGTCCTGTTCCTGGTCGCCAACGTGGCGCCCTCGGCCCAGGTGGTGAAGTCGCTCGACCGCATGGGCTGGAACGTGCCGATCGTCTCCCATTGGGGTCCCTCGGGCGGCCGCTTCAGCGAGCTCGCGGGCGCCAGCGCCCCGAAGGTGCATTTCATCCAGACTTTCAGCTTCTCGGGCAATGCCGGCCCCAAGGCGGCGGCGGTGCTCGCTGCGCTGAAGGCGAAATATCCCGAGATCAAGAGCCTCGGCGACGTGACGCCGGCGGTGGGCATCGCCAATGCCTATGACGCCATGCATCTCACCGCCATGGCGATCACGCTGGCGGGCTCGACCGAGGGCCCCAAGGTGCGCGAGGGCTTCTACGCCATCGACAAATACCAAGGATTGATCAAGACCTACGACAAGCCCTTCACGCCGGCGAACCACGACGCGCTGACGGCGCAGGACTACATCTTCACCTATTTCAAGGGCGAGGAAATCCTGCCGCTCACCAACTGAACGAGTGTTAAAGTGAGGGGACGCAGCGAGCGCTGCGTCCCTTTGCGTTTCGCGCGCGCCATGGGCGAGGCGGCATGCTGATCACGGCGGCGATCATCTCCGGCATCGGGCTCGGCAGCATGTATGGGCTGATCGCGCTCGGCTTTCACGTCACCTACGTGGTTTCCAGCACGGTGAACTTCTCGCAGGGCTCGGCCATGATGCTCGGTGCCGTGCTCGGCTACACCTTCGGGGTCAGGCTGCAGTGGCCGATGCCGCTGGCGGTGCTCGCCGCCCTGATGCTGTGCGGGCTGTTCGGTCTCGCGGTCGAGCGAATGCTGGTGCGGCCCTTCGCCGAGCGCGGCTCGAACGGCTGGCTGATGGCGACGGTGGCGGGCGGCATCGTGCTGGAAAATGCGACGTTGTTCACCTTCGGCAAGGAGCCGCGCAGCTTCCCGTCCTGGCTCGCCGAAAAGCCGGTCGACGTGTTCGGCGCGGGCGCCTATCCGCTGCAGCTCGTGATCCCGCTCGCCGGCCTCGGCATCGCGGTCGTGCTGCATCTGGTGCTTCGTCGCACCCGCATCGGCAAGGCGCTGCTCGCGGTCGTGCAGAATCCCGACGCGGCCCGCCTGATGGGAATCGACGTGCGGCGGGCGATCGCGGCGTCCTACGCGGCGTCGACCGTGCTCGCCGGCATCGCCGGGCTGCTGATCGCGCCGCTCTTCAGCGTGCATTCCGAGATGGGCACATTGTTCGGCATCAAGGCCTTTGCGGTTGCGATCCTCGGCGGGCTCACCTCGGCCTGGGGCGTCATGCTGGCCGGTCTCGCCTACGGCCTGATCGAGGCCATGGCCACCGCTTATCTCGGCTCCGTCTACACCCAGATCGTCGCCTTCTCGGTCGTCATTCTGGCGCTCACCGCGATGCCGAACGGCTTGTTCGGGCGCGCCGCCGTCAACAAGGTGTGAGGCCGATGCCTGGCGACCCGAGGCTCGCAGCCGCCGCCATGCCGCTCGCGATCCTGGCGCTGACCGCGGCGGCGGCGGGTTTCGCGGCGTCCTCCGATGGCTACGCGCCCTTCGTGCTGGCGCTGGTCGCACTCACCACGGTGGTGGGCGTCGGTCTCAATATCCTGCTGGGTCTCACCGGCCAGGTGTCGCTCGGCCATGTCGGTTTCTACGCGATCGGCGCCTATGCGGCCGCCATCCTCACCCTGCACGGCCTGAGCTTCTGGCTCGCCTTTACGATTGCCGGCGTGATCGCCGGCGCCATCGGCTTTGCGCTCGCGCTTCCGGCGCTGCGCGTCAGCGGGCCGTATCTCGCGATGGTGACGATCGCCTTCGCGTTCATCGTCCAGCACGGCACCATCGAGTGGCGCGGGCTCACCGGCGGGGCCAACGGCCTCATGGGGATCGCGTCCCCGGCGATCGGCCGTCTCGTCTTCACCGAACGCGAGACCGCGATCCTCGCAGTTGCGCTGGCGGGCGCCTCGCTGCTGTTCTTCCATCGGCTTGCCGCCGGCGCCTGGGGCAAGAGCATGCTGGCGGTGCGCGACGCCGAGGTGGCGGCGCGCTCGGTCGGCCTCAATCCGGTGATCGTCAAGACCGCCGCCTTCGCGATGTCGGCCTGCCTCGCCGGGCTCGCCGGCGCGATCTTTGCGCCGCTGATGATGTTCGTGGCGCCCGATTCATTTCCCTTCTCGCAATCGATCCTGTTCCTGTTCGCCGTGATCGTCGGAGGAGAGGGCTGGGTCCTCGGGCCCGTGGTGGGCGCCGTCATCAGCGTCGTGCTGCCCGAGCTGCTCTCCGGTCTGGCCGAATACCGGCTGCTGTTCTTCGGCGCGCTGCTGCTGGTGGTTCTCTGGCTGGCGCCCGCCGGCGTGATGGGGCTGTTGGCGCGGCTCGTCCGGCGCGCCGATCGGGGCGAGACCGCGCTGCGCCATGTCGACCCCGCCGGGTTTCTCGCGCAACCGCAAGGGCAGGGCGCGCTGGTGGGGGCGGATCTCGGCATCGCATTCGGCGGCATCAAGGCCGCGAGCGGCGTGAGCTTCCGCGCCGAGCCGGGCCGGATCACCAGCATCATCGGTCCGAACGGCGCCGGCAAGACCACGGTGCTCAACATGGTGGGCGGCTTCTACCGTCCGGACCGCGGCAGCATCCGGCTCGGCGCCACCGAGCTCGCGGGCGCGCCGGCCTGGCGGGTCGCACGCGCCGGCATTGCGCGCACCTACCAGACCACGAAGCTTTTCGGCACGCTGAGCGTCTTCGACAACGTGCTGATCGGATTGCGGCGCGGGCGGCTCGGCGGACTGCTGAAGCCTTTTGCGAGCGAGCCGGACCGCAAGATCGCCTCGTCCCTGCTCGCCTTCGTGGGCTACCGCGGCTTTTTGCATACGCCGGCCGGCGAGCTTCCCCATGTGGACCGCCGCCTGGTCGAGATCGCGCGCGCGCTCGCGATGCGGCCGCGCGTGCTGCTGCTGGACGAGCCCGCCGCCGGCCTGATGCGCGCCGACAAGGAGGCGCTGAAGGCGCTCTTGCGCCGGATCGCCGATCTCGGCATCGCGGTGATCCTGGTCGAGCACGACATGAGCCTGGTGATGGGGATCTCCGATCACGTGGTGGTGCTCGACGCGGGTGCTCCGATCGCGGCGGGCAGCCCGTCCGACGTGCGCCGCGACCCCCGGGTGATCGCGGCCTATCTGGGAGGCGGCGAAACGCGCGCGCGTCCGCGCCGCGCGGTCTGGAGCGGCCCGGGCGACGCGATCCTCGCGGCGCTCAAGCTCACCGCCGGTTACGGCGCCGCGCCGGCGATCGAGCAGGTGGGATTCGAGGTGCGGCCGGGCGAGGTCGTGGTGCTGCTCGGCGCCAACGGCGCGGGGAAATCGACCACGATGCGGGCGGTATCGGGCCTGCTGCGGCCGATCGCGGGCGACGTGATCCTCGATGACCGCAAGATCGACGGGCTCGACGCCCATCGGGTCGCGGCGCGCGGTCTCGCCCTGGTGCCGGAGGGCCGGCAGGTCTTCCCCGAGCTCTCGGTCGCCGACAATATCCGGCTCGGCGCCTTTCTGCGCAAAGGCGCCGGCAAGGCCTTCGACGAGGAGGCCGAGATGGCGGCGCTGCTGGCGCGTTTCCCGCGCCTCAAGGACCGGCTGGAAAGCCGCGCCGGTCTCCTGTCGGGCGGAGAGCAGCAGATGCTGGCGATCGCGCGCGGCCTGATGGCGAAGCCGCGTATCCTGCTGCTCGACGAGCCCTCGCTCGGCCTTGCACCCGCGATCATCGACGAGCTGTTCGACGTGCTCGCCGGCCTGCGCGACGAGGGCGTCACGATCCTGCTGGTCGACCAGATGGCGGCGCTCGCCTTGGCGCTGGCCGACCGCGGCTATGTGCTGGAATCCGGCCGTATCGTCGCCGCCGGCCCCGCCACGGCGCTCGCCCAGGACTCGGCGCTCGAGGCCGCCTATCTGGGGCATGCCGAGGCCGCCCCATGACGCTCGATTTCGTCCTGCGCGAGGCGCGCCTCGCCGGCCGCGAAGGCGAGACACTCGATATCGGGGTGCGCGGCGGCCGCATCGCGGCGATCGCGCCGGGGCTGGTCTGCGATACGCCGGAGGAGCGCCTCGGCGGCCGGATCGTCGTGGCGGGCTTCGTCGACACCCATATCCACCTCGACAAGTCCTGCATTCTCGACCGCTGCGCGTGCCGGCTCGGCACGCTGCAGGAGGCGATCGCCGAGGTCGGGGCGGCCAAACGTGACTTCAGCGAGGACGATGTCTATGCGCGCGCGCGCCGCACGCTCGAGAAGGCGATCCTGCACGGCACCACGCGCATGCGCACCCATGTCGAGGTCGATCCGCGCATCGGGCTCCGGGGCTTCCATGCCATCGCGCGCCTCAAGCGCGACTATGCATGGGCGATCGACCTTCAGATCTGCGTCTTTCCGCAGGAAGGGATGACCAACGATCCCGGGACAGAGGAGCTGCTGGTCGAGGCCTGCGGGGCCGGCGCCGACGTGATCGGCGGCTGTCCCTATACCGACACCGATCCGGACCGGCAGATCGCCCGCATTTTTGCGATCGCGGAGCGCTTCGACCTGGACCTCGATTTCCATCTCGATTTCGATCTCGACCCGTCATGGATGCATCTCGACGAGGTCTGCCGGCAGACCGCGGCGCGCCATCGGGGCGGCCGCGTCGCCGTCGGGCACGTCACCAAGCTCTCCGCGATCGGTGAGAAAGAGCTCACCGCGATCGGACGGCGGCTCGCCGATGCGGGCGTCGCGGTGACGGTGCTGCCGGCGACCGATCTCTTCCTGATGGGACGGGAGGCCGGCCACAGCGTGCCGCGCGGCGTCGCGCCGGCCCATCGGCTGCTCGCGCTCGGCGTGACCTGCTCGCTCGCGACCAACAATGTGCTCAATCCCTTCACGCCCTTCGGCGACTGCTCGCTTATCCGCCTCGCCAATCTCTACGCCAATGTGGCGCAGCTCAGCCGGCTGGCCGATCACGCCATGTGTCTCGACATGGTGACGCGGCTGCCGGCCGCGCTCATCAACGCGCCGGATTACGGCATCACGGTCGGAAATCCGGCCGATCTGGTGGTCTTGGATGCGCCGGATGGAGCGGCGGCCGTCGCCGAGATCGCGCAGCCCCTGAAGGGCTGGAAGCGGGGCCGGCCGACATTCTCACGGCCTTGTCCGGTCCTGCATCGGCCGGAATGACCGAAGGGAACGACCGCAGCGCCGCCGTGGCGGCGCTGCGGTCTGGCGTCGCTCTCAGCAGCGGAGTTCGCGCGTCACGTGCGGCACAGCGAAGTGTGAAGATTCCGCAGCTCCGCCAGCGCTTCCTTGGTGTCGTTCATCTGGCGCTCCAGGAGCTCGATTTGCTCGAGGCACTTTTCGCGCGTCATCTTGAGCGCCTGGGGCGAGGCACGGCCGTCCTCGGCCGCGATCATCTGCGAAATCTCGGCGATGGTGAATCCGAGCTTGCGGCCTTTGAGGATCAGCAACAGATGTTGCTGATCGGCCTGCTTATAGATGCGGGCACGCCCTTCGCGCGCCGGCGCCAGCAGGCCCTTGCTCTCGTAGAATCGCAGCGCGCGCGGCGTCACGCCGTATTTCTCCGCCATCTGGCTGATCGTGAGGACCTCGTCCTTTTTCAGCGGATCGGGCGCGGCTGCGTCGATCCAAACTACGTCCGAGCCCATCACCAGGACGGGCTGGGCAAAATCAGGCTTCATGATGATACACCTTTAGGTTATATTGTTGTTTGCGATCCGGTGTTCCACGGACCTTACGTCAATCCTTGGCCTAGTTTTGGTCGGAACGCGAGAAAAATGCCGCGACCCGGGGGTAAATTTCGGTAAACTGCGTTTAAATACGGGTGTTTAGCCTTCGAGAAAATATTCAGGGCCGTGCCGCCGGAGGAGCGCCCGGATACCAGATCGCGCGATATTGGGGCGAGCCCCGGAGCCGGCCTGCCCTTGGGGCCGATTCGGCGACGGATCGGTGGATGCAACCCCTGGATATATCCGCGCCTCTCTTGGGCGTCGTGCGGCGGTTGCGGTCAGCTGCTGCCCCGCAGGCCGCAGGCAGCGAGGTCGCGCAGCAGCCGGTCAACGATCGCGGGTTCGTAGATGCTTTTTTCCAGCAGGCGGCGCGCCTGGTCGCGCCAGGCCGGCTGGATCTCGAGCAGGTGTTGGACGGTTTGCCGCGCCAGATCCTTGTTTCCGGCGGAGCGGGCGGCGATCGCCTTCGCGACGAGTCCGAGCGGATAGTCGTCGGCGGTGATTTGCTCGGCTTGAAACGCGGCCTCCTTCATGTCGCCGGTGAGATAGTTGCCGAGAAAAAGATAGAAGTGGTGCCAGGACGGATGAATGCTGCCGCTGTCGGCGCTCCGCCTCAGCATCGCCATGCCACGCTCGACATTGCCGCTCATGATCAGCCGTCCGCCATATTCGGCGACAGTGAGCATGTCGTATTTGTTGAGCGCCATGGCCTTGTCGCCGGACGCGAAGGCGGCGGCGATGTCGCGGCGCGCATACTGCACGACGAACAGCATCTGGTAGGCGCGGCCGCTCGCGGGTGCCAGCTCGATCGCATGGCGGGCGGCGCGCAGCGCCCGGTCGAGCGGCGGCGGATCGCCCGCATTCGCGGCGAAATCGAGCAGATATTCACGGAAATACACCACCGCGAGGAACTCGAAGCCGACCGCGAAGCCCGGATCGACGGACGTCAGATGTTCCAGGCAGGCGCGGGCGCGATCGTGTTCGCCCGGATCGACCGAGCGAAACGAGTCGGCCGCCTCCAGGATGCAGCGATAGCGCGGATCGCCGGCCGCCGAGGCGAGGTGCTTGGCGCGGTCGCGGGCGCGAATGACGCCGTAGGACTGCAGCAGCGTGTTGGCCAGCGCCCCGACGATTGCTTCCTCGGCCGCGCTCGGGTCGGTCCCGGCCGCCGGTTGGTCGAAAGTGCGAGACCACGCGATCGTGCCCTCGCCGGTGTCGATCAGCTGGAACAGGATCGTGGTCGCGGTCTCTGCGTATTCGATCGAACCGGAGAGCCGATAGTCGGCAGGCCGCGCGTCCGGGGAGGGGACGGAGCTCGAGGCTCCGTTGTCGGCCGGCCGGGGACCGAAGGAGACGTTGATCGTGTCGAAGCGGGCAAAGGCGTCACGGAGCTTTTCGGTCAGCGCGCCGGCCACGATGCTGCCCGATCGCGGAGTACCGAGCACGCGGAGGGATTCGATGTTGATGGTCGGGAGGCCGTTGCCGCGCGGCAACGCGTTGGTGGCCGGCCGCGTGTCCATGCTTGCGGTCGCGCCCGAGCCGGGCGCGCCGGACTTGCCCGCGTAGATCCCGAGGGCCGCGCCGAGCAGGCCGACGGCCAGCACGATCCCCAGGATGGTGAGCCGGCCGGACAGGCCCCCGAATGCCGCCGCCGGCACCGCCGCGACGGGCGCTGCCGCCGGCACGCGGCGGCGGGAAAACGCCGGGACATAGCTTCCGCGCGGCAGCTCGATTACGACCGGATCACCGATGCCGTCTCCCGAATAGTAGCGTTCCATCGCGCGCCGCAGGCGGGTCGCTTCGACGCGGACGATCGGATCGATTTGCGGATTGAATCGCGGATCACGGCCGAGCGCCTCGACGCCGATCGTATAGCCCTTGAGGCTGGCGCCGCGGCCGGCCAACGCCTCTTCGACGATGAAGCGCAAGAACGCCCCGAGCTGCGGAGAGCTGCGAAAGGTCTCGCTTGCGACGATCCGTTCGAGCGCGGCGCGCACGTCGGATTCGCTCGGCCGATCGGCGGCCCCGGCTGGTATCGTCATCGTGGTCGATTTCCGGAAAGCGCCTGCACGGGATTTTTCGCTCTTGTCTCGATGGCGGAGCACGGCGTCCGGTGGGCCAGAGCCAAAAAACAAAGCTCTCGCGACGCCGGCTTGGCATTCGCCTTGTTCGGCAACCGTTCGGGGCTCGGCTGTATCTAGCCATACAACGGGAGATTTCAATTGAACTTGCGGCGGAGCGACGCGGAACAACGTCAACGGTACCTCAGAACCCCTCGCGCGGGCGCGCCGTAGCGGCATGTCGTCGAACAACGCGCGAGCAAGACCGCGTATTCGCTTGCTCGGGCACAACATTTCCCGCCCACACAAGGGCGCGGGCCGCCACGCGGATCAATCTCTCCTCCCGGGATCGGCGCAAACGAAAGTTGTGCAATTCGTCCCCCGACACGCCCGCGCGGTCGATACACGACGCTGGGGGCGGCATTTTCTTGCGCGCCGCTCGCCCCCGTCGGGCTTATCGTTTGCTGTGGCCCTAAAGCCACTCTCCGAGAGTTTCGGCGGGCCGGATTCTTCATCTCCGGACGAGGCCGCGCGCCGCAACGCCTCGTCAGCACACAAAAATACCGCATTTCGAGCCACTTCCTGCGGTTAACCTTTGGTAAAGAAAGAGTTAAAACGCGTTGACTCAAGCTCCTCGTGAGCATTGAATCGGCGAATTATTCTAGGGGGTTGAGGGCGAATTGTGAGATTCCGCGCAATCCGTATTGCTGCGGTGCTTGCCGCGGTAGCGGTACCGTTTGCCGCTTCCGCGCAAGTCATCCAACGAGGCGACCTGCCCGGGCGGGTGCGCGAGCGATTCATCACGCCGCCACCGCCGTTGGCACAACCGGGCGGCCCCGCCATCGTACTGCCGAGCACCGCGCCGCCGAGCGGCGCCGAGCGGATCATGCTCACGGTCCGCGACATCTGCATCAAGGGTGCGACGGTCTACAGTGCCGAGGAGCTCGCGCCGCTCTACCGCGACCTGATCGGTCGTAAGGTTCCGCTCCAAGCGCTCTACGACCTGGCCCAGCGCATCACCGCCAAATACGGCAGCGACGGCTATTCGCTCTCGCGCGCGATCGTGCCGCCGCAGAACCTTTCTCCGCACGGCAGCGTGCCCTGTCTGGAAATCGTCGAAGGCTACATCGACAACGTCGAGTGGCCGGCCGCGGTCAAGGGTTACCGCGATTTCTTCACCGACTATACCGCCAGGATCACGGCCCAGCGGCCCGCCAATGTTCACACCATCGAGCGCTACCTGCTGCTGGCGAGCGATCTGCCCGGCCTGCGTTTCAGCGCCAGCCTGAAGCCCTCGAAGACCAACCCCGGCGCTTCGACCCTGGTGGTCGCCGTGGTCGAGAAGCCGGTCGACCTGATGGGCCGGCTCGACAATCGCGGCACGCCGTCGCGCGGTCCCCATGAATTCCTGCTCGGCGCGACCGTCAACAATCTCCTCAGGCAGCACGAGTCGCTCACGATCAACTGGGCGGCGGCGATCCCGAATACCCAGGAGCTCGAATTCTTCGCGTTGAATTACCGCCAGGTGCTCACCAGCGAAGGCCTGTTCGCCTTCGTCAATGCGAGCTACGGCTACGGCAACCTGGGCACCGAGGCGCTGCAGCTTTTCAATTTCAGGACCAAGAGCACCTACATCGAGGCCGGGCTGGCGAGCCCGGTTATCCGCACGCGCGAGAAGAACCGCTCATCCAGGATCGCCTGCGTGGATTCCGCCTGAAGGCGGACGGCGACTGGGCCGACCGGTTCCTCGGAGTCAATCAGGTCAACGTCACCTACAGCCAGGGCATCCAGGGGCTTGGCAGCTCGAATAACGGCGGCAACTCCCTTCCGCCTACCTCCAATCCGAACGGCCGCGTGGACTTCGAGAAAATCGAGGCGACCTTGAGCCGGACCCAGCCACTGTTCGGCCCGGTTTCCGCGTTTGGATCGATCTATGGTCAATATGCCTTCAACCCGTTGCTGGTGCCGGAGCAATGCGGATATGGCGGGCGCTTTTTCGGGCGTGCCTACGATCCCTCGGAGCTGCTGGGCGACCATTGCTTCGAGGCGCTCACCGAGCTGCGTTACGATCTGCCGAATTTCGCGCCTACGGTCTCGCAGGTCCAGCTTTACGCGTTTGCCGACTATGGCAGGTTGTGGTTGCTGACGACGGGGGTGGATGCTCTGGGGATCGGCACACCGGGCAATTTCGAGGCGGCCTCCGCCGGCGCCGGCGTGCGGCTCGGCTTCTGGGACAACGTGAGCGCCGACCTCTCGGTCGCCAAGGCGATCCACGGGCCGCGCGACGACACCCGCTTCTTCATGATCCTCGGCGCGAAATATTAGGGGCTGCGATGATCAGATCACGCATCGTCTCACTCGTAACCGCCGCACTGCTGGTCGCGCCGCAGGGCGCGCTCGCCAATCCGCTCGGCGCGCAGGTGCCCGCCGGCGGTGGCAGCGCGGCCGTGCAGGGGCAGGGGAGCGCGCTCGTCACCGTCACGCAGTCGTCCAATCGCGCCATCATCAATTGGAACACGTTCAATATCGGCGCGGGCGAGACGACGCGCTTCATCCAGCCCGACGCCTCGGCCATCGCGCTCAACCGCGTCACCGGCGGTCTCGGGGCTTCGCAGATCTACGGCACGATCAGCGCCAATGGACGTGTGTTCCTGGTCAATCCCTACGGGGTCCTGTTCGGCGCCGGCGCCCAGATCAACACCGCCGGCTTCCTGGCGAGCACCAATGACATCACCGATCGCCATTTCATGCACGGCCACTACAAGTTCAACAAGCCGGGCCAGCCCGACGCCTCGATCGTCAATCTCGGAAACATCCACATCACGCCGAGCACTACCGGCTTCGCGGCGCTGGTCGCGCCAGGCGTGCGCAATGCCGGCACCATCACGGCCAATCTCGGCCACGTCGCGCTCGCGTCCGGCAACGGGTTCACCCTCGACTTCTACGGCGACAAGCTGATCACCCTGAAGGTCGGCGATCAGGTGGCCGCCAAGGTGCTGGATGTGTCGACCGGCCAGCCGCTCGACGCGCTGGTCAAGAACGAAGGCCGGCTCCGGGCCAATGGCGGCCGGGTCGAGCTCACCGCCGCGGCGGCCCGCCATGTGGTCGATTCGGTCATCAACAACAGCGGGAGGATCGAGGCGAACACGGTCGGCACCCGCAACGGCATGATCATTCTCGGCGCCGCCACCAAGTCAGACGGTATGCCGGTCCAGAAGGTGAAGTTTGGCGGCACGATGTCGGCCTCCGGCCGCAAGACAGGGCAGAGTGGCGGCACGGTCGTGGTCACCGGTGAGGACATCGCGCTCACCGGCGCGACGATCAAAGC
>WNFK01129467.1_pt1 | contig 18147 bp, 16 predicted proteins | sample 5400281 | NCBI WGS metagenome assembly WNFK01 (sample SAMN13153350, study PRJNA577476) | soil metagenome | isolation source: 20 cm soil on Douglas fir-dominated hillslope | place: USA:California | collected 2013-09-17 | reverse complement strand
CGTGTCCACCTGCCGCCACGCGTCGTCGGGGTCGGGCCGCATGCTCTTCGTCGTGAGCATCCACAGCCGGCACTCCACGAAGAATGGATCCTTTGGAAACCGGAGATGTCCCACGCCGCACCAGTTCGCGGCGTCGGGGAAGTTCTCGGTATCGTGCGACGTCCAGAACAGTTGCTGGAGGATCTCGCGCGCGTTCGAGAGATACGCGTCCGCCTTGTACGCCGCCTGCGCCGCGAGCAGCGCTTCCTGGGGACTCTGCCTCTTGTAGGCGAGCCGGCTCAGTGTGGCCCACGCTCCCGCCTGCGCCGAATTCTCCTGCACCGCGGCGCGCAGGTCCTTCTCGGCCGCGTCCAGGAGCAGCTGGTAGCCCGGCCCTTCCGGTACCAGCCGCTGGTCGACGCGCAGGTATGCGAGCTTGCCGCGGAGCTCCAGGGCGTCGGCGGAGCGGGCCTCCACGTTGAGCGCGCGTCCCACGTACGCCATGCCACTGTCCACCGCCGCCTGGGCGACGACCGGCTGCTCGCGCGCCGCCCGGGCGCGCTGATAGGCGATGGCCGCGCGCGTGATCCACGGCTGCGCCCAGTGGACGTCGAACTGCGCCGCCTTCGCGAGCTGCGCATCGGCGTCGGCCAGCAGGCGAAGCGCCGCGCTGTCCTGGTGCACCGCAAGCAGTGAGTCCGCGTCCTTCTGCCGCCCCTCGGCGCGCCGCACCAGCGTCCAGGCCTCGGAGCTCCCGGTGCCCAGCTGCGATTGCTTCAGCTTGATCTCGTCACCGAGATGTCGGCGAAGAAACGCGGCGACCTCCGTCGAGAGCTGGCCCCGTGCTGCCAAGGCATCGGCCGTGTCCACGCCGAAGCTTCGGCGCGCGATATCCGAGCCCTCGACGGCGTCCACGAGGCGCACGGTCACGCGCGCCCCGTTGGAGGCGCTCTCCACTTCGCCGCGCACCACGGTGCCGATCTTGAGCGTCCGCTGTACGGAATCCTTCACGCTTTCGTACGGCAGACCGCGGAAGGGCCGCACGCCGTTCTTCGACACGACGTCGAGCGCCCCGACGCGCGACAGCTCGTCGATCAGCGACTCCGTGAGCCCGTCCGCCAGGAAGCGGAGCGAGCCGTCCTTGCTGTCGTCCTCGAAGTACAGCACGCCCAGGTGGTGCGGGTCCGCGTCGCGATTGACGTCGCCAGCCGACAGTGTGCTGCGGCCGCCGAACGGTACGCGCGCGAAGATGACGCTGCCGGCCAGCACGACCACCGCCACCGCGAAGCCGGCCATGCTGCGTCGGCGATTCCACGCCGGCTTCGCGTGCGCCGCGCGATACGCCGCGGTGTACACGTTCGTCGAGCTCTTGGCGAAGGTGGAGGTCATGCCGCCGCCGCCGCTCAGCAGTGCCTCCTTGAACTCCTCGACCGTCGCGAATCGGTCGGCCGGCGTCTTCTCCAGCGCGCGGAAGATCACCGCCTCGACGTCCTCCGGCACGGTCGAGCGCACCATGCGGATGGACGGCACGGCCTGCATCGTGTGCCGCGCCATGATCGCCATCGCGTTCGGGCCGGTGAACGGCACCTGCCCCACCAACGTCTCGTACAGGACGCAGGCGAGCGAGTAGACGTCGCTCCGCCCGTCCAGCTTCTCACCTGTGAACTGCTCCGGGCTCATGTATGCCGCCGTGCCGATCGACATCCCCGTGGCCGTGAGCTTCTCTCCACCCGCATCCTGCACCAGCCGCGCGATGCCGAAGTCCGCGACCACCGCGTGGCCGCTCTGGATGAGGATGTTCTCCGGCTTGATGTCGCGGTGTATGACGCCCTGCGAGTGCGCATACGCCAGCGCGTCCGCCACCTCACAGGTGATGCCGATGGCGTCCTCGATCGGCAGCTGAGACTCGCGGTCGAGGCGAGCGCGCAGGGACTCGCCCTGAACGAACGGCATCACGTAGTACAGGAGGCCATTCGCGCTGCCGGAGTCGTACGCGGGCAGGATGTTCGGATGGCTGAGCCGGGCGGCGATCTGGATCTCGCGCCTGAACCGCTCGCTGTCGATGGCCGACGTCAGCTCGGGGCTGAGCACCTTGACGGCGACGTCCCGGCCATGCGGAACGTCTTCGGCGAGATAGACAATGGCCATCCCGCCTCGACCGATCTCGCGTAGAATGCGGTATCGGTCCGGCAGCGCAAGCTGAAGCTCGTCGAGCTGCACTCCGTTTACCCCCCGGCGTCGTGAGGTCGTAAACAAACCTATGGATTCCCGGGGAGATCGCCAGAGCGGCCCTGCGACCGCATCTATATTCCCACCATGCGCGTCTTGATCGTTGGTGGCGGAGGTCGCGAGCATGCGCTCGCCTGGAGGCTCCGCCGCGATGACCCCTCCCTCGAGCTGATCGCCGCGCCCGGCAATCCGGGCCTCGCCAGCTTGGGCGAGTGCGTGCCGATCTCCGCCACCGACCTCGCTGGGCTCGAACAGCTCGCTCGCGAGCGCGCCGTCGACCTCACCGTGGTGGGCCCCGAGGCGCCGCTCGGCGCCGGCATCGTCGATCGTTTTCGAGCCGCCGGCCTCCCGATCTTCGGACCCACCCAGGCCGCCGCCGAGATCGAGACCTCCAAGGCGTTCGCGAAACAGCTCATGCTCGAGGCCGGGATCCCCACCGCCCGCGCCGAGATGCACACCAGTCCGGTCGAGGCCAAGGCCGCGGCGCGCCGCTTCGGCGCTCCGGTGGTGGTGAAGGCGTCGGGACTCGCGGCCGGGAAGGGCGTCATCGTCTGCGAGACCCTCGCCGACGCCGACCGCGCCATCGACGACATGCTGGAGGGCCACCGCTTCGGCGCGGCTGGCGCTGAAGTGCTCGTCGAGGAATTCATGGAGGGAGAGGAGGTCTCCGTCTTCGCCATCACGAACGGCGAGGCGTTCGTCATCCTTCCCGCCCTTCAGGACCACAAGCGCCTGCGCGACGGCGATCGAGGCCCCAACACCGGTGGGATGGGCGCGTACCTGCCCGTGTCGCTGCGGCACACCCCGCCCGACATCGGGGGACGCGACGTGTCGGTGCGTCCGGAGACAGCCGCCGGCCTCGTCATCTTCAGCCAGACACTGCAGGCTTTGGCCGCGCGAGGCCGCCCGTTCACCGGGCTCCTCTTCGCCGGCCTCATGATGACGCGCGACGGCCCCAAGGTCGTCGAGTTCAACTGCCGGTTCGGCGACCCGGAGTCCCAGGCCCTCATGCCGGCGCTCGACATGACGCCCGGTCTCCTCTCGCTGATGTACTCCGTCGCTCTCGGCCGGGACCTTCCCTCCCCCGTGTTCCGCGAAGAGAGCGCCTGCGTGACCACCGTGCTGGCGGCAGAGAACTATCCCGAGACGCCGCGCACCGGCGATCCGATCACGCTCCCAGCGGTGGCCGACGACGACGTCATCGTGTTCCATGCCGGCACCGCGCGCGACGCGAAGGGCCGCCTCGTCACGGCCGGGGGGCGGGTGCTGGCTGTGAGCGCGGTGGCGCCGACGATCGAGGAAGCGCAGCGAGCCAGCCTTCGGTACGCCGAGCAGATCGAGTTCGCCGGCAAGCAGTACCGCTCCGACATCGGGTGGCGCGAGATCGCCCGCCAGCGGCAGTCGAGTGCCCGAGCTCCCCGAGACTGAGACGATCGCCCGCGATCTCGACCGCGAGATCCGTGGGCGCTCGATCGCCGGCGTCGTCGTCCGCCGCGCCGACGTGCTGCGGGAGGTGGACGCGACCGAGCTCGCGCGGCGCACGATCGGGGCGACCATCGTACGGCCCTGGCGGCGCGCCAAGCTCGTCGTCCTCGACCTGAGCAGCGGCGACCGCATCGTCGTGCAGCCCCGGTTCACCGGGGCGCTCCTGCTGAGCCGCGGCCCCCTGCCCGACGCGGAGGCGGCCTACTCGACGCTGCATTTCGCGCTCGACGACGGACGGGACCTCCACTACCGCGACATCCGCCGGCTTGGCACGGTTGCGCTGATGGATCCGGAGCGCTTCGGCACCTACAGCGCCGCGCTCGGCATCGAGCCCCTTGACCCCGCCTTTTCCGTCGAACATCTATCGGTACTTCTTCGGGGGTCCAGGCAGGCGGTCAAGAAGGTGCTGATGGACCAGCGGGTGCTCGTGGGGCTCGGCAACATCTACGCGAACGAGGCCTGCTGGCGTGCCGGGATCGATCCGTCGCGTCCGGCGCGCACGATTGCCCCGGAGGACGCCGCGCGTCTCCACGACGCGATCATCAGCGTCCTCACCGATTCCATCGCGGCCCGCGGCACGTCGTTCCGCGACTACCGCGACGCGTCGGGAGGCCGAGGAGACTTCGAGCGCTCGCTCGCGGTGTACGGGCGGGGCGGCCAGCCCTGCCTTCGCTGCGGTGCGCGCCTGGTGGAGACCCACGTAATCGACGGACGAACCACGGTACTGTGCGCAGGCTGTCAAAGGTAGCGACGCTTCTCCTCACGCCGAAGAGCTCGGACGCGCAGATCGACACCATGCGCGCCCACGTGCGTGCGTCCGCGAAGGATCGGCCGGGCGTCTATCGATGGCTCTCGCCCGATGGCGAGGTCGTGTACGTCGGCAAGTCGAAGCGGCTGCGCACTCGTCTGCTGAGCTATTTCCGCTGCGCGAACGACGAGAAGGGCTCGCGGATCGTGCGGGAGGCGGCGAGCGTCGAGTGGGAGTACACGCCGAGCGAGTTCGCCGCGCTGCTCGAGGAGCTGCGGCTGATCAAGCGCTTCCGCCCGCGGCTCAACGTGGCGATGAAGCGGGATGCGCGGCACTTCGCCTTCATCAAGCTGACGCGCGGCCCGGCGCCCAAGCTGCTCGTCGTCCGCGGCGCCGGCGCCGACGACGCACAGGTCTACTACGGTCCCTTCCAGGGTGCGCAGCGCGTGAGTGAGGCGGTGCGCGAGCTCAACGATGCGCTGGGGCTCCGCGACTGCCGGCTCGACCAACCGATGCATTTCTCCGATCAGCCCGAGTTGTTCCAGCTCTTTCCGCGCACGCCGGGATGCATCCGCCACGAGATCCGGAAGTGCCTCGGTCCCTGCGTCGGCGGCTGCACGGCGCGGGAGTACGACGAGCGTGTGGGGCTGGTGCGCGCCTTTCTCGACGGGGCGGACGACGGGCCGTTGGAGATGCTGCGCGCCGACATGCAGGCGGCGAGCGATCAGCTGGACTTCGAGCGCGCCGCCGTGCTGCGCGACAAGCTCCAGCGGCTCGAGGGGCTGCGCGAGCAGTTCATCCGCTTCCGCTTCGCCGTGGAGACGTTGTCGTTCGTCTACACCGTGCCGGGCCACGAGGGCGACGACCGCGTGTACCTCATTCGGCGCGGCCGCGTGCGTGGCGAGTATCCGATGCCGCGCAGCGAGCACGACCGGATGCGGCTGCTCGAGATGGTGAACGACGCCTTCACCTCGACGGAGCGCGTATCGGCGCAGGTGCCGTCGCACGAGGTGGACGAGCTGCTGCTGCTCTCGTCCTGGTTCCGTCGCTTTCCCGCCGAGCTCGCGCGCTCGCGCCAGGCGGCCGACTTCATCGCCGCGCCACCGACGCTCGACTACGATCCGGAGAACGACCCGCTGTTCGGTGATGCCGCCGCGTCTCCGGCAGCGTAACGCACGTCACACCGGCGCGGGCACGCCCTCATCTGGCGAGGCTCTTGCAACCGTGCGCCGATGCAGCCCGATGCACGGGTCGCAGTAGCTCCGCGCAAATGACGACCTCGTGGCAACCGACGACGCTCGTGCAGTGCATCAGCGTGAAGCCGTGGCTCACCTACCCGGGCTGCGCCGAGCCCGGCGGCTGCCATGACCTCACGCTCGGCCGCATCTACGAGATGCTCGGCGTCGAGGCGAAGGGCAGCTTCTACCGCATCCTCGACGACTCGGGCGAGGACTTCCTGTATCCGGCGTCGCACTTCAAGGCCGTCTGAGCGCGGTGACGATGTTGCAGGTCCTTTTTCATTCGAGCGGCACCAACTCCACCTCGGCACGTTCGTTCTCGATTCTGAGCCGCGCCACGCTCGGCTCCAGCTTGAATCGCTTCGCCCCCGCCGCGCCGGGGTTCACGACCAGCCGCCCGTCCACCTGCGCCACGTGCTGGCGGTGCGTGTGCCCGTACACGATCACCTGCGCTGCGTAGCGCTCGAGCAGTCGCGCCGGCGTCGGACTCCCGACTTCGTGGCCGTGGCTCACGTGCACGGACACGCCGCCATAAGTACGGTCGATGGCCTCGCGCAGCCGCGGATCGCCGGGCGCGTCAGTGTTGCCGTACACGGCGAGCACGGGCGCGATCAACGCGAGCTCGTCGAGCACCTCGTCGCCGCCCACGTCGCCGGCGTGCAGGATCAGCTCCACCCCCGCGAGCGCGGTGTGCACCTGCGGACGCACCAGGCCGTGGGTGTCGGAGATGAGCCCGATGATCACGCCTTCGTTCCCACGTGAATCGCCGCGATGCCGAGCGACAGTGATTCCCACCGCACGTCGGCGAAGCCGGCCGCCGTCATGCGGCGCGCCAGCTCCGGCTCGGGCGGAAAGTATGCGACTGACTGCGGCAGGTAACGGTACGCGGTGTGGTGACCGCTGATCGCGCCACCGATGAACGGCAGCAGCCGGTGGAAGTAGAGATGGTAGAGCGCCCGGACGACCCGCCACCGCGGCGTCGTGAACTCCAGGATCACCAGCCTCGCGCCAGGGACCAGCACCCGGTGTGCCTCGCGCAGCGCGGCGTCCAGCGATGCGACGTTGCGGATACCGAACGCCACCGTCGCGCCGTCCACGCTCGCATCGCGCAGCGGGAGCTGCTGCGCGTCGGCGGCGACGGGGGCCAGCACGCTGGGCGGCGCCTTCCCCGCGCCCGCCCTCAGCATCGGCACGGCGAAGTCCGCTCCGACGATGAACCCGCCGAAGCCGCGCTGCCGCGAGAGCTGCGCGCCGACGTCGAGCGTGCCGGCGCAGAGATCGAGGTACCGCCCTTCGGGCGCGCGCGCCCACCCCAGCGCGCGCAGGGCGCGGCGGCGCCACAGCCGATCGAGGTTGAAGCTGAGCAGGTGGTTCAGCAGATCGTACCGCGGCGCGATCTGCTCGAACACGGTGCGCACGTACGCGCGCTTCTCGTCCCCGCCCACCGCCGCCGAATCGGCGCGGCGCGCTTCCATCTCTGTCTGTCGCATCGGCGAAAAATCGTCGCGGGTCGAGGACGCGGCAAGCGCGCCGCTGGATTGCACCCGGCGCGGCACGTAGTTTTCCCGTAGCCGCGCACCTCTGCCGCTCGCATCGCCCGCGGCGACCCCACCACCCCGCTGTGCTCCGAACCCTCGACCTCGCGAATCTCCCCGATGCCGACGTCGTTGCCCTCGCCCTCGAGGGACGCGAGGCGGCGCATCGGGAGCTGATCAAGCGATACGAGCGGCCGGTCTTCTCGCTCGTCTTCCGCATGGTGCGCGATCGCGAGCTCGCCGAGGACCTCACGCAGGACACCTTCGTCAAGGTGCTCTCGCACCTCGACCGCTACCGGTCCGACTTCAAGTTCTCCTCGTGGCTGTTCAAGATCGCCAACAACGTCGCGATCGATCACCTGCGCCGGCGGCAGCTCGACACGGTCAGCATCGATGGCTCGCCGCACGCCATGACGCCCGACCCGGTGGAATCCTCCCGGTTCGCCGTGGNNNNTCGGCGATCGAGCAGGCCATCGCCCGCCTGCGCCCCGAGTACCGGTCCTGCATCATGCTCCGGCACGTGGAGGGACGGTCGTACGAGGAGATCGCCACCACCCTGGACCTCCCTCTGGGGACGGTCAAAACGTATATCCACCGCGCGCGCCACGAGCTTCGCCGTGCGCTGGAGCACACTCGAGAATGACCCCCGGCTCGACCACGATCGGGGGTGAAACCCCGATCCTTCCCAGACCGTACATGGGTACGAGACCATGAATCACAGACACCTGCTCCCCAACGAGATCGACCTTCTGGTCGACGGCGAGGCCGGATTCGGCGTCGCCCCGCTTCGCGCGCACATCCTCGAGTGCGTCGACTGCCGGGAACGACTCGACGACGCCCGCCTCGTCGTGGATGCGCTGGAGAGTCTCCCGCACTTCGCCCCCGATGCGCGGCTGGCCGACCGGGTGATGTCTCAGGTGTCGGTCTTCGTGCCGGCGCACGTGGCCGCCCGCGATTCCATCCGCCGCTGGCTGCCGCAGTCTTCCGCGGCCCGCGTCGCCGCCGTGGCGCTGGGGACCACCGTGGCCGGTGCCTTCACCCTGGCCATGATCTGGCTCGCCACCCGTGGCGACGCCGTGCTCTTCATGGGCGGGTTGGTGAGCGACCGCCTGCGCGCCGCCGTAGCCGCCGGAGCCAGGGAGCTGGTGCTGGCGCTGCTCGGTGAATCGGCGCTGGCGGCCCTCCAGGCGACCGGTGCCCTGGGGGCCTCCCTGCTCCTCTTCGGCTTCCTTCTCACGGTTCTCGGCACCGTCGCGGGCATCCGGCGGCTGGCCACGGCGGGGCGGCGCGCCTAGGATGCGCCCCCACGTCCGCCTCCTGCTCGCCCTCGTCGCCGCTCTCCTTCCCTCCCGTCCCGGCGCCCTGAGCGCCCAGGACGGCGGGCGGACGGAAATCGCGCGCGACCTGGAGCGGCTCGCGAAGTCCGAGTCGATCACCGACCTCCCCCCGGCCGACAGCGTGACCAGGGGACCGCGCACCATCCCCGCCGGGACGACGGTGCATGGTACCGTCGTGGCAGTCGGACCGGTCGTGGTCGCCGGTCGTGTGGACGGCTCCGTGGTCAGCGTCGGTGGACGCGTGATCGCCGACGGGACGGTCGACGGTGAGATGCGAGCCATGAGCGCGCTCCCCAGGCGCCTCACTCCGGTGGCCGCCGCCGCGGAACGTACGCCGCTCCAGCAGACGTATGATGGCATGCGGCTCGTCGCCGGCACCTTCGGTGTTCTGCTCATCGTCGCCGTCGGCGTCCTGCTCTTCGCCGGCCCCAACCTCGACGAGGTCGTCGCGACCCTCGAACGCCGTTTCGGCCGCGCCTTCTGGGTGGGGCTGTTCGGCCAGCTGCTCATCCTGCCGGTGCTCGTCGTCCTGGTGGTGGCGTTGACGGTGAGCCTGATCGGCATCCTGCTCATTCCGTTCGCCGTCGTTGCCTACGCCATAGCCGTGGCGGGTCTCGTCACGCTCGGATTTCTGGCTGTGACGCAGCTCGTCGGTGGCGCGCTGTGGAGCTCGAGGCGAAACACCACGCCGCGCTCGCGGGCACTGGCGGCGCTGGCCGTGGGGCTGGCGATCTTCTTCGCCCTGTGGATGATCGCCGCCGCACTCGCCTGGGCGCCGTTGGCGGCCACGGTGGTGCGCGCCGTCGCGCTGGCGGCCACCTGGGCGGCGATGACGATCGGCCTCGGCTCGGCGATCCTCTCGCGCGCGGGGACGCATCGCAAGGTGGCCGCGGGCACGCGGCCCGTGGAGCTGGCGTCGTGGCAGACGCCAACCCCGCTCACCGGCGTCGTCGCCGCGCGCCGTCCCGCCGCGGCGGGAGAGCGCGCATGATGCCGCGTCGTTCAGCGCTGCTGCTCGGTGTCGCGCTCGCCCTGTCGGCGCGAGTTGCCGCCGCACAGGAAGGGCCGCTCTGGCGCACGGTCGACCTGTCGCGCCAGCTGCGCGACACGCTGCCGCAGCGCATCCGCGTGCAGTACGGGGCCGGCAAGCTGGAGGTGCGCGGCACGAGCGAGCCCGTGCTGTACGCGATGCACCTGCGCTACGACGAGTCGCGCGCGCTGCCCCTCCATCGCTACGACGCCGAGCAGCGCAGCACGGTGCTCGGGCTCGAGTCGCTCGGGCGCGGCCTGCGCGCGTCGTCCGGCGGCGATCGCGACGAATCGGGTGAGCTGAAGCTCGTGCTGCCGAATCGCGTGCCCCTCGAGCTCGACCTCGAGCTCGGCGGCACCCAGAGCCTCCTTGACCTCGGCGGACTGGCTCTCCGCTCGCTGCGCATCGAATGCGGCGCCACGGATGCTACCCTGGAGTTCTCCACGCCCAACCGTACGCGGATGCGCGATCTCGAGATCGACGTCGGCGCCGCGGACTTCTCCGCCGTGAACCTGGCGAACGCCAACGCGGAACAGATCCGGTTCCGTGGCGGCGTCGGCGTCGTGGACCTCGACTTCGGCGGCACGTGGACGCACGACATGAGCGTCGCGACGCGCCTCGCCGTGGGTAAGCTGATTCTCCGCATCCCGAGCGACGTGGGCGTGCGGCTGGAGGTGCAGCGCGTCGCCGCCGGCTTCGAACACGACGGCTTCGTGAAGCGCGACGACGCCTGGTACTCGGACAACTACGAGCGCGCGGCGCACAAGCTGCGCCTGCGGGCCGAGACGTTCTTCGGCAAGATCGAGATCGAGCGCGGCAGTCGCTGACGCATCGCGTGCTGGCCTGTCAGCCCGCAGGCGGAACGAGGACGATCGCACTGCCGCGCCCGAGCCCGAGGTGCGCCGCGGCGTTGCCGTCGCGCAGCGCGATCTCCACCAATCCACTCGATCCCACCAGAGCGACCGGCGCACCCGGCACGGCGTCGCCGTACGAGCGCGAGAGTGCGAGACGCCGCTCACCGACCACCAGCACGCCCCCGCGGCGCGCCATCAGGTTCGTCACCGCGTTGCCGAACCGGTCGATCGTGATCACGACGCCCGCGATCGTGCCATCCTCGCGCCGCACCGCCTCGGGAGTGCGGCGCACTATCGGCGCCGCCACGGGCTCGCCGAGCGCATCGAGCGAGATGCCCTGCGCGAGCTCGGCGGCCGCGGGCGCGAACACGTCGCGACCGTGAAAAGTGGGCGCCGCACCCGCGGGAATGGGCAGCGACACGCAACGCATCCCCGGTTGCAGCAGCGCGGGCGAGAGCACCCCGTTGTCGGGCCCGACGAGAAAGCGTCCCTCGCTCTCGACGGCCAGGGCTGCACGATCAGTCCCCACGCCGGGATCGACGACGACGACGTGCACCGTTCCCCCGGGGAACTTCCGCCAGTAGCGGGCGAGCGCGAGCCGCGCGCCATCGACGTCGTGCGGCGCCACGTCGTGCGCCACGTCCACCAGCGCGGCGCCGGCGGCGCCGGTGGCGAGCACGCCCTTCATCTCGCCGACGTAGCCATCGGCGGTGCCGAAGTCCGTGAGCAGCGTGATGAGGCGCGTCATCGATCGTTCGTCATGCGATGGAGCTACCCTTCCAGCGCCCCGAGCGCCAGATGACCATCATGCCGACGGCGCGCGCGAGGGCCGTGAGGGAGATGGTCCACCACAGGCCCGACGTGCCGTAGTGGGCCGCCGCCCAGGCTGCGACCGGGATGCGACTCGCCGTGATCACCGTGGACGTCAGCATGGGCACCATCGTGTACCCGGCACCGCCGAGCGCGCCCTCGAGCACGATCTCGGCGCAGATGCCGAGCTGGGAGATGGCGGCGATGCGCAGGTACTGCGCCGCCTCGGCGATGACCGCGGGATCGTGGGTGAAGATCGACGCGAACCGCTCCGGCACGAGCAGCTCCACGACGCACGCGGCAACGCCGAACAGGGTGCAGAATCCGACGGAGATCCAACCGGCGCGCTCGGCGCGGTCGGTGCGGCCGGCGCCGAGATTCTGGCCGACGATCGCGGCCGTGGCCGCGCCGAAACCGACACCGATCATGAACAGCCAGCTCTCCACGCGGTGGCCGATGCCCAGCGCGGCCAGCGCCGGGGTCCCGAACTGCGTCGCCGTGCGCGTGACGAGCACGTAGATCAGCGAGAAGACCACTCCGGTGACGGCGGTGGGGAGCCCGATCCGCGCGATCGTCGCGAGCGTGCGCCAGTCGGGGCGTCCGACCTTCAGCACGCCGCGGCGGCCGACGATCAGCAGGCCGAGGCCGAAGGCCACCGCCCTCGTGCAGATGGTCGCGATGGCCGCGCCCGATACGCCGAGCGCCGGAACCGGTCCCCACCCGACGATGAGCACCGGATCGAGAACGAGGGTGACGGCGACGGAGGCGCTGAGGAGCAGGAACGAGGTGCGCGTGTCGCCCGCGGCGCGGAAGGCGGCATCCACGGCGAAGAAGCCGAAGATCAGCGGCGCCCCGAGGAAGTACGTGCCGAGGTAGCGGAGACCGAGCGCCGTCACCTCCGGCGGCGTGTGCATGACCGCGAAGAGGTGGGGGAGCAGCGCGAGCCCGGCGATGCCGCAGATCGTGCCCAGCACGAGCGCGAGCACCAGGGCGTCGCCGGCGTGGCGGGCCGCCTCCGCGCCGCGCCCCTCCCCGTGGCGGCGCGACGCGACGGCGGTGAGGCCGACGCTGACCATCTCGGCGATGGACACGAGCAGCCAGATCCAGAACACCGCGGTGGACGCGGCGGCGAGGCCGGTCGCGCCGACGTGGGTGCCGATCCAGAAGGTGTCGACCGAGAAGAACAGCGTCATCAGGAGCGACGACGCCACGGCCGGGAGCGCGACCCGGGCGATGGTGCGAGGCAGCGGGTCGGCGACGAGGTGTGCCGCCTCCCATTCGCTCGTGACCGCTACCGGCGCGAGTCCTTCGTGCGACTCGACCGGCAGCGATCCGCCGAGCGGCATGCGATCAGGCCACGGGGAGGGCGCCGGCGACTTCGGCGATGCGGCCGGCGATGGCCGTGAGCGCGCGCGCGGCGGAAGAGCCGGCGTCGGCCGTGACGATCGGTGCACCGGAGTCGCCGCCCTCCATCACGCGGGGATGGAGCGGTACCTGTCCCAGCAGCGGCAGCTCGAGCGACGTGGCGAGACGCTCGCCGCCGCCCGATCCGAAGATCGCGCTCGGCTTGCCGCAGTGCGGGCACTCGAGCCAGCTCATGTTCTCGACGATACCGAGCACGGGAACGCCGACGCGCTGGAACATCTTCACGCCGCGCAACGCGTCACCCACGCTCACCTCCTGCGGCGTCGTGACGATCACCGCGCCGTCCACCCGCGTCGCCTGGACGAGCGAGAGCTGCGCGTCACCCGTGCCCGGCGGCATGTCGACGATGAGGTAGTCGAGCTGACCCCACGCGACGTCCTGGAGGAACTGGTTGATGATCTTCATGACGATCGGGCCGCGCCAGATCGCCGGTTGGTCCGGCTCGATCATCATCCCGAGGGAGATGAGCTTCACCCCGTGTGCCTCGAGCGGCATGATCTTCTCGTTCACCACCGGCGGCGCGCCGGTGACGCCCATCATCCGGGGAATGTTCGGTCCGTAGATGTCGGCGTCCATGAGGCCGACGCGCGCTCCTCCCTTGGCCAGCGCGACGGCGAGGTTCACCGCGACGGTGGACTTGGCGACGCCGCCTTTTCCGGAGGAGATGGCGATGACCTTCCCGAGGTTGGCGAAGTGCTTCGGGGTCGGCGCGGCGGGCCGCGCCGGTGCGGCGGGGGCCTGATCCATCACCGGCAGGCTGCGCCCCTGCTTCGGTGCCGCTCCGCTGCGAACCTCGAGCTGGATGTCGGTCACGCCCGGTACGCTCTCGATCGCACGCCGGACCTGCCGCGCGAGCGTGGGATCGTCGCTCGCGTCGAGCTGGAGTGTCGCGCGGACCTTGCCGTCGACGGTGGTGGCGATGTCACGGAGCTGCTGACTCTCGTAGACGCCGGCACCGGTGCGGGGATTTCGTATCTGGGAAAGGGCGCTCGCGAGGCGCTCCTGAAGAGTCGTGGCCATGTGCGAAAGCTAACGGTCGTCCTGAGCACCGCGAAGGACGACCTTGCGTCAGCCCGTCGTGCGCAGCAGCGTGCGCGCCGCCTCGACCACCCGATCGCGCACCTCGCCCAGCTGGCCCGCTACGAGCGCCCCAGCCGCCTTCGCGTGTCCACCCCCTCCGAACTGTCGCGCGAAGGCGTTCACGTCGGTGGAGCCGGTGCTGCGGAAGGACACCTTCACCTTGCCATGACCGAGGTCGCGGAAGAAGAGCGCCATGCGCGTGCCGGCGATGGAGCGCGCGTGCTCGACGATCCCGTCGAGGTCCTCCGCGCGGACGCTGTGCTTCTCGAGGGAGTCGGACCCCATGGAGAGCCACGAGAGCCCGAGCGATTCGTCCACCTGGAGCGTGCCGAGCACGTCGGCCATGAGGCGCACCCGTCCGGCCGGCGCGGAGGCGTAGATGCGCGTGTACATGTCCTCAGGGTCGACGCCGCACGCGAGGAGCTGCGCGGCCACCGCCAGGCAGCGCGGCGTGGTGTTGCTGAAGCGGAACCCGCCGGTGTCGGTGAGCATCCCCGTGTACAGCGAGCGCGCGATGGCCGGCGTGATCGCCCAGCCCAGCTCGAGGGACATGTCGTACACCAGCTCCGCCGTCGCGCATGCCGTCGGGTCCGATAGGACGAGCGAGCCCGCCGGCTCGTCGGAGGCGATGTGGTGGTCGATCACGAGCTTGGGTACCGTGAGCGCACGCACCGTCTCGGTGAGCACGCCGAGCCGCTTCACGTCGCTGATGTCGAGCACGATCAGCAGGTCGATGTCCTTCAGCGCCTTCGCGCCGCGCGACGTCTGGTCGTCGACGCCATCGGCGAGCAGGAAGTCGAACATCTCCGGCCATGGCGTGGGATTGACGATGCGGGGCACGAGGCCCTGCGCCGACAGCATCCGCGCGAGCGCCGTCTCCGATCCGCATCCGTCGCCGTCGGCGTTGAGGTGCGTGCTGAGCGCAACGCGGCGGCCCGGCACGAGCTCCGGCGCGAGCGCCTCGATCGCGGCGCGGCGCGCGGCGGGGACGGAGAGCAGATCAGTGGGCACGAGCGCGGGGGTGGGGGAAACGAGAAGCGGCGCCCCGAGGGACGCCGCTCTCCAATCTAGTGCGGCCTGGGCTCAGCTGCCCATGTGGTGCCCGGTCCCACCGCGGCCGATCAGCGAGTGCTTCCGGCTGTAGGCGAAGTAGATGATCAGGCCGATGGCCAGCCAGATGACGAGACGGATCCAGGTGTCCCCTGGCAGCCCGTACATCAGGCCTCCGCAGCTCAGGATGCCCAGGATCGGCACGAGCGGAACCAGCGGCGTCTTGAAGGCGCGCGGGATCTCGGGCGAGCGCACGCGGAGCACCCAGACGCCGGCGCAGACGATCACGAACGCGAGCAGGGTGCCGATGCTGACGAGCTGGCCGAGGAGCCCGATCGGGAAGAGACCGGCGACGACGGCGGCGAGGGTGCCCGTCATGATCGTCGTGATGTACGGCGTCTTGTAGCGCGGGTGGACCTTGGCGAACACCGGCGGGAGCAGACCGTCCCGCGCCATCGAGTAGAAGACGCGCGGCTGACCCATGAGCATTACGAGCACCACCGAGGCGAGTCCGAGCAGCGAGCCCACTTCCACCGCGTAGCGCAGCCAGGCGAGCGACGGGCCCGCGGCGGCGACGGCGACGAGGATCGGCGCCGGATCGTTCAGCTTGGAGTAGTGGACCATCCCCGTCATGACGAGCGCCATGAGGACGTACAGGATCGTGCAGATGAACAGGGACCCGAGAATGCCGATCGGCATGTCTTTCTGCGGGTTCCGCGCCTCCTGGGCCGCGGTGCTCACCGCGTCGAAGCCGATGTAGGCGAAGAAGATGACGCCCGCGCCACGCAGGATGCCGCTACATCCGAACTCACCGAACGTGCCGGTGTTCGACGGGATGAAGGGATGCCAGTTGGCCGTGTTCACGTACATGAAGCCGAAGCCGATCACCAGGAAGATGATCGCCAGCTTCAGGAACACGATCACGTTGTTGAACCGCGCAGACTCCTTGATGCCGATGACGAGGATCCACGTCATCAGCCCGATGAGCACCATGGCCGGGATGTTCAGCACCGTGCCGGTCCGCGAGAAGTTGTTCGCTGCGTCCACCGCGAACGGCGCGCTGGCGTACGCCGCCGGGAAGGTGATCCCGAACTCCTTCAGGAAGGGGATGAAGTTGCCCGACCACCCCACGGCCACCGTCGCCGCACCGAAGAGATACTCGAGCATGAGATCCCAACCGATGATCCAGGCGACGAACTCACCGAGCGTGGCGTAGCCGTACGTGTAGGCCGAGCCGGCGATCGGGATCATGCTCGCGAATTCCGCGTAGCACAGTCCCGCGAAGCCGCAGGCGATGCCCGCCGCGACCATCGACAGCACGACCGCCGGGCCGGCATACTGCGCCGCGGCGTTGCCGGTGAGGACGAAGATGCCGGCGCCGATGATGGCACCGATGCCGAGGAGCGTCAGGTTGGCCGCGGTCAGCGTCCGTCGTAGCCCTTGCTCACCTTCTTCCGCGGCCTCGCGCTGGAGCACCGCAATACTCTTTCTCGACCACAAACCCATCGGGGAGTCTCCGCCGTCGGTGGTGCAGGGAATGGAAGGATTGTATACAGAATTCGGACGACAACTTCGTCGCAGGGAAGGACCTGCACGTGCAGGTCCTTCGCTGCGCTCAGGACGACACCACTGATTTCACGTCACCCGCTCGCCCCGTTCCCCGGGCTTCCGGGCCTGCGGCCTTCCGGGCCTCCGACAGTTCACAGACTGTAGTTCGGCGCTTCCCGGGTGATCGTCACGTCGTGCGGATGGGATTCGCGCAGGCCCGCCGCCGTGATGCGCACGAAGTCCGTCCGCGTGCGCAGCTCCTCGATCGTGCCACAACCTACGTACCCCATGCCGCTGCGCAGGCCACCGACCATCTGGAACAGGACGTCGGCGACGGGGCCGCGGTACGGTACGCGGCCTTCGATGCCCTCCGGCACGAGCTTCTTCGGCGACAGCTCGCCCTCCTGGAAGTAGCGGTCGGCGCTGCCGTCCTGCATCGCGCTCAGGGAGCCCATGCCGCGGACCATCTTGAACCGGCGGCCCTCGAGCAGGAACGTCTCGCCCGGGCTCTCCTCGGTGCCGGCGAGCATGCTGCCCATCATCACACTGCAGGCGCCGGCGGCCAGCGCCTTCACGGCGTCGCCGGAGTACTTGATGCCGCCGTCGGCGATGACCGGGACGTCACCCGCCCCCTCCACGGCGTCGAACACGGCCGTGAGCTGGGGAACGCCGACGCCCGTGACGACGCGCGTCGTGCAGATCGAGCCGGGTCCGACGCCCACCTTCACCGCATCGACGCCGCGCTCCACGAGCGCGCGGGAGCCCTCGCGCGTGGCCACGTTGCCCACGACGAGCTGGACGTCGGGGAATGCCTCGCGGACCTTGCTCGTCGCCTCGAGCACGCCACCGGCATGACCGTGCGCCGTGTCGATGATCAGCGCGTCGACTCCCGCGTCGATCAGCGCGCGGGCACGGGTGAGGAAGTCGCCGGCGGCGCCGATGGCGGCGGCGACGCGAAGGCGGCCGTGCGTATCCTTGTTGGCGGTGGGATACTGCCGGCGCTTGTGGATGTCCTTCACCGTGATCAGGCCGCGCAGGTGCCCCGCCCCGTCCACCACCGGCAGCTTCTCGACACGGTGCTTCGCCAGGATCCGCTCGGCCTCGTCGAGCGTCGTGCCCTCCGGGGCCGTCACGAGGCGGCCCTTCGTCATCGCCTCCGCCAGCGGCCGGTCGAGACTCCGCTCGAACTGGAGGTCACGGTTGGTGATGATCCCCACCAGCCGCCCTTCGCTGTCGACGATCGGCACGCCGCTGACGCGGAAGCGCGCCATCAGGTTGCTCGCTTCCCGCAGCGTCGCCGTCTCGGGCAGCGTGTACGGGTTGAGGATCATGCCGCTCTCGCTGCGCTTGACGATGTCCACCTGCATCGCCTGGCGGTCGATGGACATGTTCTTGTGCAGCACGCCGATGGCGCCGGCGCGCGCCATCGCGATCGCCATCTCCGCCTCGGTGACCGTATCCATCGCCGCCGACACGAGCGGGACGTTGAGCTCGATCTTGCGGGAGAACCAGGAGCGGGTGGAGACGTCCTTCGGGTGCGTCACCGAATGGCGCGGAACGAGGAGGACGTCGTCGAAGGTCAGTGCGACGTCGTCGCGGACACGCGAGGCCCCATTGCGCGACGGCCCGCTCTCAGCAGGGGGCTGAGTCGCGGGCCGGGAAGTCGAATCGGAACGAATTATGGTCGCCATGGCGAAACGTAGACGCTACTCGCGCGAAGCGCCAGCGGGGGCTCGCGAGCCGGGCTACGCCCGGCCGATCACCTTCAGCCGCCGCCGGATGCCGCGTGGCAGAAAGAA
>WNFK01239579.1_pt1 | contig 18169 bp, 15 predicted proteins | sample 5400281 | NCBI WGS metagenome assembly WNFK01 (sample SAMN13153350, study PRJNA577476) | soil metagenome | isolation source: 20 cm soil on Douglas fir-dominated hillslope | place: USA:California | collected 2013-09-17 | reverse complement strand
TAAGGGGTATTACGCCTTCAACGGTCGAGCCGTTGTAAAGCGTGCCGTTAGCCGAGCCGAGGTCTTGCAGTAAATAACCGTCTCCTTCGCGGCGCACTTCAGCATGAACGCGTGAAGCGAAGGGATCGGGGATACACAAATCGTTTCTGGCCGAACGGCCAATCGTGATACGCAAACGCCCTAACGGAAAATGGTCGGCTGCTCTATCGGGGTATTTAACTATTAGCTCAGTCATTTGTTGGAGATACGTGTCGTTGGCATGACGCGGCAATTAGCGTCGCGCTGAAAAAGAACCTTCGCGGACTACCATGGTACCGGCAATGATATCGTGCAATCCTCGCCCGCGAGCAGTTAATGCGGTCACCAGGAATCCCAATCCGAGAATGATGAAGGATAAAGGATAACCGACAAAATGACGCAACAACGCGCGACCGATGCCCAACTCGCTTCCGTCGACTCGTTCAATGCGCAGTCCGGTCGCCCATTTCCCCAGTGTTAGGCCAGTGAACCCTGGCAGCACTCCCAGGTTCAGCACGGCCAGGACAATAGCTACACCTATTCCTATTGTCTCGGCAGAATTGCCGGCACTGCGGGCGCCGCCTCCCAACATTCGCGCTATCAGAGTGCTGAAGACAACGATGGAAGTTAGGGCGATATAGTCAATCAATAAAGCACCGCACCGCAATGAAAACGGAGCGCGGAGTCGAATCCCGCCCTGGCTTGCGGCTCGAGCTCTAACGTTCTGTGGCAAAGCTGTTCCTTGAATTGCTGTCATCGTACCTATGATTTTTAAGAACGAAGTGCGACGGGCGAACAACGAAGAACAAAGCACTAAGGACAAAGAACAAAGTACAAAGTTCAGCGCTACGGGCCTCTCAGCCGACAAGAAAGTGTAGAGTCGTTTCCCCTACCCTTAGCTTGTCGCCACTGTCGAGAACGCGCGGCTGGCGTGGCGCAAGTCTTACCGAGTCATTAATGACCGTGCCATTTACCGATCCCAGATCCTCGACGAGGAATGTTTCCCCCTCCAACCAGATGCGTGCGTGGCGGCGCGACACCTTCGTTTCAGGATCGAATCGAGAAAGATCGATCTCCGGAAAGATGTTTGAATGCGGATCGGTACGGCCCAAAAGGTTGCTATCTTTCTGCAGAATAAAGGAGGCGTCAAGTTCCGTTGTACCAGCGACCACCAGCTTCGCTGTCGGCCGCGAGGTATGCAACATGGCGCTGGACCCTACGCCGGGAGGTTGACGAGCGCCGCAATGGGCACAGAACACATCGTCAGCAGCGATCCGCCCACCGCAGAATCCGCAGTAAACAGTCTGAACCTGGACGGTTTCGCCGCCTAGCTGAGGCGCCGGGATTCCATAGCTGACTCGCCCTGACAACAAATTCTCAAGATGCAGTGCGAGATCGTTTCGCATCTCTCCAGCCGTGCGGAATCGATCCTCGGGTTTGTACTCGACAGACCGCATCAGAATTTGCTCCATCTCCGACGATATTGACGGTGCGATCTGTCGCGGTCTCGGATTTTTAGAGAAATCAAAGATCAGCAGCGGATTGTCCTGGGGATCTGAGCCGGTCAACAGATGAAACATTGTGGCGCCGAGACTATAAACATCAGAAGCCGGTTCAACTCTGCCACTGAAAAGCTCGGGTGGGGCGTAGCCCATGGTGCCGACAGCGGTGACACCCTTTTCCTGCTGCTGTGTCACCCACCGTGCGATGCCGAAATCGATGAGCATCACACGTCCGTTGTTGCCATCAATCATCAGATTTGCCGGCTTGAGATCGCGATAGATGATCGCTTTCGGACGAGAATGAAGATACTCGAGCACATCGGCAACCTGCATCCCCCAGTCAGCTACGGTTTTCTCGTCGAGTTTTCCGCCTGGAGCAGCGCGCATACGGGAAGCGAGGTCACCACCCGAAATGTACTTCATGACAAGGTAGAAGCGATTCAAGGCCTCGTCATAAAAATAATCGTAGATAGTGGGGATGGACGGGTGTTCGAGAGATGTCAGGAGCAATGATTCGCGCTTAAAGTCCCCGATAGCTTTCTCATGTTGGGCCAGGTCGAGATGCGATTCAACCATCTCCTTCACGGCGCGAGGCGCATCGCCAAGATTGCGATCCTTGGCGAGATAGACTGCACCCATGCCTCCCCCGCCGATTCGCCGAACAATCTCATATCGCGAGTTTAGGACTGTGCCCGGGTTAAGCTGCTTAACGGCCGGTTGACGTCCGCCAGTGGTTCCCTTATGTCTAGTCGCGTTAGTGCCAAGAATGTTTTCGTCAGTAGAAGAACCCCCGAGCGAGTGTGGTGAAATGTCTTTCGACTCGTCAGTCGATCCATCTTTCGTCTCCACAGGTTTGAGGGCTTCACTCTCCTGCCGTGCCGGGGCCTCTGCGATATCCTCTAGCGGCTGGCTGATGATAGTCTTCAACTCTACGGACGCGGGAGACTGATGAGTGCCACAACTCCCGCAAAAGGATGTTTCGGGCGCTACCTCGGCGCCGCATTTGGTACATTCAACCATTCGATTCCCGCGTACTAAGTTGTTCGGGCTGCCATGCTCGCAGTTCTATCCTAAATGAAGACGCTCGTGGCCGGGGTTACTTAACTATGTGGAATCGTAAGAATGTCTTTCCAACTATGATTTCGTCGCCATCACAAAGGGCTTGACGCTGTCCCGGAAGCAATCTCTTTCCTCGGTTGATAAAGGTACCGTTAGTAGATCCGAGGTCTTCCAGGAAATACTGTCCATTACTTAAAGTGATACGCGCATGCCGGCGAGAAACTTTCGCTTCCGGATCATCGGTATCCAAATCGACATCTGGGAAAATGCCACCATCGGCATCCCAGCGACCAATTTGTGCTTCCACCTCGCTCAACATAAACTGTTTACCGCTCGAGCGTCCCTTCTCGATCACCAGTCTCGCATGAGGTTTTGCCGCCGGATGCAACGCGGCAATGTTGAAGGCAGCGGAAATCTGACCTGCGGCAAATTCAGGTCGGTGACTGTGGGCAGCAGATCGCGAGCCATTTTGCCCGTCCGATCCTGCGGACTGCCCGCCTTCCTGCCGGGCTGAGGGACGGCCGTTTGGTCTCAGAGGAGCGCCACACTCATCGCAGTATTGCGAACCATCGAGGTTTTCTGTTTTGCACCTATCGCAGGTAATCATCTGCTCGTTAATCTCTAGCCGCTTTTATGCGTTTTATAACTAAGGTCATCGACCGGAGGTATGCTTACAAAGCAAGTTATTCTAGCGCGAAACGATAAGGTGCGCCATTGCGCATTGTCCGGCGACAAGTGGCCGAGTAACCGGGCGGCGGGCGAAACCAAAGTCAACGAGAACAAGGTTTTTGGCCTCTAACCATTGGCAAACGTCAGGATTGGTTGCTGTTAATTGAAACTGTTTGCTAAGTTTTGACGTAGAAGTTACTCGAGCGTACCGGTTTCGAATGGACATCCCTGCTGAAAACCACTACCTCGTTTCCAAACACGATTTTAAGCTCTTGATCGAAGGATTCTAAAAATGACATTGACCCGGAAAAAGAAAATAGTTATCGCAGTCTCAGCAGTGGCGTTGTTGGCTATCGTAATCATCGTAAGCGTGTTCGCTACCCGCAAAGAAGAATCGGAAGTAACAACCGTAATAATCGACGTTAGACCCGAACTCCGACAGACTGTAACCGCCTCCGGCGAAGTTCGCCCCGTACGTTATATAAAACTAACCAGTGAAGTTCCGGGACGCATCGAGGAGATCTATGTTAATCCCGGCGACCAGGTCATCAAGGGAAAGCCTCTGGTGCGAGTCGACCCGACTCAGCTCCAATCAAATCAGGAAGCTCAGTGGGCGGCAACTCAGGCTTCTGTTAACGACGTGCAAAATGCTCGTAATGCCATTACTGCAGCACAACAGTCTTTGGTAGTAGCTGAATCATCAGTTGCTGCGGCACGTCAGCAAGTGGTGGCATTTCAAACGAGCGTCGACAGCGCGCAAGTTGATGTGAATACCGCTCAACGTGAACTGAAACGGTCCACAGAACTAATTGAAGCGGGCGTTTCTTCGCGGTCTGAGTACGATGCTGCAAAAGATCATTTTGACCAAGCCAAGATAAAATTGGACACAGCCAAGGCAAATCTCGAAGCACAAAGAATCGCAGTCAAGGAAGCAACTGAGCGAGCAAACCAACAGCGCATTGCCGTCAAAGACGCTCAAACGAGCATCAAGTCATCTGAGATGCGTGCAAACCAGCAGCAGGCTTTTTTGAGAGGTCAAACGAGTCAGCGTTCAAAGGCTACACAGCTATCGCCTCTTACCGGCGTGGTTGCAGACATTCCAACCCGTGTAGGTGAGTTCGCAGTTGCCGGTCTTTCAACGACACCCTTGATGACCATCGCGGACATGTCGGCCATCAATGTGGAAGTTAATGTTGACGAGACGGAGATCTCGCACGTTGAGGTTGGCCAGTTGGCCAAAGTGAAGGTTGATGCTCTTGGTGACAAAGAAATCCAGGCTGTGGTTATTCAGAAGAACCCCCTTGCAGTGTCGAAGTCTGACACCACGGGCGGACTTTCAAACCGGGTCAACGTCCAGGAAGCCAAGGAGTTTAAGGTAACCATAGAACTGAAAGACATGCCTGACGAGGTACGCAATGGCCTCCGACCTGGCATGAGTGCCACGGCGACTATCACTACCAAGATCAAACCCAATGTTCTGGCAGTGCCTTTAGAAGCAATCGTTGAGAAGGCGCCACCCGCGCCTTCGCCGACTGCGACTGTCGCGGGCAGTGTGGCGGCGCCGGCTTCCACTGAAAAGCCAAAGACTCTGAAAGGCGTTTATCTGATCGAGGGTAACAAGGTGAAGTTCATCGAGGTGACAACCGGGATCACAGGCGAAGCGGATATTGAAATCCTCAGCGGTATTAAGCCTAAAATGGAAATCGTGCGCGGGCCCAGCCGTGTATTGAAGACGCTGAAAGATGGCATGACCGTAAAACGCCAGACGAAGAAGCCGGGGGCTAATGCAAATGAGGGCAGCTAAATGAGCAGCAACGTTACACTCGCGGCCACGCAAACCGAGAACGCCATAAAGCCAGAACACCCTGTCAACGGTCATGACCCATCGATGCTTATCTCGATGCGGAATATCTGGAAAACCTACCAGATGGGAACCGAGTCGGTGCATGCGCTTCATGGTGTCTCATTTAACATCCCGAAAGGCGAGTACATCGCGATCATAGGCCCTTCCGGTTCAGGTAAGTCGACTTTAATGAATCTGATTGGCTGACTCGATACTCCGTCGCAAGGCGAGTATTGGCTTAATGGCAAGAATGTTTCCGAGATGGATGACGATGAACTGGCGCGCATACGCAATCAGGAAGTCGGATTTGTATTTCAAACATTCAATCTTCTGGCGCGGGCCACTGCCTTGCACAATGTGGAGTTGCCGTTGATATACGGCGGCGTGGGTTCTTCTCAACGTCACGAGATGGCAAAAAAAGCGCTGGCCGCCGTCGATCTCGCGGACCGCGTCATGCACCGTCCCAACGAACTCTCAGGTGGACAACGGCAGCGCGTAGCCATCGCTCGTGCCATGGTTAACCACCCTTCGATTCTCCTGGCCGACGAGCCGACCGGCGCGCTCGATAGTCACACCAGCATGGAGATCATGGACCTCTTTGAGCGTCTGCATTCCGAAGGCAATACGATTATTGTCGTAACACACGAACACGATATCGCGGACCGAGCGCATCGTGTAATTTCCATTCGTGACGGTCTAATCGAAAAAGACGAAAGAATCCGCTAGGAGAAGAAACGATGGAGCGAAGTGGCGACCGGGATGCAAAGCCACCGCCGCACCCGTCGTTTGGCCGTTTGTCATTCCTTACCAGGTGGCTTCCCCAACGAATCGTTTCTTTCCGCCCCCTTCGGCTGACTGCGATCTGGGAAGCATTCCGGGTAGCAACCTCGAGCTTGCGCTCAAATAAACTGCGCACCTCACTAACCCTGATGGGCATCGTCGTCGGAGTCACAGCCGTCATCGCAGTAGTCACAATCATCAAGGGATTAGACAAAACGGTGGCGCAAACTTTTTCCTCGCAAGGTTCGACTGTATTTACCATCTCCAAAAATCCGCAGATCATTAAGTCGCGTGAAGAGTTTGTAAAATTTAGCAAACGCAAGGACGTTACCCATGAGGATGCGGAAGCGATCCAACGACTCTGCACGGCTTGCTGGCGCGTGGGTGTCGCCGGCAACGCCATCGAGACCGTGAAGTATGCCGATCAAAAAGCCGAGAACGTGCGCATTCGAGGCGTCACGCCCACGACGATGTTTGATATCGATGGAGTAACCGTCGACTCAGGCCGTATCTGGACTGAAGGCGAAGGTGACTCTGGACGTGAGATTTGTGTTGTTGGCACCGACATTCTAAAGAATTTATTTGGCGGAACTACCGCTGACCGCGTTGTGGGCCACGAGATAAGAATTGCCGGGCACCCTTACACGATTATTGGCGTGCTGGAACCTTTGGGTTCGATCTTTGGGTTTTCGCGCGACAACGTAGTCTATGTTCCCTATTCGACCTATCAAAAAACTTACGGCGCCAGGCGTTCGCTAGTAGTCTTCATACAGGTTCCCACAGCGGAGCAACTGGAGTCAGCCGAGGATCAGGTCCGGACGATCATACGCAACCGCCGGAATCGAACCCTGGAAGATGGCAACGATGAGGGATACGCTCTTGAGACTCAGGACGTGTTTCTCAATCTCTATGGCTCGGCCACTTCCAATATATATATCGTTACGATCGGAGTGGCTGCGGTATCGCTCGTTGTGGGCGGCATTGTGGTAATGAACATCATGCTGGTCTCCGTAACGGAACGAACCAAGGAGATTGGCATTCGCAAAGCGATCGGAGCACGGAAGAAAGATATTCTCACACAGTTTTTAATAGAGGCCGTAACCGTGACTGCAATTGGGGGAGCGATCGGAGTGGGAACTGGCTCGGCCGTGTTGGGAGTTGGAGTCTCATCGGTGGTGGGAATTATCAGCGGGCTATGGCCGGCCTGGCGCGCCGCGAAGTTAGACCCAATTGAAGCGCTCAGAGCTGAGTGATAGCGAGAGGAGTAGGAAAGGAAAATTTCTCATATATCATTTGACATTGATCATTTGGTCGTTTGGTCTTGTTCGTTAGTTATTGGTTACGCCTAAGTGCTGCTCGAGTCACTTAAATGACCAAGTGATAGATGTCAAATGATATATGATAAATCTTCTGCTTTTGACTAACGTATGAGATTAGAAGACGTCAAAGAATCCGCCCTGATGGCCATCGATACGTTGCGTGCAAATAAGCTGCGCTCGTCGTTGACAATCCTGGGCGTTAGCGTGGGTGTCATCACCGTAATCTTCATGGTCTCGATCATTCAGGGACTAAATAAAGCCTTTGCCGATCAGGTTGAGTCACTGGGCTCGAACACTATCTTCATATCCAAATTTGCTCCCAGCTTTGGTCGTCCTCCCGGGCCCGACGAGATTCATCGAAAAGATCTGACGATGGATGACGTTGAGGCTTTGCGCAGGGAAGCACCTTCAATCGCAGGTGTCTCACCCATCCACCGCAAGCTGTCGGCCACAATCAGATATCAGGAGAAACAGGCCGACACCCCGATACTGCTGGGCGTCACTCCCTACTATGAGTTTGTTCACACCCAATATGTCGCCAACGGTCGCTTCATAAGCGATATTGACATGCAGGATCGATCCAACGTTGTCATATTAGGTGTGGACGTTAAGCGCGCGCTTTTCCCTTACGAAGATCCGCTAGATAAGGACGTCAGAATTAACGGCAATCCCTACCGCATCATCGGGGTAATGGAGCCTTTAGGAAATTTCTTTGGCCAGTCGCGTGACAACTCGATCTTTGTTCCCATTACTACTTTCGACAAGTATTACGCTGAAGGTCCATTTCCCGAGGTGGTGTTCTTTATGGTTGTCCGTCCCATCTCGCGCGCGTATGTAAAATCCGCAATGGACGAGGTCACTGACATCCTGCGTCGCCGTCGGCGCGTACCCTTGGGGGCGCCAAGTGATTTTGGTGTCTCGTCACAGGACTCCCTGCTGGACGTCTACAATCAGTTGACCGGCGCTACTGCCCTGGTGCTTACATCGATCTCGTTTGTTGCGCTGATGATTGGAGGTATCGGCGTAATGAACATCATGCTGGTCTCTGTGACTGAACGCACTAAAGAGATAGGCATCCGTAAGGCAGTTGGCGCGACAAAACTAAATATCCTTTCACAATTCTTGATCGAAGCCGTTGTGTTGACGGCTATCGGGGGGTTCGCGGGACTTATCGTTGGAGAGATAGCCAGCCTTCTGATGAACAAGTATTCGCCCTTGCCTGCTTATGTGCCTCTATGGGCCATTGGTATTGGTGTGGGAATCTCGGCAGCAGTGGGCATTGTGTTTGGCCTGTGGCCCGCCTGGAAAGCAGCGCGTCTGAATCCCATTGATGCGTTGCGCTGGGAGTAACGGGGTCCTAATTTGATGGGGCGTCCCTCCGTGGGCGCCCCATTCTTCCCGATCTGACACTCAAGGAGGGGCGCCCACGGAGGGACGCCCCTACAAAGTAGGACCCCACTAACAAGCGACGAACTAGAAAGTTTATCGGACATTCTAGTCGGGCAATGGGAATGAAACTCAAAGATCAAGCAGCAATTGTCACTGGCGGTGGGCGTGGCATCGGCAGAGCCATCGCCCTCACGCTGGCCAGCGAAGGCGCCAATGTACTCGTCAGCGGCCGGCATCGCGAAACGCTGGACGGCACAGCGAGAGAGATCGAACAACTGAGTAGTCGCTCATTGGTCACAGTTACTGACGTCTCGCAAGAATCTCAAGTTGAGGAGATGGTCCAGGCTGCGCTCCAGGCGTTCGGACGCATCGATATTCTCGTAAACAACGCCGGAATCGTAGGTCCCACGGCGCCGGTTACAGGCGTCGCCCTTGAAGATTGGGACGAGGTAATGGCAGTGAATCTTACAGGCGCCTTCCTCTGTGCTAAAGCCGTCGCCACACACATGATTGAGCGCCGCTCCGGGAAGATCATCAACATATCGTCTATCGCGGGAAAGCGAGCTTACGCGTTGCGGAGTCCTTATGCTGCATCTAAGTGGGGAATGATTGGACTATCAGCGACGCTCGCACAGGAGTTGGGCCCGCATAACATTCAGGTGAATGCTATCTGTCCTGGCCCAGTCGCCGGCGAACGAATGCAGGCTGTGATATCACGTCGCGCGCGGGAACTGGGGCTATCCGAATCGGAAGTTGAACGAACCTACGTGGAAGGAACTGCCCTCAAGCGAATGGTTGATCCCGATCATATCGCGGCATTGGTGCTTTTGCTCGCTTCTGAGGAAGGAAGTAGTATCACAGGAGAGGCAATCGACGTGACCGCCGGATATGGGCTATAGGCTGATTGCAACCATCAGGCTGATTCGACCGTAATAACTCTGTGAAATTCATCGAAACACTGAAACTCGCGATCGCCGCTATTTGGGCGCATAAACTGCGCTCGGCCCTCACACTGCTGGGCATGATCATCGGCGTCATGGCCGTGGTTGTAGTCTATTCCCTGATCCAGGGTTTCAATACTTATGTCGACGAAAAAATCGCGGGCATCGGCGCCAAATCTTTCACGGTGCAGCGCTTCAATCCTCTCGAAGACTTTAAAGATACTGATACCATCGCAGCCGCGCAGCGCAGAAACAAGGATCTCACGATGGAAGACTATGAGTATCTCAAACAGAGAGCTACGCTAGTCGGCAGATTCGGCGCTAAAGCACGCGGCACACCATCCGAGGTCAAACGCGGCACGCAGCTTCTTCAGGATGTGTTTGTTTCCGGAGTGACTGCCAACGTTGCAGATATTGAAAACCGCGATATCGCTGAGGGCCGTTTTATCAGCGATCCGGAAAATGAGGCGGCCCAGCGCGTGGCTTACATCGGCGCCGACGTGGCGAGCAAACTCTTTCCCGCCGGGACTGGCGTGAGCCAGGAGATCACTATCGCAGGCTTGCCGTATAGAGTCATCGGCGTGGAAGTCGCAAAGGGGACGGTGTTTGGAATTCCTCAGGACAATTTCATCAACGTGCCTTTGAAAACTTACGCGAACAACTTTGGCGGTTTGATTCGCCAGCGCTCGCTCTATTTTGTTGGCACCTCCAAGACTGACGACACCTTCAACGATGCGGTTGAAGAGACGCGCTTCCTAATGCGCTCCCGGCGCAAACTCGGCTCGACTGAGAAGGACAACTTTGGCATCGTCACGCCAGACGCCATCACCGGGCTTCGCGACCGGCTTTTCGGGACCATCTTTATCGTGGCGATCGGAGTCCCGGCCATCGCCCTGTTAGTTGGCGCCATCGTAATAATGAACATTATGCTGGTTTCAGTAACTGAGAGAACGAAGGAGATCGGGATCAGAAAATCGTTGGGGGCGCGTCAGATGGATATTCTGAAACAGTTTCTCGTCGAAGCGGTCGCGATGGCTGCGTTGGGCGGCGCCATTGGCGTTACGATCGCATGGATTATCGGACGGGTACTAACCGCGGTGTTCTTTCCGACCTATCTCTCAATCGGTGCGGTCGCGATTGCCGTTGGAGTGTCAATGGCCGTAGGTGTATTAGCGGGTGTTTTCCCGGCATGGAAGGCAGCGCGTCTGGACCCGATTGAAGCTTTGAGAGTGGAGGCTTAAAGGCAAAGGGCAAAGAGCTAAGCGCAAAGACCAAAGACCAAAAACCAGAAACCACTGACAACTGACCAACCCAAATGAAACTCCTGCGCAACGACATTTACGAAAACTTACGGATGGCAATGTCGACTCTGCTTGCCAATAAACTCCGTTCATTCCTCACCGTCTTCGGCGTCGTGATCGGCATCATTACTGTGATGCTGATCGCTTCCATCATCAGCGGCATCGATGTCTCTGTGAAGAAGGAAGTCGAGTCCTTTGGCACGCGCTCGATTTTCCTCAGCAAGTATAATCCTGGCATTCACATCGGGCGCATGTCGCGCGAAGAACGCATGCGCAAGGAACTCACCTACGACGACGCGATCGCGCTTTCCGCTTTGCCCGCTGTTGAGTTGTCCGTTCCCTTCCTCGACATCACCAATAATTTCTTTGGCCAGAAACTTCTGGTCTCGGGTAATGGGAAAACCACGGCGGGCATCGCTCTGCAAGGCACACTGCCTGAGTTTGAGCGTGCCGGCACCCAGGTAGTTTCCGAAGGTCGGTTCTTTAATCAATTCGAGAACGACACCAAGCAGAACGTTTGCGTGATCGGCTCAAAAGTAGCTGACGACTTCTTCCGCTTTGGCTCACCGGTAGACCAGACGATCAAGATCGGTTCGGACGAATTTCGCGTCGTTGGCACGTTGCAGAAACGCGAGCAGTTTCTTTTTAGTGGTGGCAGTGATGATCAGAACAACGTCATTTATCTGCCCTTTAGTATCGCGCGGAAATTGAAGCCCAATGCAGACGATATCTTCGTGCTGGCTGTTGCCAGGCCCGGATTGATGGACGAGGCGAAAGATCAGGTGCGCGATCTACTACGCGTTCGCCGCGAGGTGCCATTCGCTGCACCTGACAATTTCGGAATGGAAACCGCGGAGAGTGTCCTCGACAACTTCCGCTCCATCACCGCCGGCCTGGCCATAGCAATGGTGGTGATTTCTTCGGTTGGGTTGATGGTGGGAGGAATTGGCGTGATGAACATCATGCTGGTTTCGGTCACTGAGCGCACGCGTGAGATTGGCGTGCGCAAAGCAATCGGCGCTAGACGCAGTGACATCATGTGGCAGTTTCTCATTGAGGCTGCGACCCTCACAGGCCTCGGCGGTATTGTGGGACTTTCGATCGGCTGGCTCGCAACATTCCTGCTGCGTCTACTGCTGCCTTCTTATGTTCCGCTTTGGGCTCCCGTAGGCGGCTTCATTGCGAGCGTCGGCATCGGCTTGATTTTCGGTCTGTGGCCCGCGTGGAAAGCAGCCCGACTCGATCCTATTGAATCGCTGCGATACGAATAACGGATATTCACCTCACGACATGAAGCTTGAAAAAAGCGCCGCGGAGATCATTCCCAGTATCAGCGTTAATATCCACACGGTGATTGTCACTCCCCACGCGGCCCCTGAGCTTACCTTCTGTCCTGCATACTGCAAGCCTTTAGCCGTTAGCCATAGTCGATAAAACGAAAGCAAGCCAATGCTTGTGCCGGCAACGAAGAGCACCGGATGAGTCGCCGGTGAAAACAATATTCCGAGATTGTCCTGCACCAAAGTTTGCTGGCCCAGTATTGGATGAATGTCGTCAGGAGACTTCACGTAAAGGATTACCAGGCTGAGTGCCTTCTCGATTATCGTCACTGGTAAGGTCGCATAGAGTATTGCCGCTAGAGCTTGCCAGAAATTGATGCGTCCTCCAAAAGCCAGGGTGAGCAAAAGAAAAACTGCGGCGAAAAAACAGAAAAGGATGAAGATTCCTACCGCACTGTTTACTGCTGAACCCACTCGCTGTACCGGGTTCTTGGCGTCTTCGATTCGTTGAGCGCGGACCTCTTCGACTTTGTCCGCGGTGATGAAGCCACTCTCAGCAACCTTATCAATAGTGAAATTGACAACGCGCTCGGGTGTGAGTCGCTGAACAAAAGCGATTGAATAAGCAATGCTCATCACCGCAATGATTATGTACGCGGTCAACCAACGAGGATGCGCCCGCAGGTTTTTGAAAACGCGTGTCGGCTCATAGAACATGCCTGACACTTTTTCCAGGGGCGACATCGGAGGCTCAGCTCCCGCCACCTGTGGCAAAGGAACAAAACTAAGGCCGAACACAAGAAGGCCGGAACAGGCAAGCGCAACCCCAGTCAGAATTCCGCCAGGAATGAACTTAGCAATTCCCCCTACCAAAACAATCAGCCCGATAACAAATAAAGCAATAGCGACGGGTCGCATTTTGGTGGGCCGCGGAGGCTCAGCTTCGGGTGCAGGTATCGGTGGTGGTGTGTGAAAGTTATGCTCATGCGGATCGCTCATTGATTTATCCTCCTAAGAGAGGACGGGGAGAAAGCTTTCCGTCCAGGAAATTTCTGGTGATACGAGTTGGGGACCGGCAAGGTTTCAGGGCTTCAGGTCTTGGGTCTTTAGTTGGGCCAGTCTTGGGCCTTTAGTCTTGGGTCTTCGCGCTTTGCCTTAGCTCTTCGCCCTTTGCTCTTCGCCCTTTGCCCTTAGCTCTCTGCCCTTCGCTCTTTGCTCTGCGCGGCTTCCCATCCCGGCACTCGTATGCAAGCGACTTCATGGCCTGGCGAAATTTCGCGCAAGTCAGGATCAATCTGCGCGCAGGCCTCAATCGCTATCGGACAGCGTGTGCGAAAGCGGCAACCCGAAGGGGGATTGATCGGAGTCGGTACGTCGCCTTGCAAGATAACGCGTTTTCGCTTGTGTTTGGGATCGGGAATGGGAATCGCCGAAAGCAGCGCCTGCGTGTAAGGATGGAGTGGCCGGGCATACAACTCTGCCGCGTCTGCAATCTCCACGATACGACCCAGATACATCACCGCCACCCGCGTCGAGATGTGCTCGACCACTGCGAGTCCATGAGAGATGAACAGAAAAGTTAGTTTGAATTCTTGCTGCAACTCTTGCAGCAGATTCACCACTTGGGCCTGCACGGAGACATCGAGCGCGGACACAGGTTCGTCAGCAACGATCAGTTTTGGATTCAGTGCGAGTGTGCGCGCCACTCCTATGCGTTGCCGCTGCCCGCCGGAAAATTCGTGGGCATAACGGTCCATGTAATCGGGATCGAGTCCGACTCGACGCAAAAGAGCGGCGACTCGCTCGCGCCGCTCGGTCTTCGTGCCTATCTCATGGATCACCAGGGGCTCGGCGATGATATCTCCGATCTTCATACGCGGATTCAGAGACGCGTACGGATCCTGAAAAATGATCTGCATCTCGCGGCGAACCTTTCGCAGCTCCTTTTTCCCTAGTGTGAGAATGTCCTGCCCATGAAAAGAGATTTCGCCAGCGGTCGGTTCTATCAGCCGGAGTAGACAACGTCCAACCGTGGACTTGCCACAACCTGATTCACCGACGAGGCCTAAAGTCTCGCCAGAAAGTATGTCAAAGGAAACTCCATCAACCGCGCGCACCACATCATCGCTTCCTTCGACAGCAAAGTGTTTGACCAAACCGCGGACGCTGACCAACGGATCGCCGGTTGTGAGTTTGGGCAAATCCAGGTGTGCATCCTTATTGTGTTCTACCAATGTGCTGGTCATATGGAGCATCCGACGTCCAAACTGGCTCAGCCTGCGCAGGAGTCTGTTGGGAAAACTTTTGCCTCCGCGCCTCCTTTGCGTCCTCTGTGTCTCGGCGGTGAAATTTGCCAAGAACGATCCTCACCGCAGAGACGCCGAGTACCCAGAGGAGGCGCAGAGTCTTTTTTCGACCCCTCTAAGAGGCAGGCAACACCATGAAGAGTCCCGCTCGGTACACCCTAGGCTTCATGTTTCCCCTTGTAACGGAGGCTGCACTGCCTGATGATCGGCCGCCACGGCAGCCGCCAGATCATAAAGCACACAACGAACTTTCACTCCGCCCTCCAGATTGTAGAGAGGAATTTCTCCCACAGTACAGCTTGGCAGGCGCAAAGGACACCGAGGTGCGAAGTGGCACCCGGGTGGCAAGTCGGTCGGACTGGGGACAACCCCCTCGATCGTCTGCAGCCGTACAGCTTTGGTAACGTATTCGCTTGTCAGCTTGGGCACGGACCGCAAGAGACCTTCCGTGTAAGGATGTTTCGGTCGCGCAAACAATTCCTCAACTGGAGACTCTTCGACGATACGCCCCGTGTACATCACCGCGACGCGATCTGCGACCTCCGCTACAACACCCAGATCATGAGTTATCAGGAGCACTGCCAGTTCCCGATTTTTTCTAAGTTCATCGAGAAGCTCAAGAATCTGGGCCTGAATAGTCACGTCCAATGCTGTGGTTGGTTCATCAGCAATTAGCAGCTTGGGATTGCAGGCCAGCGCCATCGCGATCATTACACGTTGACGCATGCCACCGGAAAGTTGGTGTGGGTAATCGTCGACCCGCCGCGCCGGATCCGGTATCGCTACTTCCGCCATCGCCTCGATAGCAGCCTGCCGTGCTGCTTTTCGAGATAACTTGCGATGCAGACGCAACGCTTCGGCGATCTGTTCTCCTACCGTGAAGACAGGATTAAGCGAAGTCATTGGATCCTGAAAGATCATCGCGATATCGTCACCGCGAATCTCGCGCATCTCTGCTTCCGACAACTGCAGCAGGTTCTTGCCGTCGAAAACAATTTCACCGCCAACTATCTTTCCCGGGGGCGCGATCAAGCGCATGATCGAAAGCGCTGTGATTGACTTGCCACAACCCGATTCACCGACCAACCCCAAGAGCTCGCCGCGATCCAGATAGAAACTGACTTCATCAACCGCGCGCACAAGTCCAGCGCGCGTGGGAAAGTGAGTTTGGAGATCGTTCACTTCGAGAAGGTGCGACATATGAGGTTTCTTAAAGCCCCAACTTATTCATTCTCGCGTTTTCGTAGACCCCATCCTCCGCAGGATACCGCAACGATTTAGCGATCGTCCCTTTCTCTTTCGCCAGCGACCAGATGATGCTTTCACCTGCAGGGATGACCTTTGGCTCGGCTGCAAAGACTGAATCCTTGAAGGCCTCTTGTGCATCAATTAGTTGCCACCCCTTGCCTTTGAACATCTCTAACAAGTCGTTCAAAAAGAGTCCATTTAAGAGATTGAAGTGCATCAGGATCGTGTGTCTCACGGGACGGCCCAACACACGTCGCGCAAGGGAATCATAGTACTGCGCGCGATCCCACATGTGCGCGAGATAGAAATCACGATATTTGGACAAATCGGCAGCGGGTTCCTTCTTCAACCGCGCAACCAGGCGTTGGTCGACAATCCAGTCGGAGTTGTCGATTGTGACGTGGCCGATATGATATCCCTGCTGCGCGAGGAACGTTCTCATCGCATCTCGCCTGGCTATCGTGTCGCCTTCCTTAAGCATCGGAAATCTGAAGTACTTGCGAAAGCCGGAGAAGGCTTTCAGTAAAGCCTCCGCGCGCAGAATATCTTCTTCGTACGCCTGGACACTCATCGCCGGAGAGCTGTAGTTTCGATGTGAGTAAGTGTGGTTTCCGATCAGGTGGCCGGCCTTATCCCAATCGGCAAGCAACCGCTTGCCTTCCTCGCTGTCGATATTGCGACCAACTACAAACAGAGCCGCTTTAATTGAGTGAGAACTGAGAACTCCCAGTATTGCCTGATTTCGTTCTGTGGCCGAAAGTCTGACGGCGTCGTGCCAGGAGAAATCGTCCATTGTAATGGCCACTTGTGAAGTGTGATGAGTCGGGACCGCTCCGACTCGACCAACACCCCGACCAACCGCCAGCGCCGCCGCTCCGAATCCAAGCGTCTTTGTAAACTCTCGTCGATTCATAGGTTTTACACCGTTGATGTTTCCTTGTACTCACCCCAAATCCCGCGCAACCGGTTGCTGATCTCGCCTACAGTTGCATAAGCCTCGACCGCTTTGAGAATGTGTGGCATCAAGTTTTCCGTCGAGCGGGCTGCCTCTTCCAGCCTGGCTAGCGTTGTCTCCACCAATTTAGGCTCGCGACGCTCCCGCACGGCGCGTACGCGCTCAACTTGCTCTTGCTCGAGCTTGGGATCGATTCGCAGAGTAGAAACTGGCCGTTCCTCTTCAAGCTGAAAACGATTCACGCCCACCACGATCGCATCTTGCGTCTCAATTGCACGCTGATAACGGTAGGCGGCTTCTTGAATTTCACGCTGCACATAGCCTGACTCAATAGCGCGCAGCATGCCACCCAGGGCATCGATCTTTTGCAAGTACTCCGCAGCGCGGCCTTCCACTTCATCGGTTAGTTGCTCGATCGCATAAGAGCCTGCAAGAGGATCGACTGTGTCGGCAACGCCCGACTCGTGCGCAATTACCTGTTGTGTACGCAAAGCAAGCCGCGCTGCCGCTTCGGTCGGTAGCGCGAGTGCTTCATCCATGGCGTTTGTATGCAGCGACTGCGTTCCGCCCAACACTGCGGCCAACGCTTGAATCGTCGTGCGCACTACATTCACCTCCGGTTGTTGTGCAGTGAGCGACGAGCCTGCGGTCTGTGTGTGAAACCGCAACATCAATGAGCGCGGATCACGCGCGTTGAATCGTTCGCGCATGATTCGTGCCCAAAGTCTGCGGGCTGCGCGAAACTTGGCGATCTCCTCCAGGAGATTGTTGTGTGCATTGAAGAAAAACGAGATACGCGGCGCAAACTCATCGACTTTCAGTCCAACCGCTAGTGCAGCTTCGACGTAGGTGATGCCGTCAGCGAGAGTGAACGCCACTTCCTGAACGGCGGTCGAGCCTGCTTCACGTATGTGATAGCCGCTGATCGAGATCGTGTTCCAGTTTGGCACGTTACGCGCGCAATACGAGAAAGTGTCAGTAACCAAACGCAGCGACGGCGTGGGCGGATAGATGTAAGTTCCGCGCGCGATGTACTCCTTCAGAATATCGTTTTGCAGCGTTCCTCTGACTTTTTCAAAGGAGACATTTTGCTTGCGTGCCACCGCCAGATATAAAGACAGCAGGATGGCAGCAGTCGCATTGATTGTCATTGAGGTGGAAACTTCAGCGAGGGGGATGCCGGCAAACAGTCGCTCCATGTCTTCCAGTGAATCGATAGCGACGCCGACTTTTCCCACCTCACCGGCGGCCATCGGATCATCTGAATCGAGCCCGATCTGTGTGGGTAGATCGAACGCCACTGAGAGACCCGTAGTACCGTGAGCAAGCAGATACTTGTAACGCGCGTTGGATTCTTCGGCGCTTGCGTAACCGGCATACTGGCGCATGGTCCAGAGGCGACCACGATACATGTTTGGGTAGATCCCGCGCGTGTAAGGAAATTCTCCGGGTGCGCCCAGATCCTTTTCGTAGTCTATTTTGTCTGTGTTTGCGGGATTGAAGTCAACTGGCAGCTCGATCCCTGAAGGGGTTTCGAAGCGCTCACGACGTTCCACTTG
>WNFK01168894.1_pt1 | contig 18198 bp, 9 predicted proteins | sample 5400281 | NCBI WGS metagenome assembly WNFK01 (sample SAMN13153350, study PRJNA577476) | soil metagenome | isolation source: 20 cm soil on Douglas fir-dominated hillslope | place: USA:California | collected 2013-09-17 | reverse complement strand
TCCCGGCGAGCGAGGTCCACGAGGAGGATCGGGAGGGCCGTCTCGTCCATCTGCATGCCGTACCAGTAGGGTCTCCCGTCGAGCCACATGTTCTGCGGCCAGTGTCCGTCAGCCTCCTGCATGATCTGCAAATACCGGAGCATGCGGCGAACGTCGTTCTGTGCACCCGCGGCCAACAGCGCACCCGCCGACTCCACCAAGTCCCGCGGCCACACGAGATGGTACCCACCGAGATCATCATCACCCTTGGAGGAGCCCCAGGGAACGGAGAGACTGGCGATCAATCCGCCGGGCAGCCGCTTCGATTCGTGAATCCGCAGAACCGCGGTGCTCAGCTGATAGAGGCCGACGCGCGCCGACGCGGGCTCCGGTAAGGACAGCAGTTTCTGCTGCCAGCCCCGCCATCCTCCGGTGTACTCCAGCCACGATTGCTCGAATCCCCGTTGCAGACTCGCCGAGGCGCGGCTCGCAGCTTCTTCCCAAGTGCGGCCGAACCCGATCGCGAGCACGAACAGGCCGCCGCACATTTCGAGTTCGATCTCGCCGCAAAGGGCGACATTTCCATTCTCGGCGCGTCCGTACGTCCAGGTCATCACTTTGTGCCGTACTAGGTCCTGCCAACCGTCGGACACGCCCACGAACCCAACCGAACGATTGAGCCACGGAGCGGAGCAGGCAAGTGCCAGCGCCGTAGCACCCCGCTCCGCATAGAGCATCGGCACACCTTTGTATTCGCCCACCCAGGCGGTATTGCCGGCGCCGTGGTTTGCAAGGTGTGGTGCAAGGAGCGCGTGCACCCGATAGGTCATCAGGGACTCGCGCAACGGAACGAAACGCGTTCGCTGCAGGACGACATCGAGCTGGGGATCGGTGATGATCTCCTTCTCGATTCGATACCGGCCGTCTAGGCATCGATTCACCAGGTTGTAGGCGGGCACGCCCGCCATCGGATAGATGACCTCGGACCGGGCATCGCGCTTCTCTTCGGAGAAGAAATCGCGGCCGTTGGTCACGATCAGGCCCAGGTCGCGAGTGCAGGCTTGATCGACCTCCGGGTAGTAGATTTCGTTTAGGATGCCGTGGCTCAGTGTGAACCACACGCGACTTGCGCTGCTCGGAGAAGTCCCAACGCCGCTCTTGGCACTCGAGGTCCAGCGCGGGGACAATCCAGGCCACCCCGGTGCGAAGTCTTCTCGCTTACCCATTGCTCTCCCTGATCCGTCTTCTGTCCGACATTGAGGCAGCCTCGGGTGACCACGCAGGCGAGGGTCCGGAGAAAGCACCTTTGCTCCGGCGCAGCGAGGATTCCCGGCGTTTCGACACCGTCGAGCCTTCGACGCTCCGCAGCCGGTGCAAACATACCCTCGATTTGCGCGGTCCGGGTGCAGAAATGCCCCATCCCTGAGGGCTTTCGGGGCAGAAATACTCGCGGTTTGGGGCGCCTGGGGGCGTTTATGGGGCACTTTTCTCCCCCGCGGGGAGGCCTAGGCCGCGTATGCGGGCGTCGCCGAACGGGCGCAATTCCTAGTTCCGTCGCGCACTAGGCGCGACCGCGTTTTCGCACCGATACCGGATGCCCCTGTTTTAGCCGCCAAAACTGCTGCTGGAATGCCGGTTCCTTAGCTTGACTTGTCCCCAAAGCCGAGATCGTTGTGCCCAGAATCGTCTCTTATACGAAAGACGAATGTCGATTCGGTGCCAGAAATATGGGGCTGGCGCGGCGATCTGCCCGGGAGTACGGTTCGGGTCTCCCCTACGACTGCTTCACGAATTCGGCGACGTACCTGCAAATTCGCTGGCCGATGCGCTGGGTGGGAGGGTGTGCACAAGATCCTAAGGAAAGACGGCTCCAACCCAACAATTGGTAGACGGTAGCAAGACGCTCTTTCGTTGGTTCGCGAAGCAACCCGCGGTGAAACGAACGAACTAGGGGGGACCTACAATGGATACGCATGCTCCCATGTTGGTGGACATCCTGCGTCGTGGCTGGTGGGCGCTACTCCTGCGCGGCGTCGCGGCGATCACCTTCGCCATCCTTACCTGGCTAAGACCTGGAATTTCCCTCACTGCGCTCGTATTTCTCTTCGGCGCGTACGCCATGGTGGACGGTATCATCGGCGTCTCGATGGCGGTCGCGGGCCGCAAGATGGACGAACACTGGTTCGTGCTGCTTCTCGCAGGGCTGCTCGGCATCCTGGTTGGGATGCTGACGTTCCTCGCCCCTGGGATCACCGCCATGGCGCTTCTCTTCTACATCGCGATCTGGGCCATCGCGACCGGTGTTCTCGAGATCGTAATCGCTATTCGCTTGCGCAAGGAAATCGCCAACGAATGGCTCCTCGTCCTCGGCGGTCTTGCCTCAGTTGCGTTCGGGGTTCTCCTCACGACACGTCCGGAAGCAGGCGCCCTCGCGGTGCTCTCCCTGATCGCCGGCTTCGCGTTCGTCTTCGGCGTCATCCTGGTGGTCTTGGCCTTCAGAGCGCGCTCCTTCGTGAGTCGGTTGGCGGGAGCGTGACGCCGCGGTTGTGAGGCAGATCGCGGAACGATCGGCCCGCGGTCTGCCATTCCCGAAACACGAACTGGATCGAATGAACCGGTGAGGTGCGTCATGCCAGTCAAACTAACGATCGATCATGTCCGAAGAACAGCGAACGCGGTCGCAATCGGTCCCATCCCGGTAGAGGACATCCGGGAGCACTTGGACGGCGAGCGGGCTCGCGGCGGTCTCCCCTATCGCGAATTTATCGACGCGACGAAGGCCCGGGTCGCTTTCGGAGCTGCGGACACTCGAACCATCGTCGAGATGCTCCGGAAGCTCGGCCGGCAGAAGGCACTGGGCCCGACGGCGGTCGTCGTATCCGATGATGTGAGTTACGGGATGCTTCGCATGCTCGGAATCCTCCTCGAGGGTATCGCGGAAGTGAGACCGTTCCGAGCGGGTGAAGAACTCAAGGCGAGACAATGGCTGGCGAACGCCCCTATCCGAGAGAAGGAAGGGAACGGCGCCTAGGTCACGGTGTTGTTCGCACCGAGCCGAGATCCTTCTGCCCACGATCGATTGGTGGCGCTCCGGGTGCCGAAGGAGCACATCCGCGCTCTTGGTGACGAGCAAGCCCCTCCACCGCTAGAATCCCGGCTCATGGTTATCGCCCCTGGCAGGACATTCGACGTCTGGGATTCGGACCGACCCGGGAGCGAGGAGGTCAGGCGTCGCTTTCGCGTGGGCGTTCGCCCAGGTGCCATCGTGCTGCTGCACGACGGGGACGGCCACGATCCACTCGGCGATCGGAGCCAGGCGGACGCGCTCCCGAGCGTCATCTCGGACGCTCGCGAGGCAGGATACTCGTTTCGCTTGGTCCAGGAGCTCTTGTCGGATGAGGTCGCGGAGCCATGATCGGGGCCTGGCGAGGGCGTGTCGTCGTCGCGCTCGTCGTGCTCGGCACGGTCGTGGCGGTTATCTTCCTCCTCCGCTTTCCGTGGGGGGGTGCGGCCGACGCTGTACGCCGCGCGGACGGCTGGATTCTCCTCGCGGCGGGGATCGTGAACGTCGCCTCGTTCGCCGCGAAGGGTCTCGAATGGCAGCTGTTGCTCGGTCTGACCGCTCGCAGTCGCTGGAAGGTCACCCAGGAGGCGACCCTTCTGGGCGCTGCGGTCGCCAGCGTCTCCTCGTCGCTCGCCGGGGAGGCGGCGAGAATCCATCATGTGGTGGCGCGTGATCACGTGCCACCAGGTGTGGCCACGGCATCGGTCGCCTGGGCGAGGATCGTGGAGGCTCTAGGACTCGCGCTCTTGGTGATCGTGGCCTCCCCGTTTCTCCGATTGCCTCCTCCGCTGCGTGGATTGCAATTCGGGGCGGGCGTGACCGCCGTCATCATCCTGGGTCTCGCCCTTTCTGGCCCCCGGCGGCGGCTCATCAACCTGCTCCCCGAAAGGGCGCGGGCGGCGGCCACATCGTGGTCCCGCATGGGAGCAGTGGGGCGCCTTCCGGCACCCACACTATGCGCCCTGCTCAACTGGATTACTCAATGGGCGACCTTTCACCTGACGTTCGTCGCACTTCACATCCGAGTCCCGCTCGAGGCCTCGCTCATTGCACTCCTCATCACGAACCTGAGCGGAATTCTTCGAATCTCTCCTGGCAACATCGGTCTCATGGAGGCGTCGATGCCCATCAGCCTCTATCCCTTTGGCGTGCCACCCGGCGTTGCGATCGTGGCCGGGCTGGCCCTTCACGCGCTCCAGGTGTTGCCAATCCTCGCGATCGCGATCGCGGTGTTCGGATGGAAGGGTATTCGCACAGCGTTCGGCGGCGGGAGGCGATCGCGACCAGGTGTTCCAAGACATGAGCGGCTCACCGCACGCGATGCAGCAGGATAGATCTCAGTACGGAGTGATCGTTCTACTGCGTTGATTGAGAGCCCGGATGCATTTTCGAAGGGCGCGTAGGTCCGTCGTTTCGGAGCTTCTCGAGCGGGCGGCCCCCGCTCGCTAGCCCGGAGTCCTCGCGACCCGGGCCCTCTCGGGCGCTGGTACGCCCATCACCACGCGCAGTCGATGTACCGCGCCGTCGTCGATCAGCGGAACCTCGCCTGGGTCGACGTCGGCGCCGTCCAGCTCCGCGTCCATGACTCCGCGGGTCCTTCGCTCGGGATTCTCCACGGTGATCTCGTACGTGCTCCGCCCGAGCCGCCAGTGCACGACGAAGCGGTCCCAGGAGGTCGGAACGCACGGCGCGATCGCGAACGTCTGACCTCGGCGCCTGAGGCCGAGAATCGATTCCAGCCCGAGGCGGTACATCCAGCCGGCCGAGCCGGTGTACCATGTCCAGCCGCCCCTGCCGATGTGCGCCGGATGAGTGTAGACGTCGGCCGCCACAACGTACGGCTCGACCTTGTAGCGCTCGACATCGGCGCGCGTCCGGGCGTGATTGATCGGGTTCAGCATGTGGAACATTTCCACCGCCTCGTCGCCGCTCCCCAGGTGAGCGACCGCCATCACCACCCACAGCGCGGCGTGGGTGTACTGGCCTCCGTTCTCGCGGACGCCCGGCACGTAGCCCTTGATGTATCCCGGGTCGAGCGACGACTGATCGAATGGCGGCGCAAGCAGCTGGATCACGCCCGCTTCGCGTCGCACGAGCTGCATGCGGACCGCGTCCATCGCGCGCTCAGCCCGGCGCGGCTGTGCGGTGCCGGAGAGCACGGCCCAGCTCTGGGATACCGCGTCGATCCGGCATTCTGGAAGCTGGGCGGAGCCGAGCGGCGAGCCGTCATCAAAATAAGCGCGGAGGTACCAGTCGCCGTCCCATGTTTGCTCGAGCGTCGGTCCCAAGCGCGCGTGTTCGGCGCGCCAGCGGGCGGCGTGCTCGGCGTCGCCGCGCGATTCGGCGACGCCAGCGAAGTCGCGCAGGATCTTCGACAGGAACCATCCCAGCCACACGCTCTCACCTTGACCCCGGTGCCCGACCCGATCCATCCCGTCATTCCAGTCGCCCGTGCCGATCAGCGGCAGGCCGTGCGGGCCGACTGTCAAGCCGCGTTCGATCGCGCGCACGCAGTGCTCGTAGAGGGTCCCCTTCCGTCGTGCAGGAGTGGGCCGGCCGTAAGCCTCCCGCTCGTCGGGCTGTAGCACGGGCGCCTCCAGGAAGGGGACCCGTGTGTCCAGAACCGCTTGATCGCCGGTGGATTTCAGGTAATGGCACACGGCGTAGGGGAGCCACAACAGGTCGTCGGAGCAGCGGGTGCGGACGCCACGGCCGTTGTGCTCGTGCCACCAATGCTGCACGTCCCCTTGGGTGAATTGGCGCCCGGCGGCGCGCAGCAAATGCTCTCGGAAGAGATCCGGCCGCGTGAACGTGAGGGCCATCACGTCTTGTAGCTGGTCGCGGAAGCCGTAGGCACCTCCTGGCTGGAAAAAGCCCGTTCGACCCCAGAGCCGCGAGCTAACGGTCTGATAGAGGAGCCAGCGGTTCATGATCAGGTCGAAGGAATCATCCGGCGTCTCAACACGCACGACGCCCAGCAACTCGTCCCAGTGCTGCTCGACCTGCTCCAGTGCCGAGCGCGCGACCGCGACGCTGCCGAAGCGAACCGCCAGATCCAGTGCGTGCTCGCGGTTGTCCCCCTGGCCGAGCAGCAGCACGATTTCCCGTGTCTCGCCGGGGCCGAGGTCAAGGCGCACCTGCATCGCGGCACACGGGTCGAGACCGGCGCCAAAGCGCTGCCCGAGCGATTCGCGTCCGAGCGCTGCCGGGCGGTGCAGCGAGCGGTTCCGGCCGAGAAATTCGAGCCGATCGCCGGTCGCCGAGGCGGGCATGAGGCTGGAGTGTGCGAACGCTACTCGCGCGGCGAAGTCCTGGTTGTAGCTGTTGCGCGCCAGCACGGCGCCGGTGTCCGGGTGCTGCTCCGTGACCACGAATCGGTTTTCGCCCCCGCGCGGCGGACACAGCGCCCACTCGTGATAGGTGACGACGCTCAGTCGCCGGACGCGGCGGGTGTGATTCGTGAGCGACAGCAGCGTGAACCTGACCGGCTCCTCGGTGTGCACGAAGACCGCAAGCTCGCACGTGACCCCATGAGCGCCGTGTGCGAACCGCGTCACGCCGGCCCCATGGCGGATGACCCAGCGGCCGTCATCACGCGACCGTGGCAGCGGGCCCGGTGTCGCGCCCCACGTCTCTCCGGAATCCTCGTCGCGCAAATAGAGAGCTTCTCCGGCGAACTCGCTCACGGGATCGTTGCCGAACGCAGTGAGGCGATTCTCGCGGCTATTCTCTGCCCAGGTCCAAGCGGCGCCCGTGGCGCCGACCACCGTTCCGAATCGCTCGTTCGCGATCACATTCACCCACGGCGACGGCGTGTCCTCCTCGCCGCGTAGCACAATCGCGTATTCGCGCCCTCCGGATGTGAACCCGCCGAGACCGTTGTCGTGAGTGAGCGGCGGGGCTTCGACCTCGGGGCCTGAGTCGCGCGAATCGGGGCCCGACGCGGGACGCGGGACCAGAGCGCCGGGCCAACGGGGCACCGTGTACGGCAGATTCAGCTGATCGGCGAGCTCGCCGCGCTCACCGCTCAGCACCGCTCGGGCCGCGGCCATGAGGAGCACCCGCTCGGGCTTCGGCATTGCGTCTCCGCGCAGCAAGTAGACGCCCCCGGCGCGGTGCTTCCACGCCGCCCACGGCCCGCTTTCCAGCAGCTCCTGTAATTGCTTGTGCATTTCGTCGAGGTAGCTCGTCGGGTGCTCGTTCAAGATCACGAGGTCCGCGCTCAAGCCCTTCAGCCGCCAGTACTCTTGCGCTCGGAGGACCTGCCGTACCAGGGGGAGGTCGTTGTCCTCCACGACGCGTACGATCAGGATCGGGAGGTCACCGGAGATACCGTGCGCCCACAGTCCCGACTGGCCAAGCGTATTCTCCGCGAGAAAATCGGACGCGGCGCGCAATGACGTGTCCGCCCACAGCACGTGGGAAGCGAGTTGTTCGTAGAGCTGCGCCTCGTCGGTCGAAATGCCGAGGTGACGCAGCCGCATTTGAGTTTGCGTCGTAGCCAGCGCGAAGGTGCGGGCGGCCGAAGCGGAATCGTCGTACTTATCGGCCAGCGCCATCGCGGCGGTGCGGCTCGTGGCCACCCCCGTGGCGAAGGAGAGGCGCACGCGGCCGCCGGGGGCGATGCGCACCCGCCGGCGCAGACTCAGCACCGGGTCGAGCACCGCGCCGGTCGTGCCCGAGAGCGCCCGCCCGTCGAGCGCCACCGGGTCTCGGCGGGTGCGCCCGCGCCCGAGAAAACGCGCCCGATCGGTCTCACACTCGATGGCGCCGTGGCCGCCTCCCTCGACGCTCAGCACGTGAACCGCCCAAAGCGACAATTCATCGGGCGATCGCGGACGGCGCCCGCACAGGAGGGCGGAGGACTCCGGGCGGTACTCGGTCTCGAGGAAGAGTTTCAAGAAAGCGGGATGTGAGAGATCATCGGCGGCCGGCGCGAGCACGACCTCCACAAGGCTGGTCACCTCGATCTCCCGCATGCGGTCGCCGTGGTTCGTCAGGGAGACGCGATGCAGCTCGACGTCGTCCTCGGCGGACACGGCGATTTCGAGCCGGGTGTCGATGCCGTCGTCGGAGCGGTCGAACACGGCTTCGTCGGCGCGGAAGCTCACCCGGTAGCGCTCCGGCTCGCGGCAGACCGGCTGGTAGGCGGCGGACCAGACCAATCCGCTTCGCACGTCGCGCAGGTAGATGAAATGGCTGCCGTGGTCGCTGGTGGAGTCCTCGCACTGGCGCGTGACCGCGCGTCCGCGCCAGCTGCTCGCCCCGCCGCCCGCGTTGGTGACCACCGCGGTGTATTGCCCGTTGGAAAGGAAGTGGGCGCTCGGGTACAGCGTGTGTGGAGAGCGGAAGCGTCGTGGGGAAACCGTGACGGCCGGTGGCTCGGCCCGCGTGGACTCGGCGGGGAGCGGCCGGGTGATCGGCACGAAGCGGGGCACGCGCTCTTGCAGCAGCGGCTCCGTGGTCTGAACGCGCGGATCGGAGTGGAAACGCCGGACCATCGGCCCACCGAGCACGGCGTTCGTCAGAGCGACCAGACTCATGCCTTGATGATGGGCAAAGAACGCGTGCACGACGCTGACACGGCCGTGTTCGGGCCCGGTCTCACCGTTGGTCGCTCTGCGCGGAGTGTAGTCGAGCGCCTCCTCGAATCCGAAGCGGGTCACGGGGGACTCGCGCGCGATACGGCGGAAATTCGCGGCGGCCTCGGTCGGATCGACCATCGCGGCGAGCGCGGTGGCGTACGGGGCGACGACCAGGTCTTCAGCCAGCCCGCGCTTCAGACCGAGACCGGGCACCCCGAAGGCCTTGTACATGTAGTTGCCGTGCTGGTCCACCAGGCTGTACGCGGACTCGGAGAGCCCCCACGGCACGTGCCGGCTGCGTCCGTAGAGAATCTGCGCGCGCAGGATGGCGCGGTAGGTGTTCTCGAGCAGCGTCTCGGGGTGGCTGCGCAGCACAACGAGCGGCATCAGGTATTCGAAGATCGAGCCGCTCCACGATACCAGAGCCGTATGGCCCTCGACGCTCATACGCGCTCGCGAGAGCCGGAACCAGTGTTCCTGCGGCACCGCATCCCTGGCGATAGCGATGAAGCTCGCGAGGCGGGCTTCTGACGCCAGCAGGTCATAGCACGAGGTATCGAGGCGCCCGGGCCCCTCGGCGTCCGGAAGCCGGAAACCGATCGAGAAGATCCCTCGCACCGGGTCGTAGAGGAACTTCCAGTTCACCTGGTCGGCAAGTGCGTCGCAGCGGTCAGCGAGTCCACGCATCCGCGCGAAAAGCTTCGTCCCATCGGAGGGGCTCACGGGCTTGCGGGCCAGCGCCTCGAGCAGCGCCGCGCCCCACTCGGCGACCTCGTCGCTCTGGGAGTCGGCGGGCGCGTCCGCCCCGATTCGCTCGAGCGTCGCCCGGAGACCCTCGGCGCGCCTCCGCCCATCTTCGAGTCGATCGTTCGCCGGCGCATTACCCACAAGGACTCCCCGCAGTGCCTCCACGTCCCGCCGCGCCGCGCCGAAGCGCTGGCGAAGGGCCACGGCGGCGTGCGCCCGGTCCGACAACGCCGACAGCGATTCGCCGAGCACCCCCGCGGCGTCGGCGGCGCCGGCGCACAATCGCTCTTCCCGCTCGGACTCATCGCCGAGCTGGCGCAACCCGGCGGCCAGTGTCATCAGCGCCCCCACGAGATTGCCGCTGTCGACGGTCGAGACGTAGCGCGGGTAGAGCGCCGCCAGACTTGTGGTCTCGTACCAGTTGAGCAGGTGACCTTCATGGCGCTCGAGCGACTCGACCGCCGCCAGGGTCTTTTCCAGCCGGTCGGCGAGCTGGTGGGTGTCGAGATAGCCCATATCGTGCGCGGCGAGCGTCGAGAGCAGGCCCATTCCGATATTCGTCGGCGAGGTACGATGGGCGATACGCCGCTCCGGCACTTCCTGCACGTTATCGGGCGGCAGCCAGTGATCCTCTTCCGTGACGAAGCGCTCGAAGTAATGCCACGTCCGGCGCGCGATCCGGCGCAACTGCTCCTCGTCGGCGCCGCCGAGCTCGAGATTCCGCGGCACGACCGGGCGGCTCAACCACCAGGCGGCAACCGGCGACGCCAGCCACGCGGCGAGGAAGGGCAGTGCCACTGGCAGCGCCGTCGCTCGCAGGGGCAGCACCCCCAGCAGCAGCGCGAGCGCGGCCGCGGGGCCGGCCCACATCTCGGCTAGGAACACCCGCACACCTTGGCGCGCGAGCAGTCCGGAGGCGCGCGCCGCGGATGCCGCCGCGGTCTCCCACTCCAGCAACCGGCGCTGCGTGATCACGAGCCTCACCAGCGTCAGGGCGATGGCGTCCAGCATCTCGTACGCGTGGTAAGCGACGAGGGTGATCTCGACCACTGCTTGTGCGGCCGCAGTCTCAAGCTCCGCCCACACGTCCCGCAAGAACACGCCGAACGGCTGTTGCGGGCGCGGCCCACCGGCGAAGTGCACCGCCGGAGGCAATAGCGCGAAGCCGAGCACCGCCAGAGCGGCCAGGGTCCAGCCGACCGGTGAGCCCGGTAGCCAGGTCCACGCCGAAGCGAGCAGTGCTAACAGCGCCGGCGCCACCAAACTGCGCCTCAGGTTATCGAGAATCTTCCAGCGGCTGATGAGCGGCAGACGATTGCGCTCGAAGCCGTGGCGGGTCGGCACGAACGGCAGGAGCCAGAACAGGATCTGCCAATCCCCACGTACCCAGCGGTGCTGGCGCCGCGCGTGAGCCAGCACGCTCGAGGGGAAGTCGTCCACCAGCTCGACGTCCGAGATGAGAGCGCAACGCGCGTGCAGGCCTTCGAACAGGTCGTGCGAGAGCAGCGCGTTTTCCGGCACACGGCCCTCGAGCGCGGCCGAGAACGCGTCCACGTCGTAAAGACCTTTGCCGGTGAAGCTCCCCTCACCGAAGAGATCCTGATAGGTGTCCGAAACCGCGGTCGTGTAGGGGTCAACGCCCGTGTGTCCGGCGTAGGCCCGCGCGAACGGCGAGCCGGCGGCGCTCGCCAGCGTGACGCTGACCCGCGGTTGGAGAATTCCATAGCCCTCGACGACACGCCGGAGCTTGGGGTCGAAGCGTGGGCGGTTGAGCGGGTGCTCGATGACGCCGATCAGCCGCCGCGCCGCGTCGCGCGGCAGGTGGGTGTCGCTGTCGAGCGTGATGCAGTAGCGGATGCGAGGGAGGACCTCGGGGTCGCCGATCTGCTCGACGAAGCTCGTGTCCGTGGCGCCCCGCAACAGTCGATTGAATTCCTCGATCTTGCCGCGCTTGCGCTCCCAGCCCATCCAAACGCCTTCGCTGCCGTTCCAGCGGCGCGCTCGATGGAACAGGTAAAATCGGTCCTCCGCGCCGGGAGCGTAGCGCGCGTTGAGCGCCTTGATGCCCGCGACCGCGGCGTCGAGAACCTCCTCCTCGCCGGGCAGCCGTTCGGCGCCGGCGTCCGGGAAATCGGTAAGCATCGCGAAGTGGATCCGAGGATCCATGTTTCCGAGCGCATGGACCTCGAGGCGTTCCACCATCGCTGTCGCTCCCTCGACGGAGGAGATGAGGGTCGGCACGATAACCATGGTGCGCGCGGCTTCGGGCACGCCGCCGCGCAAATCGAGCCTCGGCAGCGGACGCGGCTTGGAGATTCGGTGGACAACCCGATGCATGAGCGCGACCGCGAATTCGCTGGCGGGGATGAGCATGATGATGGTCACCCAGAACAGCTCCCATTCCCGCGCCCCCGCCGCTCTCGCAACCGTGGCCGCTAGCATCGCTCCGAGCGCTGTGAGCAAGGTGATCGAGCCCAGGTAGAAGAGCGTGGCGCGGGCGAACAGCGCGCGCCTCACGCGTTGCTTGAAAACCGGATAGTAGGCCACGTCGATCTCGAGCTCGCGACGGCCCCGCGCGATCAGGTGATGACCGACGTGTGCCGCGATCGACTCAAGACCTTGCTGCTCCGCGGCCTGACGCGCGCTCTCGATGGCGCGCAGTGCGACCCGGACCTGGGCCTCGCCCGTCGGTTCCGCCAGTTCCTCGATTGCATGGCGGTAGCGATCGCGGCTCGTGAAATCCATCCGGCCGTATATCCCGGGTGGGTCGCGGCGTAGGATTTGCTCGATCAGGCTGACGCCTTCGACATATCCGTTCCAATCGAGCGTGGCGCACAGCCGCAGGCTGGTGATGGTGTTCCCCATCGAAACGTGGCCCATCGCCTGGCGCTGGTGCTGGGCACGCACCGCATCCTCGACCGTGGTCCCAGCAGCACTCAGCCGCTCCTCGAGCTGCTTCCGCAGCTCGGCGGCGCCGGCTCCGTACTCCCGCATGCGCTGGAGGAGCTCGTCCACGAACGCGATGTGGAAGATTTGCGGCAACATCGGAGATCGGCCGCTCGTTCGCGCACTCTCAAAACTCCCGAAAAAGCGGTCGGCCTCAAGTCGACCCGCGCGGCTCTCCAACAGATCCTCGGAGAGCCGGCGTAGGTGCTCGATCAGAGCCGCCTTGAGCATGCTGGGCCAGGCCCATATTTCGCCGATGGTGAGGGGGGACACGGATTGGTAGGCGCTCATGAACCGCACCAACCGCTGAGGGTCGAGCCGCGCGTCGCTGTAGCGGAGGAGCTCCACGGCCATGGCGTAGACCCGCGCCGTGCCGGCCCGATCGCGGGTGGCGAGCTTGGGGAGTTCGAGATAGTAGCGCTTCGGGAGATTGTGGCGGATCTCGCGGAATTCACCTTCCACGAGATGGAAATTGTCGAGCAGCCACTCGGTGGCGGGCTCGATTGCCTCGCCACGCCGAACGTCGCCGGCCAGCGTGCTGTACGCGTTGCGGAGCACGCGCGCGTTCTCGGCCAGGCGGCGCAGAAGGAGGTTCGGGCCGCGGCGCGGCTGCCGCGAAAGCGTAAATCCTGCCGCTAGAGCCCGGGCGCGCTCCTCCAGACGCTCGACGCCGAGGTGCACCTGGCCGGTGTCGAGACCGATCGGCCATTGATCCTGCCCGCCCGACACGGCGGGACCCGTGTGGGGCGGCGTGACGCGCGCGACTGACACTGGCTGGTAATCCTTCCGAATGGACCGCGGGACGCCCGCGCCCCAGGTCGAGGCAGCAGATTCATTCTAGCAGGGTCAGGACCGGCGCACACCCAAGGTGCCAATGACCTAAGGGGGACCCGTACGGCGGAGGGGCGGGCTTCTGAAGAGGGTTACGTTCGGGGAGCCACTACCCCAAGCTTAACCCTCTTCAACCTAGGGCTTGGGTTCGCGAGGCCTCGGCGGGTAAATGTCGGGGCCTTCGCACATCTCGCGAACAGTGTCGTCTTCTGATAGAAAGGCGGCTGTCGGTTCAGACTCGGGAATCCCCTCTAGCGGCTTGGGCACCCTCAGGGGTAGGCTTCCGCTCCTCCCCAAGTGCAAGACACCAGGGATATCCCTGCCATGGCGATCTAGATGGACGAGTTCAGAGATAAGAAGCCTAGGTTCGAGACTCGAGCTGGTCATGCAGCGATCGAACTAGGTGGAGCAGCGCGAGCCCGAAGAGCACGTCTCACATGAGAGATCGAGCGAGAACGCGATCGAGGGCCAGCGGAAGGCGAGGATCGGAGCGCATGACAACGTCCGGTCGTCTGACGAAGGCAGGCCTTGCCGCTCTGCTAGCGACCGTCACCTATCTTGTTTACGCCCCGCTCGGCACCCATCCCTTCCTCCACTACGACGACCACATATACGTCAGCGAGAACCCCACGGTCCAGGCCGGCCTCACGCGTGAGGGCGTCATCTGGGCCTTCACCACCTCTCGCGCGGCGAACTGGCACCCTCTCACCTGGCTCTCCCACATGCTGGACTGCCAGCTCTTCGGCGTCGATCCCGGCGGCCACCACCTGGTGAGCGCCGCGATCCACGCCGCGACTGCGGCGATCACCTTCCTCTTGTTCGTCTCGATGACAGGCGCCTTCTGGCGCTCCGCCTTCGTGGCCGCGGTGTTTGCGCTCCATCCGCTCCACGTGGAGTCGGTGGCCTGGATCTCGGAGCGCAAGGACGTGCTGAGCGGGCTCTTCTGGATGCTCACGATCGCTGCCTATCTGTACTACGCCCGGCGTCCGAGCGCGGCGCGATACCTGCTTGTACTCGTCGCCTTCGTGGCGGGTCTCCTGTGCAAGCCGATGCTCGTCACGATGCCTCTCGTGCTCCTGCTCCTGGACGTCTGGCCCCTGCGCCGCCTGCGCGCCCCCTGGATCGAGAGCGGACGAAACGACGCTCCGGCGGGACGACGCGTCTGGCTCGATAAGATTCCGCTCCTCCTCCTAACCGCAGCGTCCAGTGTCGTCACGTTTCTTGTCCAACGGAGCGGCGGCGCCATGCCCAGCCTCGAGAAGATCCCGATCTGGGAGCGCGTGGGCAATGCCGCCATCGCGTACCTTGTCTACGTGAAGAAAACGGTATGGCCTTCCAGTCTCGCGATCTTCTACCCGCGGCAAATGGATCCAGTGTGGGGTGTTCTACTGGCGCTGCTCGTCCTAATCGCCGCGACCGCGGTGGCGCTCCTCCTGGCTCGAAGGAAACCATACCTCGCGGTGGGCTGGCTCTGGTTCGTCGGCACGCTCGTGCCGACGATGGGGCTCGTACAGGTGGGCATGCAGTCGATGGCCGACCGCTACATGTATATCCCGATGGTTGGCCTCTCGATCTTGGTGGCGTGGGGCGTGCCCGACAGGATTACGGGTCGGAGCGGATCCGGACCCGTCCTCGCGGTCGGCGCCGCGGCGGCGCTGATCGCCATGACCCTGATAACGCGGCAGCAGATCGCCTATTGGCGCGACGAGCGCGCGCTCTTCCAGCACGCGCTGGACGTCACCCGCGACAATTTCGTCGCCCACGCAAACCTGGGCGTTGCTCTCCACCTAGAGGGCAACGTGGACGAGGCGCTGACACACTATCGCGCGGCCGAGCGGCTCCAGCCGAACCGCGATGCCGTGCTGCAGTACAACCTCGGCCTCGCCCACGCGCAGAAGGGCCTCCGCGACTCGGCAGAGGTCCATCTGCGCGAGGCCGTGCGTCTGCGCCCGAACTACCTGGACGCCCGGACCAATCTAGGCATCTTGCTGGCGATGCAGGGCCGGCTCACCGAAGGAGAGGCACAATTCCGGGAGGCGCTGCGGGAGAACCCCGCGGACGCGGTCGTGACCTACAACCTCGGTCTGGCCCTCGCCGCACAGGGTCGTCGGAGCGAGGCGATCGCGAAATACGAGGAGGCGTTGCGCCTCAAGCCGGACTACTCCGAGGCGCGGGCCGCGCTCGAGAGCGAGCGGCACTGGAAGGGGATGGCAAAGTGACTCGGCGCTGTGATCGAAGGGATAAGTGAATGGCCTACTTCGTGGTCATCAATGAGCAGGGCCCGGCATGGAACCCCGCGTGTTCGATGCGTGACCAAGAGAAGTGGGCAGAGCACGCTGCATTCATGAACTCCCTCGTCCACGAAGGGTTCGTTATTCTTGGCGGTCCGCTCAAGGATGGGTCAACCCACAAGGCTCGACTGATCATCAAGTCCGTCAGCGAGCCGCAACTTCAAGACCGTTGATCCGAACGGCGTTGAAGTGTGCTTCTTTCAGTATCTTGGCTGCGGCAAGAACCCGCTGATCAATCCATCGAAGGGGCGGCCGAGTGACGCAGGTTAAGATGAAAAATAACCCTTCGCATCGCTGGCGGGCGTAGACTTTCTCCCGCCCGTATACAAGTTCTCCCGGCCCATCACCCGATCCCATGGAGAACGAAGATGAGACCCCTCCTGATCCGCCTCGTCGCCCTGTCGTCCATCGCAGCGCTCTGCATCCTGGGGTTCCAACCGATCGTCCACCCTGCCGAAGCCGCCCCGCCGCCCGGGTTAACGCTCGTCTGGTTCGACGAGTTCGACCATGTTGACGCGGCAGGACATCCGACGCTGGATACGAGCAAGTGGGGCTATCTCCTGCTGGCAGACGTGTTTGGAAAATTCGACGAGGGGTGCAACGTCAGGGACGCTGTCGCGCTCGACGGGCAGGGCAACCTCGTCATCACCACATGGACGGCCCAGAACCGCCCGTGCTCGGGACACCCGCCCGATAATCCGGCGCCCTCCCCGCACCAAACGGGCATGATCGCGACAGGTGATGACCTTCAGGCGAATGGCCAGCCCTGGGATCCCCCTCATCTGGATCCTCCCCTGGACAAGCGCGTTGCGAAGTACGGCTACGTCGAGGCCCGCATCATGTTCACCGGCCAGCAACCGGGCCTAACGGATGATGCGCAGCGCGTATGGTCGTCGTATTGGTTCCAGTCGCCATCGTACGGCCACCCCCTGAACGATCCGCGCCAAGCGGGCACGGAGATCGACGTCGTCGAGCACCGATCTGCCTCGCCCGATGCGCCCTCGGGTCTCCATTGGGACGCCTACTGCCAAGGCCAAGACCCCAACCCAACCGACCCCCTCGCAAAATCCGCCGGCAACGCTAACCATTCTGGAAATGGCAGCCTGTCGAGCGGCTTCCACACCTACGGCCTTGAATGGACGCCCGAGGTTCTAAGGTACTACTACGATTGCAAGCTCGTGTGGACGGTGACCAATTCGCCACAGCTGGACCCGAAATCCCAGATAGGGTGTGGTCCCTGGAGCCTACTGCAGCCCTATTCGACGGGCTTTCCCGGCCCAGTGTCTCGCGCCGGGGAGTACATCATGCTGGACAACGAGGTGCGGCTCCCATTGGACCCCGCAACAGGGCTCCCATTGGCAGTGGACTACGGCCTCAAAGGCGACCCCAAAAACGCGATTATGACGGTCGACTACGTCCGTTGGTATGAGGACCGCATCCCACCGGCCTCCGTCCAGAACTTGTCGGTTGTGAGCCCCTACGGCATGACTTCGATAGCGGTGTCCTGGACCGCGCCGGGAGACGACGGCACCGGGGAAACGTGCACCAAGTACGACCTCCGCTATTCGACGTCGCCGATCACCGCTTCGAACTTCAGCTCGGCCACTTATGTCACGTCGACGCCCCCGCCCCGCTCGGCCGGGTTCCCCGAGTGTCAGGTGATCACGGGCCTGACCGCGTGCACCACCTATTACTTCGCCATCAAGACCATGGACGAGGCAGGCAATTGGTCCGGGATCAGCAATGTCCGGAGCGCCATCACGGAGTGCGACATAAACCGGACCGCCACGTGCCCCTCAGTGACCCCCGACAACGTCGCCCCGGGGAACATCTTCGTGACGGCGTCGGCGGGCAATGCTTCGATGGCGTTGACCTGGACCGCGCCGGGAGACGATGGCACCTCGGGAACGGCCAGCGAGTACGACCTGCGCTTTTCGCCTACGTCGATCACCGCCGCGAACTTCGACTCGACCGCTCGCGCCACGATCACCGCGCCCCACGCGGCCGGATCCCGGGAGTGTCGCGTGGTCACAGGTCTGTGCACCGGCACCCTTTACTACTTCGCCATCAAGACGAAGGACGAGCGGGACAATTGGTCTGGGATCAGCAACGTTACAACCGGCATTACTAAGTCCTCGGGCAGCGTCGCCAAGTGTGGCCGGGGAACCCTGCAGGTGCAATCTGGCCCGAGTGACGACGCCGACGCTCCTCCGGACTCTCCTGGCTCGCTGTCGTTCTCGAAGCCCTATCCAAACCCCGCGCGCGGGTCGACGAAGTTTCAGATCTCGGTGCCTTTGAGCGTTCAGGGCGCCAAGCTTCGTATCGATGTCTTCGATGTCGCGGGCCGGCGTGTGCGCTCGCTCGTCGATCAGACCGCCTCTCAGGGCCCTGCGCAGGTCGAGTGGAATCTGCTCGACGACTCGGGTCGGCGCGTTGCATCGGGGCTGTACATGATGCGCGTCGGCATCGGGAATACGCGGAAGGCCTTCCCGATCCTCGTACTTCGATAGTCGGCAGGGTACGGCGGCCGGCCGCTTCACGTGGTCGGCCGCCCGACTACCCCTGGTCGCCGCGGATATCGGCGGATTTACGATGACGCGGGCGCACCTCCAACTATGGAATCCCAATCCTGATTTTAACTGTTCTACGAACTGCTGCCTTGATAGGGGAGGTCTCCCCGCCAGCCAATCTGGACCGTCTGGATGGGTGGGAATCACCGTGTGAAGGGCCGGCGTCGAACCAGCGCTGGTGTTCC